>Ga0209668_10001443_pt1 | contig 10177 bp, 10 predicted proteins | sample FrelakmetPLP11PL_FD_187150 | JGI IMG/M metagenome (GOLD analysis project Ga0209668, IMG submission 187150) | Freshwater lake sediment microbial communities from the University of Notre Dame, USA, for methane emissions studies - PLP11 PL (SPAdes)... | ecosystem: Environmental > Aquatic >... | reverse complement strand
AGGTTGCTGTTTGTCCACCGGCAAAAATTAGCGGGTAATTTCCCTGTAACCGTTCTTCTCTAGTGACGGGGATTCCTGCTAAATCCAACATTTCTAAAATATTGGTGCATCCTAATTCGTAACTGAGACTAAAGCCTAAAATATCGAAGTCCGTTAACCACCGTTTAGATTCCACTGCAAACAAGGGTGTCTGCGTGGTGCGAAGTTTGGCGGCTAAATCCGCTCCTGGTAGATAAGCGCGATCGCATAACTGGCGAGGCTGGGCATTCAAAATATTGTATAAGATGATATGCCCTAAATTTGATGCCCCTACCTCATACACTTCTGGATAGGTCAAAACCCAACGAATTGTTGCCGTATCCCAAGGTTTATGGACTGCTAAACGCTCATTACCCAGGTAACGGGCAGGTTTTAAAATATCCGATGTTATTAATTGTTCAACTAAAACAGCCACTTTGCTATCTTCTAGCTACCATAAATTACAGCTAACCACCCCAAGACTAGCATTAATTAGCGATTTTCACCTCAGTTAAAAAATTTTTACAGAAATTCTCAATTCAAGATTTGACAAGGTGTATTAAAGCAAAACCTACTGTCCTGTAGGGATATGGTTCTTAACCTAACCGACAAGATCAGCGAAGCGATCGCTAGATTGCGTTTTTCAAGACTTTTTCAATTGCGCTTCATCTGAGCATAAACTTTTTTTCCTGACTTGGCTACAAGTTGGAAGACTCTTTACTCAATCTTTATAGCTTGACTGGGTTTATTTAAAGATTGTCATAAGTCAATGGTAAAGTGTACTGATATATACATTTTTTTTTAGCAAGTTAAAAAACAATCTACTTATGCCTTCTGAATGCAGATTAATCATCTGTCCCTATAGCAGTTACTCTTGCTGAAGCTAGGAATGAAGGTGGTTTCAGTAAAACTCCTCTGTATTTGTCCACCTTGACTTTTACCCTTGTCATTGATAAAAACAGAATTAGCGAATAACTGGTCTTGATTATTGAGTAGTGATCTAAATCACAGCGTCGAGAGGTATAAATCACCTTTTATACCGAGCATTGTCTTAGATAATGACTAGTAACTGCAATTTGGTTTATTTGTTATGAAAACTCGATACGTGATTCGTCAGTTGGTAGAAAAAGCCCTGCATATCCGCAAGCTAACGCCAGAAATCGAAAATGAGATTAACTCAGAATTAACAAAGCTAGGTCATATCTCTGATGTTGACTATGAAGCTTTAGAATTACTAATGGCAGAGATGGATGCTGGCAGAGTGCAGTTAGTTCCTACCTGGGGATAATACTCGTGCTGGAAGGTATTAACGCTGCGTATTAACATCCTATTGTTGCTAGTATTACCTATGCAATTAAGTCTCTTGATGTTTCTTGTCCTTGTTGATATGCTTGCCACAGTTGATGAATAAATAAATCAAATTGTTGTTTAGCTACTAAATCAGGCTCAAATTTTAGTTCTTTAGGAAAAAGTTGCCCTAAAAAGGCAATAACTTCTGTATCTAAAGCCGGTCTAAACAAATCTAGTGGCCAGAACAAATCTGATACACCTTGTAAATCAATTATAAGTGGTAATTCTGAGTTAGAGTTCACAAGCAGTAAAGGACGCACCCAGCACAATTGTCGGGAAACGACGATTTCAATAACTTCTGCATAAAGATGCTGATGGCTATAATCCAAGGATACAATTTGTCCTGGTTGAAATTTTGGGCTGATATCCATAACTATCTAGAGTATTGACTTCTGTGTGGCAGTTTCCTTAATTTTAATAATTCCCGTTGCCAGTGATGAGATAGAAAATAAGGGAAAATTTTTCTGTCCCAATTATTAATGTAAATTTCTTGTGTTTGTGCTATGATGTCATAGGAAAAGCTTCTCAGCAACGCCAAAGGTATTTTAAGATGGAAATACGGCAATGCAGAAGTAAATAACTGTTCAGCATTTGCTTAACAGGAATATATTGTAGTAAATCAACGATAAAAGAGCAAAGAACCGTGTCAGTCGAAACCATTGAGAAGCGTTCTACATCCCGCAAGCTTGCGCCTCAGTATCGCGTCTTGCTCCATAATGATGATTATAATCCGATGGAGTATGTTGTACAAGTGCTAATGACTACTGTTAATAGCATTACCCAACCGCAAGCTGTTAGTATTATGATGGAAGCTCACCATAATGGGTTAGCTTTGGTTATTACTTGCGCCCAAGAACACGCGGAGTTCTATTGTGAAACCCTCAACAATCATGGTTTAAGTAGTACGATTGAACCAGAAGAATAGTTTTTGGTCATTAGTCATTGGTCATTAGCAGTATATTGTTGACTGATGATAATTGACTAACTTTATGAAAATTAATCTCACTCAACTTACCCAATACCCCGTTCCTGTGAGGCTAGTTTGTTTTATACTGGCCTTACTGTTTTTATGGCTACCCCTAGCTGTACCAATTTATTTGCTAGTCAAAGATACTAATTTAGAAAGTATTTTGACGCTGGTGATATTATATGTAGAGTTTATTTTTCTGCTGAATATTTGGGGTAAGCAAGTTTATCAACAACCAAAAATATTCAGCCATTATGGTTTAGAATTTACACGCCTGAATGGGGTGAATGTGTTGCAGGGGTTGGCTATTGGACTAACTACTGTTTTAGTTTTATTTGGTTTAGAAGGTGTACTGGGTTGGTTGATATGGCAACAACCACAAGTATTTTTAGGGAGAATAATTTTAGAAGGTTTATTAGTTGGTTTTGGGGTGGGTTTTGCAGAAGAATTATTATTTCGGGGTTGGTTATTGGATGAGTTACAACGAGATTATAAATTAAATATCGCTCTCTGGATAGATGCAATTTTATTTGCTGTATCCCATTTTATTAAACCTTTGGAGGCAATTATTCATACTTTACCCCAGTTTCCGGCTTTGGTGTTGTTGGGTTTAACGCAGGTATGGGGAAAACGTTGGAGAAGGGGACGTTTAGGCTTACCCATTGGTTTGCATGGTGGGTTGGTTTGGGGTTATTACATCATTAATGTGGGACAATTGACAAAATATTCGGGACAAGTTCCTGACTGGGTGACTGGTGTGAATAATAATCCTTTACAGGGGGTTATGGGGGTATTATTTATGGGTGGGTTGGCTTGGTGGATAGGTGGTCAGCAGGTGACAGGGAACGGAGAACAGGGAAGAGTATAGAATTTGGAGATTGACATTCCCCAAATGTAAATGAATCAAAGGTTTGAGGTTGATAAAAAGGAAAATAGGATTAATCTTTAACTCCCTTGGTGGTGCAGAAAACCCCTGAAACACCTATAAATAAAGGATTATACCCGAAACAATGGATTTGGGATTTCTCAAGACATCGAAGGAGGTCATTGGGTTTCAGCTTCTATTTTAACCCTTCAGGCTTTTCATTGTGAAACTCAAAAAAGTTTTCTGCACCACTACGCTTTAACTCCTGACAAAAAATAACCAATTAAATACAAAGAACCACATAAAACAACTTGAGTATCTGTGTTCATAAAAGCAGTATCTAAAGCTGAAAATACATCTGAATAGGAATTACAAAAGTTCAAATCTGGGCAAATTGATGTTGCTAACTCAGTTAATTCTACCAAATCTGCTGAATTGCTATCGGGTACTGGCACTAAATATAATTTATCTCCTGGTTTGAGAAGTTCCTGAAAGATATCACCATGATCTTTAGTCGCCAGCATTCCCATTACCCAAGTGATATTTTTGGTATTGAGACTATCTACATAATCTCGCAAAACTTTTGCTGAGGCTGGGTTGTGTGCGCCGTCAATGAGGAGTTTATGACTTTTCCAAGTTGTCCATTGCATTCTCCCTGGCCACTTGGTTTTAGCCATACCACTAATAATAGCTTCCTCGGAAATTTGCCAATTTTGTTTTTGCAAAATTTCTAAAGCTGCTAATGCTAAAGCTGAATTATGTAATTGAATTTGTCCCTGTAATGGTAAGGGATATTTGATTGTTTCTGGACTTGCTATTTTTTGATATTCTGCCCAGTTTTGGTGAATTTGATCAGATGGTTTTGGGGTAAAAATCGGGCATTGTAACTCTAGAATACGCAGTTTTACAACTTCTTGAGCATCTGCTGGTAATGAACCCACTACTACCGGAGATCCTGGTTTGATAATTCCGGCTTTTTCTCTGGCAATATGGGCTACAGTGGGTCCAAGTTGTTGCCAATGTTCTCGACTTATAGAAGTAATGACTGTCACTAAAGGCTTATTGCAGACATTAGTGGCATCTAAACGCCCGCCTAATCCTACTTCAATCACCGCAATATCAACTTGTTGCTGGGCAAAATATAACCAAGCCGCAGCGGTAATGACTTCAAATTGAGTGGGTGATTCCTCGTCTGGATTAATAGCGGCTTGAACTTGGAGTATTAGTTCACACAGATTATCACTATCAATTGGCTGTTCATTAATACAGATTCTTTCTGTCCAATCTATTAAATGGGGGGATGTGTAGCGTCCGGTTTTATAACCAGCCTCAGTAAGTACCGCAGACAGGTAAGCACAAACAGAACCTTTACCGTTAGTTCCAGCTACATGAATAATTGGCACTTGGTGATGGGGATTTTCCAGCTTTGCCAGTAAGTTGACAATTCGAGATAATCCCAAATTCACACCAAAATGCTGAAAGGGTTGGAGTAAAGAATCTACGTTCATGGGTGATTGGTGATTGGTAATTGGTGATTGGTAATTGGTAATTTTTTCTCTTCTTCCCTTCTTCCCTTCTTCCCTGTCACCTGTCACCTGTCACCTGTCACCTGTCACCTATCCCCAGTCCCCTAAATTACACTTCTTTGCTCAAAAAGTTTTGTACTTGTCTAAGGGCAGCAGCACCGATATTGAAAACAGCCCAACCCGCAGCGATCGCTACAGGTGCTAGAACAATTAATACACGATTATCAAAGTCCATATCTAGAAATCCTCTCTAAATTCAAAAATCTTAAGTTTTATCAACAGTTCTCAACTTTTATTGTGATCTGAAGTGGGGAATTTTTTCAAGCTTATATGTAAAGTTTGATTAAAAGTCATTGGTCATTTTCCCCTGCCCCCTGCCCCCTGCCCCCTGCCTCTTCCTAGCCATTAGCAGCATGAAGAAGGGCTAATTGGTGGTATTTTTCGGCGTGTTCGATGAGTTCGGTGATTTCGGTGTCTGAGAGTTGACGGACTACCTTACCGGGAACACCCATGACTAGAGAACCGGGGGGAACGTTTTTTGTGACTACTGCACCTGCGCCGATAATGCTACCTGTGCCGACTCTGACGCCATTTAAGACTATTGCCCCAATACCAATTAAACAACCACGCTCAATGTGAGCAGAATGTACCACAGCGCGATGACCGACAGTGACGTGATCTTCTAAGATTGTGGGGACACCAGGATCACCATGAAGAATGGCCCCGTCTTGAATATTTGTACATTCGCCAATTTTAATTCGTTCTACATCACCTCTAACCACAGAGCCATACCAAATGCTGGCCTTGGCTGCTATGGTGACAGAACCAATAATAGTGGCGTTTGCTGCCACAAAAGCAGCTTGAGAAAATTCTGGAGATTTCCAGCCAGAAGAGATAGACACGATAGAATATGGATATGGTACCCAGGAACACTGGAGGAACTCCAACCTTTAGGGCTGGCGGCAAAACCAGAATATCACGACGTTGACCTTCTATCGTTAGGCGGTTGTGAAACTTGTTCTCAAGCACTATCTTCATTTTATGTAGCATTGAGCAAGTTATTTAAAGTAGTGGAACAGGAGTGTAAAGTTAAACCTACTGGTGCTGGCAAAAAACACAATATTATGTTTATACGCACTTCATGATAAATCCAGGCTTTCAGTACCCGATATTTGGCCCTGAAATACAGTGTCCTCACTGTCGCCAAACTATTTCGGCCTTGACATTGACGGATACTTATTTGTGTCCTCGTCATGGCGCATTTGAAGCTGAACCCAAAACGGAGGAATTGGTTCATTTACAGTCTGGTCGTCATTGGCGCAGATGGGATGGAGAATGGTATCGTCAACATACCCATCCTGATGGGATTCGGTTTGAAATTCATGAAGCTTTGGACAAGCTTTATACTCAGGGTTATCGGGCTACGAGGATTATTGTTGCTAACCGTTATCAGGAGTTGATGAGTGGCTATTTAGAAAGGAGTACACCTTGGCGTGCTGGACAAGGGGAAGTTGCTACAGGGGCGCGATTATATGGCTTACCTGTGGAGTTTAGTCCCGATTCCACTGCTGAACCTTGCTGGGAAGTAATTAACTTTGATTTGGATAAAGAACCTGGTGTGCCGGTGCGTTATCCATATTTTCGGTTGTTTGAGTAGGTAACAAGGCAAGAGGCAAGAGGCAAGAGGCAAGAGAGAAGAAAGTCTAAATAAATATCTTACTGTTCCCTGTTCCCTGTTCCCTGTTCCCCAATTTGGGTTTTAGATTGTAGATGAATCCAAAATCTCAAATCCAAAATCCAAAATCCAAAATTCTATGCACCATGCTTCTATTAGAACGGCAAATATCCATTTAGCGATCGCTTTTTATGAGCAGTTAGGGTTTACGGTGGGCGATCGCTTCACTACCGGTTATACTCTAGCTTGTTGGATGGAAGGTTTAGGGACTCGAATTGAACTCATCCAAATTCCCCAACCTAAACCAGCCCCAGATGCTTTTGATGATGAACATTATGTAGGCTATTATCATCTGGCGTTTGATGTGACACAGATCACACCGGATTTACCAACTTGGTTGGAAAGGTTAAAAACACGGTTAGCAATAATAGAAAATCTACCACCCCTGACAATTCTTTTAGAACCTACACAGCAGCAAATTGGCGATAACATTTTAGAAGTTGCGTTTATCGCTGATTTTGACGGGTTGCCTTTGGAATTTTTGCGGTTTTTGCACAAATTAACTTGAAAAGGGAACAGGTAATTGGTAATTGGTAATTGGTGAAAACTATTCTGCTTTCTTCTTCACCCTGAACTTCTGACTCCTGAACTCCTGATAGCGTAGCGTGGCGTTAGCCATACTCCTGACTCCTTCCATGAGGTACAGAAACATTTGCTCAATTTTCTCAGTCAATCAAGATATGTAACTTAAATTACATATAGCTATTCGCCAAAGATATGTCTTTTTTCTCTATCGCACAACGACATCGCTTTTCCTTATTTATCTTGAGTATCTGGGTAATAGCGGCTTTTATCTGCCATCAAGATGCTGGTTTTAGCGGAGAAAAGGCGGATTTCTCTCCCCGTCTCCACAACTTCGACTCAGAAAAATCTCATGAAACACTAGTCGCCAAGGAAACACCAAATCTCGCTATTACAGCAAATGTTCGGAAAACAGTCCTTGATAATGGGTTAACTGTTCTCACTAAAGAGGTTCATAATGCTCCTGTGGTGACAGTACAGGTGTGGTACAAGTTTGGCTCAGGTCAAGAAGCATCTGGGGTAAATGGTATTGCCCATCAATTAGAACATCTGATGTTTAAAGGTACTAGCAATCGTCCTATTCAATTTGGGCGGTTATTTAGTGCTTTAGGCAGTGATTCTAATGCTTTTACCAGTTATGACCAAACCGCATATTACAATACGGCAGAACGGGATAAACTCACCGCTCTGTTGACGTTAGAAGCTGATAGGATGAAAAACTCGCTGATAGATCCTCAACAGTTAGCTAGTGAGAAGCGAGTGGTTATTTCTGAATTACAAGGTTATGAAAATAGCCCAGAATATCGTCTGAATCGCGCTGTGATGATGTCGGTTTTTCCTGATCATCCCTATAGATTACCTATTGGTGGCACTAAGGCGGATGTGGAAAAATTCACAGTTGAACAGGTAAGGGAATATTACCAAAAATTCTATAGTCCTGATAATGCTGTTTTGGTAATTGTGGGAGATTTTGACACCGCACAAACTTTGAAAAAGGTACAAACTGTTTTTGGTAAAATTCCTAAACGTCAATATTCACCCCATAAGCTTATAACTCCATCCCCAGCCGCTACGCCTACACCTGTAATTAAATTGCAAGAACCGGGGGGAAATCCATTACTACAAATAATTTACCCACTTCCTCAAATCAATCAACCAGATATCCCCGCATTGGAAGTCATGGATTATATTTTGACTGCGGGTAAAAATTCTTACTTGTATCGGGAGTTGGTTGAATCAGGTTTAGCTAATGATGTTTCGGCAAATGTCGCTAGTTTACGCGCGGGTGGTTGGTATGAAATGTTAGTGACATCTGCGGTAAATCAGGATTTGACTAAGCTTGATGCAGCGGTAATCAAGGCTTTGGATAAACTTGCTAAAGTCGGTTTGACAAAGGAACAGGTAGAACGAGCTAAAACTCAATTAACGGCTTCAGTGATTTTAAATAACCGTGATATTACCAATCAAGCAATGCAGTTGGGTAATGATCAAATCACGACGGATAATTACCAATATACAGAAAATCACTTAGTAAATATTCGTAAGGTTCGAGTTACTGACGTGATTAATGTTATCAATAAATATTTGCAGCCAGCAGCGCGGAAGGTGGGATTTTTTGAACCGACTAAACAAGTAGTAACAGTTCAAAGTTCATCCTATTCAACACCAACACAAGAGAATTTTGGTAATGATGTGGCCGTAGTTCCTGCGGAGGTTCAGCAATATTTACCACCTTTAGATATATTACCCAAAGCGGAGAAAAGACAAATACCTCAGCAATTACAATTTGCTAATGGGTTACGCATATTACTGTTACCAGATAAAACTACGCCAACAGTGACTTTAAGCGGCAATATTAAAGCGGGAACAGAATTTGAGTCCGATAATCAGGGAGGATTAGCTTCTTTAGTGGCAGCAAATCTGATGAATGGCACGAAAACGCAAGATATGCAGACTATTGCCGGAGGATTAGAGGCAAAGGGGGCAAATTTAGATTTTGAAGCTTATCGTGAAGGTGTGCGGATTAAAGGTAGTAGTTTAGCGGTGGATTTACCAGTTTTGTTGGGGACTTTGACGGATGTAATTAGAAATAGTACATTTCCTGAAAAAGAGTTTGCTCTTGCGCGTCAACAAGCTTTAACTTCCTTAAATTCAGATTTAGATGATGCTGATAAGGTTGCAAATCGGATCTTTGTGCAGTCCATTTATCCGAAAAAACATCCATTACATACCTTCCCGACTGCGGAGAGTATTAGCAAAATTCAACGTCAAGATGTGATGGCTTTTAAAGCGCAACATTATCGCCCTGATACTACAGTTTTAGCAATTGTCGGTGATTTTGATGTTAGCAAAGTGCGATCGCTCATTCAAGCAAAATTAGGAGATTGGCAAGTTAAAGGGCAACCACCAACAGTAAAATATCCCAATGTGGGGATGCCAAAAAATGTAATTAATGTTAATCCTGTTGTTCCTGGTAAACCCCAAGCGATTACTTACATGGGTTATACGGGAATTAATCGTCAAGATAAACGATTTTATGCGGCGATGATCTTGAATCAAATTCTCGGAGGTGATACATTATCAAGTAGACTGGGGGCAGAAGTGCGCGATCGCCAAGGACTAACCTACGGAATTTATAGCAATTTCATCACAGGTAAGAATGTTGGTACATTTCTCATTGAAATGCAAACCAGTCCAGAAGACGCACGCAAAGCAATTTCCAGTACCCGCAACCTCCTGAAACAAGTTCATCAACAAGGTGTGACAGCACAGGAAGTAGAAACAGCTAAACGCAATTTAATCAGCAATTATAATATTTCTTTGGCCAATCCCGAACAGTTAAGTCAGAGAATGGTGATGAATGAAGTTTACGGCTTGAATCAGATAGAATTGCGCTCATTTATCAGCAAAATAGAACAAGTCAATCTCAATCAAGTCAATCAAACCGCTCGTGAATTACTTCACCCTGATAAAATTGTTGTTGTCACCGCCGGTCCACAAATTCTGGCACAAAAAAAGATTAAATGAATGTGGTTCATGGATAATGGGAACAGGTGTGATTGACAATTATCCATTGAGCCATGAGTAACTTTTTGATTTGTTTATTCTCTCTGCTAATGAGTCTAGTAATAATGGGTACGTCTCCAGCAACAGCAGAGAATCTATCTAGTAATCTCCTCAAACAACCACCAATA
>Ga0209668_10001442_pt1 | contig 10179 bp, 8 predicted proteins | sample FrelakmetPLP11PL_FD_187150 | JGI IMG/M metagenome (GOLD analysis project Ga0209668, IMG submission 187150) | Freshwater lake sediment microbial communities from the University of Notre Dame, USA, for methane emissions studies - PLP11 PL (SPAdes)... | ecosystem: Environmental > Aquatic >... | reverse complement strand
GGTGATCCGCCGGGGCGAGATCGGGCAGTGCTTTTACGTGGTGATGGAGGGCGAGCTGGAAGTGCTGGGCGGAGATGATTCGTCAATTGTCGCCACGCTTAAGAAAGGCGACCCCTTCGGGGAGATTGCCCTGCTGGCTGATGTGCCCCGCACCGCCACGGTGGCGGCCAAGACCGAGGGGGACCTGATATTCATCAACAACTATGATTTCAAGGATTTTCTGGCCGAGCACAAGGAGCTGGAGCAGCAGCTGTCGGCGCTGAGCCAGGCCCGGCTGGCGGAGTTGAAGGAAAAGGGGAACTAAGTTAGACCGAACTCAACCACCGTCCCCTTCCCTGAGCCTGCACTGATAAAGGCTGCTTGCTTGATAAACGAAGGGAGTGAAGGGGTGTAGGTGTTAGGTCCAAAAGTAAAATACAACTAATAGCTAAAGGGTGAGAACCAAAATGACAAAAAAACTGTTTACCGTTGCAATGGCGGTAGTAGCCCTTACTTGTTTGACATTTTGGGGTTGCAGCAAGAAAGACCCGGTATCCGTAGCCACCACTGGTACCATCAGCGGCGTGGTTACTGACTCGACCAATAGCACTGCCATTGCAGGAACCAGCATAGTTACAAATCCAGCCACAAGCAGCGTAACTGCCAATACCACCGGACAGTTTTCAATAACCGGCGTAAATCCCGGAACATACACATTAACAGCCAGTAACTCTGGGTATAACAACAAAAGTATAAGTGTTACTGTAACTGCCGGGAATACGGCCATCGCCAATATTACCTTGATGCCAGGCGCACCAGGCAATAATGCACCTAATACTCCAAACAGTCCCAGCCCGTATGATGCCTCAACCGGCCAAAGCATTGCTACCATCTTAAGTTGGGTATGCACCGACCCCGATGCCGGTGATACCCTAAAATACGATGTTTACTTTGGTACCACCAACCCGCCCGCGGCATTGGTTTCCTCCAACCAAAGCGCAGCGAGTTTTGACCGCAGTGGCTTGGTTAAAAGCACCACATATTATTGGAAAATAACAGCCAGGGACAAACACGGCAGCACCACAGATGGCCCGGTTTGGCAGTTTACCACTACCTCCATCGAATGGATCTCCATCCCTGCCGGGAATTTTACCATGGGCAGCCTGCCGGGTGATCCCTACGCTCAAACAGATGAACTCCCCCAACACATTGTTTACTTGGATGCCTATCAGATAAGCAAATACGAAATAACCAACAGCCAGTATAAGGCCTTTATGGATGCCGGAGGCTATAGCAACATCGACTATTGGACCACCGAAGGCTGGACTTGGCGAACAATTTATAACGTAACTGAGCCTGCTTATTGGACTGCCGAGTCATATAACAGCGGCATGGCCTTCCCCAACCACCCGGTGGTGGGGGTAAGCTGGTACGAGGCCAATGCCTTCTGCAATTGGGCCGGGGTCCACCTGCCCACAGAAGCCCAGTGGGAAAAAGCCGCACGTTATACCGATGCCCGTTATTATCCCTGGGGTTCTACCTGGGATGGGTCAAAATGCAATAGTTCTGATAATACCCCACCCGATACTTTTGCTTTAAGCTCACCAGTGGGCTTCTTCTTAGCAGGAGCCAGCGACTACGGCGTTTATGACATGGCCGGCAATGCAAGCGAGTGGTGTAATGATTGGTATGTATCATACCCAGGCAGCAGTAGTCCATTTGATTATACGGGCAGTAGTCGCGTGTTACGCAGTGCCAGTTTCGGCAGTCACGATAACAACTGCCGCTCTGCCAACCGTACCCAATTTCCCACTTCCGACCGCTACGTCTACACCGGCTTTCGCCCTGCAAAGTAATATAGGTTATATGCTTTTACCTTTTTGCGTTTTGGGTAAATGCAAACCCAACCCAACCCTAAATGGAAAAACCAAAATGGCCGGAAATATGAGTGAACTTAAAAACTTTGCATTTCCGATTAAAAGGAGGGATCAAAATGCAAGTGAAATTACAAAAATAAAAAACGCCTAGTAGAAAAGGGTCACATGGTAGAGTATATCTCGGCTGAAATATTTAAATTACACTTAATGAATCAGCTGCACAGAAGTGTATTGACGATCATTTTACTGGGATATAATTTGCAAACAAGTCCGTTAATATAAAATGGTATGCAGTACATGACACAAATTTGGATATGTGCTTGAACAAAGAAACCCCCGTTTATTATCTTGTGTTTACTTGGCAATTTACTAATGCGAAATCTTCAAGGGGCGAAATCCCACCGTTAGTTATATACTCTGTATTTTTTGTTCCAGCATAATTATATAATGAAATTATTGAAGGAGAAAGGCGGTAAAATAGGTTGTGCTACAAGTGTAGATGAAAAAGTGGGAAAGTGCTGAGATTTATTCAAAGCAAGTAAATACGAATTGTTTTTAATTGAAGAACAAAAAGACAAATTAGCATTATTTAGTTAAAAATATCGGGCAATAATAACAACATCATTTCACAATTAGTAGAGGTGATATTATGCCGTTAGTCGGAACCCGCGAAATGTTCAAAAAGGCCTATGAAGGCGGCTATGCCATCGGGGCCTTCAACGTCAACAACATGGAACTGCTCCAGGCCATCGCCGACGCCGGGCACGAGGAAAGATCCCCGCTGATCCTGCAGGTGTCCTCCGGAGCCCGCAAGTACGCCCGACGGGAATACCTGACCCACCTGGTGAAGGCCGCGGTGGAGACCTACCCCGACCTGCCCATCGCCCTGCACCTGGACCACGGCGACAGTTTTGATCTGTGCAAGGCCTGCGTGGACGACGGTTTCTCCTCCGTGATGATCGATGCCTCGCATTTCGGCTTCGAGGAGAATGTCCACATCACCAAGCAGGTGGTGGAATACGCCCACGCCCGCAATGTTCCCGTTGAGGCCGAGCTGGGCAAGCTGACCTCGACCTCGGACGAACCCGGCGCCAAGGAATCGGTTTACACCGATCCCGACGAGGCCAAGCGGTTCGTGGAACTGACAGGATGCGATTCCCTGGCCATCTCCATCGGCACCTCGCACGGAGCCTACAAATTCAAGGGCGAGCCGACCCTGGACTTTGCCCGGCTGGAAAAGATCCAGAAACTGCTGCCCAATTATCCCATTGTGCTGCACGGGGCCTCCTCGGTCCCCAAAGACCTGGTGGAGACCTGCAACAAGTACGGCGGACAGCTGCCCGGCACCAGGGGCGTGCCGGAGGAGTTTTTGGCCAGGGCGGCCAAGCTGGCGGTCTGCAAGATCAACGTGGACACCGACCTCCGCATCGCGCTGACCGGAGCCATCAGAAAAGTGTTCGCCGAGAACCCTGGTGAGTTCGATCCCCGCAAGTACCTGGGCCCTGCCCGGGACGCGGTCAGGGAAGTTGTCAAGGGCAAGGTGAAGCTGTTCGGCTGCGCGGGCAAGGCTTAAAATCACCGGCCCCCTAAAAACACGAAAAAGAAAATATAAATATTCACAAGGAGGATATAACCGGGAATTGATCTGAGTGCTTCCTGCTTAAGATCAACCAACGCCAACCATAAATCAAAAGGAGCGTGAACGAGATGAGCACCGATCTGAAAAAGACGCTGAAGGAACTGGCCAGGATGCAGCCGACCGAAGGTTATGTGCTGAGCGTTTACGTCAACGCCGTCCCCGACGGGAAGGGCCGCCGGAATTTCAACGTCTTTCTGAAAAAGAAATTCAACGAGATTGAAAAGGGCCTCAAGCCCCGCAGCCCCGAGGCTGTTGCCCTGCCCAAGGACCTCAAGGAGATCAGCCGCTATCTGGAAGAGGACCTGAACCCCGGAAGCAAAGGGGCGGCGGTCTTCATTTCACAAAAGAAAAATATCTTCACCACCTTCCAGACCGTGGTTCCGCTGGAAACCAAGGTGGTGGTGTCCCGGGTGCCTTATCTCTACCCCCTGGCCAGGCTGGCCGACGACTACGCCCGCTACGGGATCCTGATCAGCGACGAAAGGCACGCCAAGCTGCTGAGGGTCCTGTTGGGCCAGCTGGAGGAAGAGGCCGACATCATCACCGCCCCCGATGACGACACCGCCAAGGGCTACCAGTCCCGCAAAGGCCGGCTGGGATGGAACGACGAGAAGCACCAGCGGCACCTGGGCGACCTGGTGGCCAAGCACGTCAAGGAGGCCCTGATCGAGGCCAAAAGGTTCTTCCCCGGCGACATCGCCTGCCTGATGGTGGCCGCCGAAAACGGCACCCTGGCCGAGATCCAGCGCCAGCTGCCGTCCGATCTTAAGAAAAAGGCCCTGACCACCGCCAAGTTTGACATCAGGTCCCCCATTAAAAAAGTGCTGGAGGAGTCCCTGAAGACCTTCAACAGCCTGGAGAACAGGGGATCTCAGAAGGCAGCCCGGGAGATACTGGTGCTGGCCAAGAGCAGGGGGAAGGGCGCGGTCCTTGGCACCAAGGCCGCCCTGGCCGCCCTGCAGGACGGCCGGGCGGAGACCCTGATCGTTTCGGAAAAATACGCCGGCGAGGGCTGGCAGTGCCTGGACTGCCTGAAGATGGGGGCGCAACGCAAACCGGCTTTATGCCTCTACTGCGGCAGCGGGGAGATCGACAAGCGCCCCGACCTGAAGGAGGAAATGGTGTCCCTGGCGTTAAGATACGGGGCCAGGGTGGAATTCGTGGAAGACTTCCCGGAACTGGACGCCAACGGCGGGATCGGCGTTTTGCTAAAGAGCCGGTGAACCTGTTCTCTCATTCCCGTTAACTTGAATATATGAGGAGACGGCTATGGCTGTGATAACAATCTCCAAACAGCACGGGGCCGGAGGCAAGGCCATCGCCCTGGCCCTGGCCCGCGAATTGGGGTGCGAAGTGGTGGACAAGTCCCTGATCATCAAAGTGGCCCAGCAGGCCCGGGTGGGAACCGACCGGGTGGAGAACTTTGACCAGGAGCATTACAGCTCCATCGACAAATATTTGAGCGGGATATTCCTGGCCAACCCGGCCTTGTTCGGCCCGGGCAGTTTCGATTTTCCCGCCACCAGTTCCGCCGGGCTGACGGCCGACCAGGAATTCTTCAACGCCCAAAAATACCTGACCCTGACCCAGGCTTTGATCAAAGAGCTTTACCAGAAGGGCAACGTGGTCTTAGTGGGGCGGGGCGGGCAGGTGCTTTTGGCCGACAAGAAGGATTGCCTGCACCTCCGGCTGTGCGCCCCGCTGGAATACCGGATCAAAAGGGTGATGGAGAAGGCCGGAGTCAGCGAGAAAGAGGCCGGGGAAAAGATCCACTCCCGCGACAGGTCCCGGGCCTCCTATATTAAAGACCATTATCAGCGGGACTGGAACGACCCGGGGCTGTATCATCTGACCATCAACACCCAGCTCTGCCAGACCGGGATGATCCTGTCGCTGGTAAAACAAGCCTTAGCAAACTTAAACAGTACTTAGGATCAGTTATGGCTAAAAGCATAGATGACTACACTATCGGTAAAATATCTGCTTTGAGCATGTATATATCGATAATATTTCTGTTATTTCAAATATTGGTTGCTATGTCATGCACGGCTGTTGCTGTTTTGCTACCGGAATTAGGTATTATAAAAAATTCACAAACAACCCTTTTTACAATCATATGCCTAATCTTTTCAGAAGCAGTATTAATATTTTTCATTTGGCGGCATATTAAATACAAATATCTTCCCTTGAAAAAAACACACTTAAACGAGCCTGGAAATATAACACCATTCGTATTCAATGAAGAATATCTTGAGCGTATGTTAAATATTGCTGCGGTAGTGGGTATAGCCTGGATTCTACTGATGGGAATGCATTGGAACTCAATAAGGTATTTTTTTATTGTATTACACGGTTTTGGCATTTTGTTCTTATCAATATTTTTTGTTGTAAGGTTTACATTGGCCCATGAAACAGGCGTAAGGACTTTTGCCTCTATCATTCTATCGTGTTTATTCTTATACTTGGCAATTATTGGTTTTTAAAACAAAATATGAAAAGTTAACTATTTATAAATAATTAATAAGGAGATCGATATGGCTATTAAAATCGGGATCAACGGGTTCGGCCGGATCGGCCGCCTAGTCATCAGCGCTATGGCGGAACAGAAGATACTGGGCAACCCGCTGGACATTGTGGCGGTGGTGGACGTCTCCACCGACGCCAAATATTTTGCCTACCAGCTGAAGTTCGATTCGGTCCATGGCAAATTCCCCGGGCAGGTAGCCACCGAAAAGAGCGATCCCTCCCTGGCTGAGGACGATGTGCTGGTGGTCAACGGCCACAAGATCAAATGCATCATGGCCACCAAGGACCCGGCCCAACTGCCCTGGAAGGCTTTGGGGGTGGAACTGGTGATCGAGGCCACCGGCCTGTTCACCCATTCCGACAAGGCCAGCGGTCATTTGACAGCCGGAGCCAAAAAAGTTTTGATCACAGCCCCCGGTAAGGGCGAGGTCAAGACCATAGTGCTGGGCGTCAATGAAAAAGAATACGACCCGGCCAAGCACCACATCGTCTCCAACGCCTCATGCACCACCAACTGCCTGGCTCCGGTGGTCCACGTGCTGCTGAAGGAAGGGATCGGTATCGAGACCGGCCTGATGACCACCATTCACTCCTACACCGCCACCCAGAAAACGGTGGACGGGCCGTCCAAGAAGGACTGGCGGGGCGGCCGGGCCGCGGCCATCAACATCATACCCTCGACCACCGGGGCGGCCAAAGCGGTGGGCGAAGTGCTGCCGGCCACCAAGGGCAAGCTGACAGGGATGTCGTTCCGGGTGCCGACCGCCGATGTCTCGGTGGTGGACCTGACCTTCCGCTCCGAGAAGGAGACCTCCATCGAAGCCATTGATGCCCTGCTGAAGAAGGCCTCCGAGACCTATCTTAAGGGTTACCTGGGATACGCCAACGAGGAGATGGTCTCCACCGATTTCATCCACGACCAGAGGTCGTCCATCTACGATTCCCTGGCCACTTTGGAGAACAATCTCAAAGGCGAAAAGCGTTTCTTTAAGATAGTCAGCTGGTACGACAATGAATGGGGCTATTCGCACCGGATCGCCGAGCTGACCAAATTGATGGCGGAAAAGATGTAAAAAAACAACCCGGTTATCGTAGGGGCAATTCATGAATTGCCCCTACGAAATAATGTACGCCAACATATAACCTCTCGATGAAAAAACTCCTCACAATATTTCTTTTTTTTGCGATAGCCTTTAATTTGGCACATGCCCAGAAACTGCTGGTCATCCAGACCAACGCCACCAACGGCTATCTCTATCCCTGCCACTGTCCCAAGGAACCCAAGGGCGGGCTGGCCAGGCGTTTCACCCTGATCAAAAAGCTGGCCAAGGGCCAATCCCAATTCCTGCTGCTGGACTCCGGCGATATGCTGGGAATAGATTCCGATTACAAGGGCGATTCCCTGATGTTTGCAGCCTACCGGGCCATGAAATACGATGCTCTGGCGCCGGGGGATCAGGAATTTGCCCGGGGGATCAACAATTTCCTGAGACTGCAAGAAGATTTCAGCCTGCCGTTCGTGGCGGCCAACCTGTTTTATCAGGGCAATCTTTTAACTGCGCCCTATATGATCGTTGAGCTTAAATCCCTGAAACTGAGAGTGGCCCTGATCGGGCTGATCTCGCCCGATGCCTTCAGGTATTATCCCCAGGACAGCCTGCAGGGACTGGAGGTCAAAGAACCGGATGCTATCTTGCAATCCACATTAGAAAGTCTGAAAGGGCGGGCAGACATATTCATCCTGGTCTCTCATCTGGGGTATGAGCAAGAAGTCGAGATCGCCAAAAAATTCCCCCAGCTGACCCTGATCGTGGGCGGCCACACCCAGACCGAGCTGAAGACGGCCGACCTTTCGGCCGGGGTGCCGATCATCGAGGCTGGGGCCTCGGCCAAGAGCCTCAGCTACGCCTGGCTCCAAAAGCAGGGCGGGCAGTGGAAGCACCAAAGTTCCCGGATGGAGGGCATCGTCTCGGATCTAGCCGACGATCCAAAGATCGTTTCCGTGGTGGGCGCCGGGCCGCAATCCACGCCGGTCAATGCCAATCCCATTCCAGGCGATACCAGATTGCAGGTGCAGTTATTCGTGGCCCGGGACTGCCCGGACTGCGCGCAATTGAAGAAAGGCCTGTTCTTAAAACTATCTCAGGATCATCAGAGCCAAATGGCCATGGTCTATCACGAGGTGGACAACCCGGCCGAATACCAGGCCCTGCTGAATTACGAGAAACAGCTGAACGACCGGAACAACCAGATCCCGGCGGCGGTGATAGGGAACAGGATCCTGGGCGGGGTGGAGGAGATAGAACGCGAGCTGGAGAAGCTGATCAGGGAGGCACTGGACGACCGGACGCAGGAGAAGCCGGGCTTCAAAAGCCGGGCAACGTCTGAAAAGCAGAGCCAGCTGGCAAATAAGACGTTTGAAACGGGGACTGTTGATAGTATCTATCTGGCCTTCGTGTCCAATGCCCGGTGCCAGAAGTGCAGCCGGGCCGAGTACATGCTGAAGGCACTGAAAGCGCAGTACCCGAACCTGAGGGTGGAAAAGATTGATGTGGCCTCGGATTCGTCCAAGCTCCTGGTCGAAGCCATGGGCATAATGTACGGCCTGCCGGACAAGAAGAGGATGATCGCCCCCTCGGCCTTTGTGGGAAGGGATTTTCTGGTAGGCGAAGAGATCAACGACCAAAGCCTTTCCGAACTGCTGATGAAATACAAGTCCGGCAGCGGCCGGGTTCCCTGGATCGAAGCAAAAAACTACCTGCCCCAGGCCAAACAGTCGGTGGTCAGCCGCTTTGCTTCCTTCGGGCTGTGGGGCGTGGCCGGGGCCGGGCTGCTGGACGGCATCAACCCCTGTTCGCTGGCGGTGCTGGTGTTCTTCATCTCCTACCTGGCTTTCGTGGGCAGAAAACGCTGGGAGATCCTGGCGGTGGGCCTGGCCTATACTTTTGCCGATTTCCTGGTTTATTTTCTGATCGGGGTGGGCGGCCTGTCATTCCTGATGACATTGAAAGCCCTGCCCTTGTTCAGCAAGATATTTTACTGGCTGGCCGTTGCGGCCGGGCTGGTGCTGGCCTTCTACAATCTCAGGGATTATTTCAAGGCCCGGAAGGGCGACCTTTCCGGAATGGACCTGCAGCTTTCCACCGCCGCCAAACAGCGGATCCACAAGGTCATTAGGGAAAAGATGGGCGCCGGGAGCCTGATCGGCGGGGCCTTTATGGTGGGACTGGTCACATCCGTCCTGGAATTCGCCTGCACCGGCCAGGTCTACCTGCCAACCATCGCCTTTGTTTCCCAGATCGCCACCCATAGATACCAGGCCTACGGATATCTTCTGCTATACAACCTGATGTTCGAAGTGCCGATGATCATCACCTTCGTCATCGCCTTCTGGGGGGTGTCATCCAAGAAGATAGCGGGCTGGGCCCAGTCCTCGGTGGCCGGGGTGAAGCTGCTGACGGCGCTGTTGTTCCTGGGAATGAGCGCGGCGCTGTTGTACATACTGGTTCGGTAAGACCTCTCCCTTAATCCCTCTCCTGGCAGGAGAGGGACAATATGCAAACATAACAAACGAAAATTATCATGAACATCAAAGCACATATTCAAAAAGACTGGATCTACTACCTGGCCCTGGGAATGGCAGTTATCTCCGTGGCCATAGACCTGTACCGCCCCAACATGGCGCCGATGCTGGTTGCGGTGCTGGTGTTCTCGGCAGTGCTGGGCTGGCTGAATGTCATAGCCCCCAACAAGGCGGCGGCGGCCCTGGGCTTCTGGGTGCTTGCGGTATACGTGGCCCTGGCCCTGCTGGAGATGATACCGGCTACAAAGGGGAACATCTTTTCCTCGGCGCTTTCGTTCATTCCGGCTTATCTGGGGGCCTATGGCGGGTGGTGGATAGGGACCAAGTTCAAACGAACTCAACCCTTCGATAAACTCAGGGTATAACCCCCGGCCCCTTCTCTTGGAAAATAAATAAGAGAAGGGGAGCAGGCGGATAGTTTGAGACGCTATTGTGCAAAGAACTAACTCAACCTTCTATCCCCTTCTCTTTGTAAGAGAAGGGTTAGGGATGAGTTCAAAATACGTAAATAGGAATTCTAATGACCAAACAACTTAACATCGGAAAAGTAAGGATCGGCGGGGGCGCCCCGCTGG
>Ga0209668_10001441_pt1 | contig 10182 bp, 12 predicted proteins | sample FrelakmetPLP11PL_FD_187150 | JGI IMG/M metagenome (GOLD analysis project Ga0209668, IMG submission 187150) | Freshwater lake sediment microbial communities from the University of Notre Dame, USA, for methane emissions studies - PLP11 PL (SPAdes)... | ecosystem: Environmental > Aquatic >... | reverse complement strand
GGTAAAAAAGAGCTGAAAGTCGCCTTCCTCCTTGCACTCCGTTCACTCCAGCGGGGGAGCCGCTCAAGCGCGATCCTGACCGTCCTGATTATCGGGATGTGCTTTACCAACATGATATTCCTTCCCTCCATGTTCAGCGGGATTGGCCAGGGCATCACAAAACAACTGGTGGATTATGAGGTCTCAAATGTTCTCGTAACCCCCAAATCGGGCGACCAGTACATTACAGACCTGGACGCCACGCTCGATCTGATCAATGGTATGCCGGGCGTGCAGCGGGCATCCCCTCAGTATTCCAAGGGGGCCACCTTCAAGTACCGGCAGCGGGTTATCGGTGTTTCCGTGCGTGCCATATCCCCCACAGATGAGAAGGAGGTATCTCCGGTATACACGAAAATGGTGACCGGCAGTTATCTCGGGGAGGACGACACCGGTGAGATAATCATCGGGAAACCGATAGCCGGGGATTCCTCTATACGCCAGGAAGATGAATTCCAGGAGTCGTTAGGGGGTGTCCGTGTGGGGGACTCGATAACGGTTGAGTATGGTAACGGGTATACGAAAGACTACCGGGTCAAGGGGATCTATTCCACCGGATGGAGTCCGGTTGACAACGCAGCGTTTGTAACCTGGACCGATATGGAACAGGTGGAAGGAAAGACGCTGGACAAGGCTAATTATATCACCGTAAGGGCGAAACCAGGGTATTCCGAGCAGTTCATCAAGAACGAACTCCTCTCGTACGGGGTGGGTGTGCAGGGAAAGGTCCAGACAATGACAGACCTGCTGAGTAAAAGCGTGGGGAAGGTACTTCAGAGCTTTGCTATCATCAATATGGTGTCCCTGATAGTCAGTGTTATCATTACGACGGTTGTCCTGTTCATCGTCATAACCATCAAGACCCTCAACAGCCGAAAACAGATTGGGATCCTAAAAGCAATTGGCGTCGACAAGCAGGTAATCATGCATAATTACGGGTTCCAGGTCATCATCCTCGGTATCCTCGGCATTATCCTTGGGATCATCATCACGCTTGCGCTCGCGGCATACATGTCCGTGCATCCTATCGTGACTCCCGAATGGTCTGCATACCTGTATATCACACCATGGGATCTTTTGACCAATTCTGTCATCCTGTTCTGTGCGGCAGTTGTTGCCGGGTATGTCCCCGCCTACCAGGTCTCCCGCGAGGATATCCAGACGGCGATGAGGGCCTGACATGATCGAGATTACTGATCTGCGCAAAACCTATCATATGGGGGACGTCGAGGTCAATGCCCTTGATGGTGTTACGCTCGACATCGAAAAGGGAGAATTCCTCGGCATCGTGGGGGCAAGCGGTAGTGGTAAAACAACGCTCCTGCATATGCTCGGCCTCCTTGACAAGCCCACATCGGGAAAGATACTTATTGACGGAATGGATGTTTTATCTCTCACCGATTATGAGAAGACCATGTTCAGGCTGTACAAGCTCGGGTATGTCTTCCAGGACTATGCACTGGTACCGGATCTCACGGTTATGGAAAATGTCTCACTGCCAGCAATGCTGCGGCAGGACCGGACTGAAGAGCAGACCCGCAAAGACAGTTACGGGATACTTCAGAAGATCGGCCTCTGCGACCGGCGTGATCACCTCCCCCGCGAGCTCTCCGGTGGCCAGCAGCAGCGTGTCTCAATCGCACGTGCTATGGTAAACAAGCCTGATATCCTCTTCGCTGATGAACCCTGTGCAAACCTTGACTCAGAAAACTCGAGAATGGTGCTGGACCTGTTCAGGGAGATCAATGAAGATATGAAACAGACGATTGTTATGGTATCTCACGAGGACTGGCACAAGGACTATTTCCACCGGATTATCCAGTTAAAAGACGGAAAGATAGTAAACACCTGAAGTTTGGAGGGACATGTCCGGATGTGGTTCTGACTATCCTTACAACAATGTGTAAAAAATAGTGTTAATATTGAGGTCCGCCCGGGTAGGTCATGGGTGGAATGATCGAATCATTGTAACGTGGCATTGTGGATGGACGCTGCGTTGTACCTGTTGCGGGGATCGTCACGATGCCCTTTCCGGGCTTTACCAGTTTCGTTGGGGATCCTGCAGTTGAGCTGCTCCAATTATAGGCGTTATGAAAACGGTCTTTTATTACCACTAAAGCTGGCTCACCTGTACCAGGTGGTACTATCGTATGTGATGTCCCTGGTGGAAAGAGTGCCGTATACCTGCCATGTGGAGCCATATTTTTTTGCCTGAACAGTAATATGACATTTCCGCTATTATCGGTAAGGCTGAGTGAATCACCAGCAAGACTGATACCGGTTACCGAGTCGAGCAGGTTGAAATAAACAATTTCAAGTGTCATCAGGGGTTCAGGTCCCGCCATCTTTGTTGATCCAATTGGTCCGATGAAGATGGCATTGTCATCCAGGTTATAGGTCCCAAAGTAACTGTTTACGCCTCCGAATCCACTGATACTGCTTGTATCATCAAATTTCAGGCTGATTGTACTGACATCCTGCCCTGATATAACAGCATTATCTTCAGAGTATGAGGAGAGCTTCCATTCGGTTCCTGGTAATCCCGCTACCGGATTCTTATCTGCCGAACCGTTTGAATTCCCGGCATTATCCGCCTTGAATGCTAACAAGACGTGACCCGTTTCATCGGACAACTCAATTGTGTTACCGTCACTGTGGAATGACCTGACTGAATCGAGGAGACGGTAATAGGTGCTCTCCTGGTCCATAAGAGGTTCAGGCCCCGCCATCTCGGTACTGCCAAGGGTACCGAATGTGATCGTGGTACCGGTTTGTGTATACGGCCCAAAATAGAGGTTAATACCCCCGGACCCCCCAATGCTGCCATCATTATTAAACTTCAGGGTAATTTCAGAATCGGTTGCTATGGGGACCAGAGTATTACCATTATCATAAGAGACCAGTTGCCACTCAGTGTTTGCAAGGGAACTATCCAAAATCCAGCTGGTTCCGGCCCCCGGAATGGTAAGGAATGATGCATAAACCCCACTTGTGCACAAGGCACAGATAAAAATCATGAAGGCTGTAATTACCGGTAATCTCCGGGATAATTTCTTTTCGATCTGCATGTAATCAGTATAATTCTCTGGGAAATACTGAATAAGGGATCGATCGCGCCAGCAGTTTTCTCCCTTTCGATGTGGTCTCAATGTCCTGATTTAGCCGCTGTATGCCGGGTATTCAGTTAACCCATTGATGCGACCAGGAATAAAACCGTGGGGATTTCTCTTTTTTTTGCAGTCCTTTTCGAGACTATTATAGGATCTTGAGCTGATATGGTACGACAGTCTGACGCTAAGTCCGGCCCGGTCAGGGACCGGTAATAGAGGTTTCGTTGAAATGAGCAGCCAGAAAGTATATGTCGTCGGGCACAGTCATCCCGATACTGATAGCATTGCAAGTGTAATCGGGTATGCGGAGTTACTCAACAGGCAGGAGCCTGGCCGGTATATCCCCGCACGTTGTGGTGAACTGAATGATGAGACCCGGTACGTCCTGTCAACATTTCAGCTCCAGCCGCCTGAATTGATTGAGTCCGTTGAACCGTCCGTAGCAGATATTCCGTTTCTCTACCCGCACCGTGCCCCGGAGGAGATGCCGGCTATCGATGTGGCGCTGATGATGGATGAACATGATATTCGGAATATCCCGGTAATCAATCATGAAGGCCGGGTGATCGGCCTTGTCAGCGAGTACGGGCTTGCCAAGGCATATGTCACCCCGGAACGCCGCGAACAGCTGGTCATCGGACCAATATCCCTGGCAACCCTTGCCCGAATTCTCGAGGCAGGGGTAATCGTATCATGTTGCGGGGAATTGCATGGCCGGGTTATCATTGTCATCGACGCGCTCCATAATGCCCTGTCCTCCCTGACAGGACGTGACGTGGCGATTACTGGAGATAACGAGCCATCCCAGCTGGCTCTTATCTCTGCAGGGATTGCGGCCCTGATTGTTGCAGAAGGTGCACCCGTGGGGGGGCGTGTCATCTCCGCTGCGCAGGCCCGGAATGTTTCCATCCTCTCAACACCCCTTGATGCGTTTAGTATCGGCAGGATGATCCACCTCTCCCGGGCTGCGGGCCGCGTGATGGCAACGGATGTCCCCCTGGTAAGGCCTGAAGATCCGCTTGCCTATGCAAAACAGATGGTTTCCAATTCCCGTTATCGGACTGCATGTGTTGTCGACAAGGATGACCTGCTCCTTGGGATGATATCAAGAAACACCTTCCTGGAAGAGATACACAAATCAGTAATTCTTCTTGACCATAACGAGTTTACCCAGGCGGTTGATGGTATCGAGTCCGCCGAGATACTCGAGATTATCGATCATCACCGGCTTGGGGCGATTACCACATTAAAGCCGGTCTCATTCCTGAATGAACCCGTTGGTTCGACTTCTACAATTATCACCCACAAATTCATGGAAGAAGGGCAGGTCCCATCAGTCCCGGCGGCGGGAATGCTCCTTGCAGGAATTCTCTCTGATACACTCGGGCTCCGGATGTCGACGACCACGGAAAAAGATCAAAAAGCCGTTTCTTTCCTTGCAGGTGTAACCGGGCTTGACCCTGCTGAATTTGGGACCACGCTGATTATGCAGGGTATGGACCTTGTCAATGCAGCTCCCCGTGACCTTCTTACGGCAGATACAAAACATTACACGTTGTTTGGCCGGGATGTGATCATCGCCCAGGTGATGATGGCATCAGATGATTATCCCATGAACCGGGTTGAAGAGGTCAGGAATGAACTGGAAATCTTAAGAAAAGAATATGGCGTTCACCTGTACCTTGCTCTTTTTACCAACGTGATGAAAAATACCAGCTACCTGCTGGCTGCCGGGGATAAGAACACACTCCTCGGGCTTGAATATACCCAGCAACCTGTCAGGCTCGATGGTGTTATGTCGAGGAAAAAAGATTTCCTTCCTGCATTTGGCCAGAAACTAAGGCTGCTCTAACAATTTTGGTAACAGAAAACATTACTCACGGATGTACCTCGGGAATATCCCTCCCCTGTCATTTCATTTTAACAACTGGTTAAACTCCTGAAAAAAGATCGGATATTACGTACCAAGGCTATAATCCTCCCACTTGTTTTCGTATCGCAGGAGTTTTACGAATATCCCTTTCTCCGGGTTACAATATCGGTTAATGTTCCATTTCCCTGAGGAGATCCCCAAGTTTCCGGAAATCTTCCTTCAGGTGTTCCCTGCTCAGCGGGTTATGAAGTGTTGCTGCGGGGTGCAGGGCAGGGATTATTTTTTGGGGGAACCCGAATGGTTCACCTTCAAATACCGTCCCGGAAATATCCGTGATCTTCACAAACTCCACACCCATTCTCCCAAGCACGTAACGGGTCGCATGCCTGCCAAGCGGGACGAGCAGCGGCGGCCGGATTGTGTTAATCTGTTGCTCAAGCCAGGATGCGCAGGCTATAACTTCATCAGGTTTCGGGTCCCGGTTACCCGGCGGGCGGTGTTTCACAATATTTCCGATGAATACCTCCTCGCGTGTGAGCCCAGTCCCGGTGAGAAGAGAATCAAGGACCCTTCCGGCCCTGCCCACAAATGGTCTTCCAAGTGAGTCCTCCTGTTCACCAGGTGCCTCACCGATAAACATCACCTTTGCAGAGATACTGCCCTCTCCCGGGACGCCCTGTTTTGCTTCCTCCCAGAGCGGGCAGCGGTGGCATTTCATGATCTGGCTGGATATCCGGTCAAGGATTGCCCCGGGTAATTTATCAGAGGCCATATTTTCATTTGATGAAAGGAGATGAGAGAATAAAAAAGATAGTGGTCTGTCCGGCGGAAGAAGCCATTGTGCAGGACCCCCTATGTCGGGGAGCATCTTCGGGATAAAAATTAATAAACCGCTAATAAAATACTAGGTATGTGCCGTTTCCTTCGTATTAAACCCCATATGATTATCATCCTGGTACTTTCACTTGCAATTATCCCGGTGTTTGTATCCGCTTCAATTGAAAGTCCGGGTGATGATGCAACAGCCCTTACCACGAAAGGGTTTGACCTGTACAAGGCCGCCCGGTTCAAAGATGCACAAAACTCCTTTGATATGGCGATTGCCCTTGACCCGTATTCCTCCCTGTCCTGGTATGGGAAAGGGCTGACAAGTGCTGCATTAAATGATAAAGAAGGTGCGATACAGGCGCTTGATCGCGCAACAGAGCTCAGCCCGAAAGATGAACAGGCATGGTTGAAAAAGGGCGAGGTATATATCTCGATGAACCGGAACGACCTTGCAATCAATGCCTATAAACGGGCTCTGCTCATCAATCCGAACAATAACGAAGCGAAAAGGAACCTGGAATCCCTTGGTATCCATGCAACTCCCACTACGGTAGATTATAATCAATACCCGTCGTCAGGCCCGGCCACCCCGACACCAGCAAAAATAATACCGTTTGCACCACTAGCCGTGATCGTCCTCGTGATAGGGGCAGTTTTTATTTCTTGCAGTTGGCGTAAAAAAATGTCCGTTGTAAAAGATCGCGGATGAAGATGCTATCACTCCAGCAATGTTGACAAGGGCAACGCGGCATCACGATCATTAACCGGGATTTTTATGATCCCTTGTAAATCAACAGCACGAAAGCTCCCGGGGATGTCGCCTTAGATAAATTTAAAAAATTTACATGAATGCCAGGTAGAAGAAATAAATCCCGATAATTATTATTATAATTCCAATGACCCGGTCAAAAAACTCGCCACTTAACCTGGTGGCAGATTTAATTTTTTGCCCGAAAGCCCCGCCAATTGTACTGATAATAATGAGGGGAATACTCAGGCCAATCCCGTAGATCAACATGGTGAAAAATCCCTGTATCCCTGTCTGGTACAGGGCAATATAGGTCAGCACGATGATCAGCATCGGTGCGCCACGTCCGATTGTAATCGCCCCGAATGAAAGGCCAAGGAGAAAGGTCCCTGCGATAGTGTATGATACAGGGGCTTTTAAAAGCGAAAATATCTTTCTGATTGGTGGTTTGTACAGGTGCAGGAGCTGGAACCCCATAATGATCATCAGGATCCCGCCAATTGACCATGCTACAGTGCTGTCCAAAAAAAACAGGTAATTCCCGATTAACCCTGCAACTACCCCAAGGGGTAATAGTACAAGAATTGTACCGGCTGAAAATGCCAGTACAAGGCGGAAAATTGTGGCAGGTGTAAGGCCTGTTTTTCCACTGCTGAGATACCCTATCAATCCCATACAAAGGATGCTGTTACAGGGGCAGATGCCAGCTATGAACCCGAAAATGAATATACCAGGAATGGATGTGTCAAGGGCTGGCATTTTATTATGATCATTCCTTTCACTGGAATAAGATTGTGTTCTCCAGGAACTGATTGTTCAACGATACTTCAGCAATATATACACGAATCCCGATCCGGATTTCCTGTGATTTTTCTGCAGGGCGGTATATGGCAACTCTTAACTCCTTCCGTAATCCTGATAAAATTGAACAGATACGTGATTCAACAACTTTTAACCCCATATATGTCCCCGGATATGTATATTTGCGTATAAAAAACCGTGGATTTTGGAATCTTTCCTGTTATGATCAAAGCGGGATAATTTTAATACTTTTATGTATCATTAAAATCCAGTTTTAATTAATATTAATAGATGACAGAGGATGGCAGGGTCATATGAATGGAATAAGAATTCTCCTTGTAGATGATGAGGAAAATATCCTGACTATTTTCCGGTTGGTACTGGAAAGCAAGGGGTACACGGTTGACACCGCTTCCACTGCAGAAGAAGCCCTTGAAAAGGTTGGATTATATAAATACAACCTCTGCCTCCTTGATCTGAACCTGCCTGATATGCATGGGACTGAACTGGTCAGGCAGATACACCAGATTGACCCCGGAATGAGAAAACTGATGGTGACGGGAGAAAGTTCAGGTATTGATGCCCAGACCGCGAGAAATAATGGTGCTGACGGGTTTATTTTAAAACCCGTTAACAAGGTTACACTCATCAGTACCGTGGAAACTGCATTAAGGTCAGGGTAAAGTGGTGTCATTCTGGTTTTTTATTAAGGTGGCCCCTTTCAAACCACATTCATCAATTGATCCATTTATGGACGGTGCCCCTCAACTATTTCTGTCCGACATGTCGATGATGGGCCGATCCTCCTTACAATTTCCCGTTTAAAAAAAAGGTTGGTCAGAATTTCGGCATTGGTGAAGCCGGGTTTTTCGTGTAGACCAGGTTACTATTCAGGTTGTCAGTGAGCGTCAGTTCACCATTTGAATTTACGACGTAACTGGTAGTCTTCTGAAGGATCTGGAAATACGTTGTCTCCGTGTTCGCATTATCTGCGCAGTATTTACTGGTAGAGGTAATGGGGCCAATTGTCATACCCATACCTTTGAACATCTGCGTTCCACTTAACGTGTACTGGCCGTTGTAGTTGTTACAACCGGTTGATCCCTGGAAATTCCCTCCATTGTCAAAGATAATGTTAATCTGCACATTCGTCATTAATACCGGTGCGGCACCACCCTGTTCCCCAATCTGTTTGAGGAACCAGTTCGCCTGCAGCATCGGGTCTGTGACAGGTACAGGTACTGAAACGGGGATTAACGTTGGGTTTGTAGTTACAACCGGGTTACAACTGTAGTTGCAGGAGGAACTGGCGATATTGTTGTACATCCTGCAATAATAAGCGCAAGGACTATGCAGGTGATAATACCCGCTGTTAAAATTCCTTTCATAGAGCGTTATTGTAACGCCCAGCTTTTTAAACCTTATTTTACCTCATTCCTTAAGCGCCCGATATTTCCGGGACGGTTAATCAGGTGAACTGGTGAGGATAGGGAATAGTTGAAATAAACGGTCTGGCTGATGGAATAACTCCCGATTATTTAAAAAAAGGGTTAGACAGGAAACACTTTTGTTCCATGGATCTCATTGACGAGCTGACCTATTCCAATATATAGTGCGAGAGCGCCGGCGATGATGCCCATTACGCCACCGAGCTTGAGGATTAGTGAGCTACCGGTCAACTGTGCTGCAACGAGGAGGACTACCAGTAGCACGACTGCCAGGAGAGTGACCATCAGGATCTTATGCATTTTCAGGGTGCAGATAAAAAGGCCGAATGCAAAGATACCCCAGACCGCCAGGAATGAGGCGAGTTCAACAGGACCTGGTGCTTTTGAAAGTCCAAGCGCCGGGAGCATCAGGATTGTTGCAAACGAGATCCAGAAAAATCCGAAACTCCCAAATGTAACAAGTCCGAATGTGTTGTTCTTTTTCCATTCCATGATACCTGCAATGACCTGTGCGATGCCCCCATAAAAGATTGTCATTGCGAGAATCGGGCTTGACAGCGTTGTGAGTCCTAAATTATGGATGCTCAATAACAATGTTGTCATACCAAATGCACAGAGCCCGAGTGGTGCCGGGTTGGCAGTATTATCGGTCAGGAAGATATCGTTCCTTCCAATTTCTTGGTTTTCAGTCAATGGTTTCCTCTCCTGGTAAACAGGCTGTTACATGCGGGGCACCTTTAATCATCAGCGTGACAATAATTCTGGTCCGTGTGGGTGACATGAAATGGTCACGCAGGGATCATCAGGAGACCGGACCTAATTTACAGCCCTATAAAGTGCAATCCTCTTGTGGTGCACCTTCTGAACAATTTGTGGTGCACCTTAATAAAAACTGTGAATTGTAGTAGTAATCACGGCGCATCAGCGCACCCTATATCGATACATTCGCATGAAATTTTGTGCATCACCTGGATAATACTGCGGAGATCTAAACGATATACACCATTGTGCCACAGTTAAATGCACCATATCTCGTTGTCGAGGACACCGGTATTTGGTTCCTGGCGTGACTGAGGCAACGATAAGAGGACCAACATCTGGTATCAGGGGCCGGTTTTTCCTGACAATATTTTGATTGCAGCATCCCTTGTTGGATAAATCGGAATAATCTGGTTAAACCCGGCAACTCTGAGCACCTCGTTCACATTTGGGCGGAGCGAACAGAGGACGATCCTGCCGTGTGAACGGATTAGTGTTTTTGTAACCGAGAGCAATACCCGGAGACCTGCACTACTGATATAGGTAGTTGACGAGAAATCGCATACAATCTCTTTT
>Ga0209668_10001440_pt1 | contig 10188 bp, 6 predicted proteins | sample FrelakmetPLP11PL_FD_187150 | JGI IMG/M metagenome (GOLD analysis project Ga0209668, IMG submission 187150) | Freshwater lake sediment microbial communities from the University of Notre Dame, USA, for methane emissions studies - PLP11 PL (SPAdes)... | ecosystem: Environmental > Aquatic >... | reverse complement strand
CTTTGGTCACCATCCTGGAACAGAAGCTTGATGAAATTGCTGCAAGGAAAGCAAGTGTTGCGGATATGGAGCAGTCGCGGCAAAAAATCACTGAGCTTGCAGAAAAGTTACGGGAAGTAAAAGCAAACATGGCCGAACGGGCTTTGGTCACCATCCTGGAACAGAAGCTTGATGAAATTGCTGCAAGGAAAGCAAGTATTATGGATATGGAGCAGTCGCGACAAAAAGTCACTGAGCTTGCAGAAAAGTTACGGGAAGTAAAAGCAACCATGGCCGACCAGAGTATGGTAGCACTGCTGCAGCAAGAACTCGATCAGATGACACTTTTGGAGGCTTCCATGGATGATGAGATGTATGTGTCATTTGAAAATCAATTTCGCGGAACAAGGGAGGCTATCAAGAATTATCAAAAAATATATTTACCATACGTAATAGAAGCAGATGCTGGGAACAAGGATTCACCGGTTCTTGATATCGGCTGTGGCCGAGGAGAATGGTTGGAATTGCTTAAAGAGAATGGATATACTGCCAAAGGTTTAGATAGTAACAGAGTAATGATACAATGCTGTCGAGAGCTTGGACTTACTGCAATAGAGTCTGATGTAATAGAGTATCTGCAAAAATTGCCACCTGCCAGCATAGGAGTTATTACTGCATTTCACTTAATTGAGCATCTCCCCTTTAGGAAACAAATCTCTTTGCTCGATGAAAGCTTGCGCGTATTAAAATCAGGTGGGCTGATAATATTAGAAACCCCAAATCCGCAGAATTTAATTGTTGGGGCCTGTGAGTTTTATAATGATCCGACACATAAGAATCCTATTCCGCCTGATGCGTTAAAATATTTCGTGGAGATTAGGGGATTTAATAGAATTAAGATGTTGAAAATACATGGAGATGATGAACAGCACCTCAAGAATAAATGGTTAAATACCTTGTTGTGCGGAGAAAAAGACTATGCGGTAATTGGTTGTAAAGAATAAAAATATTGCAAGGAATAAAAGCTCTTCAAAAGGTTTAGTACATAAATAAAATATAAAAGCCCACAGAAAATAATACACTTATTGAAGATCCTCCCGCAATTCTCCAGATTGACATACTGTTTTCAATAATGAGTAAAACATATAGAATGCTTACTATACTTAGGAATGATACAAAGAGAATTTTTACGGGATTCTTTGAATTGCTTCGCTATATTTTTGAACGCGAAGAAATATCACTTAGTCTATCTTTATTTTCAACAGATTCGCATAATTCACAAATCGGGAAAACAAGTGCTTTTGAATTGACACTGGCAAATAATTCAAATGAAGATTTGTGGGGCCGCATTTTATTCGATTTTTATCGAAAAGATAACCCAATTCATCCGGATGACCATCTGGCATATTTTGAAAAAAAAGTTTTCGTAAAAAACAGAACGAACCAAAAGATAGTGATGCATTATAATTGGCAGGAGGATGCTCGCTTTGAAATTGATGGGGTTATTTCAGAGCCAGACAGCACATGGCATGGCAACGGTGAGGTGAGCGGAAAATACCAGGTATTTGCCGTATTGCTGAATGAGACAGGCAAAACAGTAGAGACATTAACCATTATACAGTCCATAACGCTATGAAAATCGTCAATATCATTCAGCGATATCCGCCGGCAGTGGGAGGCTCTGAAACATGGTGTCAGGAAGTGTGCAGGTATCTTGTTAGAGGAGGCCATGATGTTAAAGTGCTGACTCTTGACATCAATAAAGAAGAAGAGTTCTGGAGAGAGCCTTTAGACCATGAACGCACTCTTGCCATGGGCCGTCTTGCCATTGATGCAGGGGTTATTGTTAGGAGATATAAAAGGTCTTTACCTGTTCACTCTCTTTATCATGGCATTTATAAAACAATCCTGGATAATCAACTGAAGTTTTACTTTTATGGTCCGCATTCAATTGAAATGTACGGGAGGATGTGGCGTGAAATAAAGCGTGCTGACGTTGTCTTTCTTCATACCATACCCTATCCGCATAATTACATCGCCTTTTTATTAGCAAAGATCTTCAGAAAAAAAACAGTCATAGTTCCTCATTTTCATCCGACGCACCCTCATTATGAACGAAAATCAAATTATTGGCTTATGAGAAATTGTGATTGCGTTATAACGGTATCAGACTATGAAAAAGATTACCTTGCCGACAATGGCATACCATATAACAAGATTTCTGTAACCGGTAACGCTATTCACCCGGAAGAATATCAGTCTGAGAATCTTGATTTATTCAAAGCAGAAATATATAAGAAATATACTATAGGTAATACAGATAAAATAATAATTTTTATCGGAAGGAAAACCAGGGAGAAGGGTGTAGCAAATCTTATTGAGGCAGTACGTGAACTGCATAACGATATTCCCATAAAACTGTTTCTTGTAGGTCCCGGCATAGACTGGTATGAAAACCTCTATGCGAGCCTTTCATCAGAGGATAAGAAATATATAATAGATATGGGGATTGTATCCCACCAGGATAAGGTAAATCTTCTCAAAATATCAGATTTGCTGGTACTTCCCTCTCAATATGAGGCGTTTGGCATCGTGTTTCTTGAGGCGTGGATATGCGGGGTACCCGTGCTGGGGACTACAGAAGGAGCTATGCCCAGTATCATTGGAGAAGAAGGGTTTCTGTGTAAGTTTGGAGAAACAGTTGATTTGAAGTCAAAACTAATTGAGGCCCTTGGCAATTCTGAAAATTTAAAACTAAAAGGATCAAACGGCAGGCAAAAAACCCTCCAGAAATACACCTGGGATGTTATAGGAATGAAAGCTGAAACAGCGATTGGTGCTGCATATGGCAAATAATAAAATTATTATCTGTTCCAATGCGTATCCGCCGAATTTCATCGGTGGGGCAGAGTTGATAGCTCACTACCAGGCTAAAATATTAAAGGACCTGGGTTATGATGTTGTTATCTTTGCCGGCGAACTGAATAACTTTGGCAGGCGATATAAAACAAAACATACTGTCTATGATGATATCCCGATATACCGTGTTTGTCTCCACTCCAAAGATTACAGCTCGGATTTTGTCAATTTTTACAACCAGAAGATTGACACATTATTTCAGGAAGTAATTGAAGTCGAATCGCCAGATATAGTGCATTTTCATAATCTGATTGGACTTTCGGTGGGACTTCCCTATAGTGCAAAAAGAAAAAATATAAAGACCATCCTGACACTGCATGACTATTGGGGAATATGTTTTAAAAATACCCTTATTAAGCAAGGCAATGTTGTCTGTAAAGATGCCTTCAGTTGCACAGAATGTAACCATTTCATATCAGGGGAGAATGTAAAGGGCATCCCGTTTCAAATGAGAAAAGATTTTATCATGCATCAATTTAAAAACATCGATGCCTTTATATCGCCGAGTAATTATCTTGCATCCATGTATATAAAAGCCGGGCTGCCTGTGGATAAAATTAGTGTCATACCAAATGGTATCGACATAGACCGTTTTTCAAAAATCCATAAGATAGAAGATAATAAAAGGGTGAGATTCAGTTTTATTGGGTATCTCGGCAGGCATAAGGGTATCCCTGTTTTACTCGATGCACTGTCTTTCATGGAAAATAAAACAGATTTTAAATTAAATATCATAGGTGATGGCGAGGATAGAGCAGCTTATGAAAGGCAAGTTAAAAAGATGGGATGGAATGAAGTTGTTAAGTTTTTTGGTAAGATTAACAATAGTTACATAGAGAAAGTGTACCAGGAAACAGATGCTCTCATTATACCATCCATATGGCCGGAAAATCAGCCGGTTACCATAACAGAAGCCATGGCAGCGCGAATCCCGGTAATAGCTTCAAGAATTGGCGGCATCCCGGAGCTGGTTGAAGATGGTTTTACCGGTTATTTATTTGAACCGGGAAATGCAAAGGATTTGGCATTGAAAATGAATCAATGCATTAAAGAGCGAGAGAGATTGAGAGAGCTTGGTGAAAATGCTCATAACAAAATTGTTAATTTTACTTTTGCTAACCAGGTAAAGAAGATAGCTAAATTATATGATCAGCCTGTAATATCTCCAAATGATACTGCGCACGAGGATTACATTATTGTGTGTGTTGGCAGACATGTTGATTCAATATGTGTAGAAGCAATGAATATTATATTAAGCGAAAGCGAACAGAACTATAAGTTCATAATGGATGACTGGTTGGATGAAGCGCAGCTAAAAGAGGCAAAGCTTCTTTGGGTTGTAGATAAAAAAGCAGCTGATGACATGATCATTCCTTTAATGAACAGCCATCTGACATTGTTGGTCCCTGAAGGCAATCTCAAATTAAAAAATCTCTGCAGAAGTAATAACTGCGGGCTATATTATAATGACGAGTTTGAAGCTGTTGAGTGCCTCAAATTCCTATTCGCTGATGAAGGCTTAAGAAACCTTATGGCTCAAAATGCCTTTATGTAGAGAATTAAATTAATGTATGGTGTATGTGTTTGCACTATTTGATAGCTCGGTGCTGTTAATGCAAAATAAAAAAATAGTATTTTCTGGTGACAGTCAATGAAACCCAAGGCATGGTTAACAGATGAAGAAGACAGGCTAACCCCTGAACGGCATCTTTGGCAAAATCCGGATGACCCTATCAGTCATTACTATCGATGGATATGGGAGTATCTTGCGTACCTTCCCTTGCTGTGTGAGGTAAGACGTGATTCAAGGGTCCTTGAAATAGGTTGCAGCCACGGGCGAACATCAAGGGGCCTCCTGCAGTACCTGAGAAGCCCAGGAGGTTATGTTGGCTTTGACATTGATAAAACCCAGATAGCTGAGGCAACTCGACGCATAACCTCACTTTCTCCAAGCTTTGTGTATTTATATGCGGATATCTATCACAGGCAGTACAATCCTACAGGTAAAATCAGTGCCAAAGACTTTGTATTCCCGTTTGATGATGGAACTTTTGACTGTGTATATGCTGCTTCAATTTTTACTCACTTGCTCCCGGATGAGATGCTAAACTACTTCAAGCAAACAAGAAGAGTTTTGAATGAAAAGGGAAGGGCGCTGTTCAGCTTCTTTGTGCTCGATTACTACCAGGGTTCCGGAACTTCAATATCAACCAATTATGAATTTGATCACTGTTACAATGGAGATAAACAGATAGGAGTAAAATATACAGAATACCCGGATGCTGTTATTGCCTACAGTCAGGAGAGGATAAAGGAATACGCAACCCTCGCTGGTCTTAGGGTATTAAAAACAGTGCCAGGGCTTTGGTCTAATAATCAGGGCATAGCAGTAAATGAACAGGATCTTATCGTGCTGGGAGGATAATTAATTTTAAGATATAGACAAATTAGCATGTGTTAAGATCTATCCACTCAGATATTTCTTACTTTGAGATACAATACCGGTAGCTTTCCCAATCCTTGCCGGCTGTAAAATCCTTCTGAATATCAACTATTTTCGCCCCGCTTGCCTTAATAAAGCTGACGACTTCAGCTCGGGGTATTCCATACATCTCCATGATGGGTATAAGTATCTCAGTACTATCCTGTTTATTCGTCAATTCATTGTAAGGATTGTGCTGCAAAGTATTCTCAGCCACTGTTGGGTGCTGTGACTGAATGTCTTTTACTTGAACTGGAACCCTGGTAGTTTTTGATCCTCTGTCATGAAACCAGGCAATATGTTCCTGAACCATGTCAAGTTCCAGAATGTAGAAGCCCTCCTGCAGTGGTACACGAATTTCTAATGCTAATTCAATTTCTTCATTAGGTTTTAAGTCATGGGGAAGCGGTATTCTCCCGTCATCAAGAAGGATGATATGATGGTTTTTGTCTAACCAGTGGTTGCCGAGGTTAATCTGATACATCCCGGTTTTGCTTGAGGAAGGCCAAACCGCATCACTGATATTTTTAACCCTCACTCTTACGGTCGCTGTGCGTCCTGAGTAAAATGCCGGCAAAGGTTCTACTATGGTAAGAAGGGCGGTAAAGCCCGAAGAGGGGAGGGTGTAATGAGAAACAGCTAAAGCTTGGTCCTTGATGCTTTTTTGATCTATTCTCTCACTGGGCAGCTGGAAAATAATTACCCCTCCCGGTGAAATAATGCGGATAAATTCTTTGATGTATTCTTTTACATAGCGGGGTTCAATATGCTGCAGCACCAGCCAGGTATATATAAAATCAAAACTATCAGATTGAAAGAGACTGAGATCACTTTTATTGTTAACGTAATATTTACAGCGATTGCCATGCTGATTATATTTATTGGCAAGCTCTATCATTTGAGGGGCGATATCTATGCCAACACATTCATCAAAGAAATTACAGAGTGCTTGTGTAAGCCTGCCGACCCCGCAACCAAAATCGAGAGCCCTTTTACGCCCTACCGATACCTTGATGGATTCAAGATACAGAAAGATGCTCTCTATATGTGCTGTGCCTGTCTGAAAAAAATCCTTTAAATCCCACTTACCGTCCTTCTTGGAAGAATCAGTCAGGATAGCCCATAAAGGGTCTATCTTTGCATATGTATCCCAGTGCTTTTGCAATTCATCCAACTTCATAAGACAGGTGCCTTAAAAATTATTTAAAATGAGTTCAACAAAAAAAGGCAGACTCCGGTCGGGCCGATGTGGCTTGTTAAATTGCTCCATAAGCCAACGAGGAAGCACCCCCTGAAAAACACAATCCGGTTAGTCTTCGTTAACGCTTTGCTTGGTAGAGATCCGAAAGAAACCGCAGGTTCGCAACCTCCTTCATGAACTCCGGGTTTTCGACAATACGGGTTTCTCCGGGCGGGGCACCGCCTGGCCGTCGGAAGAACGAGAAAACATCGCTGAACAGCCCGGTCTCCCATTCGAAAATCTCCTGAGTGATCACCTCAATTCCGTTTTCGTTGGAGATGGACCGGAAGAGCGCAGCCGACATTGTAAGGTCGCGCCAATGCTTGCTTTGCTTAGCAACAACACCGGTCGCTGGATCGCGGTATGACGCCATGTTTGAGTGATGGAAAAATCCAAAAGCCCCCGGCTTGAGTTTCCTGGAGAGAAAGCCCATGTATGACCGGAATACTTCCTCATTTGCGTGAACAAGAGAGTCCCAGCTGAAGACAAAATCAATGGAATTATCCTGAAGAAACGCGAGAGATTTTCCGTCATTAACGTGGTAGGAAATGTTGTGATGGTCAGCAAAGCGCTTGCGGCATTGGTCGATACACTTTTCAGTCAGGTCAACAATGGTCATCTTCGAACACTGGTTGAGAAGATATTGGGTGCAGCGTCCGTAACCCGGGGCAATTTCGAGGATATGTTCCGCCGGGATGGCCGGGCTTATTCGTGGAAAGATGGTTGCGTACCAAAGAAACCGGACGTCTCCCCAAGACTTCGACCACTCTTCGCCCGCTTCGGGCCAATCATATACTGACCATTGATGTTTATTCTCTTCGATAGTTGGCATATTGCTATCTCCTGACGTTTGATGTTAGGTAGCTCATGGCACATGATAACGGAATATACATTACCAAAGGGAGACAAACAAGAACAAGTGGGACAAGGTGAAAATGTGAATATCCAACATGCGGCAGAAAAACCGACTGAAGCTATCATCACTGGTCAGAAAACCCATGCGTGTTCGATACAATTACGTTCGTGTACACCTCAGTTCGATACCAGCTATCCAGGGTGTGTGAAAAGTAATGGGGCAACATCGTAATCGTAGAATCCACGTGTCGCGGCGTGGGCCGCTAAACCTAGAATGGGTTTTCACACAATCTGACCCCGAGAGCTCGCGGCTGCAAATTCAGATCCAAACCTCCGTTGCGCTTCCGAAGGTAGGAAGTTGAGGGGAGGAGGATTCGAGGCAAAATTTGATTTTATTGATAGGAACTCGTTTTTAGATGGGCTAAGTATAAAGTGGGCCTGATTCTGTGTCAATAAAAATTCCGTTACAAGATATGGGCAAGGGTTGTCCGGACAAAAATCAACATCTTGTGGTGAGTGTCAAAGGAAGAAAACTGCAGACTATGTATCAGTAGCGAGAGAAGTGAGTCAACCAAAATTCATTGCACAATTCTTTTGCAAAGCGTCATTGGCGCGCAAATAAAATCATGGCAGTATGTTGCAGTTTTTTGAAGATACTTCGACCACTACATATTGCAAAAAAGGCAGGGCCATTGCTGACCCTGCCTGTGAGTTACCCTATCTCGGTATATTGTTTTTGCTTATGGCAGACACCCCGCCGCAATCACGGCATCCACTCGCGTCTGAAACTCAGCACTGTTCGTGAAAGCCTGCAGCACCTGCTGTCTGCTCAGAGTGTTTAAATTATTTACCCACGCCTGGAATCCTGCAGGGTCTGCTCCACGCCGCAGGATCGCATTGTATAAATCCTCTACGTACTCTTCATTAGTCCTGTTCCGTGCTGTATATTCAGCACTCTGAGTAAATGCTAACGATATCTGATAGCACAGATCACGTACTGCCTGCGCTCCCTGACACTGGGCGGTGCGCATCTGCAGCAGAAATGAATTGTATCCTCCGGTATCCGGGAACCGGCTCAGGAAACCGCGGTACAGATCGTTCAGCAGGTTATTCTCCGGCCGGGTCGTGTCCGGTCCGAACAGACTGGTCATATAGGATGTAAACTCAGGGCTGTAGGCAAAGCTGGTGATCAACATGTTTCTTGTTAACCCCTGGTTCAGCTGATCTACCCAGATAGCAACTTCTGCCGGTGACGGTGTCCGCAGGAAAAAGGTTTTATACAGGTCGGTCACAAAGGCGTTGTCATTCTTGTTCAGGGCTAAATACTCCGCGCTGTTGAAAAAGAACTTGGCCTCTGCCTGGAACCCTTCACCTATGTAAATGCCCAGAATTGTTGATATGCGGCAGATCTCATTTGTCCAGTAATCCCAACCTGCCGGGTCAGGTTCGCGGCCCAGTATATTGAGATAGTACTCTCTTACCAGCGCCTGTATGGCAGAATAATTTGTACAATCATTAGTCACCACGATCGGCCGCATCATGTCGTTTTCTTCATGGCCCAAGAGGTGGCAGTGCCAGACATACTCATTACCAAAGTTGGTCAAAGCGTTTGTGACGTTAATGAAGTTTCCTGTTGCAGGATCAGTCACTGAGATTGTCGAGTCAACGGGCTTTGTCACGTCAAGAGGACGGATGCTGTCAGGAACCGTAAAGGGGACCAGGGGTAAGACCGGCTTCAACGCCACAATGCAGTCTTCCAGCGGGTTCATCCTGATGGTTTCCTTCCAGCCCAGCTCGTTGGGGTCAGGCGGTCGTATCGCGCCATCCCAGCCAACCCGGTTGATCACCTGGGCGTTAAAAAGGTGGACGTGTATGGCATGGGTGTCCACGCCATTATGAGTAATTTTCCAGATCTGTGGTTCACCATTCTTGATTGTCTCGGTGATGGGATCCCGGTAGCCCAGGGGGATAGTCGTCTGGATGTTGAAATTGGTAAATGGCAGTTCGACCCCCAGCGTGGCATTCATCCGTCCGTAATCAAGTTCAAAAAGCTCCTGTATGGCCTTTGGCTCCATCTGCTGCGTTATCGGTGCGCCTGCGCCAACAGGGGTGAAGGTCAAGGACGTATCCTGGATTCTCGAATATGTATCAGTGAATGTCGTCCCGAAGGTGGGGCCATAAGCTGATTCCGGAACGATGGGCGCTGCCTGGGATGTCGTGTATGCGGCAGGCCAAGCTGCTTGCAGTGCAGCCAGGTTATAGCCGGTTGCTGCCTGAGTTCCCGCTGCCACCTGGAATTGCATAATAGTCCGGGTGTTTGGACCATAGCCCGGCAGGGTTGTGGGTGCGCCGCCTGTTAAGGTCTGGTCCGGGCCGCCTGTGTAGTAGTCAATGCGCGGATCAAACGCCGGAACCGGCGCTGGCGAATCGTTATAGAGGATGATATTGGTAACCCTGCTTGAAGTTGGCAACTGGGAGAAGTCAATGATTACATCACCGCGTTCCGCGGGTCCCAGCATGAGCGTCTTGTCCGAGACACTTAACACAATGATGTCTCTGCGGTTGTAAACATAGTTGACCGGCTGGTTGGGAAGCACCACCGGCGCGGGCAGAAAGCCGCCCTCGGTGCCGATCTGGATCATCTCCGGCCCCGAAGTAAGCGGATCAGGAACGCCGCCTTCGCGTGAATCTGTCGGCCAGGTGCCAGGCCAGG
>Ga0209668_10001439_pt1 | contig 10189 bp, 7 predicted proteins | sample FrelakmetPLP11PL_FD_187150 | JGI IMG/M metagenome (GOLD analysis project Ga0209668, IMG submission 187150) | Freshwater lake sediment microbial communities from the University of Notre Dame, USA, for methane emissions studies - PLP11 PL (SPAdes)... | ecosystem: Environmental > Aquatic >... | reverse complement strand
TTGTGATATCAGCAATTTTAGGAGCCGCTATGTCAAGTGCTTCAGGTCTGCTGATAGCCCTGGGAGCAACTTTTTCAAGAGATTTTTACAACAGATTTCTCCACCCTGAGGCAAACCTTGATGAATTGGCTTTTTCTAAAACAATATCACGCCTGGCAATTGTTTTCTCAGTAGCAGCTGGGATAATGCTGTCATTTAAAATTACAGATATCCTGGATGCGATTATTATTTTCAATTATCCGTATATGGGAAGCCTTCTCATACCCTTACTGGCAGGAGTACTCTGGAAAGGAGCCACGAAAAAAGGTGCAATATCAGCACTCTTTACCGGAGGAATTATAGGAACCGGAGCATTTCTTGCAGGAATTCCGGGTCCTTTTAAAGGAATTGTCAATGCTGAAATGGGGCTATTTTATGCTTATACAGTTTCACTGATCGTCTTAGTAATTGTAAGCAGAATTGATAGAAAAAGTTACAGGTGATATCAGATTTAATATATTTTCAAAATGGTACTTATGAGTTGGCCTTATCCTCTGGAATGGGAAAAGGAAGAAACTATTGACACAGATATTCTTGTTCTCGGAGGAGGTGTTGCAGGGTGTATGGCGGCTATTGCTGCAGCAAAAAGCGGTCAGAGAATCCTTCTTGTCGAAAAAGGTGCAACAAAAATGAGTGGCGCCGGAGGATCCGGCTGCGATCACTGGGAATCTGCAGCGACAAATCCCTGTTCAAAATTGACTCCTGAAGAGCTTACCGGTGCTATGCTTGATGATAATGATGGATTCAATAATGGAATTTCCCATTATATAGAGTGCCGCGAAGGATACGACAGGCTTCTTGATATTGAAAAAATGGGAGGCAAGATAAGGGATACAGATGATGAATTCAGGGGAGCAGTTTTCCGGGATGAGAAAACAAGGTTGTTGTTTGCATACGATTATGTGAACAGATTTACTCTGAGGGTTTGGGGTTCTACATTTAAACCTGCAATGTACAACGAACTTAAACATCTGGGAGTAAAAATAATCGATAGGGTAATGATCACCTCCTTATTATCCGGATCTGGTATTGAGGGAAACAGGATAATCGGGGCAACCGGCATTCACACCCGGACAGGAAAGTTCTATATTTTCAGAAGTAAGGCTAGCATAATGTGTATGTCAAGACCGTCAAGGATATGGCTCTTTTCTGCTTCCATGCCAGGATTATGTGAATTCCGTCCTTTACAATGCGTTGGCGACGGTCATGCTATGGGATGGCGTGCAGGAGCCGAATTCACAATGATGGAGAAATCAGTCGGAGCTGAGTTTTCAGCATCCGGGAGAAGTTACCCCCCTTACGGAGCAGGAAACAATCATAATACCTGGTATGGTGCCACAATTATCGATTCGGCAGGCAGGGAAATTCCTTATGCTGACAGAAACGGGAACATCCTGACTGATATCAGTGACAGGTTTAAACCATCCTCCGGCCAGAAATTCTTTCTTAAAGGCGGATCGGTTGATAATCCAAAGTACGATTACAGGGGACCTGATACACTACCTTTCAAAGACATGATCGCAAAAGGATATAAACTTCCATTTTATGCCGACCTGTCAGGTTTGCCGGAATCGGAAAGAAGGGTTATTTGGGGAATGATGGTAGGAGAAGAAGGAAAAACAAAAATACCTGTTTATCAGAACTATACTGAATCCGGATTTGATCCCGGGAAACATGTGATTCAATGTTATGGAACAGGATGGACATCTGCTGAATTCCTTCCGGATGAAAGACAACTCTTCGGACTGCCAGGAGGATTCCTGAATGACTGGAAACTTTCAACAAATCTTGAAGGGCTGTTTGTTGCAGGAGACTCACTGTATGCTTCCAATTGTTACGGTCATGCTGCTGCGACCGGATCTTATGCCGGAAGACACGCTGCAGAATATGCTGCCGGAAGCAGGAGGTCACAACCGCATAAAAATCAAATCAGATCGGAGAAGGAGCGTGTTTATGGTCCGGTTCATAACCATCCCTCAAACAGTATAGGATGGAAGGAACTTAATTTGGGGATTTCAAAGGTTATGAAGAACTATTGCGGGGAGATCAAACATGATGAACTGCTCAGGATCGGACTTGCGCAGCTTACAGATTATGAAATGAATATTTTGTCTGAAACTTATGCATATAATCCTCATGAACTTGTTCGTCTTCTTGAGGTTTTCGACATTCTTTCAGTATCGAAGATCATTTTAAATTCATGCCTCAGGAGAAAAGCCAGCTCAAAGCCTCTCTGTTTCTTAAAATATAACAGTCGTGAGAACAGTGACGAAAAAAAGCTTATCACTATCAGACAAATTAACAACGAAATCATTACCAGAGAATTAAATGTAGATTTTTTTGGCGATCTGAATGAAAACTATGAAAAACATAACACGAAATATATCGATGAGAAAAGCAGTATCGGATAATCTTTTTCCCGGTATTCACGAAATGCCTGCTGCAAATCCTGTAATAATAGACACTAATAAATGCACAGGATGTAATAAATGTGTCAATATTTGTCAGGTTGACCTGTTTCTTCCAGGCCCGGGCAAAGGAACTCCTCCGATTATAATGTACCCGGGAGAATGTTGGTATTGTGGCTGTTGTGTTGTTGAATGTCCTGTTGAAGGAGCAATAAAGTTACGTCATCCTCTTATGAATCGTGTTTTTTGGATCGCAAAGGAAAAACTGAAATAAAGGAATTGAGAAAAAATCTTTAATTTTGATTGATCATCGAAAACTAAATAAATGAAATATCACTTCAATAATAATTATTAATATGAATGTACCGGCAAATTTATTTTATACAAAAGATCATGAGTGGCTTAGGGTCGAGGGTGATTTCGGATATATCGGGGTGACTGATTTTGCCCAGGGTGAACTTGGGGATATAGTTTTTCTGGAAATAGAAACACTCGGGGAAACACTGAAGAAAGAAGAAGTCTTCGGGACAATAGAGGCAGTTAAAACTGTATCTGACATGTTCATGCCGGTAGGAGGAGAGATACTTGAGGTGAATCCGGCTATTGAAGAATCACCCGACGTTGTCAACAAAGATCCCTATGGAAAAGGATGGATGGTTAAAATAAGAATTTCAGACCCGAAAGAGCTTGAAATGCTTCTTTCGGCAGAAAAATATAAGGAACTTCTATAGTGTCTTTTTAACTTCCACTTCCTGGTATCCTTCTACTACATCACCGACTTTAATATCGTTGAAACCGGAGATGTTAAGTCCGCATTCATATCCCCCAACAACCTCCTTAACATCGTCCTTGAACCGTTTCAGGGAACCGAGCTCACCAGTATATACTACTATGCCATCGCGTATTATGCGTACTCTTGTATTTCTGGTGATCTTACCTTCCTTGACATAACATCCGGCTACTGTTCCGACTTTTGTAACCTTGAATATATCCCGGATTTCAAGAGTTGCAACTATCTCTTCTTTCACCTCCGGTGAAAGCATACCTTCCATGGCAGCCCGTATTTCTTCAATTGCGTCATAAATTATTGAATACAATCGTACATCAATCTCTTCTTTTTCTGCCAGTTTACGGGCACTAAGGGAAGGACGAACCTGGAATCCCACAATAACAGCATTCGATGCTGCAGCAAGAAGAATATCTGATTCAGAGATCTGTCCTACCGCTTTATGGATAATATTGAGTTGTATTTCCGGAGTTGATAGCTTTATAAGTGAATCGCTGAGTGCTTCGACCGATCCGTCTACATCGCCTTTTACGATAATATTAAGTTCCTGGAAGTTGCCGATTGCAATTCTTCGACCTATTTCGTCGAGTGTTATATGTTTCTGGGTACGAAGTCCCTGTTCTCTCTGAAGCTGGGCTCTTTTTGTTGCTATATCCTTAGCTTCACGGTCACTGTCCATAATATTGAACTTATCGCCTGCCTGCGGTGCGCCATTCAGTCCAAGGATAAGGGCTGGTGCTGCAGGTCCGACCTCGTCTACTTTATGGCCCCTCTCATTATACATTGCTTTAATATGGCCGAAACAGCTTCCGGCAATCATTATGTCGCCTACTCTGAGTGTTCCGGCTTTTACGAGGATAGTTGCAGTAAATCCGCGTCCCTTGTCAAGGGAAGATTCAATAACGGTCCCGATAGCGGGTTTGTCAGGATTGGCTTTCAGGTCAAGCATTTCGGCTTCGAGAAGAACCTTTTCAAGAAGAAGTTCAATATTCAGGCCACTCTTTGCAGAGATCTCCTGCGACTGGTATTTGCCTCCCCAGTCTTCAACAAGGTAATTCATGCCGGCAAGAGCCTCCTTTATCTTTTCAGGATTGGATGTCGGCTTGTCAATCTTATTAATTGCGAATACGATAGGCACTCCGGCAGCTGAAGCATGATTTATAGCTTCAATTGTCTGTGGCATTACACCATCATCAGCGGCAACTACTATGATTGCAATATCCGTTATCTGTGCTCCCCTTGCACGCATGGCTGTAAATGCCTCATGACCAGGAGTGTCAAGAAAGGTTATCTGACGACCATCGTCCAGGATGACACCGTATGCCCCTATATGCTGGGTAATACCTCCGGCCTCTCCTGCAATGACATTTGTCCTGCGTATATAGTCGAGAAGCTTTGTTTTTCCATGGTCAACATGTCCCATCACAGTAACAATGGGAGACCTGGGCTTCAGATCTTCTTCTGAATCTATGATTTCCCTGACTGCTTCCTGTAATTCGGCGCTCACAAATTCGACCTTATAGCCGAACTCATCAGCCAGAAGGGCCATTGTTTCAGCATCCAGACGCTGATTTATAGAAACAAAAAGTCCAAGATTCATACATGTTGAAATGATTTCTGTAACAGGTATATTCATCATGGAAGCCAGTTCATTTACTGAAACAAATTCTGTTACTTTCAGGATGTTCTTTTCCAGTTCTATCCTGTCTTCCACTTCCCGGTGCTTCTGACTTATTGCATCTCTTTTTTCCCGGCGGTACCTTGAGCCTTTCGATTTTCCTTTTGTAGTAAGCCGTGCAAGAGTCTCCTTTATTTGTTTCTGAACTGCTTCTTCATCAACCTCCGTACGTGGAGATCTTCTCTTTATAACTTTCTTTACAGGTTTATCCTTTTTGTCGGAGGGAACAGGTTTAACAACAGGAACCTGATCTTTTTCTTTCGATATTCTTTTTCTTTTCTTTTTCCTTCTGAAGTCGGATTCTCCATTGATATTTACCTGCTGGTAGCCACCGGATTTTTTCTTTTCTTCAGCAGGGAGATCAATCTTCCCGACAACAGTCAGTCCTGATAATTTCTTGATTTCGGGTTTGTACAATTCAACAATTTCTTCCTCCTCCAGTGGTAACAGTATCTCAGTTTCAACACTTTTCTCAATCAGTGTATCAATGACACTTATTTCCGAAGGTGCCACTTCAGGTTGCTCCTTTTCTTTTTTAGGAGGACTTTTCTTCTCCTCTTTCAGAACATCTTCTTTCTTTGCAGGCTTTTCCTTTGGTTTATCCTTATCCTCTTTCTTTGGAGGTTTTGATTCTCTGGTTACTGTTTCCAGATCAATTTTCCCGACTATATGGAGGTCAATAGGTGATTTTACCTTTTCATCCGTCACAGCTTCCGGCTCTTTTATTTTACCTTTTTCATCATCAGCTTTCTTCTTTTCTGCTGCCTCCCTTGCCGGACTCTCCAGGGGCGCTTTCTTCTCTTCTTCAGGACTGGATGGTTCAGGTTTAACAATCTTTGGTTTTAGTGTTTTCTCAAGATCTATCTTTCCTATAAGCTTAATATCAGGTTTTTTGATCTCAGTCCTTATATCAATTATTTTTTTGGCAAGTGAAGAATCTTTTATCATGATCTCCCCATCCCGATCCTGATCCTCGCCTTGATTGCTTTCCTGTACATCATCTATTGAGACAGTCTCTTTTTTCCTGTGCAGATCTTTCAGGATCAGCTTTTCCGATTCCTTCTTAACATTCAGGTCGCTGTTGTATTCTTTCAGAAGCAACAGGTATGCTTCGTGAGGTAATTTGGTATTCGGATTTGAATCAAGATTAAAGCCCTTCTTGTGCAGGAACTCCACGATGGTGGAGATTCCAACATTGAATTCACGCGCTGCCTTACTTAATCTTGTTGCTTTAATATCTTCTGTCATAGATATGTGCTTAGTCTTTCTTTAGTCTTCTGAGGTATTATTCCAATTCAATTCTATTCAAATTCGGCCCTGAGGATATTTACCACTTCCTTTACTGTCTCTTCCTCCAGATCTGTTCTTTTAACAAGGTCGCTTATTGAAAGGTTCAAAACACTTCTTGCAGTATCGCATCCTATTGATTTCAACTCCTCAATTATCCATTCTTCAATTTCATCGCTGAATTCTTCAAGATTGACATCTTCTTCATCTTCTCCTCCCGGCTCCCTGTAAACATCAATCTCATAGCCTGTCAGCTGACTTGCAAGTTTGATATTAAGTCCACCCTTACCTATAGCAAGAGAAACTTCATTGGGCTTCAGGTAGATCTCAGCACGTTTTGTCTCTTCAATCAGCTTTATTGATGTAATTTTTGCAGGACTAAGAGCTCTCTGGATGAACAGCTGATTGTTCGAGGTATAATTTATCACATCAATATTCTCATTACGGAGTTCCCTAACAATACCGTGGATCCTTGAACCTTTCATTCCGACGCAGGCACCCACAGGATCTATCCTTTCATCATATGATTCGACAGCAACTTTTGCGCGTTCTCCTGGTACTCTTACGATTTTCTTTATTATTATCAGTCCGTCAAAAATCTCAGGCACCTCAAGTTCGAAGAGTCTCTCAAGAAAAACAGGTGAAGTGCGGCTGAGGATAATAAAAGGTGTATTGTTTCTCATTTCCACTTTGATAACTACTGCCCTGATAGAATCTCCCTTGCGGAAATGATCGGAAGGTATCTGTTCGCTTTTCGGTATTATCAGCTCGTTGCCATCATCGTCCAGAACTAGGATTTCCCTCTTCCAGACCTGGTAAACTTCTCCGGTCACTATTTCACCGATCCTGTCCTTATACTTTATATAAATATTGTTTTTCTCAAGATCAAGAATTCTTGCAGTCAGGTTTTGCCTGAGCGAAAGGATTGCTCTTCTTCCAAAGTCAAGAAACTTCACTTCATCAGAAACATCTTCCCCGACCTCATAATCTTCATCAATCTCCTTGGCTTTTGAAAGAGGGATCTGGGTATTCGGATCAACCAGTTCCTCGTCCTCGACTACCACCCGGTTCCTCCATATCTCGAAATCACCCTTGTCGATATTGACAATTATATCGAAATTATCAGCTGAACCGTATCTTTTCGCAAGCATGCTCCTGAAAACATCTTCAAGCACACTCATCATAGTCGGGCGGTCAATATTTTTAAGCTCTTTGAATTCCGAAAAGGTATCTATCAAATTAATGTTTTCCATCTGATGAAATCTTCTGTTATTTATTTTATCGTTACTACAATTTTTGCCGATTTAATCTGGTCAAAATTAAAAGAGATCTCTTTTCTCTCTTTTGCTTTTCCCTTTACTTTTATTTCCGTTTCAAGATCAAAACCGCCACTGGTCACATTTTTAAGTATTCCGGTATGTTTTAATCCTTCATTGTCAACTACGGAGACATTCTTTCCCTCATTCTTATAATACTGTTCAATTACAGCAAAAGGCATATCAAGTCCTGGGGATGAAACCATAAGCTCAAAGTCCTCAATGTCCCGGTTGAGAGCATTTTCAATATGATGATGCAGCATTGCGCATTCATCGATTGTTATCCCCTCATTTTTGTCAGCAAGAACAGTTATCCTGTTTGAGCTGCTTACTTTCACGCCAACAAGAAAAAGTCCTGTTCCCCTGAAATAATCAATTACCGAAAGCTCTATTTTTGTCCTGTCTATCATCTTCTGAAGAATGATAATAAAATAGGGGACTCTGGTCCCCTAGGTCTCAATTGCCCCTCAATTCGGATGCAAAGATAATTAATGTTTTATAAATAGCAATATACAGGACCAAACTTTTTTTCTTATACCACGAAGTAGCACAAAGGTTTGAAGTATTAGTTTTCCCATTGATGGCATTATGAAAGAGTGTTAAAAACACTATTAATGAATAGAAATTTGTTGTTTTAATTATGAAGTATTACAAAACTATCAGAACTTTGTCATCCTTAATGGTTAAAGAAATCATCCAGATGACCAGAGAAATATATACGGCTGAAGAGATCTCCATTTTATCACATTGCACCCTCTGTCCGCGTGAATGCGGAGTTAACCGATTTGAAGGAGCAACAGGTTACTGCGGGTCTGATGCTGGTATGAATATAGCATCAATATGCATTCACAGAGGAGAGGAGCCTGCAATAAGCGGACCATCAGGCATCTGCAATATCTTTTTCAGCGGGTGTAATCTACATTGTATTTATTGTCAGAACTACGACATAAGCAGATCCGGAGATGAATGCAGAGGGAGCATTACTGACCTGGATGAAGCATTGGGTATAATTGAAAAAATGATTTCGGACGATGTTAAGGCAGTGGGATTTGTTTCCCCGTCGCATGTTGTACCACAGGTCAGGGCAATAATAAGAGGTCTGAATGCAAGAGGACTGAAACCGGTAACAGTATATAATACAAATAGTTATGATAAGCCTGAGGTGATTGATAGTCTTGAATGTCTGATAGATGTGTATCTTCCCGATTACAAGTATGTCACTCATGCACTTGCAAAAGAGTATTCCGATGCTCCTTACTACCCGGATATAGCTCTGAAGGCACTCAAAAGAATGTACTGGCAAAAGGGATCAACCCTCCCTTCTGACAAAGCGGGAAGAGCCGAAAACGGTATCCTTATAAGACATCTGGTTCTTCCCGGACAGGTTGAGGAAAGCAAAAAAGTACTGAGGGTTATTGCTGATGAACTTTCTGCAGGAATGCATTTGTCGCTGATGTCGCAGTACCATCCCACACCACATGTAAGCAGCCATCACGATTTAGGGAGAATTTTATATAAGTCTGAATATGATTCGGTTGTTGAAACAATGGAAGATCTGGGTTTCAGGAACGGCTGGGTACAGGATATGGAAAGCTACAGGAATTACCGGCCTGATTTCAGGAAAGAGCATCCGTTTGAGTAAAGCTGCAAAGGGATATGGGTTTATTACATACTAAAGTAAATTTCATAACTTTGGTACTGGAATCTTAAATTCATGACGTATCATTTTTTCTGCCAAAAGCTACCTTCAAGCTTTACAGTTACTATTCATTTTAATAAACCATAACATGACAAACAGGAGAGAGTTTTTGAAAAAAACAGGTGCAGCAGCTATTGGAAGTATGCTTATGCATGACATTATTAAAGCGGTTCCTTCAGGAAATGCCAAGTCATTAACAAGTGTTGGCATTCAGACATTTACACTAAATAGTTTCATGGGGAACGATCCTAAAGCTACTTTTAAAAAACTCGCTGATATAGGATTTAAGAATATTGAAACTGCTACCTATACCGATGATAAGTACTATGGATTTAGTCCAAAAGGATTTAAGTCAATGATCAACGATCAGGGTATGGCATGGATTGGACATCATGTTGCAGGTGTTCCAATGACATCACTTTTTGCTCCGCCTGAAAATCCGACACCGGAACAAATAAAACAGTTTGAACAGATGAAGCAGTTTGCAGCAAATATGAAAGCTCCTAATCTGACTGACAATCTGCAGAAAATTGTTGATGATGCAGCGGAAGGTGGTCTTCAGTATCTTATATGTGCTGCAACAGCCATTAATACAATGGATAAAATTAAGAAAGCTGTGGAAACCTTCAGCAAGGCCGGTGAGGCATGCAAAAAAGCAGGACTTCAGTTTGCCTATCATAACCATGCTACAGAATGGGATCCGGTAGAGGGTACCACAGCCTATGACTTCATTTTATCACAAACAGATAAAGATCTTGTTAAAATGGAGCTTGATCTTGGATGGGTGGCCACAGCGAAAAAGAATCCCGCAGATCTTTTTAAGGGTCATCCCGGGCGGTTTCCGTTGTTTCATCTTAAAGATTTCAACCTTGCTGCCAATACAATGGTACCTGTCGGAGAAGGAGATGTGGATTTCGGAACCGCATTTGCAAATGCCGATCTTGCAGGGATGAAATACTACTTCATCGAGCAGGA
>Ga0209668_10001438_pt1 | contig 10190 bp, 14 predicted proteins | sample FrelakmetPLP11PL_FD_187150 | JGI IMG/M metagenome (GOLD analysis project Ga0209668, IMG submission 187150) | Freshwater lake sediment microbial communities from the University of Notre Dame, USA, for methane emissions studies - PLP11 PL (SPAdes)... | ecosystem: Environmental > Aquatic >... | reverse complement strand
CAGAATAGTTATTAATGTTCTTTGCATTAGCACTGAAAAAACTCATTTTATTTATTATATAATTTTTATTATTTATATATATTTTATTAATGGTTAAAAGCATTGCACTGGGCCATGTTTTCGTAGGAGGGTTGGCCGGGCATAGGCATGTGTGTGGCGTCCACCATGTGGCACTGCTTGTCCTTGGCACTGTAAATTACCTTTTGGTTCTGGGTGCCTGGGTTTCTAGGAGGGGCAATCATTGCCGAAAGAGCGGCGACTTGGCCGGCAAGAATGCGGACGTCGTTCTCAGTGGCGGGAATAGGGGTACCGGCAAACACTGACTGCTTGACGTTGGTGTCGTAATTGGCGACATAGCTAGGAGGCTGGCGGGGAGCTAGCTGGGCTGCGAAATTAGAATTGTAGTTGGCCATAGGAATGTTTTTTTTTAAAAGAAAAAAAATTAAAAAAATTAAATTTTTTATTTCTTGGAAAATGCTTTTTGGAGATAGTACAGTTGCAAAACAATAATGAGCAGCAGAAAAACAATTGAAAAAAGCCCGACGTAGATCCAGAAATGATGCCGCTGCCAAATGTCAGTGCCAACGTGCTGGCGCTCGGTGCCAAGCTCCATCACGGCTTTGACGGGCTGCTGGGCCAGTCCATAGACCTGCCTCACGGGCGCCATTTGCTGCTGCTGGGGCGCCATGGGTCCCATTTGCTGGGGCGCCATCTGCTGGGGCGCCATGGGTCCCATCTGCTGCTGCTGGGGCGCCATTTGCGGTAGCTGTCTAACTGCCGAGGCCGGTCTGGCGGGGACGGCGACGGTATACATGTCTTCATTGACCCGACGCGCCGGCGGCGCCGAATCCAGTGCCACCATTCCGCCGCCGGGCTGTTCGTTCCAGATGTCGAGACCAACGCCGGGCATTGAAGCTTTTTTTTATTACAAGATTTATAAAAACTTAAAAAAAGCGAAATCGCTTCTTTTTGAAAATTAATTTGCAATGCAAGGAAATTGCAACGACGACTCGCTAACCATAATCCTCAATAACGCCCCGAGCGTGCGACAGGCCGGTGGCCTTACTAATTCCCACGAATTTGCGGTGCCAAAACCAAAGCCCCGTCCGGCACAGTACCCCGCAAAGCAACCCCAGCAGACCGAGTGGAATGAGCGCTCATTGTCCTTCGACGGCCTAAGCATTGTGGAACGCGACATTTCGCCCGAGGAAGGTGTGGCGCCGGGCACAGCGCTCCGGAGTCTCTACGTGGGCAACGCCCGGAGCAGTCTCGGGGCTCTGCTAAAGTCAATCGCAGAAAACCATGACAATCTAAAAAAAATTTACGAAAAACTTACGGTCATCCAGGAAAAGACGGCGAAAGTACGGGTGCGCAAAATCGAATTGCTCGGCAAGAGGCAACAGCTGGCCTTCTGTGAGAGTTCCGGAGGAACCCCGGGTTCCGGAGTTACCCCGGGTTCCGGAGGAACCATTGTAGTGCAGCGGCTTCCGATTTGGGTGCTGTTGCGCCGGGAAGACATCTATAGCCGGGACCAACTGTCCTGGGAGGCGATATCAGGCGCGCTGCAAAAATTATCAAAGTCTGAAAAGGCGGAAAAGTATCTACGGCAGGCGTCAAAGCTAGTGCCCCAGCTGTGCGAGCTGCCTGGCTGTCTTGCTTCGGTGCTGCTCTCGAAGCTCATCGTTTACCAGGTGGAAAAGATCTTTCTCAGTAATGTGGCTAGTGTGCCGTTGCGCGCCGAAGTCATTGAGTCGGCGCCGGTCGTCAAGGAGCTGGAAGAGATGCGGGCCTTTGTGGACCAGTGCAACGTAGAATCCAAGGAGTTGCGCAGCGATGCGGCTAAAATCTCGATCGAGCTTAAGCAACAGCATGACCAACTGTCAGAGAGCGCGAAAAAATCCGGGGGCCATAATGTTTTTGTGACGTCAACCCACCGGATCAGCAAACCGTCTTCGGTGTCCCAGATGCCGGTGCCCGAGGCCACTGTCTCGGTCGACGACGCGCAAAAAATTATTGCCACGGCACTGGAGACCCAGCACAAGGCACTGTACAAGAAGCAGATGACCGTTGAGCTAACGACGGCTCGCATGCTCTGTGCCGGTAACTTTCTGTCGCATGTGCGTGACGGGTGTTTTGATGCGCTGGAGAGTTCGCGAAAACAGAAATTATCTTCGGCCAAATGGATTGTAAGCATTAATTAATCATAAATTATAGCAATAATTAATAAAAAATGGATGCACAAATCTGGGGGCCAATGTTTTGGGACTTGCTGTTCGACGTCGCACATTTTTACAAGGATATGGATGATTCTGGTGACCAGGCTGAAGTAGCTAAATTTTTTAACCTCACCCAGTTTGTTCTGCCCTGCGAGACTTGTCGGGAGCACTACAAAATTTACCTAGGAACCTGTGGAACCGACCTGACCAGGTGCCGAGACATTGGCAAGGAATTCCTATACCCAATAAAGCGGCAAATAAATTTCCGGCTGCTAAAGCCAAACATTTCACTGAAAACATACATGACGCGACGACACTACTTTACTCTTAATGGCAATGGGTTTTCAGTAAATAAATTAGTACATTTATTAGAAACAAAGCTAGTGAAGCGGGACGTGTCCCTAGACACGGCTAAAATTAAGGAGTGGTGTGTAACGACGGAAAAGATAACGCGGCCCATGTACGGCTACGGGGAAAGCGCAGCGGTGAAGTGCATCGCCCTGAGACCCGAAAGCACCGAAGAGAGTAGCGAAACAATATCGGACGACACGGGGAATATTTCCTCGCGACGCGTCGGGTAAATATCAAGCAACTCAAAGCAGCGATCCAGCTGGATTGTGCACAGGGAAAGAAATGACGACTGGAATTTCTGGTTAAAGTTCTGGCTTTCCAAAAAAGTAGCCATTGTCGGAAGCTGGGCGATGGCGACGCAATCGGTCTTGTGGCTGGGAAGCATGACGCCGAGGCTCAGCACAATTTGGTTGAGATTGACGATGAGCTGGTCATCGACAATTGTTCCTCCGGCACGGCGATTTTGTCGCTGGTAGGCTAAGCAGAAAGCAAATGGGGCGCTGTGCTGGGCAAGCGACGAGGGAATGGCCCGGGAACCATGGTCAAATATTTCGCGGGTTCTGGCAACAATAAGACTAGCTTGGGTGTCGTCGCAGTTGAATTTTGCTTTGGCCCAGCTGAGGAAGTTTGCGGAAAGGGTTTCAAGATCGTCGTCCATAGTGCGCAAATAAATAAAAAAAAAATATAAAACTTTAAAAAAATAAACACTTTTTTTTAGCTAAAATAAAAAAAATAATGTCGTCAAGAAAGCTCGCATGCGCCACCACTAAATACACGGTTCCGTCGCAATTTAAAGAGGAAGCATCAGTAGGCGGTGTAATGCAGCTTTGGGAATCGTGCATTAAAAATGTTGACCCTCCGTGTGCTAAAGCAAAATCAACTAGTGATTTTAAAGTCGACGCATCCAATTTTGCCTGTGGGTGTGCGACGACCGCCGTTGACGCAAAGCCGATGCAACAAGCGCCAAAGGCCCCATCCAACGTCTCTTGTAATTCAAGCAGCGCAATGCGGGTAGATACTATGCGCAGTAGCGCTATGCAAGCAGATGCCGTGCGCAGTAGCGCTAAAATGCCAGCAGATGACACCTGGATGTCCAATAGTAACGTCGGACTAAATGATATAAAGATTTTGGCACAAGAGTTAGAGAAGGGGCTTGGCAAGTATCCGCAAATGAATAATATTTTTGGGATGCTGGACAATGCCCAGCAAGACCCTCTACTGAACACGGATAAAAATGCATTTATGTTGAAACAAACTCCCATTGTCGGGTACTTCTATGCCCTCATTTTGGTGATAAACAAAGACTTGCTGAACAAGCGAGTTCCTATGGTAATGAGTAACAACGGCCGGAAAAATCTGCTGAGGAAAGTTGGCGAAAAAAATGACAATAAAATTTTCACCACTGCCTTCAACCAGAGCACGCTAATGTCAGAAAAAAGCAAAAAGCGGTACATTTTTGGAGTCTTTGCCAGGGTCGACGGGTGTCTCCCTGCAACCGACATTACCATTACAAGCGAACCACTCAACGCACTACGCGAGAAATTAATTAGTTGTTAATTTTATTGCCTAAAGGTTTCCCGCAAAACTTTAGAAAAGTAGTCTCCGCCAAATTCCGGCGGCAACTGGCCCTCGTAGTTCTTCAACACATTCTGGCTAATGGCCGCGATACTGCCGTACATCTGCTCCAGATCGTCTTCCGGGATCTTCTGCATGAAGCTCTTTGCCAGGTCAATCAGGGGACTCATTTCGGGCGGGATAGAAAATTCGGTGGAAGGCGGCGGCGGAAGACTAATGTCGAGTTGAGTGTTCAATCGGGTGTCCGTTACTGCCAGAGTATGTAGCTTTTCAATAAATTGCCAGAGAACTCGACGAGAATTTTCAGAGAGCCTTGAATCCCCGTACTTGGCCTTGATCGACAGCATTGTCATTATCGGGTTATCGTTGTCCAAGACTTTGGCCACGTCCTTTGTCCGGATGGCAACGTCCGTCTCGCTGTTGCCCATGTACTGCTGCCACTTCTCGACCAGGTCCTTGCTCCCGGCCGCGCTATTATCATTGGCCAGCTTCTCGGAAAGAATGGCAGTAGGGATGCACTCGGGGAACATCGTCTGAAGCTGTTTCAGCAGGGAACGCATGTAGTACATGAAGTGGTTGTTTCTGTCTTCGGCGTTCATCGAAGTTTATTTTTAATAAAATTTCATAAATAGCTTTCAATTTTTAATTCACTAGCTGCGTGAACGCAATTACTGGTAGGCCTGAGCAGGCATAACCTGGCGTTCAGCAAACGCCTTGAAACTCGCCGGGGAGCGATCGCCACTATACTTGGCAACCTCGGCACCTCCCTCCACCATAATAATATGGGGAACCCCGGTAACCTTAAATTTGTTTAGCACGTCCCGGTGTTTTGTGATGTCTATAGTGTAGAAAGGCACGGAGCACCCAGTGGCCGCGGCATTTAGTGCCGGTTTTGTGGTGGTACAGTGGCCGCAGCCCGGTGAATAAATCATGAGAACTACTTTTTTGCTAAATTTTCCCTTTCCACTTGCCATTTCCTTGGCCTCTTCGGGGTTAACTATTTCCTTGGACCCGCTGCTAGCCATATGCATGGCTTGAGGAGTCATAGTCGGTGGTTTTCCGGCTGGAATACCGGAGATGTCTAGAGTAAGCTTGTGGTCCTTACAATTTTGATTACCTATATAGTAGGCGATTCCCGCAACTATGGCAGCTACAAAAACAACGGAAATCACAACGACTAAAATTACCTTGACATTGTCCATTTTTTTTTAATAATAATAATATTAATTTTGTTTAAAATTTTTTTTTATAAATCAATTTTTTCGGTAGACAACAAAATCCCCTTGAGCATTTACCATTGCCCGTTTGATTTCATCCTCGCCAACTGCAGGCCTCAGTAGCGACGATGGGATCCCGGATGTCCTGAGCCGGTTCTCCACTGCTATCGACATCGCGCTAGACTGTCCATAAAGTCTTGGCGGGGCCCCATTAACTAACTCCTGGATGTTTCCAAACGCCTGCGACTCGGAGATGCACATTGCCCGAATCGCTAGGATTTCGCGCCGCTTTCTTTCATCGCACAGTTGCCAGAGTTCATCACCTCCGGGGACGCCGCTAAGCGGACTCTCAACGGCCCAAGTCACCCGGGGCTTCTGCTGGGTTCTTGTGGAACCGCGGCATCTAGATAAACTAGCAAAGAAGCGACCCTCGGCCGCAATCATTTCCTGGGACGGAGCCGATCGACACAATATAATGCAAGTCTCTGAAAAAATATCAGCGGTGCCTTCAATGACGGTCGACGGGGGCGCAAGCTCAAGGCCGGTTCCGGTCTGAGAAACCACCGCAAGAAAACCCTTCAGCATACAGAGTCCGGACATGTACTTGGACCTGGAACTGGCCGTTCCGGTTCCCGAGGCAGCAGCGGCCCGCAGTGCGCCAAAGTGGCGCTCATGGATTCTTTCGCGAATAGAATCCCAGCTCTCCGGGTCGCATTTCAGGTCCATCGTAAGAATATCATTGCAGGTCTGGCGAAAGCAGTACGTTATGGCCATCGGGAACTTAAATAAAATATATAATTTTTTGCTTTTTTTTGTGTTATTATTTTTATTCGTACGAATTCTGGGGCTGGTACTGGTCAATCCGGTGGGATCGATACACCGAACTGTCGTTGGCCATCATCTGGTAGCCGTTGTCCAGGTCCAGGTCATCGACTTGCTGCGGCGCATAGCTATGCAGAGCATTGCCATGAGCGCCATTGTGGAGCTCTGCGGGCAGGTCCATAATGCGCTGCTGGGCAACCGGTATCCCACTGCGTTGCATCCAGGGCTGCCAGTCATCAGTCGACACTTCACTGCGCGCCACTCCCTCAAACTCAAAATATTGCTGCCCTAGTACTATGTGGTGCTCATTGTCCCGGCTCTTCTTTATTTCTAGCTGGCGCTCGGTCTGTTCGGCCTCGTGGTACCGCATCGTCTGGCCGTAGTCAAAGTGCATCATATTTGGGGGTCGGCTCAGGTCCCACTCCTGACGGGCAACTGGATTTGAATCAGCGCCTAAATAACTTGTGAAGCTTGAAGTCATTTTTTTAATTATTAATTTATATATTAATATAATCATTTCCAAATGCGTGCAAGCAACGCGAAAAAAAAATTTTTTTATACTATACAAAAAAACAAATATGTACTTTCTGATTTTTCTTCTGGGTTTTTTATCAGTGTCTTCCTGGATTGTCTTGGTAAAGAAACCCGAAGTACTGACAATTGGCCTCATTGTGGCAACAATAACAGCACAAAACCTTAAAAACTACATGATTGGAAAATCCAAGGGCGCACCAGGAAAAGAATTGGAGTTTCCGGAACTAGATTTCGGTAAGCAAAAATCAAATGTATTTACAACCGGACCTCTGGAGTCATCTTCAATTATCACGGCAGACGTCGACGATGACCCGGTGACGAGCCGCACCAAGCACATGGACCGCTTCATATTGCTACCCATCCAGTACCCGGAAATTTGGAAGCTATATAAGGAGTGCCTGTCTTCCTTCTGGACCATCGACGAAGTTAACCTGGAGAAGGACGTGCAGCAGTACAGGCTAATGCTGTCAAATGAGGAGAAAAAACTACTGGACGCAACCCTGGGCTTTTTTGCGTGCGCCGATGGCATTGTCGGGGAAAATCTGGTCTCCAGATTCTTTTCAGAAGTAACAATCCCGGAAGCCCGTGCCTTTTACGCAAACCAGATCCTGATGGAAACCATTCACGCGGAAATGTACAGCGTCATTATCGACCAGCTCTGTCCCTCGGTTGAGGAAAAGAACCGTCTGCTCCGCGGCTTTGAGACAAACTGCAACATCCAGGAGAAGGCCGACTACGCTTTGCGCTACATCGAGGATAACGAAAGCTCATTTGGAGCCCGGCTTCTCGCGTTTTTGGTTGTTGAAGGCATCTTCTTTTCGGCTTCGTTTGCCTCTATCTTTTGGTTCAAACAGCGCGGCCTTCTGCCCGGCATCATCTTCTCCAACGAGCTAATTGCCCGGGACGAGGCCGCCCACTGCCGTTGCTGCGTCGCGCTCTACTCCATCATAAAGAATAGGCTCAGTGAAGCCGAGGTGCACAAAATTTTCCTGAAGGGCGTGGACATTGAAAAGCGGTTTGCGCGGAACGCCATTTCAACCCAGCTGGAGGGCCTTGAGTACGAATCAATGGCGCAGTACATTGAGTATGTTGCAAACTACTGGCTCGCTGCGCTCGGCTACGGTCCAGTCATTATTCCAGCGCCCAAAAATCCTTTTCCATTTATGGAAATGATCTCACTGCCGGGTAAAGGAAACTTTTTCGAGTGCGGCATCAGCGAGTACGGAAAGCCCGAGGCTAGTGGCAAATTTGCCGATATAGAGCGAACTGATTTCTAATAAAAAAATAGAATAAAAATTTTATTTTACAAAATATATGTAATAATCATTGCGAGATCACCACCAGAAATAACGTCCAAAATTAACATTCCAATTGGCTCAGCGGTCTGAGTTAAGCTTGTAAGACCGGTAATTAAGGCTCCGGCAGATCCAAGGACAGCCTGTCCATTATAGCCAGCCTTATTGATGCCAGCCGAAAGACCGCCAGGAATATTTGCCTGGCTCAGGATAGCCGAGTCGAAAATGGGGCTGGCGTTAGTAAGAATTCCGATACCAATAACATCAGCAGGGCCCGGAGCTATCACTATGGGCGTCCCGTTGTTTGTCAAGAGGGCGCCTATAACCGCCGCATTTACCGGCAAAAGAAATTTAGAGACGTCATTATTGGGCAAGTGCGGAGCATTATTGAAAAACAAAAGTTCAATCGTAGCGTAGGTAGCAAATTCAATAGGAGCGTAAATGGTTTTGCTGATTATCCTGACTCCGCCTGGCAGAGAGTAATTAACCACCTCTTGGGTTGAGACGCCCGTCGTGACTGTTAATGCAACTACAGTGCTATTGGCTGCTGAGTTACTACTGCGAAAATCTTTTTGAACTAGTCCAAACATTGTTTATTTATTATTTTTTTATTTAATACAAAATGTACGTAAGAATCATTGCAAGGTCGCCACTGGCTACGCCGGTGGTGCCTTCAAGAGCAATAGAAAGATTAGTGGCGGGATTCGATGCCGCAATAGTAGGAATTGAGGAACCACCAGAGCCCAGAGCGGCTAGGGCAGTGTAGCCGGGGATGTTGAGGCCAACAGAGAGGCCGCCGGGAGTATTTACATCAGTCAATGTAGCCGCTGTAAAAACTGGGGCTTCTTGGGTAACTGGGACCCCGGTTGTAAAGACCGTTGGGGTTACAGTTAGGTCACAGGCAGCACCTGCCAGTACAATGGGGACTCCATTGTTAGTTAGAAGACCGCCAATAATCAGGGCAGTAGGTGGCAGCACAAACTTATTGGGGTCAGTGTCGACAATGGCATTGGGCAATTGCGGTAGAGTGTTGAACCAGTAAAGCTCATTGGCGCCAGGGTAAGTGGCAAAATCGGCGGGGGCGTAGATAATTTTGCTAATAATCTTGACGCCGCCAGGAAGAGAATAGTTAACTAGCTCTACATTGGAGACTCCGGAAGTTACCGAACCCGCTGCTAGCGTACTGTTGCTTGCGGAATTACTGTTGCGCTGATCTTTCTGAACTAATCCGAACATTTTTTTTTTTTAAAAAGCAAGAATTTAAATCTTTTTATTTTTTTTATTTTTTTTTAAACTATTATTTTTGTTTAAAAATGTGTGTTTCTGGAGAGGATTGAACTCTCGACCTTAGGCTAACTCGGTAAACCATAAGACCTACGCTCTACCGGCTGAGCTACAGAGACAAACACTACTCACAAACAGAAATGCACCCGACAGAGTACATGCCGGAGCCTGAGCCCGAGCCGGCCGCCTACTTACTCGCTTGCGGAATTCCATACTACCAGTCGACCGGCGACCAAGTCGATGAGTCCGCGACCATGACGCTGGCCATGGCGGAGAACATGATACGTGAGCGGTGCTTTGCCGCTTACTGTTCCGAGACTGATGCGCTGTTTCAAATTTTTCGTGAAATGATTGATAATTTGCACTACTACACTATTCCGCGACGACTGAGCAGCGTCTTTGGAAAAATTCGCGGACCCCAGAATCCTGGATGGCTTGTGGCCAAGATCATTGACGCCCACTGGAGTCTCTACCAATTTACCGAAAAGTTTAAGCTTTCGCAGAATTTGAGCGAAGAGATGATTTTTGCCGATATTGATTTATTTGTGCAGCTGTACAATGTTTTCCTATGCGAAACAAACGAATTACTAATTAATTAAAAAAAATTTTTTTTTATTTGTCGCATTCATTTAGTGTAGTGTTGTGTAGCAAGGGAAATCCAACCCCATTATTATCAGAGTAGTTTACAAAGCCATTTTTCAAATAGTAGCCAGCGTCGCCACAACTTTTAGGAGTTATAATTGGCAAAAATTCAGTTATTGAATTTGTCGGTGCCATGGCGTTTATCGGGTCTGCTGAAAAGAAAACAGACGAAGACCCCCCGAGCCAATCAGATTTTTCTGAAGAAGAGCCGATGCACTGCATATTTGCATTGGGATTCACATTGTCGCAAATCC
>Ga0209668_10001437_pt1 | contig 10192 bp, 21 predicted proteins | sample FrelakmetPLP11PL_FD_187150 | JGI IMG/M metagenome (GOLD analysis project Ga0209668, IMG submission 187150) | Freshwater lake sediment microbial communities from the University of Notre Dame, USA, for methane emissions studies - PLP11 PL (SPAdes)... | ecosystem: Environmental > Aquatic >... | reverse complement strand
CCAGTCGGGCTGCGCGACCGCCGTGAAGCCGTCGACGTTCATGCGGTTCCAGCGCGCGACGTCGTCACGCGTGAGCGGCGGCATGTCGATGACGACCATGCGGTTGATGTTGCCAGCGTCGAGCGGGCGACCGTTGGGCGCATCGATCGCGGCGTTGCACGCTGCCATGAAGCGCGTGTTGCTCGGGAGCTGGTGCGGGCCGACGATGCGCTCGTGAATCATCTTGAGCGCGGTGGCCTTGACGGCACCGGGGAAGGTCGTCAGCTCATCGAGGAAGATGACGACGTTGCCGTGGTTCTCGATCGCGTACTTGAACATCGCCTCGGGCGCGTAGCGCACCTCGCCATCGGTGATGTAGGGCAAGCCCTTGAGATCGAGCGGATCGGTCATCGAACCGACGAGGCAGAAGATCTTGCGGCCGGACTGCGCCGCGATGTCATTGAACAGCGCCGTCTTGGCACGGCCGAAGTAGCCGCGGACGAGCGGGCACCAGCCGGTCTGCATGGCGATGCCAGCGGCGTCGAACGGCATGTACATACGGCTCGCGCCGTCGGTGAGGGTCATCTTCTTGCTGTTGTTGGTGTTCATGGTGTTCATGGTGTTGGTGGTCGTGGTGTTCATGGTGGTGGTCATGATTGATGTTCCTGATGATTTCTCAGATGAGATGGACGCTGATGGATGATGATTGCTCACTATGCTCACTATGAAAAGGAAGTCAAGCGCTTGGCGGCTACTTCAAGGAAGAAAGAAAATCTTTGGCGAAGGCTTTGATGCTGGACCACGCGCGGTAGTCCTGCTCACAAAGCTCGTACTCCAGCGAATTGAGCTTCGTGAACACGTCGTCGATGACGGGCTCGTCGCCGAAGCTCAGCCGCACAGCAATGCGCGGACCGTTCAGGAACTGCGCTGACGAGCCCGGCACGCGCTCGACCAGAGCGGCGGCGAGCTTGTCGATCGCGTCCTCCGAGGGGCCGTCGTCTTCGTTGGGGTCCCAGATGCCGGAAACAGCCGCGAGGTGCGATGCTGCTTCGTGCGGCTCTCGCCAGTTGCACTGAAAGTCGACTTCAGCGATGAGGCCGTTGCGGTCTGCCGAGAAAACGACCTCGCCCGAGCGTTCTGCGCGGAGAGGGTTCGTCTCGACGGTGTAGTGCCCGCCGTGCTCCTGAAGGTCGCCGTCGGAGATGCACGCCTCAAGCAGCCGGAAGACCTCTGGGTACTGCGACGACCACTTGGCCGCGTCATCCGGCCAGAGCCGGTACTCGAATTGAACTTGCCCGGTGTTCTGCGCCGAGTGCCACGCCTCGGATTCGGCGTAGCGCTGGCTCAGGCCGTCGTGCAGCGCCAGGGTTTCTTGCTCGGTCATGTTGCCTCGCATGCTTCCTCCCTTGCGAGCCATTCGTCGCGGTCGCGGTCGCGCTTGGCGAAGATTTCTTCTTCCCAAGCATGGAAATGATCGATTACGTGCTGCGCGTAATGCAGCGTGGCGTTTTCGCGTTTTTGGCGCGAGATTTTTGGTTTTGAGGCTTTGCGTGGCATGGGCTCTCCGGCGGCCGGACCGAACGCGGGCCGCGAAAGGGTTTTACTCTTTGTAGTGCTCGTGCTTCGCCTGCGCGCCGCACTCGCAGGTCCATTCGTTGTAGGGGCTTGGGAGGTCGATCACGTCGATAGTTTCGATGACCTCCACGAAGTTGCCGAAGCAGTCGACCTTCCACTCTTCAAGCACCGTCACGGTCGTCCGGAACCTGTCGTGCGTTGCATCTGCTGTGCAGACCATCCGCCAGCGAGTTGTTGTCGAGGGTGCGTACGTCATGAAGCCTCTCCGATCTGGTTGGTGGGTGCGGTCTCGCGCGCGATCTGCTCGATCAGTGCGCGGTCAAACGCAGCCGTCTCAATCAAGTCGTCAGACCCGCTGATCCAGCCACGAAAGCACGCCCATCCGTTCCAGATGACTTGTAGGTCTCCTTCTGTGCGGGCGACGCCGTCGTCATCTGACATGAGTTCATCTGGGTCTCGCTTGAGTTCGTCTTTGTTGAATCCAGCGACCCTTGTCTGGAACAACGAAGAGAACGTCGCGTCGAGCTGCTCGTCCGTGAGCACAACGCACGAGCCGTCGAGAAAGACGCATGCCGAGTCCCAGAACTCCACGAACGCAGCATCTTGAAGCGCGCCCCCAAGCTTGAACTTGTCCATCCACTCCAGGATGCGCAGGGCTTGATCGTGGTCGATGCCCACAACGAAATACGGCGCCACTTGGACGCCGTTCTCGCTGCCGCAGGTGATGCCGACGATGTATCTCTTGCTCATTTCTTCCCCTTTGTTCCGAGAAGGACCTCAACGACTGCCAGAACGAAAGCGAATGGCAGCAGAAGAATCTCAGGCATCAAGAAGACCAAGAGCAGCAGCATGCCGGTGGTTGATATTTCAATCATGGCCTTAGTCGCTCCTGAAGTTGTGTTGCGTGGTCATCGTCCTCAGCTTACGACCAGTCCCGCGGATGGATGTCGATCTCGGTGCTGACGCATGCGGTTTTCCCGCAGTCACGGCAGCTGATGGTGAGACCGACGCTCAGCTGGCTTTCATGCACACCAGACGCTGACCATTCATCGAGTTCCACCTCGCTGAAGTCGTGCCCATCGGCGCACGGGGAGTATTCGACCATTTCATGGCCGAGCCCCTTGAAGCATAGGTTCCAGACCTCTGCCTCTCCGGCGGTGTAGAGCGTCGCCTCGCTCTGCCTTTCAGTCCAGATGGCGGACTCGCGGGTCGTGGTCGTATTCTTGCGGAAGAATGTCGTACCGTTGGTGGTCGTACGCCGAAGAACGAATTGCTTGTTCATGGTTGCTCCTTTGCTGTGGTCTTGGTGAACTCTTCGTAAGCATCTACAGCGTCCATCAGTTCGCCGGGTACTCCGTCGTTGTAGCGGTGGCCCTTAGCCCCGAGATGGGTGAGCCATTCGCTTGCAGCGGCGTAGACGCGGCGCAGCACGTCGCGCTCGCGCGCTACTTTAGCGAGCGCCGCGCGCCACGAGTCCGCGATGGTCTTGTCGTAGCCCGAGCGGATGCGCATGTGCATCTGATGCTCGGACTCTTCCTGTGCAGCGGTCAGGTCTGCGACCTGATCGCGCAGCTCTCGAATGAGGGCGGCAGCACGTTCAGCGGCCGTGTCCACGTCGATGGGACCGTCGGCGCCGGTCTCTTCGACAAGGATTTGGCAGGCGCGGCGGGCGCGGGTTTGCGCGTCGTCCGTCATGGCTTGTTCGCCTTTCTGTGCAGGCTCATGCCGCGTAGTAGTCGAGGCTGACCGACACGATCTTTCGAAGACACCAGGGGTTGTTGAGCCAGTTGCCGCGGTCGCCGTCCTCGCTTTCGGGGTAGTCCTGACACGCCTCGACAACGATGTAGTCGCTGTCGTCATGCTCCTTCAGCCATGCGTACATCGTCTTGATAGACGTGTACTCATCTGCGTACCACTTCACGTACTCCCACACCCAGAGCGTGCCCTCCTCGTGCTCCAGAACGGTGGTCGCGTCGTCGAACCACGACTTCTTCTGCTCGTCGGTGAGCTTGTCGACCAAGCTCTTCGTGAGCGCCACGCCTACGTCAGATCGGGTTCCCATGTGTCACTCCCAGTTGATGTCGTCAGTGTGAACGCTTACTGAGCCGCTGATGCCGCAGCGCGAGCACCAGAAGTCGAGGATTGTGCTGCCGGGCTGCGTGTCGGCGACGCGGCACGTGTCCCAGTCCGGGGCGTGGCCGCTGTCGCAGTTCGCCAGCACCCACACGCCGCCGATCGGCAGCGAGAGGGTGACGGTCTCGCTTTCGTCAAAGACATCTGCTGAAGCGCGATCGACCCAGCCGATCTCGTTGCTCCAGTACAGCGGTCCGATCTCGGACTTCTGGCGAGTCGCCAGGATCACGTACCTCTTCACGTGTGAATGCTCCAGCCGTCGTGCGGGTTGAGGTTGACGCTGAACGTCGGACCGCTGCCGTCGCCGCCGCGGTCGTGCGGTCCGTGGTAGATGAGCCCGCCGTTGTAGGCGGTGCACCACTCGCCGCTCTCGGCCTGATACTCCTTGACGAACTCAAAGGACTGCGGCGCGAAGTCCTTGTAGAGCCGCACGCGAGCGGGTCGCCCGTAGGCAGGGAGCTGGAGGCGCTCCAGATTTTTTTCCAGGCTCTCGCGCAGGCCCACCTTGTCGGCGAAGGCGCGAACGGTTTCAAGGTACTGAGCGATTTGGTCGAGATTGGTGATCATGGTTGCCTCTTTGTTTGGGTCAGAACATCAGATGGACGGCTTCGAGAATCTCGCCGTCGTCCAGCCGAACTTGGAAGTAGAGCTTGTTGTTTTCGAGCTTGGGACCGGTCAAGATCACACCGTGACGCACAGGGATCCAATCCTTGAACGTCACGCGGTCGCCAAACCGCAGCTTGCGGGCGTTTTGCGCGTTCATCGTCGCTCCTTGCCGCGCGCCGGGACAGCCGCGGGCGTCAAAGGTGCATCGCCTGCTCGCACAGGCGCGTCTGCTTCTTCTCGTACTCGATGAGCGCCTTCGCGGCGCCAACGCCGTCCTCGATCACGCCGGACTCGCTCGGCTCGCCGATGAAGCCCCAGCAAGACTCCAGGGTGTCCCCCGCTTCGTCGCGCACGACATAGCCGTACACGTTGCCCTGCGCCCAGTCGGAGTAGTAATCGACCTGAGCGTCGAGCGACTCCAGCAGCCTGCGATACGCTTCGTCGTACTTCGGGATCTCAGCGCACAGACGCTTGCGATACGTCTCGCAAAGCTCGTCGAGCTGCTTTGCGCGGGCGCTGACCTGCTGCTCGCTGGTCTCGTCGTCGTCGTCCGCGTCGTCGTTGCTGGATGAGTCGCGCGCGTTGTACCGGTCTGCGTCGCGCATCGCGCCGTGCATCATCTTGCGGTACTCTCCGACGCGTTCGCGCAGATCTTTTGCGGCGTCGGAGATGTAGTTGCCGCCGTCGTAGACGTCGAAGATGACTCCGACCTGGCTGGTGTTGCGGAAGCCCTCGCCGTTGAACGCGTCGGCGTGGTAGTTGCCGTCGTAACCATAGACGCCGCGAATGATCAGCGGCGAGTACTGGCACTTGATCTCTTGCTCGAACGCGTCCCAGTCGTCGAAGTTGTCGCGCAGGGCGGCTCGGCTCTCAGGAAGAGGCGTCTTCGAGAGGTCGTCGCCGGTGAGCGCATTGCGCTCGTAGATCGCGAGGACGCTGCCATTACAGTCGCTGTCGGTGCGCGGGTTGTAGTGCCACGCGTCGTCGTCGTGGATGATTTCGACCCTCAGGTTTTCTACTTCGATGGTTTCGTAGATGTGGCTCATGGCTGGCGTGTCTCCTCAGAGTGAGAACTGCCTGATGAACTCATGGTCGGGCTCAGTGGAGCCGCGCCCCTCGGATGCGAGGTACTCGACAAGCGCGTTGTGATCGCTCAGCGCGCCCGCCGACGGGTATCGAAGCGCACGAATACGCGAGAACCGCGCGCGAAGCGGGCGAAAGTGAGCTTCGTAGAAGTCGTAGCCGCCACCGTCGACACCGAACAGGATGTTGAAGCCGAAGTCGATATTGGAGTTGCCGGTGTCGTAGACGACGAAGCCGGAGTCGACGAGCGCCTGCACGTCATCCGGACGCACACGCTCGTCGCTCGTCCACATCCGGTTCCATGCGACCGGAAAGCCGTGGAGGTTCTCGAACGACTCGCGCTCTTCTTCGTACTCGGCCCAAGCGTCGTCGTACGCCTTCTGCGCGACGAGATACGTCACCATCGCCTTGTCCCACGCCGCCTTCTCTTCGGCATAGGTTTGCAGCAAAACGTCGTATTCCAGCGCGGTCATTCCCTCCAAGGGCTCAGGGCGCTCGGGCTCGTCAGGCTCGGTGGGCTCTTCGATGTCCGGTTCCTCGACAGATCCGACGCGCTCCAAGGCATCGTAGTCGTCGCCGACCACCTGGGCGACGAGTGGCCCGTGAATCGCGTTGAAGTTGAGCGAGAGCCAGTCGGAGGTGGTCGTTTCGCTGTTGTTTCTGTAGTACATGGATGGTCCTTTCGTTGAGCAATGTTGAGAGGCTAGGTGGGACCGGAGGGGATCGAACCCTCGACCGTCGGGTTAAAAGCCCGCTGCTCTGCCACTGGGCTACGGTCCCTGGCACGCCGCATCGCTGCGGCGCGCGAGATCAACGGAGCGTGTCCTCGGCGATCTCTTCGACCTGGGCCACGGCGGCCATGTAGTCGAAGCCGAGGTCGATGGGGATGTTGCTGAGGTGTCCGACCTGAATGACAAAGAGCTGGTTGATGGGATGTCCGTTTCGCCAGTCGGTTCCCTTGTTGAGTCGGGTGGCCTCGGCGCCCAGCACAGATTGGACTTGCGCCCAGCTGTGCACCACGCCGCTCAAGTTGCTTGCGCTCTGAATCGCGAGCGCGGTGCGGGCTGCATCCTTCATGGTTTCGATCATGGCGTCGTCTCTCCTTCGTAGATGTCTTGCACGTCAATCAGAACTGCTCCGCCCTCTTTCGAGTACGCAAGATCGTCGGGCGACATGGCCTCGACCGCTTCCGCTGCCGCGTCCTCGTTTTCGGCCTCGACTTCCATCACGAACGCGAAGGTCACGTCTCCCGTGACGATGAACTTCTTCATGTCAGCTCCTCGTACGATTCGCCCGCGTCGTCCGGGTCGAAAGCGCGGTTGTGGTTGCGGCCATCTTCGGCCCAGCAGGGTCCGCAGTACATGCCTGCGTAGATGCCCATGCTGAACCGCTCGCATGCCTCCTTCCATTCGCTGTTGTCGGCGCAGCGCCGACAGAAGTAGCGGCCGAAGAGTGCCTGCCCCTTGTTGATGTGTTCGCTCATGAGTGGTTCCCCTGGAAGTGCTCGCGAGCAGCTTCCATGATGGAGTCGTCGTCATCCCCCGGGTCGTCCGCAAACGCGACGAACGGAAGATCCTTGGTCGCTCGGTAGTCGAAGTAGTCGTCGTCGAAGTGGTACTCCGACTCGACTTCGTAGATCTTTTCGCGCTCGTCGTCGGGGCAAGCTTCGTCGATGGTGAATTCCGCGCGCACTGCGATGCAGTACGCAAGCGGCTGCGCCGAGCAGTAGAAGTGGCGCACGGAAAGATCCGTGACGTACACCTCGGCGACGGCGGTCACGTACTTCGGGAGCGTGCCCCAGTACGGCGTGACGTCCACCTTGACCTGGCGGATGTCGCGCGGCACGCGCGGTTCGGTGGTCATCTCAGTCATCCCAACCATGTGTACGTCTCCTCTTCTGCGCCCCAGAAGGGCAGCGTTGGTTCGAAGCTCTCCGCCATCCGCTTGATGGCAGCGAGCGGCACGCCGTGAACGTTGCGCTTGGCGCACTCTTCAGGGTCACCGACGACGTGCACGATGCGAATCGCGTAGCCGTAGCTGCGCGCGAGCATCACGTACGGGCTCATCTCGAAGAGCCGCGTGTTCGTGTTGTCGACCACGATTTCGGAGCGGCCGACAACGCAGGCTCGGCGGAAGATGGCGAAGCAGCTGTCGTGGGCCTCGCCGAGCTGAGCCGGGTTGAACTGGTACACCAGTTCACCAGCGTCGTTCGGCTTCATGAAGAACGAGTCCGCCGAGCACACGACGGCTTCCAGGCACTTCGTCGCGACGTACCGGGACTTTCCAGATCCCGGAACGCCGCGCATGATGATGACTTTCATGTGATCTCCTTCTCGACAAGGATGTTTCCGCGCTTGTCGATAGCCACCAGCCAGATGTTCTGCTGGCCGGGGAATGTGAGGACCTCGATCTGCCGGATCTGGTCGAGCCGGGGGTCGTGGTGGCGCAGGCCGAGCAGTGCCGGGTCAGACGCAACCCGCCGCGCCTCCGCCCCCTCGATCAGCCGCGCGAGCATGTGCGGGCGGTTCATCAGTTCCAGCTCCAGCGGAAGGAGTTGAACTCCATCACGAGGTCTTCGCGAGAGTCGCGGTCGTCGATTCGCGGGGCCACGTCCCGCGAGCGCACGGTGATCGCGTCGTCGAAGTCGACGTTCGTGCGGCGGCGCTCGGAGCGGTTGATGGACGATGCGCTGAGCTTCTTCTTGTGGTTCATGATTGCTGTCTCCTTGCCCCTTGACGTGTGGGCTTGCTCCATCGAACAGGAGCCACGCGCATGGCATGGGCCATACGTGCCAGCGCCATTTTCCCGGCGCTGTTGGGTGTTTCAGCCGACGAGCAGACCGCGCAGCTCTTCGAGTGCTTCCTGGCTGGTTGCGCAGATGCTTGTGCGGACGCGCGATGGAAGGATCTCCCCGTCGCGCACATTCTGCGCGTCGGCGAGGAGTGCTTCCGCGATCCAGCCCCATGCTCCGTCGGCGCGTCGGGTTCGGCGCATCGTCAGCGATGAGATGCCGAGTTCGCTAAACGTTTCGTCCATGCTCTGGCGAGTCACGTCAAAGATCCTTTCGTCGAAAGCAAACGGCCCGCGCGTGCGATGTGCACGGCGGGCCGGTTGCGGTGATTGTTGGCACGTGACTAGGGCCGGAACCGAGCCTTCGTCGCGGCGCGTTCTTCGACGTATCGCCGCTTGCGCTCTTCGAGGCCCTCTTCGAGAGTACGGGCCTTGGGCAGCTTGGCACCGTACTTCGCTTCCCACGCAGCGTCGTCAATGCGCAGGGCGCGGCCGCCCCGGGCTTGAATCGCCATGGCCCGCGGCACGAACACGTTGCTCGACTCGGGCAGCTCGAAAGAGAACTGCTGAATCATGTCTTGGATCACACCCAGGTCGCGCGGTGCGTTGCGCGCAGCGATCTTCTTGGCCGACGCGCGCTCCGGCGTCATCTTGCGTTCGCTGTCACTGTATTTTTGGTAGTCGACGACGCGGCGCGCGAACTCGCGGATCGGCTTCACGCGGCTGATCTCGCGCTCCATGCGAGACTCTGCGCGCCAGATCTTGTCCCAGACCTGTGGCGACGGGTGGACCCGGTTAATCACGTCCGTTCGATAGAGCCTTCCGCCGTACATGCTGCCCGAGTACTGCGTCGGGATTCCGACGTACAGCGGCGTGCCGTCATCGTCGCGTACGAAGTCGCGGACAGTGCTCTGGACGACGTTGCCATCAGCGTCCGTCGTGTAGACGGGGTTGCCGAGTTCGTCGGTCTCTGGAACCACTTCCATGATGGCGCGCGCGGCGCGCGTGAATTTGTCGGCCTGTGCCTTTTCCGTGGGACCGAGCTTGGAGATCGCGATTCCGATCTCCGTGTCGGTGAGTTTGCCAACAGGCTTGCTGAAGATATTGCGCGCGAAGGCCGTCACGCGGTCCAACACGCGGGCAGCAGCCTTCTGCTCTTCGCGAAGCTGAACTTCGGCGGCGATGCGAGTGTCCTCGCGCATCCGCCTCTTTGCGACAAGCGACTTCAGCGCGGCGACGCGGCTCTCGGCCGTCTTGCGATCGGCCTCGACGGCCAGACGCTCGATCTTGTCGCGCGGAACGACGGCCTCCTCCAGGAAGGCGCGCTCAAACTCTGCGGCGGTGAGTTCCTGTTGCGCTTCTTCGCGAAGCTCCTGCGCCCGGCGCCGTTCGGCAGTCTTTTTCGCAAGCTCCGACGAGCCTGCGGCGGCGGCTTCAAGTTGCTCCGTGCGCGCCGTGAGCGCCTTTTCCGCCGAGGGACCGACTTTCTCGCGGAGCAATTCGAGGAGTTCTACATACTCCTCTTCCTTGGCGACCGCGGGCATCAAGCCGCCGCGAACAAGCGCCTCCTCGCGGGCCGCCAGGCTGAACTGGATGTCTTGGCCCTCGGACGGCATCCACATCGGCTCCTCAGTGCCGTGCGTTGCCTCTTCAAACTGCATCGCGGCTTCACGGAACGCGGCCAGCGCCTCCCGGTTTTTTTCTTGCAGCCGCAGGCGTTGCCCCAGCGCCGGGGCCATGGTCCGGGTGAGGTCGTTGAACTGGTCCCTGAACTGCTCGGCGCTGATCTCGCCGCGTCCAAGCTGTTCGACGAACGCGTCTTTCGCGCGTTCGATGGCAAAGGTTTGCTGCGCTTCGAGCTTATCGAGAGCTTCCTTCTCGGTAAGCAGCAGCCAGAGGCTCTCCTCCAGCTGAACTTTCTGCGATTTTTTGGCCGCGCCGGTGGGGACGCGCGGCGTAAGGGCCGCCTTAGCCGACCGGATGCGCCGGAGGGGCGTCTCCTGTAGCGGAGCGGGCTTGTGGCGGG
>Ga0209668_10001436_pt1 | contig 10194 bp, 8 predicted proteins | sample FrelakmetPLP11PL_FD_187150 | JGI IMG/M metagenome (GOLD analysis project Ga0209668, IMG submission 187150) | Freshwater lake sediment microbial communities from the University of Notre Dame, USA, for methane emissions studies - PLP11 PL (SPAdes)... | ecosystem: Environmental > Aquatic >... | reverse complement strand
CATCACTTCCTACATTCACCGCCAAAAACTGACCGCCTTCATGTGTGTCCCTGCTTATTGCCCAGTCTATTGCTCGCGCCATATCTTTTACATTGATGAGCGGCCTCCAGGGTGTTCCATCACTTAGGATTGTTATATTCTTGGAAGTCACTGCCCCTGCAACAAAATCATTTAAAACCAGATCCAATCTCAGCCGGTCAGCCATTCCGCATGCAGTAGAAAACCTCAGGCTTGTGACCTTGAATCTTCCATCAGTCAGGGGTTCCAAATCTCGCTCCGTAAAAACTTTAGATTTTGCATAGGCAGTCAGTGGATTGAGCGTTGATTTTTCTGTTCTTGCGGTATCCTCCGCAGCTCCATACATACTGCAACTGGATGCGTAAACAAATGTCGTAACCCCTGCTTCTTTTGCTTTTCTTGCCAGTTCAACGCTGCCGCGATGATTTACATCTAACGTCACCTCTTCGAACCGATTGCCCATCGGATCATTCGATATGGCAGCCAGATGTACGATAGCATCAACACCCTTAAGCATCTCCCTCGAAGTTTGTCTTACATCGGTAAAATACTGCACATCTACTCGACATTCTGGAAGGACAGCTTCCGTAGCTAAGCAATGGGCAAAGTATCCGATGTCCAATCCTGCAATGGTCGCTTCAGGATAAGAACTCCGCAGTTGTCTTACAACGACCGGCCCAATGTAGCCCATGTTGCCTGTAACCATAATTTTCATGAAATATTCCTCCTTTGTTCTCGGAATCTTCGACGTAATTTTGTCACTCAATTAGGGCTGTTGCGGACCTTATTTGTTATGGTTGCATTAACCACGGTGGCCTTCCAGATTCCCACAGCTCTTCTAAAATGTTTTTTTCTTTTAGTGTGTCCATGCATGACCAAAAGCCATGGTGTTTGTATCCAACCAGTTGCCCATCACGGGCAAGACGCTCCAAAGGTCCGCGCTCCCAAATTGTTTCATCTCCTTCAATGTAGTCAAGCGCCTTGCGATTGACTACAAAAAAACCGCCATTTATCCACCCGTCATCAGAGATAGGCTTCTCCTCGAACTGACAGATTTCAAAGTCGTTAAAGGAAATCCTGCCAAAACGCGCCGGAGGAAGTACGGTCGTCATTGTTACGAGTCTGCCATGGGATTTGTGAAATTCGCGCAGGGCCTTAATATTGACATCAGAAAGACCGTCACCGTAAGTGACCATAAAAGTGTCTGAATCGGCAAGCCATTTTTGAAGGCGCTTCACTCTCCCACCGGTCTGGGTATTTAGGCCGGTGTCTACAATATGAATTTTCCAATTCGGCTGTTTACCGTCATGAATAGTCGTCTTTCCTGACTCCAGATCTATGGAAATATCATTATTAATGGCATAAAAATTGAGGAAATAGGCTTTGATGATCTCTGCTTTATACCCTGCAGCAACGATAAACTCATTTATCCCAGAAGCAGCATAGATATTCATGATATGCCACAGGATCGGTTTTCCTCCGATTTCAATCATTGGTTTAGGCTTCAGGTGGCTTTCCTCGCTGATACGTGTGCCTAAACCTCCTGCAAGTATAACTACCTTCATTGCAAATACTCCTTTCTACCATTTAATCCGGGGATAACGGACGTTGATTTGGCATGTCTATAATATCTCATTTCGAAGTCTGCTAAATCTGCTTAACTTCCAACGCAACATACTCTATTTGCTCTTTGGTCAGTTCTGCATACATTGGTAAGGAAACAAATTCAGATGCACATCTTTCGGCAACGGGATAACTGCCCGTTTTAAGACCGAGAGATTCATAAGCACCCTGCAGGTGGATAGGCACAGGATAGTGAATTCCACAGTTCACACCTTTTTCTCCCAGCTTCGCTATCAGGTCATCCCTGTTCTGGGTGCGTACTGCGTAGATGTGGTAAACATGTTTCGCATAATCCATTTCCTTCGGCGTAATAATCACATCAGAACCATTCAACAATGTGTTGTATAGATCTGCATTCTTTCTGCGCGCTTCATTCCAAGCCGGAAGATGTTTGAGTTTTACGCTCAAGACAGCGCCCTGAAATCCGTCCATGCGTGCATTCCAGCCGATACATCCGTGATAGTATTTCTTCTCCTGGCCATGGTCGCGAATCATCCGCATCTTGTTCGCCAACTCGGCGTTGTTGGTGACAACAGCTCCAGCCTCTCCATAGGCCCCAAGGTTCTTGCCCGGATAAAAACTAAAACATCCAGCAGCACCTTTAGAACCTGCAGGTTTACCTTTGTAGAGGGCTCCATGGGCCTGGCATGCATCTTCGACTACGAAGAGATTATGTTTCTTTGCGATTTCAAGAATTGGGTCCATGTTGGCAGTTTGTCCAAAGAGGTGAACAGGGATGATGGCCTTGGTCTTTGAGGTGATAGCGGCCTCAAGAAGGGCGGGGTTCATGTTGTAGGTCGTCTCTTCAACATCAACAAAAACAGGTGTTGCGCCACAGTAGGTTATTGCCTCAGCCGTTGCAATGAACGTATCCGGCACGGTGATGACTTCATCTCCTTGTCCTACACCATACGCAAGGAGAGCCAGCCAGAGCGCATCCGTGCCGCTGCCTACACCTACACAATGATCAACCTGACAGAACTCGGCAAACTCCTTCTCAAATTGTGCCACAAACGGCCCACCGGCGAAAGCAGTGGTGTCTAGAACCTTGTTGAGCGCTTCATAAATCTCATCCTTGATGGATAGATACTGGGTTTTAAGATCCAGAAAAGGTACGTTCATGAAAACCTCCGGTAATATTTGATTAATAGGCTGATTAGAGGCATCTACAATTGATTAATTGCTTATTCATAATTCATGGGAAATTTTTTATCAGCTGATGAACTCGTTATTTAATCAATTAATATTTAATCACCAACTAACAACGTCCTCTAATTGGCGGATGATACGGGCGGGATTGCCGGCCACGATGGTGTTAGGCGGAATATCCTTGGTGACAACACTGCCGGCCCCGATGATTGCATTTTCACCAATGATGACATGGCTCAAGACCGTGGAGTTGGAGCCAATGGAGGCCCCTTTCTTAACAAGAGTCGGTTCAACTGCCCAGTCAGCTTCAGTCTGCAACTGGCCATTTGCAGTGGCTCGAGGGTAGGTGTCGTTAATAAACATCACACCATGGCCAATGAAGACGTCATCTTCTATGGTTACCCCTTCACAAATGAATGTGTGGCTGGATATCTTGCAATGGCGGCCTATCGTGGCGTTCTTCTGTACCTCGACGAAAGCACCGATCTTTGTTTCATCACCGACTGCGCAGCCGTAAAGGTTGATGAATTTGGATAATTTGACATTTTTGCCGAGCTTAACATCGTCAGCAATAGAACAGAATTGATTCATGTCAATAACCTCTATAGTATATAGTTGATTTGTTAAGTGGTTAAGTGGGAACAAAGGTAGCATAGATCAAAGTGCATTCTGTAAACCTTTATCTCACCACCCACTACGCTTGAGGCATGGGGGTCACAGAGTTTCTTTCTTCCCGCCGGATTTCCGAGAATGCCAAAATCAGGCGGGATCGCTTGACGTACATTGGAGAGACATCTCCGATGTACGTCAACGAAGAGAGTGGGTGGTGAACTGACCTCTGATGTCAATAGTGGACTCCAATAATATTCATGCTGCCTTCCTTCCTGCATAGAATTGCTGCTCATAAACAGCAGGGGATACGTATCCAAGTCTTTTCTGACGCCGTTGCCGATTGTAGAATATTTCTATATATTCTGTGATCTCTCTGATTGCCTGTTCTCTTGTTGCATAGCGCTGATGATAGACAAGCTCATTCTTCAGTGTTCCCCAGAAGCTTTCCATAGGGGCATTATCATAACAGTTACCTTTCCTGCTCATAGAAGCTTTCATGGTAAACCTATCAAGCAGTTTGAGGTATTCGAAGGAACAGTACTGACTCCCCCGATCAGAATGATTGATGAGACCAGGCCCGGGTTGTTTTCTTTTCACTGCCATCAGAAGAGAGGCTACGACAAGGTCTTTGGTGATTCGCGGTCCCAGGGCATAGCCTACAATCTCACCATTAAAGAGGTCTTTATGGGCGGCACAGTAGAGCCAGCCCTCGTCTGTAGGGATATACGTAATGTCGCTGAGCCAGGCACAATTCGGTAATGCTGCCTCGAATTTCTGGTCCAGTAAATTTTCTGCCACAGGTAATGTATGATTCGAGTTTGTGGTGGCTTTAAACTTCCTCACCTGTTTACAGCGTATCTTAAGCTTCTTTCTGATCCGTCTGATCCTGCATATACCGACTTTGATACCATACTCTGCAAGGTCCTTCTGGAGCCTCTCCGGTCCACAGGTCCCACGGTTTCTCGTATGTGCTGCTTGTATCTCTATTTCCAGTCGTGCTTCCTCTTGCGCATGTTGGGAGGGAGCACGTGTAAGCCATGCATAATAACCACTTGACGACACATTCAGCATACGGCACATAAAAGGAATCGTATAATGGGACCGCAGTTTTCTCATGAGCGCGTACCTGACTGCGGTTCCTTTGCAAAGTACCCTAAAGGGCATAAATACGCCGCCGCTTTTCTTAAGAAATCACGCTCCATTTTTACCTGGGCAAGTTCACGTTTTACTTGAGCCAGTTCAATTTCTTTTTCTGTAAGGGTTTTCTTTGAGCTGCCCAGAGAGGAGAGTGTTCCTTTCTTTTCTTCCCTTACCCAATACGATATGGTTGATTTGGGAATTGATAATCTTCGCCCCACATCAGGTATTGTTAACCCCTGTTCGGTTACCAGCTTCACCGCTTCCTCCCGAAGTTCCTTTGTGTAAACTGCATTGGGAATCCTTTCCATACTGACACCTCCGTTTTTGTATTGTACATCAACTTTGGTATCCACTAAAAGCATCTTACCTCAAACATTCTCTGTCGTTAAACTCTGCGAGTTTGCGTTTACAGTTCTACCAGTCGTCCCTTGGCCTTAATGGATTCGTTCGCCGCTTCGAGCATCTTGACAACCCTTAATCCGGCCAACCCATCATTTATAGGCGTTTTGTCGTTTTCCACGCAGTCCACAAAATACTCGGCCTCTATTTTCAGGGCTTCAATTTGATCTACCCTTGGTATCGATGCATCACCTGATCGATAGCTGACTAAGAGGTCATACACATTCTCGCGAGTTTTAACATCGACACCCTTGTCGTAGACTCTCAACTTCTCGTCAGCTTCAAGATCATTCCAAACAAGCATCTTTTTGTCCCCGCCAATGAGGGTGGTACGAACCTTAACGGGCGATAACCAATTAACATTAAAATGAGCGATAACGTTGTTTTCACAATAGACAGTCACATAGGCAACATCCTCAAAACCATTGTAGTGGATTTCACCGGTAGCTGAGATAGCCATGGGTTTTTCAGGAATAACATAGCCCATTATAGCGAAATCGTGGGGAGCGAGATCCCAGACCACGTTGACGTCATGTTGAAACAGGCCCAGATTAACCCGCGTTGAATCGAAGTAGAAAATCCTGCCTAGGACCTGTTCGTCAATCAACTGCTTGATCTTTCTCACAGCACCGGTAAAAAGGAAGGTGTGGTCCACCATGATTTTAAGATTTTTCTTATCTGCCAGTTCAACCAATTCCATAGCCTGAGCAACCGTTGACGTGAAGGGTTTTTCCACAAAAATATGCTTGCCATTCTCGAGGGCTCTCTTGGCAAGGTCAAAGTGCGTAAACACAGGGGTAACGATGGCAACCGCATTTATGTCATTCGAGAACAAAATATCATCAGTATTGCATGTAGGTATGATGGCAGGGTAAAGTTTTTTCGCCTTGCTAAGTGCACCTTCATTCAGGTCACACAGAGAAACAACTTGGGCATTATCAATACCGTTAAAATTCCTTACAATGTTTGGTCCCCAATAACCATATCCTATTACTCCAATGTTAATCACTATGTTACCTCCATTTATTAAAGCAGTTTATTTTAAGTAATTAAGTTGATTAGAGACAAGCCCGCTAATTTGGTTGATTAAGTAAATAGTTTATTAGGGGCATAAACAACTACCTTTCATTAAGATGATTATCGGGAAAGTAACTCTCATCATTGCAAATGTTGAGATCATCAATGAGTTCCGAGAGTGAACCCCTGGATTGTCGACAGAATTGGATGTTCTCCTGGTAATGATACCTTCCATGGCCATCAGCGATGTTGTTTGTTAAAGAAGTCGCCGCCCGCCGCATCTGGCTGGCAAGATTATATTCCTCTTGCCTGGGAAGTTTCTTTACTAAGGCATAAACCTTTTTTCTGTAATCTCTTGATGCCTTATACAATTCAAGTTCTTCAAAGGTCTTGTATGACAACGCTCTAAGACCCCGTTAACTGGTGTATTGGTTAATTCGTTCATTGACGATCTATTAAGCCCAATCAACTTACTCAACCATTTAGCTTAGCCACTATCGTGTTAGTATGCTCCTTTACCCGTAAATACTGCCCATGGTGTCTTGAGAAGGATCTTCATGTCCATCCATATGGACCATTCCATGATGTACTTAAGATCCATGCGCACCATCTCATCAAAGGTAGTATTGCTTCTCCCTTCCACCTGCCAAAGGCCCGTAATCCCTGGTTTCATCTCCAACACTCTTCTCCAATGCCAGACATCATAGATTTCGCACTCGTAAGGGATAGGGGGTCGTGGACCGACCAGAGACATTTCTCCACACAAAACATTCCAGAATTGAGGCATTTCGTCGAGGCTCGTCTTGCGCAGGAAGTGTCCCACCGGCGTCACCCTCGGATCCTGAGCTATCTTATAGATACCATCTTGACTGCTGTTTTCTTTGACCCCGGGCTTGCTTTGTGTACCAGAAATCAGGTTCTTAACAAATTCCTTGTGTATGGTCGGGTCATTCTCTACAAACATGGATCTGAATTTAAGGAACTTAAACCTTTTTCCAAAAAGCCCAACCCTTTCCTGTTTATACAGTATCGGTCCCGACGAAGTAAACTTGATCAGACAAGCGATAATCAAAAAAACAGGGGACAAAAAGACTATGAGGAAGAAGCTACCGAAGATGTCGATAATACGCTTCATGAAATAGACGGCTTTCTTCCTTGCCCTCCTCGCAACCATATCGGGGTATATTGTTGTATCTTCGGGCTCCTCGGTAAATGCCTTATCAAACTGCCCGGGGAAAACATGCCAAGTCAAGACCAACTTCTCAAATTGGATCTCGTTAAGTCCCATTCTTAACGCGTTGGTACATTTATTTACAAGGTGCGCGTGGGCCCGTTTCAGATTTTTGTCCGTCTCCACAATTTCGTTGAAAATAATACCCATGACGTTACCATAGCTATACCAACCCTTGATATCTGTATCCCTGGTTAGCACAGAGAGCAGTGCACACATTTTCTTAACAACCTGATGTTTTTCGAACACGTCTTCAAAACCCTCCAATTCTGCAAGCATCAAAACGAAAGGCCGTCGTGATCGTTCAGATCTTTTTCTTTCAAGATTAAGGAATTCAAGGAAATAAGGTTCCTTATAGAGGCCGCTGTAACGGTCCACCAGGCTGGCGCTGCCTTTCCTGCGCGAGTATTCTCGCTTAGTCACTCCATTTGTTTTCTGAAAGAGACCGAGGATCGTCACGAAGTCTTAAAACCCCTTAATTTTCTGGATCATCGATAGGCTACCGCCATCCGGTCATAACTACTCAGGCATCGTTCCAACACATTTTATAACCATCGTGACAGTTCTTGTGGATTCCGGTGGGATTCTTCCCGGGTAGTTCACCTTAATTGTCTTATTCCTCACTACTAAGCAATTCTTGTGCCGTAACAAAACTTTTCTGAATGTTTAATAACTTCAACTGGTATTGCTTTTTCTGTATCGGTTATGTAGATGTGGCCACACCGGGTAAACTACACTTATCGTAGTAACGCTTCAACATTTGCGAAAAGACCGTCGTAATGAGGACTGGAGACGTCGGTGCGCTAGCTTTGATAGATAAACCGATCATAAATTCCCTGCGAGATTATCTGATCGAGATGGTCCTGTGCAAGAGAAAGCACAGACTTAGAAGATTTTTGCTTGGAGTGCACAACATGAGCGTTTGAACCGCTGCTCTGCTGAGGAGAGCATTTTCCTTTTGAGTTCCCATTCATCCCTACATCCTGAGGCCTGTTGGTGGTAAGCTAATTGAAACGAAATCTCGCGTGAACAACCTACAACCTCTTATAGAGCCACTCCGGGATGTAGAAACGACGTTTATTGAAAACGATACCGAGGACGTTGCCACCCTGCTTAATAATCTTTTCTTTGACACTTAATGCTACTGGCCAGCGCGTCCGCTCGGCCTCAACCACAAGAATCACACCGTCCGCCTGTCGTACAAGGGACAAACCGTCAGAAAATTGGGTCGCTGGCGGGGTATCGATAATGATCATATCAAAACGATCTCTTAGGTGGTCCCAAAACATAGCACTTTTAGCAGAATCAATCGTCTTGGGGTTAAAACTTGTTTGCTGAAAGAGAGGCATGACATACAGGCTACTATCCTCCACTTGACAGAAAGCTCTTTCCATGGGCATGTTTGTTTTGATTACTTCCTCCAGGTTGCATTCAGGCTTAACATCGACAAATACCTGAAAATCTGGACGGCTTCTATCAAGGTCGATGAGGAGAACCGCTTTCCCCAATCTCAGGGACGCTGTTTTAGCCAGTTGACGGGCAACAGTGGATGTTCCTTCGTTTGATTGAGATCCGATAAACATGACAACCGGTCGTGTAATGCCTGGAAGTAGTGTAGCAATATTCTGGTAGAGAGTGAGCATCTCCTCATCCACTCCAAGGTCCACCCCCGGTGCACTGTAGGTTTTCGGGAGGGGCACCTCTACTGGTTTTTCGGGGACAATTCTTTTAGTGCGGGCATATTCCAGTGCTTCATAGATTTTACTCATTAACCCTCCTCATGGGCAGGAGATTGCTTTTCTTTTTTTGCTCCCAATGCTTTCTTACCCTTTGTTCATATCTCATTCGTCTGTAGATTTTGGGAAGTTGATCTTGCTACCGGTTACGATAAGATTTGGATCAACCACCCGGGGATTATCCCCCTGAATCAGTGTGATCAGCTTGCCATCAGAGCGGCCAGATACATCCTGGGCGCTTTGTGCTGGTGTATCTCCCTCTCGCAAACTGCCTTGAGAAGATTCATCTCGCAAAGGCTTCACAGTATCTTTCTGACGCGCAAATGCTCGCTTTCTCGCAACCTGTCGCTCCTCCCCGGGTCCAGCTTGATTTGGAGACTTTGACCTGGTACTGACTTCAGGTGAAACTGGTGCTGGTGTGGACTCTTTCAGGCCGACTGGAGATTGCGTCACCGTAACCGGTTGTCCTTCAGTGCGTCTTTCTACGCTTTCGTGTTGCGCTCTCGGACTCATCTTAGGAGAAATCTTTGTCTCTACCGGTGCTGCAATGTTTTTATCGGATGATCCCTTTAGGGCAGGCTTCATCGATGACAAATTACCGTAATAGAAGGCTAGAACAACGCCGATAATCAGCACCAATGCAGTAAAACCATAAGCGGGTCGCCACTTGAAAACGGGCTGTCTCTTCCTACCTTCGAGGTCGTGAATGACTTCCCTCACTATTTTCGAAGTAACAAGCTTCTGCTGGTAACCAAATCCAGTGATCAGTGCATTATCGCACATGATATTGATAACTCGAGGGATGCCTCCCGCCTTGTTGGAAATCAGATTAAGAGCGTCTTGCATAAAAACTGACTCACTTCGAGCACCAGCTTTTTGAAACCTGTGCTCGATATATTCCAAGCTCTCATTCTTTGACAAGGGAAGAATTGTTGCCTGAATGGCGATACGTTGTTTGAGTTGCCGCAGGCTGTTGAGATTCAAAGCCTCTTCGAATTCCGGTTGACCGACTAATACAATCTGAATCAGTTTGTCTTTAGAAGTCTCAAGGTTTGACAACATCCGTAAATTTTCCAAACTATCAATCGGCATATTCTGGGCTTCATCAATAACAAGCACTACACAGTTCCCCTGGACGAACTCATCTATCAGTACTTTGTAAAGATTGTTAATCATCTCAAAGATGTCACCCTTCTTTGCCTCAATCCCCAGTTCCTGGTAGATCGTTTTTAACAGGCCTTCGAAGGTAAGCCTGGCATTGAAGATATA
>Ga0209668_10001435_pt1 | contig 10200 bp, 5 predicted proteins | sample FrelakmetPLP11PL_FD_187150 | JGI IMG/M metagenome (GOLD analysis project Ga0209668, IMG submission 187150) | Freshwater lake sediment microbial communities from the University of Notre Dame, USA, for methane emissions studies - PLP11 PL (SPAdes)... | ecosystem: Environmental > Aquatic >... | reverse complement strand
ATTTTGTGTTGATTCACAATCGCCTCCCGAAGGAGAAGTGATTTCATTTACTGAAACATCATTAGATGCACTTACAACTTTTACCCGGTAATCCTGCGTTTCACCCTTTCCATAAGTTCCACAGGCCTGTACATCGGCGGCGTTGGTTGTTTCCTGAACAACTATGCGCAATAAACTGATATTTCCAATTGTTACAGACCCCGGTATGTTAATATTTGTTGTAAATGTTTGCGTGGTGGATGAAAGCGTTCCGCTGGTTGCCATTAATTCACCTGCTTCAAAAATTCCATTATTGTTAAGGTCTATAAACACTTTTACTATTCGGCTATTGGTAGAAGCATCTGCTGTGCTAACTTTTATTGAAATTGGCAAAGTTTGTAATGGTTCTATATTTGCCATAAAGCGGGTATTGTCTGTATACGTTTTAGATCCGGCCGAATTGGCAATTTGCAAATTGCTGAAGGAAACTGAATCTATGCGTGCCCCACCACCTCCGGAGCCGGATGAACAAAAAGCTGTTCCTCCCACACCACTTACCAACAAAGTATAGGCTTGTGCATTGTTTACCAATGTTCCTTTATGGTTAACCCGAATTTTATAGGATTGTCCGGGAATAGTGCTATCAATATTAATTCTCTCTACGTTGTCGGTTGTATTATCACCGGGTACAGCTGCTCCACCCGGGAAATCTACACTTAGCGTCCAAGGTAAATACGTTCCAAATCCATTATTTTTTGTAATCCTGATGTCTAAATCGTTCACCAGTTTTTTGGTACGATTGTTCATCAAATCAGTTTTTTCAACTTTTCCGCTTGGGTCGGTCCAGCAAATTGTAGCAGAGAGTTGCCCTTTACCGGATGCAATTACATCCGTTTCAAAACTGCTTCCGTTGGCCAATGTTGCTTCGTATAATAAATGATTACTTCCCGCACCATTATTTTTATTGAAATATTCTGTTAACAAAGCAGCACCTTTTTCAACATTTAATAATCCCCAACCATACTGATAATCTGGTCCGGGATATAAGCCTGCTTCCTCTGCAGTGTGAATGGCTAGTCCCCTGAGTGTGGCAGAACGCATGAATGTGCCTGGCTTCGTTTTATTAAAATATTCCTGCAATAAAAACAGCGATCCACTCGCATTGGGAGTAGCCATGGATGTACCGCTATAGTTGGCATAACTATTATTCCCGGTTGATATAGGAGAAGTAACTCCAACACCATCCGCAACAATATCCGGTTTGATTCTTCCATCATCGGTGGGTCCCCAGCTACTGAATGAACTCATTACAACATCTTCCGGTCTGGAATATCCGGAGGGTATACCATTCACTGCTCCTACCGTTAAAATATTTTTGGCTGTTGAATAGGTTGGCAAAATATCATATCCATCATTGCTACTTATACCTGCTGGTCTATTACCTGCAGATGCCATTGTGCCACTTGAATTGTATCTGAAGTAAGGCTGACCAACTGCCGGTCCTGTTTCACTTCTATTATTTCCTGCAGCTTTTACAATTAGATAGTTAGGTGAAAGAAATGCCAAAGAATCCCATGCCTGTGCAACGTCATCATAGTAGCCAAATCTATAATCTTCATTCTCTCCCGGTCTTCCATAAAATTCCCATCTGCTTTGCGCATCATTATAGTTCCAGCCGGCAATTGTTCCGTACGAATGGTTAGAAAGCAATAATTTACTTCCTTCTGTAAACATCTCCGAAACATGGTTGCTTGCATCATAAGAAATCAAATTGAGCGCTCCATATGCCATCCCTTTTGCCACCGGATTTACTCCACTCGCAATCATCGTACCTGCCACGTGGGTAGCGTGATCGGAGAGGGAGGAGGGATTATCTTTTTGAACAATTCTTCCAACCAACTCAACATGCGAGTCGAGCATTTTTCCACCTGCTTCCCAAATGCCAAACCTATCTTTTAAAGCAACTGAGCTTCCTGTTAAGTTTAAACCGGTTGATCCCCCTGGCCAGAGCATATTTGCCCGGGTTGTTGCTGCTGCAATTGTATTATTTAACGTTGTATAATACTGAGGTAAGCCAAATGCATCTACCCCAATTAGCATAGCTAATTTTCCATCTTTTCCACGTATGGTTAATGGCCAGCCCTTTTCCTTTGCAGTAGCTACCGCTTTGCTATAATTGGCATCAAACTGCAAACGATAGCCGGTTGCTGAAATTTTTAATAGATTATCCTGGTTTTTTATTTGGGAAAAAACCGGGGACATCATCATTACCAATCCCACAAATAAATATAGACGCTGGTTAATCATAGCAGATGTTTTACCTTTATACTCGATTTAGACTAATATAATTCCTCTAAATTAGATACTTTCATCAATTAAAATGTGGTATGAAAGCAGTTCTGCTCACTTTTTTTATCATTTCTCTAGCAATTTATGGCTGCGCGGGTAGCCATACATCTTCCAATGCTCAAATAAGGGAGGGTATTTCCGGTTATATATCTATAGAAAAAGGCAACCGAATGCCCAGTCCCGACATGCCAGTCGACCCTCCGAAAGGCTTGAAAACACAGGTATTTATTCATGAAATTACCAGCATTTCACAGCTTAAGTCTACCGAAACCTCCGGTTTATATGCATTAATTCCCACTCCGCTGGTTGCTTCTACTTTCACCGATTCTACTGGTTATTTTTCCATTTCATTGAAACCTGGCAGCTACTCTGTTTTTGTTAAGTATCAGGAGGGTTTTTATGCGAACTGGTTCAACGAAAAAAATCAGGTGGCACCGGTTGTGGTTGTTGCAGATTCGGTTACTAAAGTGAATATCAAAGTTACTATTGGAGCCACTTACTAGGCAATTTCGTACCTTTGCAGCCTTAATTTATTATGGCGGCTGAGCAGGAAGTGAGCAATATTTCGGTATTGCTGGAAAAATATCATCAATCCCCCCTACTTATTCAGTTAGGGAGCAGACTTCATTTTGCCGATCCTCAAAGAATCTTACTTCAAAATTTTCAGGGTAGTAGCATCGAATGTTGGTTGAGTGCATTAATGTTACATCCTACAACCATGGAGCTCAATCATCTGCTCATTTTAAACGATGCAGAAGAGGCCGCCTATTTTCATAATACGCTCGAAAACCTTTCCGGTGCGCTCGACTTGTTTTATTTCCCTTCCTCATTTAAAAATAGAAAAGATTTCAGGCAACTCAATAGTTCACACGTGATGCTGCGAACCGAGGCCTTAACCAAAATTGCAGCAGGCGGAAATAAAAAAGTGGTAGTAACTTATCCTGAAGCATTATTCGAAAAAGTAGTAGTACCCGAAACGCTGAGCAGCAACCTGATTCGCATCAAAACAAATGATACGCTCGAAGTAGATCAATTATTGGAAACCTTTGTGAAATATGGTTTTCGGAGAACGGATTTTGTTTACGAGCCCGGTCAATTCGCTTTGCGCGGAGGCATATTGGATATATACTCTTACGGAAACGAAAAGCCTTACCGGATCGAACTTTTTGGTAATGAAATTGATAGCATTCGCTTATTTGATCCTGAATCTCAGTTGAGTGAAAGAAGGTTATTACAGGTTACCATTATTCCCAATGTAGAAACCCAATTCACTACTTCACAAAAAGTTCCCCTACCCGAATTTTTACCCGAAAACACGATTGTTTGGATTAAAAATGAAGAAGTGATTGCAGAGAAAATGGAAGAGCAAATGGCTGCTCTTCAGTCTTTTCTTTCGCTGCCTCCTGATGCTGCTGCTGCCGATTCTTTGGAAGTGGATGATGACAATCAGGTTAGCGGATTATCGCCAGCTGATTTTTATCCGGCTGCTGATTTTACAACATGGTTGCAGCAAAAGCATGTGGTTGAGTTTGGATATCCCTCCGGAAAGGCTGTTTTAGAACTTGCCGGCACAACCCGCCCCCAGCCATCATTTAACCGTAGGTTCGACTGGTTAATTAACGATTTAAAAGAAAAAGAAGCTGCAGGATATCAGGTATTTATTTTTGCCGATCAGGTGAAACAATTGGAGCGACTGAATAGCATTTTTGCTGATTTACAAACACAGATCGATTTTATTCCCATCAGCACTGCGATTCATGAAGGTTTTATAGATGATGAATTGAAAATTGTTTGTTATACCGATCATCAAATTTTCCAGCGGTATCATAAATACAAAGTAAAGCAGGCCTATAATAAAAATAAGGCCCTTACTATAAAAACGCTGCGTGAATTACAGCCGGGCGATTATGTTTCTCATATCGATCACGGGGTAGGTGTTTTTAGCGGATTGCAAAAAATTGAGGTGAATGGAAAATGGCAGGAAGCGGTGCGATTGATTTATAAAGACTCCGATATTTTGTATGTGAATATTAATTCACTTCATAAAATTTCGAAGTTCACCGGTAAGGAGGGTACGCTTCCTAAAGTGAATAAACTGGGAAGTGATGCCTGGCAAAAATTAAAGGAAAAAACCAAAACCAAGGTTAAGGAAATTGCTTTCGATTTAATAAAATTATACGCGCAAAGAAAGGCCCAGCAAGGGTTTGCACATAGTGCAGATAATTATCTTCAGCACGAACTGGAAGCTTCCTTTATTTATGAAGATACCCCCGATCAAAGTAAGGCAACTGCTGATGTTAAAAAAGATATGGAAAGTGAAAGCCCCATGGATCGCCTCGTTTGTGGTGATGTGGGTTTTGGTAAAACAGAAGTTGCCATTCGGGCAGCCTTCAAAACTTGTATAGACGGTAAGCAGGCTGCTATTCTTGTACCCACTACCATCCTGGCTTTTCAGCATTATAAAACTTTTCAGGAGCGGTTGAAAGATTTTCCGGTTACGATAGATTTTATCAATCGTTTTAAAACGGCAAAGGAAAAAAAGGAGACGCTGCAAAAATTAGCCGATGGCAAAATTGATATTATCATAGGAACCCATGGATTATTAGGGAAGGAAGTGAAGTTTAAACAACTGGGTTTGATGGTTATTGATGAAGAACAAAAATTTGGGGTAGCCCACAAAGAAAAATTGAAAACCATTAAGGCCAGTGTGGATTGCTTAACACTAACCGCTACCCCCATCCCACGCACACTGCAATTTAGTTTGATGGGTGCAAGAGACCTCAGCATTATCAATACGCCACCCCCCAATCGCCAGCCGATTCAAACAGAGGTTCATACCTATAACGACGATTATATCCGCGAAGCAATCTATTATGAAACCGAACGGGGCGGACAAGTTTTCTTTATTCATAACCGGATTCAGGGCTTAGCAGAAATGGCAAATATCATTCAAGGGCTTTGTCCGGATTTGTCGATAGGATTTGCACACGGCCAACTGGAGGGGCATGAATTGGAAGAACGGATTTTAGATTTTATAGAAAGAAAATACGATGTGCTCATTTGTACCAATATTGTAGAAAGTGGGGTAGACATTCCCAATGTGAATACCATTATTGTGAATAATGCCCATCACTTTGGATTGAGCGATTTGCATCAGTTGCGTGGGCGTGTAGGCAGGAGTAATAAAAAAGCGTTTTGTTATTTATTGGCACCCCTTGCTACACTACCAGCCGATAGCAGAAAAAGGTTGCAAACCCTGGAGCAATTCAGTGATTTAGGTAGTGGTTTTCAGATTGCAATGCGCGATCTCGATATACGCGGAGCAGGGAATATGTTGGGTGGAGAGCAAAGTGGATTTATGGCGGATATTGGTTTTGAAATGTATCAGAAAATTCTGGATGAAGCGATTCGGGAACTGAAGCGTTCGGCATTTAAAGAGGTATTCCAAGACGAAATCATTCGTCAGGATGAATATGTACATGATTGTACGATTGACACCGATTTAGAAATTTTGATTCCGGATGAATACGTAGAAAGTATTACTGAGCGTTTATCATTGTATACCCGACTGGATAATTGTGAAACTACTGATGAAATCGCAGTATTTCGTTCGGAGCTGGAAGATCGATTTGGCCCGATTCCTCAACCGGTGCATGATTTGATGACAACAGTAGTTTGTCGCTGGAAGGCTGTGGATATTGGTTTTGAGAAGATTACCCTCAAAGAAAAAACCATGCGCTGCTATTTTATCAATCGCCCCGATTCACCCTATTTTGAATCGGATATTTTCCGAAATATTCTGAAATATGTTCAGGAAGGAACCCGGTTGGCGAGATTAAAGCAAACGGGCAGAATGTTTTTGATGGTGGTAGATAATATCGGCGACATGGAAGATGCACTTCGGTTTTTGCAGCATATGCATCAATATTTATTTCCAGCAAAACCAGTTGAAAAATACCTGGCTGGTTCAAATCAGGCATAAAAAAATGACCTTCATCGAAGGTCATTTTCAAATTCAATAGATGGTTACTTTAGAAGCCTTTTTTAGCTACACCATCTTTAATTGCCTGTAAAGCTTTTGCTTCACTGAGGATAGCTGCCATTTTATTTCCTTTGCCATCGTGTCCGGCTGCCATGTAACCACCACGTGCTGTTTTTGTAACAACGGCATCTTGCATGGGAACATTTTTTTCTTTTGTTTTCAGGCAATATGCTTTAATCATTTTTGAAGTGTCCATTTGGGTTGATTTAAATATGAATAATAATTTTTAAATATTTCTTTCTACAAGATACTGTTTTTTTGTTCAACAAGGGTTCAGTTAGAAGGGTCAAGTAATCCACAAGTTTTTCCCGATTTTACTGAAACCAACTCGATTACACATCAATTTTTGCGTATCTGGCATGTGTTTCAATAAATTCTCTGCGCGGAGCTACTTCATCACCCATCAGCATGCTGAAAATTCTGTCGGCTTCTGCAGCACTTTCAATGGTAACCTGTTTGAGGGTTCTGCGTGCCGGATCCATGGTAGTTTCCCAGAGTTGATCTGCATTCATTTCTCCCAAACCCTTATATCTTTGAATGGTAACACTGTCTTCTTTTCCTCCGCCAATTTTCTCGATCAGGCCCTTTCTTTGTTCTTCATTATAAGCATAGGCTTGTTCTTTTCCTTTCTTAACCAGGTACAAAGGAGGTTGTGCGATATATACATATCCCTGTTCTACCAGTTCCTTCATATATCGGAAAATAAACGTGAGAATGAGGGTAGCGATATGCGAACCATCTACATCGGCATCCGTCATGATAACCAGTTTATGATACCGGAGTTTTGCAATATTCAGTGCTTTTGGATCTTCCGGAGTGCCAACCGTTACCCCTAATGCAGTGTACATATTGCGGATTTCCTCATTTTCATAAATCTTATGTTCCATGGCTTTTTCCACATTCAGAATTTTACCTCTAAGTGGTAAAATTGCCTGATAACTTCTGTCTCGCCCTTGTTTTGCTGTTCCACCTGCCGAATCTCCCTCCACCAGATATAATTCGCATTTTTCAGGATCCCGTTCACTGCAGTCGGCCAATTTACCCGGTAAACCCCCTCCACTCAGCACAGATTTACGCTGAACCATATCGCGGGCTTTCTTGGCAGCAACCCTTGCCTGTGCAGCCAGAATGATTTTAGAAATTACGTTTTTAGCTTCTTTAGGATTTTCCTCCAGATAAGCTTCCAATGCACGCGCAACGGTAGTTTGTACAATACCACTTACTTCACTGTTTCCCAATTTGGTTTTGGTTTGCCCTTCGAACTGTGGTTCGGGAACTTTCACCGAGATGATAGCACTCAACCCTTCACGAAAATCGTCTCCCTCAATACTTACCTTGGCTTTTTCAAATAATCCCTGTTTATCTCCATAGGTTTTAAAAACACGGGTAAGGGCCTGACGGAAACCAGTAACATGGGTTCCACCCTCAATGGTATTGATATTGTTAACGTAAGAGAAAATATGCTCTTTAAAATCGTCGTTATATGTTAAGGCTACTTCCACTGCAATGTTAGAGGTTGCATCATAACCATCTACATAGAGTGGGGCAGGTATCAGCGGATTTCGGTTTCCGTTGCGATCGAGCATTTCAACAAACTCGGTAATACCTCCTTCGCTGTAAAAACTTTTGCTGTAGGTATTTCCCGCTTCATCTTTTTCGCGTAAATCGTTAAGGGTAATATGAATTTTGCGATTTAAATAAGAGAGTTCCCGTAACCGGCCTTCCAAAATTTCTTTTCTGTAAACAGTTTCCTGAAAAATACTTCCATCCGGCCAAAAATGGACAAGCGTGCCGGTTTTATCACTTATACCAATTTCTCTAACCTCGTAATCGGGTATACCTGTGTGGTATTGTTGTTCAAAAATCTTCCCTTCCCGATGAACGGTTACATGTAAACGGGTACTCAATGCATTTACACAACTAACCCCTACCCCGTGTAAACCTCCGGAAACTTTGTAGGTGTCTTTATCAAATTTTCCTCCTGCGTGCAAAACGGTCATTACAATTTCCAGGGCACTTTTTTTCTCCTTGGTATTAATGCCGGTGGGAATACCCCTACCATCATCCTGCACACTAATGGAATTGTCTTCGTGGATGTTTACCGTGATGTTTTTACAATAGCCTGCCAATGCCTCATCAATGGAATTATCCACTACCTCATAAACGAGGTGATGTAGGCCCTTGATGCCAATATCACCAATATACATGGCGGGCCTTTTTCTCACGGCTTCCAGCCCTTCTAAAACTTGAATACTATCTGCACCGTAGGCTGGTTTGTTAGGAACGGATTGCGCTTCGGGATCCTGCTGCATGTGTGTTTGTAATTAATGAATTCGATTAAAAAAGATATCCTACAAATTTACTGAAATCCGGGGGCGAAACGATGCGAAACTTTCCTCGTTTTTTCCCCATTTTAGCGCTTTTTGGGAGTAAATAGAGGCCTGTTTTGTTATAAGCGGTATTATAAGCACTATTTGGCCGGAAAGGCGTAATTTTGCAGTTGGATGAGCACCGAATATTCCATATTATATCAGGGTGATGAACACCCCGCTTTTACCGAGGGGGAATTGCTTTTTCAGAATAAAAAAGGCATTCCGGGTTCTGTGCAATATGATATCAAAAGATATAATACCCGGTTTCCGCTCGCTATTCAGGATACCGGTATGATTATCTACCATTTTCAACCGGCAGCGCCTGAAAAACAATACCTGGAACTTCGTTACTGCATTACCGGAAACCGATATTGTGCTGATAAAAATTGTAACCAGTGTTTCCAAATACCAACGGAGGGTTGTCAGGGTAAACAATCTACCCTCGATATTTTCCATTTTCATTTTACTTCCGATTTTTTAGGTCAGTTTACTCAAAATGTTAAATTAACCCGTAAAAGAGATGAAGTGCTGGCTTTCCGGCATCCGGAATCTTTCATTCATACTTTTCCTTTATCCGTTCGTAAAAGAACCTTGCTTGATCAATTGTTGAATCACAGTTATTCGGGTTCGATGGAAAACATTTATGTAAATGCCCGCATCCACGAATTACTTTTATATGCCCTTGATTTTTTAGAAGCAGAAAAAGAGGAAGTGTTTGCCTGTAAATTTCTGGCAGATGAGCAGGGCAGAGAGCGTATTTTACTGGCAAGAGATATTTTGCTCGAACATATCGGAGATCCGATCACGATTAAAGATTTGAGCCGGAAAGTTGCCATGAACGAATGCTACGTGAAAAAGGGCTTTAAGGAAATTTTTGGCACCACTATCTTCGATTATTATCAGCAGCAACGGATGGAACATGCAAAATACCTTTTATACGAAAAGGGCTTGAGTGTTACAGATGTTTCTGCTCAACTTGGATATTCTTCTATCTCCCATTTTTCTGCAGCATTTAAGAAGCATACAGGCTTAAAACCCTGTGAATTGTTGCAATAAGTATTTCACCTAATTCTTTCCCACTAAATTCTTTTTCATGCGAAACCTTTTGTATGTATTGATTGCTGCATCCTTGATGAGTTGCGGTAAAAATGCTGCCGACCTAATTATTCACAAAGCAAACATTTATACGGTGGATAGCGCCTTTTCTGTAGCTACCGCAATGGCAATTAAAGATGGAAAAATATTGGCAATTGGAACAGAAGATCAGATTTTACAACAATACCATTCCGACAGCTTGGTGGATGCGGCAGGCGCCACCATTTTTCCGGGATGGATAGATGCACATGCCCATTTTGTAGGGTATGGAGAGTCGCTTTTTAAGGTGAATTTATTTGGTACCAAAACCTGGGAGGAAGCTGTTGAAAGAGTAAAAGCATTTGCCAGTAAGCATCCCGAACT
>Ga0209668_10001434_pt1 | contig 10201 bp, 10 predicted proteins | sample FrelakmetPLP11PL_FD_187150 | JGI IMG/M metagenome (GOLD analysis project Ga0209668, IMG submission 187150) | Freshwater lake sediment microbial communities from the University of Notre Dame, USA, for methane emissions studies - PLP11 PL (SPAdes)... | ecosystem: Environmental > Aquatic >... | reverse complement strand
AACCGACCTGCACGAGGTCGAGAAGATTGTGAGCCGTGACGAAGCGGTTGCGGCTTCGGTTCTTCGCCGCGCCAACAGCGCTGCATTTGGAATGCGCGGACGCGTTGCAGGAATCTCCGATGCCATTCGCCGCCTCGGCACCCGCGAACTCTGCAGAATCGCGCTGGAAACGCAGACTTCTGGACTTCTTGCCAACGCAGGTCGCTCCTACGGCCTTCGACGCGGATCGCTCTCGCAGTCCGCGCTTGGCGGAGCCGTCGCCGCCGACGCCCTCGCCCGCGCCCACACCTCCAGCCACCGCATTGACCGCGAGGTCGCATTCGTGGCCACGCTGCTACGCGACATCGGCAAGCTCGCGATCGATGCAGTCGCCGGCGCGGATGCGCTTGAAAAGATTGCCGCTGCCGCCGATGGCAGACCGTTTCTCGCCTACGAACGCGAGGTTTTCGGCGCTGACCATGCCGAACTCGGCGCGATGCTTTGCCAACGCTGGTCATTGCCCGACGAAATAGTTCGCGCCGTCCGCGGCCACCACGAACCACCGTCCTCACCGTCGGAACCGCTCACCGACATCGTTCACGCCGCCGACTGCGTCGCGCGCTGGGCGGGACTCGGACTCGGCTGCGACGGGCTTATGTATCCGTTCGACATCGGCGTGCGCGAGCGCCTCGGCACCACCCGCGACGAACTCGAAGCCCTCGTCGCTGATGTGCTCGCCGCGACGGCAACGCAGCCAACGCCGGGAATCCTCAATTCAGGAAACCTCAATTCGGGAACTCTCCAATCAGGGACCAAGCCGGGCAATGCCCTAAAGAGAACCGCATGACCGCGAACCTCAACAACTCCACGCTTCAGTGCCATGTCCTGGTCGTCGACGATTCGCCGATCCTTCGCGCCGCGATCAAAAAAGTGGTCAAACTCGCGGGCGTTCCCGAAGATCGCATCTTCGAAGCCGGCAACGGTGTCGAAGCTCTCGAAGTTCTCGAGACGGTCTGGATCGACCTCGTTCTGCTCGATCTCAACATGCCGGTCATGGACGGCGAGCAATTCGCCCGCGAACTGCGCAATCGTCCAGACATGCAGGATGTCGCCGTCGTTGTCGTCTCCACCGAAGCCAACCGCGAGCGCCTCGAGCGCATGCGCGAACTTGGTGTCAAGCACACCCTGCGAAAGCCCTTCGAACCAGAAGCCCTCTGCCGCTTGATCTCGGATGTCCTCGGACTCAAGCCGTCGTACCAGTAAACAGGATCCATCATGGAACAGCACAACAGCAACGACACTACCCTCGACTCAAACACGCTGTCCCGTCTCGTGGTCGACGCACTTGAACGCACGGCGTTCGTGCTGGCCGACCCGTGCGACGACGATGCTCGTCTTCCTCCCGCCGACACATTCGCGCAAATCGATTTCAGCGGTCCCACCGCAGGAAATGTTGAACTGCACGCAAGCCGCTCCTTCGCGCGCAACCTCGCCGCCAGCATTCTCGGCGCCGAGCCAAGTGACATCACCGATGTTCAGTCCGAGGAAGCGCTGCGCGAACTCGCCAACATCGTCGGTGGATCCGTGATCACCGCGCTTGGCGGCAGCGACTGTCGATTTTCGCTCGGGCTCCCGCGCCTCGGCCGCGGCGGCGCCTCGGGCAAGGAAACCGCATGCGTCCTCGACGCCGAAGGCGCACGCCTCGAGGTGCATTGCCACCATTCCCACGCGGCGTGAACTGACATGAGGAGCGCAATATGCAGGAAATCAAGCCAAACGACAACAAGCCTCTCGATCCGCGCCCGTCGCGCATCGCCCGCGTTCTCATCGTCGATGACAGTGCGATCGTTCGCCAGGTGTTGCAAGTACAACTCTCACGCCAACCCGGCGTCGAGGTCGTCGCAACCGCCGCCGATCCCTTCGCCGCACGCGAGAAAATCCTCGCGCTGAAGCCTGACTGCGTCGTCCTCGACATCGAAATGCCGCGCATGGATGGACTGACCTTCCTCAAGAAGCTCATGAAGTTCCACCCGGTTCCCACGATCATCTGCAGCTCCATCACGCCACGAGGCTGTGCGCTCGCGCTCGAATGCCTTGAGGCTGGAGCGTTTGAAGTTGTCTCCAAGCCGGGCGGAAACTTCTCCGTCGGCGATGTCGCCGCCCGCCTCGGCGAACTTGTGCGTGCCGCCGTACATGTGCCACCACCGCGCGCATCGACCAACGCGCGAAGCACCGAATCGATGCCGATGGAGGATTCGGAGCCATCAACGCCGCGCCTCAGCGCCGTCAACGCTCTGACGCCTCCTCTCGTCAAATCCATCAACACCAACTTCCGTCACGGGCTTTCCGACAAGGTCATCGCCATCGGCACCTCGACTGGTGGCACCGAGGCATTGCGCGAAGTCCTCACCGCGCTTCCCGTCGATGTTCCGCCGATCGTCATGGTCCAACACATGCCCGAAGGCTTCACCAAAGCCTTCGCCGATCGACTCGACCGTCTATGCAAGATCCGAGTCAAGGAAGCGCAAGACGGCGACCCGCTCATCGCAGGATGCGCGCTGTTGGCGCCAGGAAATCGCCATATGCGACTCGTGCGCGATGGTGCGGCGAGCTCGAACCGATGGCTCGTCCGCGTCGCCGACGGTCCACGGGTGCTCCGCCATAAGCCTTCGGTCGAGGTGCTCTTCGAAAGTTGCGCGCAATACGCAGGCGCGCGCGCGCTCGGCATCATCATGACTGGCATGGGCAACGACGGCGCAACTGGGCTCCTTTCCATGCGCAGAGCCGGTGCCATCACCGTTGGTCAGGACGAACAAAGTTGCATCGTCTACGGAATGCCGCGCGAGGCCGCGCTTTGCGGCGCCGTTCAGATTGTCTCGCCACTCGACCGCATCGCAAAGTCGATCACCGACTTCGCCTCTGGCGCACTCACGGCGCACGCTGCGTAAAAAAACAGCGACGGGCTCGAGGCCCGCCGCTGCGTTGGTTCAACTTTCAATCAGACGAGCTTGGGAAAGCTCGGCTGCCCCGCTTCGTTGGGCTTCGCCGCAAGGTCTTTCACGACCTTGACGAGATCCTTCACATGCTGCACCGACTCCCTAAGCAGTGGCGCCTCGGTCGCATCGAGCTTGACCTCAATGATCCGCTCCATGCCGCCCTTGCCGAGCACGCACGGAACGCCGACGAAATAGCCAGAACCCTTGCCGCCCGTCGCCACGCCGTATTCACTCTCGCAATACGCCGCGCACGGCAGAATCCGCTTCTTATCCTTGATGATCGCCTCGGCCATCTGGATGACGCCCGACGCCGGAGCGTAGTACGCCGAAGTTCCCATCAGCTGAACGATCTCACCGCCGCCGACCTTCGCGCGCGCAACGCACTTGTCGATGACTTCCTTCGAGAGCAACTGGTCGATTGGAATTCCATGCACGCTGGTGAATCGCGGCAGCGGAACCATGTCGTCGCCGTGACCGCCCAAGAGCAACGCCTGGATGTCCTCAATCGAGCAGCCAAGCTCCATCGAGAGAAACGCACGGAAACGGGCCACATCGAGGCATCCCGCCTGACCAAGCACGCGACTCGCCGGGAAACCCGAGGCCTTCCACGCGGTGTACACCATCGCATCGAGCGGATTGGAGAGCACAATGATGATCGAATTCGGCGCGTGCTTCGCGACCTTTTCCGAGACGCTTGAAACGATGCCCATGTTGGTCACGATCAGGTCGTCGCGGCTCATGCCCGGCTTGCGCGGGATTCCTGCGGTAATCACGACAATATCGCTGCCCTCAATGAGCGCGTAGTCGCTTCCGCCCTGGATATTGCAATCGAATCCTTCGATGGGCGCGCTCTCGTACAGATCAAGGGCCTTGCCCTTCGCCACACCGTCGGCGATGTCGATGAGAACGATGTCCCCAAGTTCCTTCGAGGCGGCCCAGACAGCGCAGGCAGCACCAGTATTGCCTGCTCCAATGATCGAAATTTTCGCGCGACGCATGAGATGTATCTCCGTGACGATGTGGGTATCCGCGCGTTCGGCGCGGAAGGGGCGAGATGATAGCGCCTCAACCGTGTGGGAAAGCGCATCCGCCACTATCCCCGCGCGCCGATCGACTGCCAATCGCCTGCCAATCGCCTGCCGATCGCATTGGCAGAAGCCGCAAACGAGAGACGCCAAAAAGAAACGCAGCCGCCACGAATGGCGGCCGCGTTACATGGGCCAGAAAGGGCTCGAACCTTCGACCTCACCCTTATCAGGGGTGTGCTCTAGCCAACTGAGCTACTAGCCCGAAACACCCGCGGTCTGCGGGGTCGCGAAGTGTACCGACCCCCCCGCCTCGCTGCAACAAGCACAGCCAATCCGCAATCGGGTCCGCAAACGCTCACCAAGCCACAAGATCACCAACCAGCGGCTCCACCAGATCCTTCATAGACACGATCCCAAGCGGCCGTTCGGCGCGATCACCAATCACAGCCAATTGAACCCGTTCTCGCCGCATTCGGCTGATGGCCTCGAGCGCCGACATCGACGATCCGAGCAACAACGCCGGCCGCGCAATCGCGTTCGTCGGTTGCGCCGCGTTGGCAAAGTGGTCGACCGCAGCGACGACTCCAGTGACCCGACCCTCGCCATCGACCACCGGCAATCGGCTTGCACCAGACGCAAGGAATTTCTGCGCTCGCTCAGCAGGCGTTGCCGTCGCCGAAATGTACGCAACCGATTTCCATGGACGCATCTCCTGAGCGACGGTGATCCCCCGCATGGTAAAGACGCGGTCAGCGAATCCGAGCTGGACCTCGCTCAGCCCATCGGTTCCCGCACCCTCGGCAAGCAGCGCGGCAACCCGAGCACGCGACTCGCGCCGTTCAGCACCAGATCGACCTCCCAGAATCCTGGTCACGATCGCGCCGAGCGCGATGACGATCGGAACTATCCCACTCGCGCAAAGCACGATGCGAAGCACCATCAGCAGCCCAGCAAATCGCGGCATCCAGCGGTCGGCATGCACTCGAAACAAATCCTTGGGCAGCACTTCGCCAAACAAAAATACCACAGGCACCAGAACCACGAGGTCAAGCAGAATCGCCTCGATCGGCCCGAAGCCCAAACTATGAAAGATCTGAGAGACGCCGAAACTAGCCGTCCATCCCGAAAGCGCATGGGCAACCAGCAGCGTGCAAAGCAGCCGACGCGGGCGCGCATACTCGCGAGCCAACCGCGCCGCCGCAAGGTTTCCCCGCGCGGCCCGAATCGAAAGCCGCACATGGGAGAGCGTGTACATCCCCGTCTCAAGCCCCGCGAGCAGCCCAGCGCCCGCGACTCCCACAACGGCGATTGACCCGAAGAACAACGCGGAACCAAGATTCAAATGTTCGCCAGCGACAACCTCAGCGATCATTTTGGATTTCCTCCACGCTCAAGCGACACAAGCACGCTCTTGATTCGTGCACCGACGACGACCTCGACTTCGACGCGCACATTCGCCAACTCCACACGATCTCCAATTCGCGCCAACCGAGACAACCGCTGCATCACAAGCCCAGCCACCGTGCTCGATCGCGGCGTCACCACCCGCTCGCCGAAAATCTCGCTCCAACGGGCAACGCTCATTTCACCGCTAATACGCCAAGTACCAGGGCTAACCTCCACGGGCGCGTCAACCGCTTGTTCTCCGATGTCGGCGATATCACCGACAATCTCCTCTACGCAATCCTCAAGCGCCACGATCCCCGCAGTACCGCCGTACTCATCCACGGCGATTGCCAACTTGGTTCCGGTTCGGCGAAAATGCTCTAGAAGTTGTTCAAGCGAAGCAAGCTCTGGAACAAACCTCGCGCCTTCAATGCACTCCGAGCGTTTGGGCCTGGGTGTTGCGATCAAGTAACGCTTGAGTTGAAGCACGCCGATCACATCGTCCACATCGCGCCCCACCACGGGCAGATGGGTCAGACGCGCGCGTGTCGAAGCATCGACGATTTCAGCATCTTCGCAATCAGAGAACACGAACGACATATCGACGCGCGGCGTCATCACATCGCGCACCCGCAAGCGCCGCAGCCGCATCACGCCCTCGATCGCCTCGCGCTCGCGCATGTCGATGGAACCCTCGCGCGCGGACTGCTCAAGTAGAGCTGCGAGTTCTGCAGCATCGACGATTCCCGAAGGATGAGCACTCGCCGCAAGCCGGCCAATTGGTGCCAATACAAATCGATCAACCAATCGCGCCGCCGGGGCCGTCACTGCGCAATAGAACACGGTCGGCCGAACCGCCACCCTCGCCGACCGAGCACGGTCGGCATTCCCGACCAACTTCGGCAGCACCTCCGCCGATAGCACGATTCCAACAATCGAAAGTACGGCCATGAGCACCGACAACAACAAGTTGCCCTCGAAGCGCGTCACCAGCACGGAACTCACCACGAGGTAACAAGTGTTGGCAATCAAAGAGCCAATCATTGTGCTTACCAACAGCACCCGCGGATTTGAAAGCAAACCATCGACCATTGCGCCCGCCGCGGCGTGGGTCCGCCGAAGTCCAAGGCGCTCCGCAGGGGTCAGCGCGAAAAAAGTTGTCTCAATGAACGAAAAAAAAGCCATCGCACCAAGTAACGGGATGAGTGCGGTGCCTAGCGCCGCGTCCACCATGTTGAGTCCGGCGAAATCCAGCGGCGCGGAGTCAAGCGTCATCGATCAAGTTCCTCGCGATTCAGTTGCTCGAGCATTCGATCAAACGCTCGAACAACATTGAGTTTCGCGCGGATCAATTGAGCGCGGCTCACTGAACATCCATCAGGCTCAACGCCAGCAAAAGCATTGGAAATTGCGTTAAGTGCCTCCGACCGCCCGTCACGCGCCTCGCGAAAAAGCTGCTCTAAGAGGCTGCTTTCGCCACGCGCTTCATCCGCACGCTCGCGGAGTTCCATCATCGCTAGAAGAAATCCCTCGGGCAAACATCGCTCGTCAACGGTCGGCGCGCAATACCGCGTCAACAACGCATCAGCTCGAGTGATCGGATCAAAGAGCACGCGATACGAATCATTCACCGCGACGCTGGCATCGATCGAACCAACCCCGTCAGGATGAACCCGCGAGGCCTTGCGCATCCATGCCGACTTCAAATCGCGAAGGTCAAGGTCAAACCGAGCAGGCACTTCGAGTAAATCGAATGGGTCGTTTGGTCGTAGGTTCATCATGGAAGAGCAGGGTTTAGCGCCCCACGCAACGACGATTATCGGCGAAATGCCCTCGAACGCTCAATAGAACCTTCCTCACCGCCGCAGCGACCATCTCAAGAAACTTGAGATTCTCCGAGTTGCCCCGTTGACAACCGTAAAAACCTGTATGCTGAACTTCGACCGCACCACTGACCGTCAGTCCCCTGCGCGTCGAGAAACCATCCAGCCACGCATGAAGCAATGCATTAAGTGGCTCGATCTGGCCTAGGAGGCCAGTCATGTTCAAGCTCTTTGTCGGCAATCTCAATTATCGTACGACGCCCGATGGCCTTCGTGAAATTTTCTCCGCTCACGGAGAAGTGTTGGATGTGTTCATCGGAACCGATCGCGAGACAGGTCGCTCGCGAGGATTCGGTTTCGTGACCATGGGTTCCAAGGAGGCCGGTGCGGCCGCCATTGAGAACCTTAATGGCAAGGAATTCGAGAGCCGCGCTCTCGTTGTCAACGAGGCACAGCCCCGCGCTCCGCGTCCGGGTGGCGGCTTCGGTGGCGGTAGCGGCGGCGGCGCTGGCGGCGGCGGCGGCGGTCGCAGCTTCGGCGGCGGCGGTGGCGGCGGCGGCGGCGGCGGCGGTCGTGGCTTCGGCGGCGGCGGCGGCGGCGGCGGTCGTGGCTTCGGCGGCGGCGGCGGCGGTGGTGGCTTCGGCGGCGGTGGCCGCGGTGGCGACTTCGGCGGTCGTGGCGGCGGGCGCGATCATGATCGTGCGCGCGAAGGCCAGACCGAGCGTCGCTTCGACGGCGGATGGTAATCCATCCCCTGAAGCGAGCCTCTTGAGAAGCAGTTTCTCACGAAACTAACTCAAGTACAAATCACACAACGCGTACGCCTCGGCGTGCGCGTTGTTGTTTTTCAATACTCTCGCTCTGGTCCAAACCGCTGCGCTGATCTCGTTCACAATTCTCGTCTACGCGCGAAACCCTTCCCGCGGCCGCTCGAGAAACCCATCCTCAAATCCTTACAACCACCACCCAGTTGCCGACTCCGACCTTACGGGGCCCTTGCCAACCTACGGACGCGCGACATCTACCACGAGCCTCACCAGTGATCGGGGTCAAAAAACTGCGATGTCAGAGTTCGTATAGCTCGCAGCGATCTGTTCGGGCGCGAATCCCAATGAGAACCACGCCCCGGTAACAGAAACCATCGAGACTTCGGACCACAAACCCGTGAGCATCAACCTGGTGGTTCTGGATTCATTCGAATTCTGCGTTGGCGAAACCAAAAACCGATGGCCTCACACCATCGGCCGCAGACGCGCACACGAACCAACAAACTAATCGATTGAACGCAGACCAGAGCCCGGCACGGCAAGCCCTGGATTGAGCAACTCAAAGCGGACGAAACTTCGCGACTACCGATGGCTCGAAACTGCACGGGAAAGTAAACAACGAAGCCCCCCCGCCCGTGAGGTCGGAACGAATGCCATTTCCAATTCCAAAGGAGTGTTTATGTTCCGCTCGGACACCGTCGTCCTGGTGATTGTCAGCGGAAAGAAAGCGCGTTCAACGAGTCGGAGACGATCCGCCACCAGAACCCGTCGCACCTGGTTCGGTTCCGCCTGAATCACGAGTCCTCGCGATAGCGTTCGGACTGCCAAGCGGAGGCCGCGGGCTCGAAATCTTTCCATCAACTTCAGGAGGACGACCCGAAGCACCGCCCAAACCGCTAGGTCGCGGACCTAAGGAGGATCCAGTGGAGCCACCAAGAGGACCAACAGCTGGACCAGATCCAGTAGCGCCGCCCATAGGGCCGTACCCAGCGCCAGGGGTGCCGCCGAGAGCAGGTCCACGGGGACCTCGATTAATCCCTCGACGAACGCTACCGCCGCCACCACGGACCGTGCCCGCCCGACCACCACCCTGCCGGTTGAAATGGGGACCGAATGGTCCCTGCCGAGTCTCTTTGGCCACTTTTGCGGCTGCCTGACCCTTTTTCATGACCTCATTGATCGTTAGAGTCTTTCCCAACAATCGCTTGCCCTGAGTCGCCTTCACCGCAGCCCTACCGATCTCAGGATCGCGCACCATGATGATCGCGAAACCCTTCGGTTTTGAATTCGTTGGATCGTTCACGAGGACGGCGTCCTCAATGGTCACGAACGGCGAAAACAACTCACGAACCTGTTCGATCTTTACGCGCGGGTCAAGATTGCCCACGTAGATCTTGAACATTGGCACAGTAGGACTCCCGTAAGCTCAACTTTAAAAGGAGAAAAACCCAACAGCACGGCCGCTCCCAGGTGGAGCATAAATGATAGTCAACGGCAACCGAATTGCTAGCGAGCCGAGAGCATAAACCAGCGTATCAGTTCTAGAAAAAAACTGAACCTCAACCGAAGGCATACCTTGAACTTCGGCGATGTACGACCATGAACTTGACTCAAGCCGCGCGAAATCGAAATTCAAACTCGCCGGTAAGCATTTAGAAGCCCGCATTCTCCAGGGGATAGGAAGACGAGCGCCGCAATCATGGAATCGTATTGCAGGACTAATGCCACAAAAAACAGCGGTTGGCATCGCGCACCCTAACTGGGGTAGTGAACCATCATCGCTAAACGAATCGATCACAAAATGGATCGCAAAAAAGAAAAGGGCCTCCCCAGGTATTACCTGAGGAGGCCCACAAAGTCGGCGATAACCTACTTTCCCGCTGAGCAGTATCATCGGCGACAAGGGCTTAACTTCTGTGTTCGAGATGGGAACAGGTGTGACCCCTTGTCCATGGTCACCGACAAATCCTAGAACGCCCTGTCGGGCGGTCCAGGCAAGAGTGCAAATTATGAGAATCGAACCAGATGCAAGCACACTGGCGACTCCAGCTATCCAACCGACGACATCCGAAGATGAATCGCCTGGTTACGGAAGCCGGTAGACGCGACAAAGTCTTTGACCGTTAGTACCACTTAGCTGAACGGATTTCTCCGCTTACACATGTGGCCTATCAACCTTGTAGTCTTCAAGGGGTCTCAAAGCAACACTTATCTTCGGGTGG
>Ga0209668_10001433_pt1 | contig 10205 bp, 6 predicted proteins | sample FrelakmetPLP11PL_FD_187150 | JGI IMG/M metagenome (GOLD analysis project Ga0209668, IMG submission 187150) | Freshwater lake sediment microbial communities from the University of Notre Dame, USA, for methane emissions studies - PLP11 PL (SPAdes)... | ecosystem: Environmental > Aquatic >... | reverse complement strand
CACGAACCAGACCGCGCGGCCGTCATCCGCCACGAGGTACCGGCCCTGGGGCCCGCCCACGTCGTCGCGCTTCTGCCAGACGTGATAGCTGCTCGCATCGGCCGACGCCTGCGCGCCGCGCACCTTATCCATCCGCGCACCGAGCGCCGCGACGTCGGTCGAGAGTCCGGCCGGCGCGACCTGCGCGATGGGCACGTAGACGGTCGCCGCCTCGTTGAGCTTGAGCAGGATCGGGCCGAGCACGACCGCCGACAGCAGCGCGCCGATCAGGATCGCGTATTGCTGGTAGCGCGGCGTGGCGCCGACGAGGTATCCGGTCTTCAGGTCCTGCGAGGTCGTGCCGCCGTTCGAGGCCGCGATGCAGACGATGCCGCCCACCGAGAGCGCGGTCACGTACCAGGTCGCGCCGGTCCAGCCGATGAGGAGGAAGATCAGGCAGGTGAGCAGCAGCGTCGCCACCGTCATCCCCGAGATCGGGTTGCTCGAGGAGCCGATCTCGCCGGTGAGGCGGCTCGACACGGTGACGAACAGGAAGCCGAAGACCACGATGAGCAGGGCGCCGAGCAGGTTCATGTGCAGCGACGGCGACAGGAGGATCGCAAGCACGATCATCGCGATGCCGCCGAACACGAACCGCGAGCCGAGGTCGCTGTCGGTGCGCAGGAGCGGGCCCGCGGCGGCGCCCTTCTGCGGGGCGAGGTCGCGCATGCCCTCCCGGAGGCCGTGCCAGATGATCGGAAGCGAGCGCACGAGGCTGATGATCCCGCCGGCCGCGACCGCGCCGGCGCCGATGTACAGCACGTAGGCGCCGCGGATCTGGTTCGGGTCCATCTGCGAGATCGGGATGGTGCCGGGCGCGAGCGGGCCCGGGATCGCCGAGCCGAAGAACTTGATCATCGGGATCAGCACTAGGTAGGCGAGCACGCCGCCGGCGCACATCACCGCCGAGATCTTCGGCCCGATGATGTAGCCGACGCCCAGTAGCTCGGGCGAGATCTCCGCCGCGACCGATCCGGCCTCGTAGGGCGCCTTGAACACCTTCGTGGGCGTGTCCTTCCACATCCTGAGCGCCGACATCGCGGTCTTGTAGGCGAGCCCGATGCCGAAGCCGGCGAAGATGGTGCGCGCGCTGATGCTCTGGGCGCCGGCCGCGAACCCGGCCTTCGCCGCGGGCGACGCGGCCTCGCGGGACTCGTGCGACGCGCCGGCCTTGAGCACCTCGGCGCAGGCGGTGCCCTCGGGGTACTTGAGGACGCCGTGTTGCGCGACGATCAACGCGCGCCGGAGCGGGATCATCATCAGGATGCCGAGCAACCCGCCGAGCACCGCGACCAGGGCGACCCGCGTCAGTTCCAGGTCGAAGCCCAGGATCATGATCGCCGGCATGGTGACGCCCACGCCGAACGCGATCGACTCGCCGGCCGAGCCCGCGGTCTGCGCGATGTTGTTCTCGAGGATCGTCGCGTCCTTGACCTTCGCCACCGCCAGCAGCTTGAACAGCGTCATCGAGATCACCGCGACCGGGATCGACGCGCTGACGGTCAGGCCCACCTTGAGCACGAGGTAGAGCGACGACGCGCCGAACACCGTGCCCAGCAGCGCGCCGACGATCACGGCGCGCCAGGTGAACTCCGGCAGGTTGGTCTCGGCGGCGATGTACGGAACGAAGGGTGCCGGTGAGCGAGACTCGGATTGAGACATCGGGATCCCCCGTGGCCTGTCGGTCGGCCTGCGTGGCGCAGCGACGGCGCGGCTCTGCATGCACGGCCGCCGCGCCCGTGAGGCGCCATCCTGCCTCAAAGCGGCGTCCGGGGAAACCCTGCTCCTGCGGACGGTCGCCGCGGGGCTCCCTTGACACGACCGGGGACGTCCGCGACTCTGGCCGCGACCGCCCCTCCCGCCTGCCCCGCCCTGCAAGGAGATGAACGTTGCGGACCTTTCTCCTGACCGCCCTGTCGATCCCGCTGGCGCTGGCGCTCGCCGCCGGCGCGCCGCGAACCGTGCGAGCGCAGGACACGACGCAAGTCGCCGTGACACCGCTGGCGCAGGCGCTCACCCGGATCAGGGTGCTGGGTCACGAGCGGGACTCGCTGGCCCGGCTCGCCGACCAGGACACGGGCGAGCAGCGCGCGGTCCGGGAAGAGCAGGTGTGGCAGATGCAGCTCGCGATCCAGGCTTCGATTCTCGAAGTGAGCGCGAAAGTCGAGCAGTCGAGGGCGGACGGCGGCGACCAGTCCGCCCTGCGTCCCGTGCTCGAGGATGCCCTTGCAGCCGGCTGGCCCCGGTACCAGCGGCAGCTCGAGCGACGCGAACGACTGCTGAAGGAGCTCTTCGAGCGTCGTGATACCGCGAATCCCCAGCAGCGATTGGAGATCGAGACCAGGTTCGCCGCGGACTCCGATCGCCTCGCGCGGATGTATCGGGACCTGCTCGACATGCTCGCCGCGGCCGAACGCGAGAGCATCGACGTGACGCAGCAGCGCACCGATCTCTCCGAGAAGGTGGGCCGGATGGCGGAACAGGCCCGGGTGCGCATGGTCGTGCTCGGGCGTTCGCAGGCCCTCGTGGCCTCCCGGGTCCAGCGCAAGCCCGACGATACCGAAGCCCAGTTGGAGCTCGAGGCGACCACCGCCGCATTCAACCAGACGACGCAGAATCTCGAGACCGAGATTGCCCTGCTCAAGCGCATGGGGAAGGACGTCACGGAACTGAAGGTCGCGCTCATCGTCGCCCGCGGGACGCTCACCCCCGCGATCTTCGAGTCCGGAGTGATCCCGGGCCTGGTCCGCTACGGGCAGGGGCAGCTCATGGAGTTGCTCGCGCGCCAGGGGCCGCGCTGGCTGTTCCAGGGCCTGATGATCGTGTTCATCTTCGCCGGCTTCGGGCTGCTCGCGCGTTTGACCCGGTCCATGGTCCGCCGGGCGATCGCAACGGCCGGCATCTCCACGCTCATGAAGGACACGATCGTGGGCTGGTCCTCCCGGCTGGTCGGCTTGATCGGCCTGGTGGTCCTGCTCAGGCAGTTCGGCGTGCAGCTGGGCCCGATGCTCACCGGGCTGGGCATCGCCGGCTTCGTCGTCGGCTTCGCGCTGCAGGACACCCTCGCCAACTTCGCCGCCGGCGGCATGATCCTCGCCTACCATCCGTACGACATCGGCGACGTCGTCGAAGCCGGGGGCGCAGTGGGCACGGTGAAGAAGATGAGCCTCGTCTCTACGACGATCCTCAGCTTCGACAACCAGACCCTGATCGTCCCCAACAAGAAGATGTGGGGCGACGTGATCCGCAACATGACCTCGCAGCACACGCGGCGCGTGGACCTGATGTTCGCGACCGGATACGAGAACGACGTCGCCACCATCGAACGCCTGCTGCAGGAGATCGCGCAGGCGGACGAACGGGTCCTGAAGGAGCCCGCCCCGGTGATCAAGCTCCACCAGCTCGCCGAATCGTCGGTCAACTTCATCGTGCGCGTGTGGACGCGGCAGGAAGACTACTGGGACGTGTACTGGGACATCACCCGCGCGGTGAAGCTCCGCTTCGACCAGGAAGGGATCAAGATCCCGTTCCCACAGCGTGAGTTGCACGTGAACATGATCGGCGGCCGGACGGACGGACCGGCGTAGTCAGTTCGCTTCGCGCAGCGCGCGCGCCATCGTCGGCCGCAGCTTCCCCGGCGTCACGCGCCCCAGCTTCACGTCCGCGCAGCCGACGTGCGTAGCCAGCGAGCGCAGCGAACCGGCGATCCCCGCGAGTGCCTCGTCGCGATCCACGTTGCCCCAGTGCGGACGCGGCGGCGCTTCCCCCTTCGCGAGCCAGGGTTCGAGGTGCACGTGCCGCGCCTCGAGCACGCCCGCCTCGCGGTGCGTCTTGGCATCCACCCGGCCGACGAGCTGGCCCTCGTGCAGCACCGGCAGGCTGTAGTAGCCGTGGGAGCGCAGGTGGCCGGGCACGTAGATCTCGATGCGGTAGAAGTAATCCCAGAGCCGCAACGTGCGCTCACGGTGCCACAGGAACGAATCGAACGGCGCGAGCAGCGTGGTGCCGCGCGAGGGAGCGCGACGCCGGTCCGCCTTCCGCAACGCGTCCAGGTCCTCGGTGCGCGCGAACCACGGCGCGCGCTGGCCTTCGACCGCGACTTCGCTCACGAGTCCCTCACGCACGAGCGCGGCGAGCGTGCCGCGCATCTCCGCAGCGGGCCACTGCGGCCACGTCCAGTAAGAGCGCAGGTCGTCCAGCGCCGCGGCGCCCATCGCCGCCAGCGAGCGCAGCAGGCGCTGGCGCCTCGCCTCTTCGATCAGCAACGGCGCGACCGTGGCGGCCTGCGGAAGCACTCTGCCCATGGCCGCGAAACGCTTGTGGAAGTGGCGGCGCGAGTGCACGCCGATGCGCCCGGACTTCCACAGGTAGTCGAGCGCGTGGGTCGCGGGCTTCCACGTCCACCAGCCGCCGCCCTTGCCCATGTGCGCCGGGCGCTCGAAGTCCACGTTGCCGAGCGGTCCGCGCTGGGCGATCGCCTGCTCGACCGCGTCCACCAGCGGCTGCTGCTTGCCGGGGTAGCGGTGGCGCCGGTGAAAGCGCTCCGGCACCTCGGCCATGAAGGCGCGCCAGATCGGAAGATCCTCCGTGGCGACGAAGCAGGCGACGTGCGAGAGGTATTCGAACAGCACGCGCCGGCGATAGATCAGCCGCTCGAGCGTGTCGCGGTCGTATTCCCCGAAGCGGCTCCACAGCGTCACGTGGTGCGCGCGGTCGAGCACGTTGACCGAGTCGATCTGCACGCCGCAGGTGGCGCGCACGAAGTCGCCCAGCGTGCGCGCGGTGAGCCGGCGCCCGCGGGGCCGATCGAGCCACTGGCGCTCGAGGAATAGCCCTGCCGCCGCGCGGCGCGAGACCGAAGGGTGCGTCATGCGCCGGACGTCTTGCGCATCCAGACGCCCCACGTGATCCGCCCCGCCTGCTGGTCGGTCACCGGGAGCCCCGCGAGCTTGAGCGCCAGCTTGATCTGGCCGTGGTGGTAGCCCTCGTGCCAGATCATGTGCTGCAGGAGGAGGAGCGGGTGGTCGTAGTGGAGTTTCGTCTCCTGTCCCGACTCGACGAGGCTCTTCACCGCGTCGCGCACCGCGCGGGCGCTCTCGTTCAGCGCGTGGGCGATGCGCTCGGGATCGCTCGCGTCCGCCCACTCCTCGGCGGGCACCTCGCCCGTGAACCCGGGGACATCCTCCTCGAGGAACACGAGGCGCACGTAGTGCACGTGCGTGAACAACTGCGCGACCGAGGGGCTGCCCTCGGCCGCCCGGGCCACGAGCCCACCTTCGGGCAAGGCGCGCAACAGGTTCACGAGGATCGTGTTGTTCCGGTCCCAGGAGTCGAGCAGGACTTCGAACAGGCCGGGGTCGTTCGGCTTCGACATCGGAGTCTCCATCGTGGTCAGGTTCTCTCGATGGGCTGCTGCGCGGCCTCGTGCGCCCCGCCGGTTGGGCGTGGACCAGGGCATGATAGCAGCGCGGGGGACGGGGGTGCGTTGGCGCAGGAGCATGCCCGCGGGGCATGGGACCGGGCCACTCGGGCTGGGCTTGCGCCGGAGCGAGTTGGCCCACCGGGTTTCACGAGAGCGGCGAGCTTCCTGCCACCGGAGATCTCTGCCCACAGCCCAATCGACTCGCACCGGAGGCGGAGTCGTCGCCGCTGGACCCGCCCCGCCCGCGGACGTATCCTGCGGCCATGAACGACATTGAGGCTGCCTCGCCCGCAGGAAGCCCCGCGGGATCCGTCGTCACCGGATCCCGACTCGAGCGCTGGACCGGTCGCCCCGCAGCCCGCTGGGGCGTCGACGACCTGGTCCGCGTCTTCCACGAACGCCAGGTGCAGTTGCTGGCCCTCATGCACGTCGGCGGCGACGGCGAGCTCAAGACGCTCGACTTCGCGCCGCGCAACGTGGATCACCTGCGCCGCGTCCTCGAGAGCGGCGAGCGCGCCGATGGCTCGAGCCTGTTCCCTGGGCTCGGCATCAGCTCCTCGGCGTCGGACGTCTTCCTGCGACCCCGGGTTGCAACCGCCTTCATCGATCCGTTCTCGCCGCTGCCCACGATGGCGGTGCTGTGCGGCCATGCCGGGCGCGACGGAGCCCCACTGCCCCAGTCGCCGGACACGATGGTGCGGCGCGCGCTCGATCGGCTCGAGCGCGAGACCGGGCACGCGCTGCACGCGCTCGGCGAGGTGGAGTACTTCCTCTGCCGGCGCTCGAGTGGAGACGGCGGGCACGACGCCGATGACCGCGGCTACCACGCCACGGCGCCGTTCGTGTTCGGCGAAGCGCTGCGCCGCCGCGCGCTCGGTTTCCTCAACGACATCGGCGTCCCGGTCAAGTACGGCCACTCCGAGGTCGGCTTCGTGCCGGTCGAGGAGGGCGGTCACGATGTCTGGGAGCAGCACGAGATCGAACTCGACCTGGCGCCGCTTCCCGCGGCCGCCGACGCCGTCGTCCTGACGCGCTGGGTCCTGCGACGGCTCGCCCAGGCCGACGACATGCAGGTGAACTTCGATCCCGTGCTGCAGCGCGGCCATGCCGGCACCGGCCTGCACATCCACTTCGCGCCCGTCGTGCGCGGCGAATCCCGCCCGGTCCATGGACCGGGCGGCGAACTGACCGAGTCCGCGCGATGGCTGATCGGCGGACTGGTGCGACACGGCACCGCGCTGATGGCGTTCGGGAATCGTGCGGAGTCATCGTTCGTGCGCCTGGGCCAGGCGCTCGAGGCCCCGCGCGGGGTCGTGTGGGGCGACAGCGACCGCAGCGCGCTGGTGCGCCTGCCCATCGTGGCCCGCGACGCGCAGGGCCGGGCCGTCGTCGCCGAGACCGTGGAGTTCCGGCTTCCGGACGGCTCGGCGCATCCGCACCTGCTGCTGGCCGGCGTCGCGCAGGCCATGTGCGACGGATACGCTGCGACCGATCTCGATCACCTGATCGAGACCTCGCGGTCGAGCGCCGCGCCGGCCAGCGGCGCACGCGCGCCGGGCTCCGGCCTGCCACGGAGCTTCGTGGAGGTCGCCGCCGCGCTGCGGTCGTCGCGCGCGATGCTCGAGTCGGGCACGGTCTACCCGGCCACGATGCTGGATCGCACGATCGAGCGGCTCGAGGCGCAGGAAAGCACGTCGAAACCAAGGTAACGGCCCGGGGCGCGTCAATTTGCAGTTGGCGCACCTGGTGCGTCGTGGGAGATTGGGGGCAGAATTTCTGGGCGCGCACCATGGTGGCCATGACAGCGATGCCACGACAGCGCGCAGGTTGTCGGATCCCCGCGGCAGGAGGAGCCTCGATGAAGATGCGAAGCACCTTAGGATCGACGTGGTTCGTGCTCACGGTCGGAGCCATCGCGATCTTCGCCACGGCGTGCGGAAAGGAAACGGCCAGGACGACCGTGACAAGCGAGGCCGATTCGATCGCACAGGCGCTCGCCGCCGACTCGACGGCGCTCGCCCTCGCGGAACGCGGCCGGGATGCGTACCTCGCATCCTGCGCCATGTGCCACGGCGCGTACGGCGAGGGCAACGGCCCGATGGCCTCCCAGGTCGCGACGCAGGGGAAGCCGCCGGCCGCGCTCAACGACCCGATCCTGCTCGACCGGGTGGGGCGCGAGGAACTGATCAAGATCATCACCATGGGTGGGGCACGCTCGCACCTGTCCAACCTGATGCCGTCCTGGGGCGAGAAGATCCCCGCCGAGACGATCGAGCAGATCGCTGACTACGTGATGGTTCTCCCCCGGCTCAAGCCCGGCATCACGACGGTCAAGATCGACGAGTATCTCCAGGCGCCGCCGGGCGCGGCCGCCGATGGCCGCAAGCTCTTCGTCTTCTACTGCACGATGTGCCACGGTCCTGAGGCGAAGGGCGACGGCATCCTGGCCGACAGCCTGTGGGCCAGGCACCAGGTCCGCCCCCGCAACCTGACCGACACGGCGTACTTCACGCCGAAGACCGACCAGGAGATCTACATGACGGTCTCGCTCGGCGGCGACTACACGGCGCACTCCGAGCTCATGCCCGGGTGGGATGTCAAGCTCTCCCCCGCCGAGGTGAAGGATCTCGTGAGCTACGTTCGCGCCGTCTCGAAGACGGAGTCGCGACCCTAGGGAGACAGGCTCGCCGAGAGCGGGCCGACCTCGCGCAGCACCGCCTCGCGCAATACGCGCAGCGCATGATAGGGCCACAGCGAAAGCTGGTGGCCCTTCGTGCGTTGCAGCACGCGGGTCGCGATCACGCGATGGTCCTCATCGAGGGTCGCTTCGAGGATCCCGTCGGAGAAAGTCACCCCGCCGTCGCGCCAGGCGATGCGATAGCTCGCCCCCGACAGCCGCGCCGAGAGCACGCGCCCGCGGTCCTCGAGCAGGATGCCGTCCGCGGTCCCCGCGGCCTCGAAACCGCCGCGCGTCGCGTGGAAGCGCGGCTTGACGCGCTGCGGACCGCCGCTCTCGGGGCAGAACGTGTCGCAGTTGCCGCACTCGTTGCACAGGTCGGCGAACACCGCCCACTGCTTCTCCTGCGCCGTCGCGAAGCGGACCGGCGCGGCGACGACGCCGGCACCCTCGCCGCGCAACTCGACCGTCTCGAGCGTGAGCGGCGCGATGGGCAGGGAGAAGAACGCGTCGTTGGGGCACACCACCAGGCAATTGTTGCAGCTCGCGCAGTCGAGGAGCGACAGGGCTCCGGTGCGCGTGGGTGCGGCACGATGCTCGCGTGCGTGGTATCGCGGATCCTCGATCACGCGCGCCGCGTAGGCGGACAGGTTCGCCAGGCGCGCGCCGCCGTCGTCGGCGCGGCCCGCACGCCGCCGGATGAACTCGTCGACCGAGCGCGCGCCCACCGACTCCATCGCGGCAACGAGCGCCTTGAGGTAGCGCGGCAGGCGGCGATAACCCGGGGGCTTCAAGAGGTCGGTGCAGGTGGTGACCGGGGTGAAGCCGCAGGCGACCGTGTCGGCGAAGTTCTCCGCGTCGACGCCGCCGCTGAAGGAGAGCGGCAGCCGCCCGCCGGTCGCGGCGGCGATGCGCGCCGCCAGCGTGATCGCCAGCGGATGGAGCGGCGGGCCCGAGAGGTAGACGCGCTCCCCCGTGAGCACGCCCCGCCGGTTCTGCACCACGAGCGTGTTTGTGAGCTTGACGCCGAGGCCGAGGCCGGCGCGCCCCGCGGCGCCCTCGAGCCGTCCGAACAGCGCGAGCGCGTCGCCCCACCCGAGATCGCTGGCGAAGGCCGCGGGATCGAGTGCGATGTCGTCGTAGCCGAGGCGGCCGCGCAGGAGGTCCTCCACCGCCTCGTGACCCAGCAGCGTCGGGTTGCACTTGATGACGACGTTCATGCGGTGGCGCGCGAACAGGTGCTCGACGATCTGCTCGATCTCCTCCGGCGGGCAGCCGTGGAACGTCGACAGGGTCACCGTGTCGGCGATCCGCGCCGGCACGGCGACGTCGGCGCGCGCGCGCAGCGTGGCCGGCAGGCGCTGCTTGAGCGCATCGAGCAGCCCTTCGGCGTCCCCCATCGCATCGAGGAAGCGCGCCACCGGCGCCGAGCGGATGCCCGCCAGGTCGTAGCCCACGGAGACCTCGAACGTCGCCTCGGGGCCGCGCGCCGGCGCGCCGGTCCACCCGGCGGGGGCGAGAACGTGAATGAGCAGCCAGGCGGTGGCGTACTGGGTGGCCGATTCCTCGAGCGTCAGCTCCTGCGACCACTCGACGTTGTAGCCCAGGTCGGGCGCGTCGATGCAGGGGCGCGGGATCTCGAGGCGATCCTGGACCTGCACCGTCTTGAGCTCGAACGCGCGCGCGCCGGCGAGCCAGCCGATGACGAGGTTCTGCGCCAGCTGCGTGTGCGGCCCGGCGGCGGGCCCGAGGGGCGAGCCGGCCCGGCGAGCGAAGACGTCGACCGAAAGGTCGATACCATCGGGGGTGGTCCAGAACGAGCGTCGCGGCAGGTCGAACACGCTGCGCCGGGCCTCGTGCTCCGCCAGGGCGCGCGCCAGCAGGGCCTCGATCGGCTGCGGCACGAGGGCGCTCATGCCAGCGCCTCCATGCGGCCGCGAACGCGCACGACCTGCTCCGCCGCCCGGGCACGAATCTCCGCCAGGTCGGCGTTCACGAGGCGCCCGTGGTCGACGACGATGCGGCCGTCGACCACGACGCGGAGGGCGCGGGCGCCGGGCCCGGACG
>Ga0209668_10001432_pt1 | contig 10207 bp, 10 predicted proteins | sample FrelakmetPLP11PL_FD_187150 | JGI IMG/M metagenome (GOLD analysis project Ga0209668, IMG submission 187150) | Freshwater lake sediment microbial communities from the University of Notre Dame, USA, for methane emissions studies - PLP11 PL (SPAdes)... | ecosystem: Environmental > Aquatic >... | reverse complement strand
TCAAGACGATATCCTATTCGTTAATCGTTATCCAAATGAACAGTCAATAGCCAGAAAACTAGCACTAGAAACTATCGACAAAGAAAATTTTTATACTGCTTTACTCAATAGGTCTGCAGACAGCACGCCTACAACCCCATGCGATCCTCAGCTCGTCGAAATACACGTATACAAAGCGGCTATCTAAGCACTTTGATCACATGCATTTTTAAACCCCTTAAATAATTTAGGAAACAAACTATGCAAAATAACCTCGATGATCCCATTTATATCATTAATTTATCGGCTATCCCTCGGCTTGCTTCCATTTCCCACGTCATAGATAATTTTTCAAGCTTGCATTACCAATATGCCGAATCCAGGTTACATTTCGAATGGTACAGCAAACTATGGGTTAGCTTAAAATACTTAACAATAACTTCCTCAATTAATGGTTATAAACTGGGGAAAATAGCTACTAATGCCTTTATCAGCAAGTTACAAGCTATTTTTTATTTCTTGCCTGCCCAAGAAAGCACTGAATTATTAGAAAGAACTTGGAATTCATTGATAATATGGGATATTGAATCAACTAAGCGCTTAGGAAACTTAATAGATAAAAATAAACCTATCTATTTCATATCGAATACAAATCCATTAAATATCGAAAGAATCATAGGTTTTTTCAATCAATATTCAAATATAGCTTGGGAATTACCTAAAGAACAAACGGAAGCGAAACCTTTAAAAATTGCCAACAATTTTTTTCTATGCCCTTCTTATCTATTTAAAGAAGGAACTCCCAGTTTAATAAGCACTTTAAAAAATTCCTTACTGGCTCAAGGAAAAAATTTAGAAACCCTGCTGTTGGTGAGTCAATTTCAAAGAGATTTAGGCAAAGCAAAAGAGTTGGGGATTAAATGGCAATCAGCAGATAGTTTTTTTAATAATTTTGTACCCAACCAACAATTATCATTCCAACCCTTAAACGGGCAAACGATGACAACTTCTACAATTCCAGTCCCTCTTCTTCTGAACAATTTAGCGATGAATAGCCGCCAAAATTTTTTCGGTGTAGAAAATGAGAGAGAAAGTATTCAAAATCACTCAGAAAAAACTCCCTTGCTCCGTCAATAAAAATTTAGAAAAATAATCCAGAAGAATATTATTCCTCTGAATTTTCTGGAGATTTATCGGTATAACTCTCTTCTTCTTCCAATAACCCATAACGCAAAGCAAGATGGGTTAACTCGACATCGTTATGCACACCCAATTTTTCATAGAGCCGATAGCGATAAGTGTTTACTGTTTTAGGGCTTAAACAAAGTTTTTTTGCTATACCGTTCACTTTAGTTCCATGCGTAACCATATACATAACTTGTAATTCGCGTTCGGAAAGTTGTGCAAAAGGTGATTTGGACGCATCAGAAACCTGACGCAAGGCCATTTTTTGCGCAATTTCTAAAGTAATATAAATTTGACCCGCAACAACTTTTCGAATAGCTGTAATCAATTCTTCAGCGTTGGTATTTTTGGTAATATATCCCGCCGCACCAGCACGCACGAGACGATCCGGAAAAGGACCTTCACTAAACACCGTGACAACAATAATTTTAAGTTTAGGATTAACACGTATCAAACGGCGCGTTGCATCTAATCCACCTATTCCAGGCATTTTTAGATCCATTAACACCACATCTGGTTTAGTTTCCTTCACTAAATTAATAGCCGCTTCGCCACTTTCAGCTTCACCGATAACATTAATATCACGAACATCCTCTAACAAGCGCTTCATACCTAAACGCACTAAGGCATGATCGTCAACGATAACGACGTTAATCATAGAACGCCAACTCCTCTTGTCAATTTCATTTTTTTGGCGGAGGGACAGGGATTCGAACCCTGGAAGGAGTTGCCCCCTTGACGGTTTTCAAGACCGTTGCTTTCAACCGCTCAGCCATCCCTCCTACTTTTAATCAGTAGCTACCGCTTAACAAAGCGGATATATACTTTTAGCATTTGAATTTTTTCTGCGATACCGGTCAATTCGCAATCCTCGTGTATTTTTGAATACCGATGTTTATTCTCGCGCCTTGCCAAAAAATCCAATTGCTGTGAGTATAGGTCGTTTGCACATGCAAATTATCGCTTTCGAGTTTGACCTGGAAGATATCTGTGGTCAACTTGAAGCGCCATGGCTATATTAGCATAAAGTATATAGGATGTAGACTATAAAGAAATACGTCAAACACTGAGCTGAAATTACGCGATTAACTTTTCATTCGCTTCGTGCAGATTAAGCGAATTGACGTTTGTGTTTAAAAAATTGCTGTAATTTCTCTGCGCAGACTTCGGTTAATACCCCATCCGTCACTGTAAATGTATGATTTAGAGCTTTAAAAAGATGCCATTGGTTCGTTAGCACACCAAAACGCGTATCGTACGCACCAAACACCAGTCGCTTAATTCTAGCTTGAATCATAGCACCTACGCACATTAAACAAGGTTCTAACGTAACATACAATGTCGTCTCTAATAAACGATGATTTTTTAGTTGTTTAGCCGCTTGTTGCAGCAATAGAACTTCAGCATGTGCGGTAGGATCGCAATGAGTAAGCGTTTGATTATAAGCTGTACAGATAATCTGGTTATTTAACACCAATACTGCCCCAACTGGCACTTCGCCAGACATTTCTGCAAGCTCCGCCGCCTTTAAGGCCTGTTGCATGTAAATTTTATCATTTTGCAAAAAATTCATCACACCGAACTATTTAAATTAATTTTTTTCGATTTCCCGCGGGAAAGGGCCGCGGGAAATTAAGATTGAGTTAAAAGATGAGCGATAGTACGCTCTATCGGAAAGATCTAAAAATAATCCATTTATTTTTTAGTATTACACATCTTACAGTGATCGCAACCACAGTGGCAGCCTTTGTGCGAGCGAGGGCAGCATAAATATTTGATCAAGGCGCCCACCGCTAAAATTGGCAGCATAATATCAAAGAAACGCGAAACCATGACTATGGTATCTACAGAATCTGGTTTAGCAAGACTTGCAGCGATAGCCATCAGAACAGCAATAATAATCACCACTGCTGGGAAGAATTTACGACACATATCAAGGTCTCCTTGCAAATTTAAATAAAGGTTTCTTTATCAACACACTATTGTATTTTATTTCACCATGACACTGGGGAGTAAATACTATCATAGTTGGATTTTATTGTCTTTGCCTAACCGCCTCGAATAAACATATCCCGGCAGCGACCGAAACATTTAAGCTACTAACACTGCCAGCCATTGGAATAGCCATCAAACCATCGCAGCGCTCTTTGGTTAAACGACGCAAACCTTTACCTTCAGCACCTAATACCAACGCCAATGCTCCCGTCAGTTCCTTATCGTAAATAAGCTGTGTAGCGGATTGATCTAAACCATAACACCACACTCCTAGCCTTTTTAATTTCTCTAGCGTACTGGCCAAATTAGTGACAGTAAAGAGCGGTGTTATTTCAGCCGCACCCGCAGCAATTTTTCGCACGATCGGCGTCATACTTACTGAACGATCCTGTGGGATAACGACGGCATCCACACCGGCTGCATTAGCAGAACGTAAACACGCCCCTAAATTATGTGGATCCTGAACTTCATCCAACACTAATATAAACAGTGGCCTAGTTTCGTTTTGTATTCGTGGCTCCAACAAAGTCAGTAGGTCACGTTCGTTTAATTGCGTAGAAATTTTTATCTCCGCTAAGACACCTTGATGCGCCGCACCATTCGCCCACCGATCACATTTAATTTTCGGCAAAGTTTGAATGGGAATATGATGATAGGCAGCCAACTCCAAAATCTCTTGGATGCGTTTATCTAGTCGACCTTCTTGTCGGTAGAGTTGATAGATTATTTGTGGTTGTGTGTTTAACAACGCCGTAATAGCGTGAAAACCAAAAATAAATTCTTTTTTAACACTATGACTCATGATAAAATACTCAAAAAAAAAATTTATATTTAAAGGATGAAATACCCATGTCTGATACACTCTCTATACGCATAAACCCTGAATGTTTACCTTTTTTAAATCAAGCTCAAGCTAAAAAAAACATTTCCGCGCGTCAAAATACCTTTATCGATAGTGTTAACGAATTACATGCCACCGTAAATCAATTAAAAAAGCAAACTGATTTTCAATTGGACAAAAAACAAGAGAAAGAAATCAGCCGCGGTGTTTTTTATGCCTTAACCCCGTCCTTAGAAAAAAAGAGCGCCACTAAACAACAAGCTATTACTTTAACCGATTTACAAAACGTTCTGAATAACGAATTTTATATTAAAGATAAGTCTGCCACGATTTTTATCATTATGTCACTGTTAGAACCTAACTCACTGCCTTTTGCATTAGCTACGCTGGCCTACTCTGTCTTAACTGACGATAGTATTTGGTCTAATGAGTGCACAACACTCGATTCAAAGTTTAAATATACGCTGAAAGCAAAGTCAGATGATCCTAGTAAAGCCAATATTATTTTTAATATGAGGATGCATTTAAAAAATCCTCAGTTTCCAGAAAGTTCATCCCTAGGCTCTTTATCTATACAATTTACGATTAATCAAGAAAAACAAATTAAACTGCTGCCACTAAATATGGAATTTAATTTTGTTGATAAAAAAGCATTTAAACAATTTAAAAAAGAATTGTGTCGCGACTTTCGAGGTTGGATTTTTCAACATAAAACTCACTGGAAAATTCCTGACTTATGGATCATACCAATGTTGATTGGTTACTTATTGGGCTTAATCGTTATGATTAGTCTACTTAGTTTAAGCTTAACGCCTATTTCACCGTTGCTACTGCCGCCCTTGGGTTTGATGCTGGGCTTAGGTTTATCGAGCTGTTTACACGTCTTTGTACAGGCAAATCTACAAAAAGAGCAAGAAATACGTAAACGACCCATCCATTTATTTAATGGAAAACCCTCTGTTAACCCTCATAATAGATCAACAACCTCATTTTTTGTTCGTCCTACCTGGTTTAACCACTCTGCAGTATCCGAAACTCATTTTAGATATCATTGATAAAGCGTATTATTTTCTTTTTTTAGCTTTTTTTGTAGATTTTTTATCTTCTGGCTCGAGCAATTCAAAATCAATTTTGCGCTGATCGAGATCGACACGCCCTACTCTCACTTGTAATCGATCTCCCAAACGATACACAATACCGGTACGTTCACCTTGCAAGCAATGTCGATTCGCATCAAATTGATAATAGTCATTATGCAGTGCGCTCACATGCACTAAACCTTCGACATAAATATTTTGCAATTCAACAAAAAAACCGAAACCCGTTACATTGGTAATAATACCATTAAAAACTTCACCCACACGATCGCGCATATATTCGCATTTTAACCAATCTAATACTTCTCGCGTCGCTTCGTCGGCACGTCTTTCAGTGGTAGAACAATGCTCACCTAAACGCGCAATGGTCACTTTGTCATAGAAAAAATCCTTAGGTTTGCGTTTGGCTAACACATGACGAATGGCACGATGTACGAGTAAATCCGGATAGCGCCGTATCGGTGAGGTAAAATGTGCGTAAGCATCGAATGCCAATCCAAAATGACCAATATTTTCCGGACTATAAATCGCTTGACTCAATGAACGCAGCATGACCGTTTGAATCAAATGCGCGTCGGGGCGATCAGCAATTAATTTTAATAATGTCGAATAATCGCTGGGAGTGATGATTTTTTTATTAGGAAAACGAATACCTAGCTCGGCTAGAAACGCTTTTAAATCGGATAATTTTTCCATAGCAGGAGCAGCATGATCGCGAAATAAGGTGGGTATTTTTGCTTTTAATAAAAAATGTGCGGCTGAAACATTAGCAAGTAACATACATTCTTCAATGATACGATGTGCCACTGTACGAACACTAGGAATGATCTGTTTAATTTTTCGATTTGGCCCAAAAATGACTTGCGTTTCAGTTGTTTCAAAATCAATCGCGCCGCGTGCTTCGCGTGTTTGACGTAACAATTGATAAAGACTATAGAGATTTTGTAAATGCGGTAACAAATTTTTATACGCAGGAGGACACTTATTGGCTTCTAACCAAGCAGCGACTTCATTATAAATCAATCGTGCTTTAGAATGAATCACGGCTGGATAAAACTGAAAACGTTTTAATTCTCCTTTGTTGGAAATCAACATATCGCAAACCATACACAGCCGATTGACTTTAGGTTTTAACGAACAAAGCTCATTTGAAAGAACTTCTGGAAGCATCGGTAACACACTATTCGGAAAATAAACTGAATTGCCACGTGCTTCAGCTTCTTTATCTAACTCACTTTGCGGATTGATGTAATAACTCACATCCGCGATCGCCACGACTAAACGCCATTGTTTTTTTTGTCGTTCACAATAAACCGCATCGTCAAAATCTTTTGCATCGGCTCCATCGATAGTAACGAAAGGCAGTTGTTGTAAATCAACCCGGTCATCCGATTCCTCATTGGGTAACACGCCCGCTTGTAATGCAGCAATTTCTTCTTGTACCGAATCTGGCCAAACATGGGGTAGATTATAATTACGTATCGCTATCTCAATTTCTAAACCAGGCGCCATATGTTCGCCCAGTATCTCGGTAATCCGGCCGATGGCTTGTTGACGAAAACTAGGAAAACGTGTTATTTCCACGACGACAATCTGGCCAGACGTCGCAGCACTTTCATCATCTACACCAATTAAAATATCTTGTGTAATCCGATTATTCGACGGTACAACAAAAGCAACCCCTTTTTCTTTAAAAAATCGTCCCACTAACGAGGGTGTATTACGTTCTAAGACTTCAGCAATCACGCCTTCACGTCGATTACGTCGATCGGTTCCAATGATGCGTGCTAAAACTCTATCGCCATGAAATACCAACTGCATTTGCCGTGCACTTAAATACAGATCATCGCTACCATCATCGGGAACCAAAAAGCCAAACCCGTCGCGATGACCAATAATTCGGCCGCGCACCAAATTCATTTTGTCTGGCAATCCATATCCTTCACGACGTGTTAACACAATTTGTCCATCTCGTTCCATCGCCCGCAAACGTCGTCGCAAAGCTTCTTGGCGTTCGGGATCCGTTAACCCTAAACGTTGATTAAGCTCTTCGCGTTTAACCAGATGACCACATTTTTTTAAATAATCTAAAATGTATTCGCGGCTAGGAATGGGATTATCGTATTTACCGGCTTCACGCACTGCATAGGGATCAACGATAGGTTTCGATTTTTTTGCCATAATTATCACTTGTTAATGAGTTATACCGATCGCACTGAAGATACAAAATTTTTAACGAGCGAGCGGCATATCCGGGTTATCTGGCTAGCACTAGCCAAACTTGGGCTCAAGCCATTCAAGAGGAGGATCGCGGTTCTCCTCTTGAAAATTCCATTTAGATGAGATCAGTATGTTGTATTTCTTAATCGCTTCATCCTAAACTATATTTAGTATGATGTCGCCCATGTTTCAAAAACAAGCTTGCGTATTGAGAAATACCTACTCATTAACGAATAGTCTATTCATAAATCACCATATAAACTTTGTAATATACTAACCGCTGCCAAACCGGCAGTTTCTGATCTCAACACCCGTGGCCCGACCTGCATAGCATGATAAGCGGCAACACGGGCACATTTCTGTTCGTTTTCTGACCATCCTCCTTCGGGACCTACCAATAACGCAACACTCTGACAAGGTGGTAAAGAATTGATATTTTGTTTGGCTTCAGGCTGCAAAATTATTCGCTGCTCGACTTTTATTGCCGTCGTAGCCACGTCAAAGGTCATAGGATTCTCTAACTTCGGCAAACGGGTTCTTCCGGATTGTTCACAAGCCGCCAGCATCACCCCTTGCCAATGTAAACAGCGTTTTTGCCAGCGTTCGGGGGCTAACTTGAGCGTACTATATGCCGTTAATAACGGGATAAAACGCGTCACACCTAATTCCACCGCTTTTTGTAACATATAATCCATTTTATCGGATCGCAATACCGCTTGCGCTAAAGTAATTTTCAAAGGCGACTCACGATTCACAGCAGAAAATTCACCGAGCTTAACACTAACCGTACTTTTATTTAACTCAATAATCGTGGCACGAAATTCTCCCGCTTGACCATTAAATACGATAAACTCATCACCGACCTGCAAACGAAGCACGCGAATTAAATGTCCGGCCGCTTCTTTAGATAGGTTTATAATTTGTTCCGTGTTTAAAGCTTGCGGTTGATAGATACGAGTTAGACGCATAGAATGTTAACGACCTCAATAATTTACTGATAAATTTTTTATGCAAAAGATTAGTGTAATTATTTTAGCGGTTTTTTTGAGCAGCTGCGCAAGCTTTACTCAAACACCCCCATCACTCCCCCGACCAAAAATAGTCAACCACTATCTTTCCTGGACGCAACGTAAGGTACAACTCAACGCCATTCAAAATTTTCGTGTCAATGGCAACCTTGCGGCACACGAAACATCTGGACATGGCGCCAATGCCTCATTCAGTTGGGAACAAACCTATCCTAACTATCAGCTGAGCTTTTTTGGACCTTTAGGCGCACAAAGTGCGGTACTTAACGGAAATCCTCAGCAAGTCAGTTTAACCGTGCATCAACAAACTTACCACGCACAAAGTCCAGAACAACTCTTATACGATCAATTAGGTTTAAATTTACCGGTATCACAATTTTATTATTGGTTACGCGGTCTGCCCGCTCCACAATCCCGTTATACCACGAACTTAGATGCTTATAATCGTGTCATGCAATTACGTCAATCCGGCTGGCGAGTCGTTTATCAACATTTTACTAACCTAGGTAAAATTGATTTACCGGATCGGATTGACCTATCCAATTGTCAGTGGCAAGTCCGCATTATACTCAATCATTGGGATATTAAGTAACACCATGTACTATTGGCCGGCCCCTGCTAAATTAAATCTGTTTTTACATCTTACCGGTCGTAGACCCAACCACTATCATGAACTCCAAACTGTTTTTCAACTGATTGATTACTGTGATGAATTAAGTTTCACACAGCGTACCGATCCACAAATTAATTGTACCTGTTTATCCTTACTCAATCCTGTCACCGCAGCCGTTATACCCGACGAGGATAATTTAGCGATTAAAGCCGCACAATTATTACAAGATAGAAATAAAAACTCACCCGGCGTTGATATACTGATCAAAAAACGTATTCCGATAGGCGGTGGTTTAGGTGGCGGTAGTTCCAATGCCGCCACCACGTTAGTCGTATTAAATCATTTATGGAATATGCATCTTCCCTTAGACGAACTTTTAAAGTTAGGCGCAACACTCGGCGCTGATGTCCCTGTATTTATCCAAGGAGAAACGAGTTGGGCTGAAGGTATCGGTGAAAAACTCCTAGCGATACAGTTACCGGAAACATGGTTTGTGATTATGATTCCACCACTCGCTATTTCGACTATAAAACTTTTTTCACATCCCCGATTGACATACAACACGACACCCATCAAAATACAAACCTTTTTAAGCGGATCATTAACAACACAGAATGATTTTGAATCGATCGTCAAGCAAGATTATCCCATGATGGCAGAAGCTTTAGACTTCTTAAATCATTATGCTCCTGCTCGCTTATCAGGGACCGGCGCTAGTATTTTTGCAACACTCAGTTCAAAAATAGCTGCCGAAACATTGTTAGAAAAAATCAAAGCACCTTATCGGGGCTTTTTGTGTAAAGGGTTAACCACTTCACCTTTACAACAAATAATGAAAAATTGGGGTGTCGCCAAGTGGTAAGGCACCGGGTTTTGATCTCGGCATTCCTAGGTTCGAATCCTAGCACCCCAGCCACAATTCATCCGTCTTTCTCTATTCTTTATTTAACACAATGAGGTTCCTCTGTGTCTGAAATGATGCTCTTTACGGGTAACGCTAACCGACCTTTAGCAGAAAAAGTCGCTAAACATTTAGGTAAGGAATTAGGTAAAGCCACCGTCGGTCATTTCAGTGACGGCGAAATCATGGTAGAAATTTTAGAGAATGTCAGAGGACAAGACATCTTTATTATGCAACCGACGTGTCCACCGGTTAATAGCAATTTAATGGAACTTATCATCATGGCCGATGCCTTACGTCGAGCACCCGCTAAACGTATTACCGCCGTTGTTCCTTATTTTGGCTATA
>Ga0209668_10001431_pt1 | contig 10214 bp, 5 predicted proteins | sample FrelakmetPLP11PL_FD_187150 | JGI IMG/M metagenome (GOLD analysis project Ga0209668, IMG submission 187150) | Freshwater lake sediment microbial communities from the University of Notre Dame, USA, for methane emissions studies - PLP11 PL (SPAdes)... | ecosystem: Environmental > Aquatic >... | reverse complement strand
CTGGAGAAAAGTCACAGATCCTGCCCGACCATTTTCATCCATAATGCAGGCATCAAGCGTGACAAAGCCATCACGGTCCGGGAGACCACCAATGCCAACTGACGTATTATCTGCATCAGCTTCTATGACCTTAATACCCTCTTCAACAGCGTCAAGCGACCTTCCACCCTCAGACAATAGTTTCCAGGACACAGTATTTGCCTTGAATCCAAAATCCCAGGTTGATAACACCAGGGGGTAGTTATCATTTGCCGGATTATCAAACATTTTTTGTGAAATACCTACTTTTGAATTCATTAGAAGCCCTGCAGAGACCATTGAACCCTGAACAATAAATTTTCTCCTGTCCATCATATTAATTTGAATTTGTTTCCTGGGATTTTATAAAAGATATAGAGAGAATAAAAAGTACACATGCCAGGGGAACTACAAAAGCAAGCATGGTAGAAGTCAAATCAGCGACAAGTCCCATCAGGGGCGGGATCAGTGCACCACCAACAATAGCAGCTACCATTAATCCTGAAAGTTCATTACTCCTTTCAGGCATTGTATCAACAGTAATACTAAATATCAATGGAAAAATATTGGCGAAGCCTAAACCGATCAGTACAATACCTGTCATGGCCACAAACTGGACTTCCGAAAATAATCCCATAAAGCCTACTATGGAAATTAAGACTGATATTATAAGAAAGGTCTTTGCAGATGCCCAGTTAAGGATTAATGCACCGATGAAACGGCCTGTCATTAAAGCAATGAAGAAGAACAATGTACCAAGTAATCCGAGTTTGGCAATATCCAGACCGAAAGAATCCTGCAAATATATCGGCAGACCTGAACTCATTGACACTTCAGCGCCTACATAAAGAAAAATTCCCAGGACCATCAAAAAAAAATACCTTTTTTTAAGCAGAGCAAAACTAGAGGCAAATGTGGCTTTTATGACTTTTTCAGTATTCTGCCCCCTGATTTTGGTAATCCATAACCAAATTATAGTAAGAAAAACCAAGGCTGAATAAACCGGGAACAGAATTTTCCAGTCAGTATTCCAATAATTGGCCGCTGCAAGGGGTATGACGGCCCCTGACAATGATCCTATTGCTTTGATAAATTGTGCCAGCGACAAATTCCTTGAATATCTTCCGGGTGCTGATACGTCTCTCATCAGGGGGTTTCCTGATACCTGCAGAAAGGTAGCTCCTGCTCCAAGCATAAGAATCCCGGCTAACAAAGCAATAAAAGACGAAAATCTACCGATTAAAGGGATCATTAGTCCGAGAAGTGCCAGGTAAAGGCCAGTCAGTAGCATGGATTTCTTACCGTATTTATCCTGTGCCACTCCTATAGGAATGGATAGCAAACCAAACATAAGAAATCCCATGAAAGGGATCATCTGTGCCATAAAATTGGAAAGTTGAAATTCCTGTTTGATTAATCCCGTAAGGGGTCCGACAACATCGCCGAATCCCATGCATAGAAAAGCAAGAAAAACAGGTAAAGAAGCAATAGGATGTTTTTTGCGGATCATTCGCTTTGTGGTTAGATTTATTCATTAATAAATTAATCTTAAACAAAGCGAATATAGCCACATTTTTAATAATATATCAGAAGATTTGAAAGGAATGATTGCTGTAGTATATATAATAATAAAGGGTGCCCCCCGGCACCCTTTACTTAAACCCAAAATCATGAAAAAACAAATGTATTATTTCTTCAATTTGAAATTAATCACTGAATTTTAAAAAGGTAATATCAAAAAGAACAAATTATTTATTAATTTTTTACTATTCTCATTCTTTTTGATTTTCTCAAGTATGCTTTTCGCATCATTTGCGTAGTAATGATCCGGTGATGAAGCAATTGATTCAAACAATTCATTAGCTTGATCAATATTGCCTGTAACTAAATGCGAAAGGCCGAGATACCATTCCGCATTTTCAATGTATAGATTATTTCCGTCCTGAATAATTGACTCAAACATCTGAATTGCTTTTGGATAGTTTTTTATTTCAATGTTTGAGATACCAGAGTAATACATCACAGCAAAATTCTGTGGCTCGTAGTTCAGGATTTTGTCGAATAAACCATCAGCAGCCTGATATTCGCCCTTGCTGAAATATAATAGTGCTTCAACCATATTCCCGTTGCCTGAGCGAGAAATACCAATTGTTTCTCCAGACTTGTAATACATTTTAAAAAGTTTCGCTGGAGAATAATTGCCAGGATTTATAAGTACCAGGCTACCTGCAACCATGGCAATCAGCAATAAAGAAGCAGCGGCATACCAGTATTTCCTGGTAAATTGAATAACTTTGACAAATTTCCGGCTTGATAGATTAAATTCATTCTGTGCTACAATACACTTTGCCCTGAAATCAAGCAAATCCTGTTGGCTGAGAATTTTTTCAAGGTCCTGCTCAAGATGATATTCCAACGCAAGTTGCTTATTGACTGAAAGTTCTATTTCGAAACTTTTTCTTCCGGCTTCGTTCAATTCATTTTCGACAAAATTGTCGATCCATTCTGTATATCTCACTTTATTCATAATCAGCTAAATATTTTTTAAAATTAGGATCGTTTATTATTGAATTTTTAAGTTTCTCCTTACACATGAATTTCCTTGTCTTGGCATATTTCTCAGTTTTAAAACCCATAATTTCAGCAATTTCTTTTAAAGAAGTTCTCCCTAAAAACAATTGCAGAATTTTTTGACAGTCTTCACTGAGTTTAAGGAAATGCTGCTGGAAAAGCCTGTATTTCTCATGCTCCTCCTCCGATTGTTCAAGATGTAAATTATCCTGCAATTCGCTCAAATCTTCCATCTCAAGGAACTCATCGCTGAAGACACGTCTGTCAAGTCGCTGAAGCCATAAATTCCTGCAAATGGAGTACAAAAAAGTTTTAAAAGAACTCGTTAAAATCAGATCTTCCTTGATAATTTTTTTAAATAACACTACAAGAGCATCCTGGAATACATCTTCAGCATCAGTTTCAGTTCCGGAGTTAGTTGTGATCAGATATTTAATAGTAGGATAATACTCTTTGTATATATAACGGATTATTCCGCTATCCCTTTTTTTTAGACCATCTATTATACCTGCATCACTATAGAATGTCATTCATCGCTGTTTTATCATTTTTTTTCTAAAAGGTAATACGAAATAGAGATGTAAAAGTTAATTATTTTTGTCAACAATAAAAAACAAAATTAATGACATATTTATTTTGTTTTTTAAATATTAATGAAAGTATTTTACGCAAGTGTCCTTTTATATGCTTTAATTTCTTTGAAATTTCGTACTTTTTTTTATTTAATCCGTATTACCTTTCATAGGGTTTTAGGATTAAATTATGAAAAAGGTATAGCCGCAATAAAATCCTTTTTCACTCAACCGGATTTAATTGTTTTACGAACGCCAATTTGATGATCATGGAAAAAGCAATCCTAAGGATTCTGTGTATTAGTCTCCTTTTACCCAGCACCTCTGTATTTTCTCAAAGTGGACATAATATTAATGGGCAAGTCAGGTATCATGATAACTTCCCAATGTCTGGAGTTACCGCCTATCTGCATGATTCAAACGGGGATATTATCGATAGCACTAATACCAATAATGGCGGGCACTATACTTTTCATGATGTCGCTCGTGGTAATTACACCATTAACTTTATGACCGGTCAACCTGCGGGAGGTGTCACCCTCACCGATGCTTACCTTGTCATGTTGCGATTATTAAATATATATACATTTAATTCTATCCAGGAATTAGCCGCCGATGTAGATGGCAGCGGATTTATAACCTGGGAGGATTATTATTTAATCGTCAATGGTTATCTGAACGAGGGAGAACCATTTCCAGTCGGCCCCTGGGTTTTTGAACAACTTGCCGTTACAATTCCCCATGCAGAAAGGGATGGATTTACTTCAAGAGGTGGATCTTCGGGAGATGTTAATGGATCCTTAATACCAGATCCGAAGATCTGTTCCATCTTTCTTGACAATCCTGTGATGAATTTAACTGCAGGTTCATCAGATCCTATAGAATTTAGATTAACAAGTGCTACAAACCAGGATATAACCGGCATGCACCTGGTTTTAAGGATACCTGAAGGATTAAGCGTAGTAGGGATTGAATCACCCATATCAGCTGCACGCATTTCCATTTTAAAAGACCAGGTCAGGGTAACATGGATGGATCTTGACCGCCAGGTGTTTGAAATTAACGATGGAATGCCCCTTCTGGTTATCAAAACAAAATTAAAGAGGGTATCCCGTGACGGAGATAATTTCAGCTTAAGGTTAAGTGATGAAAGCCACTTCATTAATGCCGACGGCGAATTGATTTCGGGTGTAAGCCTTATCCTTCCGACCATTAATCTCGTTGCAAAAAAAGATATTGCATTGAGTGTTTACCCGAATCCATTCAAAGAGTGTGCCAACCTCAGCTATCAGTTGCAAGAGGAGAGGCACGTACTTATTTCGCTTTTCGATCAGGGAGGAAGACTGGTTAAGGAAATAGTTAATGGGGACTTTCCGGCAGGAAACCACCTGGTTAAAATTGACGGTACGGAACTGATGCCAGGCATATACTATTACAGTATATATACTGGCAGCGACCATTTAATAAATTCTGGAACAATAATTAAATCCAAATAAGCGGCGTTCTTTTTCTTTTAAATCCGAGAGGAGTGCTGACGGGCACTCCTTTTTTTTTAAATGGATCAGCTTTAAAAAAAATATATAATTTAGCCAGTGACTATCAATATGTTTTACGGAATGAAAAGCTGGCTTCCTTCCATCCTTTGTTTTAAATCAATTTATTCTTTCTGGCTTTCAATATTTTATCTGATAACTTCAGGGAGTTTGATACTAGCAACCCATAATATTTTTGGACAGACTTCTTCCCAGGTACTAATATTAAACCAAAAAGCCCTTCTCTTCAAAAACAGAATAGAATATGACAGTGCTATTGTTTATTATGTTAAATTAAATGAAATACTGGCCCAGTCAGGAGACATCAAAGATGAAATTCTTAACAAATTAAACGTTTGCGAAATTTATATTCTGCAAAGAGAATTCAGCATGGCTCAGGCTGGACTGGATGAAGTCGCAAAGAAAATATATGAACGGTTTAGTGAAAATATTGACCTTAAGTGCAGTCTTTACGAGATTAAAGGAAGTTACCTGCTTGCAACAGGGGTAACCGATTCAGCAAAATATTATCTTGAGCAATCCATAGGTTTGAGAACTGCAAAATATGGAGCGAAGGACACTTCACTTCATTTTGCCTGTAATAAACTGGGAAATCTTTATCTGGCGACAGCGGACTATGATTTAGCCTTTAATTATCATCAAAAAGCATTAGATCTTTCCCTGAAAAAACGAAATCCCGCAAATTTCTTATCGGCTTCCTCATACCAGAACCTGGGCATTGCTGCGCATTTTAAAGGTGACTACAAACTTGCTGAATTCTGCTATATAAAATCAATGCACCTCAAGGAAGAACTTTTTGTTAAAGATGAACCAGCACTTGCCAAAATATATATTAATCTCGGCAAATATTATATGGATATGTCAAAATATGACCAGGCGTTGGACTATTATGAAAAAGCTGAGCAACTTCTTATTACGCGTTATAATAGAGATGATCTCCTATTTGCCCATGTATATTTGAATAAAGGAAATATATATACTCTTAAGGGAGATTATGAAAAAGCAATTAGTTATTTATTTAAAGCTTATTCAATTGCTGAGAAGAATCTTGGCAGCGGCCATCAAGATTTAATTATATTCTTAATGGATATTGGATACGTATACGAAAAGAAAGGTGAATTAAAAAGGGCTATTGATTTCTACACTCAATCCACAAGTATTATAGATAATCCTCTTATTATTAAAGCCTACAGAAACCTTGGCAATATTTACAAAACTTTAAATGAACCGGATAGTGCCGATAAATATTACAATCTGTCCATCGAATATGCTAAAGAAATCTTTTCCGGGAACAGTTATGACCTTGCACTATGTTACCAATATTATGGCGAGTTTCTGGCAAAATCAAAGTATAATGCTGAATCAGAGTGGTATTACTCAAAAGCGGCAGATATCTTTACTCAGTTATTTGGTAAAAAGAATAAAGACCTTTCAAAAATATATTTTCTTCAAAGCGAATTTTTCCTGGCAAAAACTGATTATAACATGGCATTGATTAAGATTCAGGAGGCGTTAACGGCCTTATTGCCAGGTTTTGATGAGTCAAACCCAAAAATTAATCCCAACAATGATGATATCTTCCTTGACCTGTATTTGCCAAATACCTTAAGCCTTAAGTCAAAAGTGCTCTACTTGCAATACCTTCAGAATAAAGATATTAAAGAATTAAACTTAAGCAAGGAAACTATCGACCTTACTCTTGCCGTAATTGAAGAAATCAGAAAAACTTATAACGAGGAAGAAAGTCAGTTTATATTAAACAAAGATGCAAGAGCTGTCATTGACCTGGGAGTTACTGTTACATACAGTCTTTTTAAAGAAACTGCAGATAAAAAATATTTGTCTGATGCTTTTTATTTCATTGAAAAGGGTCATGCCATTATTTTACTTAGCGCTTTAAGAGGGCTGGAAGCCCAATCAGATAACGATATACCTAAAAATGTGCTTGACCTTGAAAATATGCTTTCCCGCGAACTTGCCAATTACAACAGCTTTCTTTACCTGGAGAGGCAGAAGAAAATTCCGGACGCCGGCAAATTGCAGTTGTGGAGTGATAAAATATTCAGCCTGAGGTTTTCGTATGATAGCTTACTCACTTCTTATAAAAAAATATACCCTGATTATTTCAGGCTTAAATATGACTTCACAACAATCTCCGCAGATTCGGCATTAAAAATTTTGCCGGCTGATCAAGCCATCCTGGAATATCATTTAACAGATTCATTGGCATTTGGCTTTGCGCTTTCAGATGGTATATTATCCGCTAAATTATTAAGTGACAAATCCAGCCTGATATTTAAGCTTGACAGTCTCAGGCATTTTTTCATCCGGAATGAATATTTCAATCCAGGTCAACAGGAATTTAATACCATAGCTGGAATTTCATCAGAACTATATAATATTTTGATCAGTCCCTTCGAAAAAGCAATTCATGGAAAGAGGTTAATTATCATCCCCGATGGCGAATTGGGTTATTTATCTTTTGATATGCTCCTAAAAGAAAAACCAATTGATAAATCACAGGTTTACAACAACCTGGCATGGCTAATAAGGAGCAATCCGATAAGTTACAGTAGTTCATCAACAATTCATTTTGAGCAATCCGTTCAACATCAGCAAAATGTTTCCGGAAAATTGATTGCTTTCGCACCTTCTTATGATTATTCTGGCAATACGAGAAATGCAGGTAATATAGATTCAGTCATGTTGGAGCTCCCTCCTATCAAAGGAGCCAAAGAGGAGATCAATTCTATTCCCGGCCTGTTTCACACAAAAAAAATATTTGATCGAAAGGCAACAGAAACTTATTTCAAAGAGCATGCAGGGAAATTCAGTATTTTGCACCTGGCCATGCACACAATTATTGACGATCAGAATCCATTGTATTCCAAACTGGTTTTTTCATCCTCAGAACGCGGCTCCAAAGACGATGGTTACCTCAATACATATGAGTTGTTTAGCTTGCATCTCCCGGGGCAACTGGCTGTTTTAAGCGCCTGCAATACTGGCAGCGGAAAACTCGAGCGGGGCGAGGGTATCATCAGCCTTGCCAGGGGATTTTTCTATGCCGGTATCCCAAGCGTCGTGATGACTTTGTGGGAGATAGAAGACCATAGCAGTGCTGACCTCATGGCCAAATTTTACGAAAATCTTAAGCTTGGCTTGCCCAAGGACATTGCCCTTCAACAGGCAAAGATTGGCTACCTGGCAGGTGCCGGTAAACTGCAGTCCCATCCATATTTCTGGGCAGGCTATGTTAGCATTGGAAAAAATGATCCTATACAAAATACAGCAGGATGGGGTCCAAAATATCTTGTTTTGATAATTGCTTGTATTCTGTTATTTATCATAATCATAAATTTATTTATTAACAGGCGGGTATATTTTAATAAAAAACGACATTAAACGATAAATAATATTGCTTTTAATTATCCATCATCCAATTCAAAATCAGCATGAAAATGGGTTATTGGCTCAGCCCTAAAATTTATCGTATTTACCTGGAATTCATGTTATTATTTTGCCTGGCTCTGCCGTTAAAAGGGCAGGTCTATTTGGATGCCCGTTTCAAAGAAAACCTGGCCGGGCTCAGGCGGGAAAATCGTTTTAACGACGCCAGTAAATTACTTGATAAGCAGTTTGATTCCTTAAAATTAATTCCCAATCCAAAACCGGCCATTGAAAACAGGCTGCTAAAAGCCGATATTTACCGGATGAAAGGTCAATACAAGCAATCAGGAAATTTGCTTGATTCCGTGTATGCATTGTATTTTTCTCCTGTTGCTGATAAAGATCCTGTTTTCGCGTTTTATTGCACCATTCAGGGCACACTTTTCTTAACAATAGGAGAACTGGATGCTGGGCGAAATGCGGTTATGGAAGCGATTGAAATCTATTCTGAATATTTTGGTCAGGAAGACACGCTCTTAGCCCCCTGTTATAATAAGCTTGGCAATTACTATTATTATATAAAAAAATATGACTCCGCGATGGTCTGCTACAACAAAGCCCTGAAATTAGCAGATACAAAATCCGGAAATCTTGAGGATCGCGCCTCGTATCTGCAGAACATTGGAATTATTCACTTTGAACAATGCGATTATGCAGAAGCTGAAACATTTTTTCTCCAGTCGCTAAAGCTTAAAGAAAAAATTTACTCTCCTGACAGCTATTATTTAGGAAGAATTTACCTGAATTTAGGAAGGTTTTATCAAGGTATTTCCGCTCTTGACAAAGCTTACTTTTATATAGAACAAGCGGAAAAGATTTTTTCAGAACGAGGACAGCAAGGACATATTGAATTAGGAAATATTTATTGGAACAAAGGCGTTATATGTAATATTCTTGGAGACTATGAAATCGCTTTTATCTATCTTTTCAATGCTAAACAGATTATAGAATCAGAGGTTAAAGGAAATAAATTAATTCTATCACCTCTTTTGATGGATATTGGTCTCGCATACGATAAGATTAAAGAAAAAGATAAAGCAATACTCTTTTATAACTCTTCATTAGAAGGTGCAGATACATCTCTTAAGGTTAAAATATACAGGAACCTTGCCAATTTATATTCACAGGAAGGAGATCTAAAGAAAGCAGGGCAATATTTTAATAAACTTCAGGGAAAAATTAATGAAATTCCGGATAATTCAAATCCGGATGATGCCCTGACATATCTTTATTATGGAGAATTTTTAACGGAAAAAGGCGATGAGAGTGCATTGGGTTACTTGAATAAAGCCTATGAAATTTTCAGTGAAAATTTAGGGTTTCACAATCGGGATGCTGCTATTTCACTTCAAAATATAGGAGATTATTATTTAAATAAGGACCAATTATACCTGGCTCTATCTTATTATCAAAAAAGCCTCATCTCAATTTCCAAGTCATTCACAGACACTAATATCCTGGTAAATCCTGCCAATCAATCACTAAACACGGATTTATTTTTAATATACATTTTATCAAAAAAAGCCAGCTGCCTCAATAAGTACTTTTACGAAACCGGAAAGGATTCTTTTTTAATTTCATCTGTTCAAACCTATCTTCTTTGCATGGATCTCATTGATCAATTGCGCATGACTTACCGGGCTGAAAACAGTCAAATGCTACTTTCAGGTGATATCTATATGATCTATAAAAATGCCATCGATATTTGCCTTACCACCTTTACTTATACGAATGACTCATTATGGTTGTACAAATCTTTTGAAATATCCGAAAGGGGAAAGTCGATGGTATTACTGAGAGAATTGAAAGATGTCAATGCTAAGAAACTGGGATCCATACCTGAAGATCTGAGAAAAACTGAAAAAGAAATAAAAAGCAACTTATACCTTTACCGTAACAACATCTGGGAAGAAGAAAATCAGTCTAAACCTGATGAAAACAAGCTTAGTTTCTTTCGGTCAAGCCTCCTGGCATATGAAATGAAATACGACAGTTTATTAGATCACCTCGAACATATTTATCCTGATTATTATAAATTAAAATACAATCC
>Ga0209668_10001429_pt1 | contig 10215 bp, 12 predicted proteins | sample FrelakmetPLP11PL_FD_187150 | JGI IMG/M metagenome (GOLD analysis project Ga0209668, IMG submission 187150) | Freshwater lake sediment microbial communities from the University of Notre Dame, USA, for methane emissions studies - PLP11 PL (SPAdes)... | ecosystem: Environmental > Aquatic >... | reverse complement strand
CACCGAGGACACCGAGATCGAGCTCAAGGAGACGCCGTATAAGCCCGAAGAAGGGAAGAAGGCCGAAGTCTCCGATGTCCACTACGAAGACATCGGGGGGCTCACCCGCGAACTGGAGATGGTCCGAGAGATGATCGAGCTCCCGCTCCGGCACCCCGAGCTCTTCGAGCGGCTGGGAATCGAGCCGCCGAAGGGGGTGCTGCTCTACGGCCCGCCCGGGACCGGGAAGACCCTGATCGCCAAGGCCGTGGCCAACGAGGTGGATGCCCACTTCATCACCATCTCGGGGCCGGAGATCATGAGCAAGTACTATGGCGAGAGCGAGGGCAAGCTCCGGGAAGTGTTCGAGGAGGCCCAGGAGAAGGCCCCCTCCATCATCTTCATCGATGAGCTTGACTCCATCGCCCCCAAACGGGAGGACACCAAGGGAGAGGTCGAGCGGAGGGTGGTGGCCCAGCTCCTGTCCCTCATGGACGGGCTCAAGGGAAGGGGCCAGGTGATCGTGATCGGGGCCACCAACATCCCCGATGCGCTGGACCCGGCGCTCCGCCGCGGCGGCAGGTTTGACCGGGAGATCGAGATCGGGATCCCGGACAAGAAGGGCCGGTACGAGATATTCCAGGTCCACACCCGGGGAGTCCCCCTGGCCGACAACGTGAACATCACCGAGTATGCAGACACCACCCACGGCTTTGTGGGGGCGGACATCGCGCTCCTGGTCAAGGAAGCGGCCATGCACGCGCTGCGAAAGATCCTCCCCCGGATCGATCTCGAACAGGAGATCCCTGCCGAGCTCCTGGAGCAGCTGAAGGTGACCGGTGAGGACTTCGACGAGGCACGAAGACACGTCGATCCGAGCGCCATGCGCGAAGTCCTGGTCGAGGTTCCGGACATCACCTGGGACGATGTCGGAGGCCTCGAAGAGGTCAAGAAGGAGCTCCAGGAGGCCGTGGAGTGGCCGCTCAAGTACCCGGTAGTGTTTGAGAAGCTCCAGACAAAGCCCCCGAAGGGCATCCTGCTCTTCGGACCCCCCGGGACCGGGAAGACCCTGCTCGCCAAGGCGGTGGCGAACGAGAGCGAGTGCAACTTCATCTCGGTGAAGGGGCCCGAGCTCCTCTCGAAGTGGGTCGGCGAGTCCGAGAAAGGGGTTCGGGAGATCTTCCGGAAGGCGCGGCAGGCGGCACCCTCGATCATCTTCTTCGACGAGGTGGACGCGCTCGTACCGAAACGGGGGACCTACATGGGATCGTCCCATGTCACCGAGAGCGTGGTCAGCCAGATCCTGACCGAGCTCGACGGGCTCGAGGAACTCAAGAACGTGACCGTGATCGGCGCCACCAACCGGCCGGACATGCTCGACCCGGCCCTGATGCGGCCGGGAAGGATGGAGAGGCACATCTATGTCCCCCCGCCGGGCGCGGAGGGCAGGCGGAAGATCTTCGAGGTCTACTTAAAAGACGCTGGATCTCTTCTCACCGAAGAGGTGACCATCGATGACCTCGTGGCCGGGACCGAGCACTACGTGGGAGCCGACATCGAGGCCCTGGTGCGGGAGGCGAAACTCTCGGCCATGCGGGAGTTCCTGACCCTGATGGCAGGAAAGACCCCCGAAGAGCTCGCCGACGCGGTGATCAATGTCCGCCTCACCAAAAGCCACTTTGACGAGGCCCGGAAGAAGGTCAAGGGTTCCCTTGATCGCGAGGCGCTCGAAGCGGCCGAACGCCAGGCCTGGGAGATGCTCTATACCTCCGAGCAGCGCGAGATCCTTGAGAACGCGCTCGGGGCCGTGAAGAGAGCCGGGCTCCGGAAAGTGAAGGGGCCCGATGCAAAGGCCCTCGAAGAGCTGGTGTTCCGGCGCACCAAGGACTGGAACGAGATAAAGAAACTGACCGACCGGCTCGAGGAAGATCTCCGCAAGGCCGGCACCTGAAAAGATACGATATGAGTGACACACCCCCTGACGGGACAATCGACGACCTGATCCGGCATATCAGGGATGCGGTCGGACAGGACAGGCCGATAATCATCGGCATGAAGATCATCATCGCCCCCGCGACCCCTGGTCCGGGACGGGAAGGCACTGAACCCGCAATCGAGGTACACACCTTCGGGAACAGGGTGACGCTGGTTGCCGAGCTCCCGGGGATGGCGGCCGAAGACGTCAAGGTTCTCTTCCGCGAGGACCGGGTCTACATCTGGGCAAAGGACCAGCAGAGGCACTACCGTTCCAGTGCAAAGGTACCTCCGGCAGAAGAGGATACCATTGGCGTCTCGTTTCGGAACGGCGTGCTCGAGGTCTCCTACACCCCCCTCTCCCTCCCGCCGGCCTGAACCTGCCGGATCGGGATCATCAGCTTTTATGTCTCTCCCGTTCCCAGACTAGGTAGTGGTTTCTCATGGCTAAGACGACCGTCTCTGTTATCAAGGCCGATATCGGGAGCTTTCCGGGGCATTCCCGCACCCATCCCCGGATCCTCGAAAAAGCGGCAAAGATGCTCAAGGATGAGGAGGGCAAACTCCTGATCGACTCCTTCGTGACCCACTGCGGGGACGATATGGAGCTCATCATGACCCATACCCGGGGTGAGGACGACGAGAAGATCCATGCCCTGGCCTGGAAGGTCTTCATGGAGGGCACCAGGATGGCCCGGGAGATGAAGCTCTACGGCGCCGGCCAGGACATCCTCTCCGAGGCCTTCTCCGGGAACGTGAAGGGCATGGGCCCCGGCGTTGCCGAGATGGAGTTCGAGGAGAGGGGCTCTGACCCGGTCCTGGTCTTCATGGCCGACAAGACCGAGCCCGGCGCCTGGAACTTCTTCCTCTACAAGATGTTCGCCGATCCCTTCAACACCCCCGGGCTCGTGATCGACCCGAACATGCATGAAGGGTTCATCTTCGAGGTCCACGACGTCATGAAGAAGCGGAGGATTACGTTCCGGACCCCCGAGGAGTCCTACAACCTCCTGGCCTACATCGGTGCCCCCTCGCGCTACGTGATCAAGTCCGTGCACCGCAAGGACGGGCTGTATGCCGCCTCCACCAGCACCCAGCGGCTGAACCTGATGGCGGGACGGTACGTAGGCAAGGACGACCCGGTCATGATCGTCCGCGGCCAGAGCGGTCTTCCCTCTGTCGGGGAACTTATCGAGCCCTTCTGTACCCCGGTCATCGTGGCCGGGTGGATGCGGGGCTCCCACCACGGGCCCTTCATGCCGGTCGGGCTGCCGGATGCAAACTGCACCCGCTTCGATGGCCCGCCCCGCGTGGTCTGCCTGGGATTCCAGGTCTGCAACGGCAAGCTGATCGGTCCGGCGGACATGTTCGATGACCCTGCGTTTGACCGGGTCCGGGACCGCTGCAACGAGATCGCGGACATGCTGCGTGCCCATGGCCCGTTCGAACCGCACCGCCTCTCGCTTGACGAGATGGAGTACACTACGCTCCCGGGCGTCGAGAAACAGCTCGCCAGCCGCTGGGAGCCCCTGACTGAGTAAGGTCCCCTGTTGACAGAGACCGGTTCAGCGGGAAGGAACCTTTAATATTTTACCCTGACCAATACAAGGCAAGATGGTTAACGGGATTGTATTGCCTATCAAGAAGGTCTTCTCGCTCGTCGACTCCCGGATCATGGTCGAGATCAAGGACGACAACCGGAAGCTCCAGGGCCGCCTGGTGGCGGTCGACGAGTACCTCAACATCCACATGGACGAGACCACCGAGTTCGTGGACAACCAGCGGGGAAGGAACCTCGGGACAGTCGTCATCCGCGGGAACAATATCCTCTCGATCTCTCCGAGCAGCTGAAACCGTATGCTGACACAGTCCATAGATGATGCCCTCCGGGTGATCCAGCAGAAGCCCGAAGGGGTGCTCCAAAGCGACCTCTGGAAGATCCTCGACGTCGACAGCAGGAAATGTTCCCGAATCGTCAAGAAGCTCATCGACTCCGGGATGATCGAGCGGATCGAGTTCCGGAAGAACGGGATCAAGACCTTCGTGCTGAAGGCCCGTCGCCGGCCTGTCGACCCCTCGAAGCTCCTTGCCGGTGAAGAGCTCATCCCCTGCATCGCCTGCGACATGGAGTGCACGGTCGAGCTCTGCCCGCGCCTCCTTGACTGGATGTACCAACTCGCCATCTGTGAAGCCAGCGAGTGAATACTCCTTCTTTTTTTACACTTTTTCAAGGAAAATGAATAAAATGTAAAGTGTCCATACTGCCGGCGATCTGCCTGAGCCGTCCTTTAGTTCACACGGCGTGATGATTCGTGTGAAAAGGACTGAAAAACCCCATTACCTTGTAGAAAAATCTCTTCTTTCCTTTCAGGAGAGGAATACCGCCTCATCCCCATCCCCGCTCGTACGGTTCGGAACAGGGGATGCAGACAAAACTGCCCTTCCGGACCCGCGCCCGCGACTCGGCCATCGTCTCGCCGCAGATGCTGCACCGGACAGAGCGGAAGATCCGCGCCCGTTCAGGTACCTCGGCTACCACCCGGGAGATCGAGAACATCTCCTCCTCAGGCAGGGCAAGGAGTTCCTTGACGTAGGTATCAGAGAGCCGTGAGAATTGTTTGTCTTCAGCGGCCGTCGCCGTTCCGTCAGCCACCTTCCTCCGGAGACGGGTCAACTCAGGATCGCCCTTTTTCTCCGAAAACTCAGGCCTCTCGGCGACCCGAACCGCCTCGCCTGTCTTCCTGTTGATGAAGGTGTAAGCCCTCTTCCCATAGTCCCGGAAGATGAGGTTTCCCTTTCCGAGCGTTGTCCCGGCCATCACCTGGACGGCATCGATGCCGCAGGCATCGTTCTCAACGATGGCCACCAGTTCCTCGTCCCGGGGCCTGTCCACCCCGAGTTCCCGGAGCCCGGCGATGGCGGCACGGTAGCCGATGGCCAGCCCCGGGCAGGAGTGGCCGTGGAAGGCGACGACCCCCTGGAATGTGGTTCCGGAATGCATGATGAATACCTGAGACCGGCTGGAAAAAAAGTGTTAATATGCGGGCATCGGGCTGCCCGGGATCACGCTCACGGCGGCAATAAGGAACACCGCGGCGATGAGGATGATGAAGATCAGGATAACTAATGCGGCCAGGATCACCGCGGCAGCGGCCCGGCCGGAGGAGATCTCGTGGAGCTCTTTCACCCCGATGATCCAGAGGATGAAGCTCCAGAGTGCCCCGAAGATGCCGATGAACGGGATCCACCCGAGGAGAAGGTAGGGGGTGTCACCGTAAGCCAGCGCCTTGAGGGTCATCATGTAGCCTTTCCTCCCGCCGAGAAGCCAGACCCAGAGGTGGACCCAGGCCGCCCCGATGAAGAGCACCAGGAGGTGCACGAAGATCAGGATTATGGCAACGAGGATGACTCCCAGCCCGGCGACCACTGGTGCCGTGAGACCGAGGGCCGGAAAGAGGGCAGCGATCACCGCCCATGCAGAAGAGATCGCAACCATCATGATGATCACCGAGAGGATGGTGTAGATCACCACGAGAATAAGGTAATACTTCAGAGTGTCTCCGAGATCGGCGGGCCTGACCTTCCGGAAGGTCTCGGTCGGCGAGAGGAGGACTCCTTTGACCAGTTCGATGAAATCCATGTCAATTCCCGATCATTCTCGCCGGGCCAGAGGATTAAACTTGGGGTTTAAAAGACAGAAATGGAGGCATTCCCGTGTGTCCAGGGTCACGGTAAACCCTGGGCAACGGGAACTGTTTTGACAGACTGCCAGTGGCCGGGAGGGTGGATACCCCCGGCCACCTACCTGTTCGTCCCGGGGAGGGGTACTCTTCCCCGGGTGAAGAAAGGTGAGCAGGTGCAGTTGTTCGGCATGAAGCCATGCGGATAGTGCAGGAAAACGCCGGGCAGATGTCCTTGGGACTCACAGCATCGAAATGTAGGAGCTTTCATGTCTGCTGAACTCTTCCGGATCCTGGTGGTATTCATCTGGTAGTTGGCTGCTGCATACGGCTATTCATCCGGCAATCAGCTGGATCATGCCTGTTCTCTGCTGGTCACCCAGGATTATTTTAATTTTCTGGTATCCGCGGTTCAATACATGGACGTCTCATGTATACCCGAAAGCTCTGCGGTTCCTCCCGCGGAGCTCCAAAATTATTATATGATTGCAGACGTATGAACCTGCCATGAAGACGGTCGCTGCCCTTCTTGACGACATGTTCGAGGACGTGGAATACTCACAACCGGCGGGGGCGTTTACTGCCGCCGGGCACAGGGTCGTGACTGTCGGCATGAAGAGAGGAAAGGCGGTCACCGGGAAGGCACACGGGACCCCGGTGACGATCGAGGCAGCGGTCAGCGATGTTGCCGTCCCGGACTTTGATGCCCTCTTCATCCCTGGAGGCTACTCCCCGGACAGGCTCCGGGCATATCCTGAGCCCGTGGCCTTTGTCCGCGAGTTCGTGCTGTCCGGAAAACCGGTCCTCGGCATCTGCCATGCCGCCCAGCTCCTTATTTCCGCCCAGGTGATAACGGGGAGGAGGATAACCGGCTATGTCTCGATCATCCAGGACATCAAAAACGCGGGGGCGGAGTTCGTGGACCAACCGGTGGTCGAGGACGGCAACCTGGTCTTCTCCCGCGATCCCCGGGACATCCCGGCCTTCATCGCCGCTTCGCTGAAGAAGCTTGGGGATTGAGGAGGAGGCATCCCCTTTCCGGGCAGCCGCATCTTTTTATCTGGTCAGTCCGGGCACAAAAGCAGGGAGATCCGAGGACCGGGGACCTTCCCTTTACTCCTCGTCACATTCCCGCGAACAGATATAGGTTGAAGCTATCCGGTGGAGGAGGCCCCCGCAGTCCGGGCAGAAGTGGGGCCCGACGGCAGGGCTGCAACAGCTGTAGTTCCCCTGCATAAAGAATTCCTCGCTGCACTTGGTGCACTTGTAGCGATCCATGTAATCAATCATTAGCCTCAAACGCGTTTGAAGCTTCCCGGAAAGAGTCCCCTGCGCCTTCCGATGGCAGTCGCCGGGAAGAGTGAGGTTTATCAGCCCGTCACTCTCATCCACTCTGAAAACAAGGTGATATGCATGGCAACCGATGACGAGCTCCGACAGATTGCCCGGAAAAGGGCAGAGGAGAAGGCCGGATTCTATACGCACTTCGCGATCTACATCCTGGTCAATATCTTCCTCATCGCTATCTGGTGGATAACAGGCGGGCCGGGGACCTTTCCCTGGTTCATCTTCATCCTCTTCGGTTGGGGGATCGGTATCGTCGGCCACTACGTCAGCGTCTTCCGGGGGCATTCCTATGTCGACCGGAAGACCGAGGAGGAGTACCAGCGGCTGAAGAAGGAGCAGGAAGGCCGTTGAAGGGCGGCACTCATCTGATGGAGGTAGCCATCAGGGCTGGTGCATCCACCTGCCAAAGATACATTCCTCTTCTCCCGGTGAGCCACATCGGAAGGGGTTTGATGAAGCTATCTTAGGGGATCAAAAAATTCATCATGAGCTGCAAAAAAAAGGGTACCAAAAAGAAAGAGATGAGAATATGTCGTTTGTAAAATATCTTGGTCTCCTCTGCCTGGGATGCCTTGTGGTCGGTGCCGCATCGGCGTTTAACGTCTGTGACAGCGCCACTTATGGGGCTTTCTGCAACAAAGTCGAGACCGGTAACAGCATGGTATTGTCAACTGGAAGCCTGAGCTCGAGCCTTGGTGACAGGTTCATCGCGGCCCAGGCAGGATCGGGTGTAGAGCTCTTCAATAATGTCGATGTCACCTCCTATGCCTCCGGTCTTCCCTCGAAGGGATCGGTCTCCTCCTATCTCAAGGGGCTGACCTTGGAAGGCGGTCGTGCCGGCACCCAGATCTCCCAGAAAGTCGAATCATCAAAAGATCTTTACGAGTTCATGAGTTTCATGGACAGCACGTCGGTTTCCGGTGAGATCACGAGCTTCTCCAAGCACATGAGCTACAGCTCCATCTGGGGCTGAGGAAATTCCATAATTTTTTCTTTTATTCTGTGGAATAGAGAAAATTTAAATATAACATTTAAGAGAGAAAAATGTTATATTTAATTCTTTTGGGAAAGTTTTATATTTATCACTTCGGTAAATATTCTTTGTAATAAATAAATTAAGTCCTTAATGCTAGATAAAAACTGACGCATAATAGTGCGTAGTCAATCAAGGTGGAAAAAATATGAAGAATTTCGTACTTGGCGTAGTCTTAGTAGTTCTCACTCTGGTTAGTATTTCTGTTCTTGGCGTTGGAATTGCTGGTGCAGCAGTCAGCACCGACAACGCGACTGTCGTGCATTTCGACTACCTGAAAGGGGGAGGGGCAAATGCCTATCTCCCTGCGGGTTATGCAGGGTTGACCTGGGATCCAGCATGGTTCTTCTGGAGCTGGGACGAGGACCCTTACACCCCTCATTCACCTGAAACGAGGATTTCATCTCATAACTTCGGGGGATGGATTGACTTCTCACCCTTGGGACACGAGGTAGAATTCGTGGGGGCATGGTTTTCGGGGTATAATTTAACGCAGGTTCACTTTGAAGGCTATAATGATGGCATTCTAATCGACACTTCGGAAAGTCTGGCCCCGGGTGAGGTCCCTGCTTTCCTTGAAGCCGGCTTTTCCGGGCCGGTTGACAAGGTGGTCGTTGTCTCTACGGCATTCAACTTCTTCTGCATGGACGATCTCACGTACATCGGTCAGATCATTCCCATCGATGTGGACATCAAACCCGGCAACTGTCAGAACACATTCAACCCAACAAGAGATGATGTCCTCTCTGTGGCGATTCTTGGCAGGGAAAATTTCGATGTCACGGGGATTGATACATCGACTTTGCAGCTTGAAGGCATTGAACCGATCAGCTCATCGATCGATGATGTTGGAACGCCATCTGCATGCAGGGGAGCGGATGGCTATCCGGACTTAGTCCTCACGTTCACTGGCCAGGATATCGCAGGAATCGGCGCTGTTGCTATGACACCGAAAGGAGAGATGGTTCCTCTTACCATAACAGGAAACCTCAACGATGGACAAACAATTCAAGGGGCAGACGTCTTGTACCCTGTTGTAACAGCGAATGGAAGCAGATCCCCGAAAAAATAGATGAATGGTAACAGAATCACAAAAAAAGCGATCTTCACCATTCATGAAGCCAATTACTTTTTTTCGGGTTCTGAAGCAAAAGTGAGTTTTGTGTCCATCCCTCTGCCATGAAGAGATCTCAAAGGGAAAAATGGATGGTATTTCCTATTACAGGTTCGGATAAATTTTGAGCAACCCGACGATATCTGGAGTTTCGAGGGTCCTTTTCTCTGTATCTCCATTACCCGAGTATCCATACATTGTTACGGCTGTACACGACGTGGTGTATACATCACTCAAACCAAGCGTATGCCCGATTTCATGAGTTGCTATGTTCTGGAGATCCATCACATCTGGATTGCCCGTTGCTTCTCCCCAATCAAAATCGGTGTCAAATAGAATATCGCTTTCGACAGCTGTTTTCGTCGCCCTGTTATACCATGTTCTTGTTACGGCGATTACCCCGGTCGTACCATAGTTTCCGTATAAAATTGAATTTTTCCCATCAGTATATTTAGACCACTGGGTTGCACCGTTCGATGACGGAGAAAACAATTCCTTCGAAGTTTTACTATCCCATTCTGACGAAGCAGCTTTGATCGAGTTATAAAATGTTAAATTATCTTCTGTATTGATCGTGTATTTTATAGGAGTCGTCCATTTCCATCCGGATAATTTGTAACAGGGATCTGTTGCTGGCGGCCGAGCTTTTCCGGCCGACTTTGCATAATGAATCTGTGTTACCTTGATAAGCCCCGTATCTTTCCCTTCCCCGACTTCGACTATGACAGTGGGTCGGTGATCATCCGATTTTTCATTTGCTGGAACTGTAAACGTGGCCGCGAGAATAGGATACGAGAGAATCAGGAGGGCGAGTATTGCACCAATAATGACGATAAATTTTCTGTCCATTGAATTCACCTCTTTTCTATGGATCTGATGGATCCAAATACCATCTGGTTACACATAAATGATATTGTAACGTGACTCTGTCTCCTCAGGACTTGGAGATACTGCTTCGAATTGAAAAAATTCATTAATTTTGATACCCCCGGGCAGATTCGAACTGCCGTCGCCGGATCCAAAGTCCTGCATGATTGACCGCTACACTACGGGGGTATTAGACGATCGGGCATCTTCCTTAGCGGGAG
>Ga0209668_10001428_pt1 | contig 10220 bp, 6 predicted proteins | sample FrelakmetPLP11PL_FD_187150 | JGI IMG/M metagenome (GOLD analysis project Ga0209668, IMG submission 187150) | Freshwater lake sediment microbial communities from the University of Notre Dame, USA, for methane emissions studies - PLP11 PL (SPAdes)... | ecosystem: Environmental > Aquatic >... | reverse complement strand
TTATCAAATGACATCGGGCTACCGCTGCCGGAACCACCATTTTGTTGACCCTCCGACTTCCCGCCTTCCTGCTGACCCCCCGCCTGCGGCTGTCCGCCACCCGCTTCCTGCGAACCATCTTTACCCTGCTCTTTCATTTTCTTCAGGGCTTCCCTTATCATTTCATTTACCTTTTCATTATTTTCGGCCTTTTTTTCCAGCTCCCTGTAAATCGGCCATATTTTTTCCCGAAAAATCGTGCCGCTTTTTTTTGCGTCAGGCTCGCTCCAGAATTCCCTTCCCGCGTCAACAAGACGGTCAAAATAAGCCCTGGCTTCAGCTTTACCCGACTGATACATCTCATCAAATTCCGACCGGTTAATGATGCCAAGGTTTTCCTGGATCCATTTTGCAATTAAAAGCATACCCACGGTCGATGTAACGGCAAGCTTTGGCAAAGCCTCCTTTTCCAATTTAATCCATCCCCTGTAAACCGCCTCAAACCTGCGCCTGCGAAAATCCGAAATGCCGATCTGCAAATCGTTTACCCTTGGATCTTCCAGCGCGTTCCAGATGCCACAGGCCGTGGAAGGCAGATATCCTTCATCTTTTGCCATCCTTTGGAGTGAAAAAAAATCCCTGAAATCGGTATGTAAAGCGTGCCCCGCCTCATGGTCAATCTTGCCGTCAATTTCGTCTTCCGACTCTTCGTATAACTTTGCTTCAGGATAAAAAATATGATCCGGTTTGAAAAATTCATCCGGCAAATCATCCAGTCCTGCCCTCTTACCGGCAAGATATTCCCCCATCACTTTCATAACTTCACCGTTATCCGCGAAACCGCATTTCCACCAGTCTCCCGGTAAAACACGAAGCCCCTGTTCCGCCCAGACCCTGGCCATTTGCAAAATTTTCCGTTTTACGCGCCTGACCTCTTCCTTGGAACGGATTTGTTCAAGCTTCTTCACCTTTCCTTCGGATGAATCAACTGCCGCCAGTTCTCTTATCAGATCAAAGCCGGGATCGAACTGAAGCGCTTCATTCATAAATAAGCGGATTAAGTTGTTTTCGTAGCCGGCGCCGTAACCTTAACGCCCTGCGCAAACAGATTTTCCATATATGTCCTTTCCGCAGGCCGCGGGATCTTTGGCAGCATTACGCTTCTCATGGCATACAAAGCCAGATCTTCACCGCTTTCAAACATATTATGGTAGTAATCCGTTTCCTTGGCGCATTCAACCGTTTCACGCAATGAAGCTATGAATTTGACTTCCTCTCCTTCATTGACATCTTCGCCGCTATGGGTCTTCCTGAACTGCCTGCGGACATCATTGGCCACCTGAACAACCAGCTTGAACGCTATCAGCATTTTTCTTCTCTCCTGCGTAAGCAGTTCCCGCCCGCCGTTATCCGTCTTGCCGTTGATGACATGATCCCAGAACTTCCTGAAATCATCCTCATTCATCGCCCCAAACTCCGGACTTAGTTTAGCCATGGCAAACGCTTCCGAATGGTTCCAGCGCGTTTCCTGTACAGACAGCTTATTCTGGGCTTTCAGCGTAGTCTTCAAAAGCGACATCGCAGAAATCCTTTCCGGCGTGGCCAGAGCCGCAACCCCGGAGCGCTCATCGTCTTTGACATTCCTGTTCACGACATAATCCCATAGCAACCTGAAATCGCCGTCGGAAAGATCTTTCAGGGCCGTCAACCTTTTACCGTTTGCTATTACATTATCCGCACAGCCATAAACGCTTGTCTTCTCCTGCATGTAATCAACCTCAAGATACCTGATGCGCGAAACGGCGGATGCCTCGATGTCAACCCCGTAATACCCCTTGCGTCCGTTCATGGAGCCAAAAATCAGCACATCTTCTTCCGTCTTGCGGTTGCCGTTAAAGGCGCTTCTGATTTGGCGGCGGTGGCTTAATAGACTGTTCAGATATTTTTGCGCCGCCTCCGAAAGCTGGTTGAATTCGTTAAAATACAGTATCGCTCCCGGTGTCTGCAGGGCTTTCTGGACTTCGGAATCCACGCGCACAGTGCGGCCGTCAAATTCATAAGTATAGGTAAGCTCCCCTTTCTGCGTCCACTTGCTGCAGTCAAAAACATACAGCGGTCTAAGGGTCTGCGAGGCGAAAATATCTATTAAAATATCCTTGCCGGTTCCCGTATCACCTTCCAGGAGCAGCATTCCCTGCGGCCCTTTTGACTGCACCCCCTCATAATCCATGCCCAACTGCATTTTTGAAAGCTTGGCCATCTTTTCAAGACTTTCAATCACCTCCTCCGAATAAATCAATTCCTGCGGAACGCCGGGGACCCTGCCGGCATTATCGGAACTGTTGCTTTTCTCCTCCAGATAGCCCTTAACAATGTTTAGATAAAAATTAGGTTCGTCCGCGCTGAATTCGTAATCACGGCGGCATAAACTTGTCGGAACTTTCGCTCCCCCGAGGACACCCTTGATTTCAGCGAGCATTTCATGCAAATACCTTTTTTCGCCTTCGGAGCTTTCAAAATAAAACACCAGCTGATCCCTGTTCTCATTCGCCGCGTCCCTGTTGACATCAAAACCGATCTCCCATGCAACCGTTTTTTTCTCGGCCCGTCCGGTTAACCTGGGAAACTTTTCCGCGCCAAAAATCACATAACCGCCGTCTTTCGTCGTTCGCAGGGTTCCGGCGTTCTGCAGTCTCATTGAATGTTTGCCCAGCATCCTGTCAAGAACCACGACCATCCTCTTTCTGTCCTCTTCCTCAACCAGATTTTCAATCGTGATCCTGACGCGCCTTAACTCATCCGACGCGGCAAAAAACCTTTCCATCTGCAAAGGCTGACTCACGGTTTCCTGGATATCGGCGTCCATTGATGAAATTTCATTTTCTATTTCCTTTAGATGAATCTGCCGTTCCCTTTCCTTTGCTTCTTTTAACTCTTCCTGATTCCGCTTTAATCCGGTCTTTCTGGACTCAAACGCTTCATTGACCCGCGCTTTTATCGCCGAAATCTCTTCGGAGCCGAGCAGACGCCTGTATCTTTCAAGCCTGTCCATCAGACTCCCGTAAACCTTGTTTGCTTCCTTAAAACTTCTTAAAGACTCAATATCCTCAATTTCAGACATCGTCTGAATCACTTCCTGGACCTGTTCCCCTATCCGGGCCAGACACTCACTTCTGTTTTCCTGCAATTGTCTTTTCAAATAAATATCAAGCCGGTCGCGCATACCGGTAAGATCCGGATCGCTATGCCCGTAATCCGTTCCTCTTTTGATAGCCGCGCCGATCTCATCCAAAACCTGTTCGGTTTGATCCAGCGTAAAAACATCCAACCCCTCCAGTCGTTGCCGGAAACCGGCGGTCAACGCATCAATTTCATTTTTAATATATTGTCCCCTCCAGTAATCAATCTGCGTTTTGATGTCCCCGGTTATGTAGGCGACTTCCGCCTCGGAAAGGCCCGTTGACCTAAGCTGGCGCTCAAGTTCATTCAGGGGCGCCATTAATTTGTCTATCTCTTCGATGCTTTGCGCGCTGTGCGCGGATGCCAGCCGCGGAACAAACATGTCCTCATATTTTTTCTTAAGCGGATCCAGGACGGCCAGCCTTATGTCTTTTTTTTCATTCTTTTCTTCCCGCTTTTCGCCAAAAATATCAGCCGCATCAATGTCTTTCGCCTTTGTCGCCAGACGCCAGCGTCTTAACTCCTCGCCCAATTCCGAAAAATTAGTGTCATGCAAAACCAGCTGGCCCTTATCGTCCATGGTTTTTATCCTGCCATCCCCGTCAAAAGAAAATTCGCCGATATTCTGCAGGAATCCCTCAACCTCTTCCATTGTTTCTTTTTCAAGAACCACCCACTTTCTTTTTAGTTCACTTTTGAATATGAAAAAATTGCCGCCCGGATCCAGCCTTAAAGATGATACTGAACCATATTTATTCGGCAATTTTCTGCTTTTCGGCTGGCTGAATTGCAGAGCACAATCCACTTCCATGACCCAAATTTCCCTGGGATCATTCGATTTGCAATAATATAAAAACGCACCTGTTTTTTTATTTTCCACACACAGGTTGTCGCCGACATCTTTTATTTCATCCACTGTTGTTGAATTTATCGTCAATGCCTCGCTTGATACGGTTACGGGATGTTTTTTTTCTTGCAACGACCCGTCTTTCCTACCCTCAACCCATGATTTCCCATGCCAGTCAATATTATCTCCAATTATCGCATTAATATTTCTGACTTGCCGATCAAACTTTTCATAACGCTTCCAGTTTCTCGGCAACACACCGCTTTGGTTATCGGCATAAGTATCAAAAACAATATAATTTTTGTAAACATCATCCATCAAAACAATGTACCGCGATTCATCCACGCAAAAAAACCTGACATGTCCAAGACTAAATCCTTTAATATCATTCACATCTTTCCCATTGCTGGCAACTAATTCCTTTAATCCACCAAGCACGGCATATTCAGGATTATTATTAATTATGTTCACAAGCTCGACGGGCAATTCATCCACAAACAAACTACCAGCAGAACATGATTGATTCCAAGTGTCACCACATCTACGCCCCCAAAGGGTTTTACAATTATTTGCTAAGAGATAGTGACATATCGGATTCACTTGCAACGAAGCCAAACTGCCATATTTCAACCCTTCCATCCCATTAGGGACATTTTTATTGACCATTGCGCCAAGAGCCGGTCTCATTTGGGAACCTTGAGTTCCAAAATTTTCACATAAATTTCCATCCCCGTCGTAAACTTCCACGCACTTCTTTTCCGGATCCACCGTAACAAAAAAATCCCCATATTCGGGCGATTGCCATCTTTCTATAAACGGTCTTGGAGTATTTGTTTTGGGCAATCTGCTTTTCAGATGCGTTTCAAAGCGTAATTTTGGCTTTTTTAAGGCTTCCGCGCCATTATCAACAGCCCATAAATCCTCATCTGTAATTACTGTCGCGTCATCCTCCTTACTCATATTAATAAAATTAAGGGTGGTAATATAAATCAAAAACGGGCAAATGTCAAGGCTCGCTCTGCTACGAATATAAAGGTGTATTTGTAATAACCTGAACCGGCAGGCAGCCCTTGCCGAAGCCCATTATCAAAAAATCGTTTACAGATGACACATTCCCGCTATAATATGCCAGCAACGGGCTCTTAGCTCAGCTGGTAGAGCGCGGCATTCGCATTGCCGAGGTCGGGGGTTCGAATCCCCCAGGGTCCACCACGCAAAACCCGCAGGTTTTGCGGCTATGAAAAAACCGTTTTGCCGCCAGGCAAAACACCATATCAGATACAACCAGATTACACATGAACTCATCAAACCCATATCGGGAGGCACCTCCTAAAGAAACTCCCCGTAAACCGCTTTCGCCAACGGATGTAATGTTCAATATCATGTTGCGAGTCCCGTTTCCTGAGATGCAGCATATTTCCTGGAAAACAAAAATCGCAATCACCTCATTATTATTGACATTGGGTACAGTTATCGGATCGGCAAACAGGTGCACACCGAGTATTCAGAACCATAAAAACATACCCGTCACAACAGACAAGGGCAATTAGCTCAGTTGGTTAGAGCGTGCGATTCACATTCGCAAGGTCACAAGTTCGAGCCTTGTATTGCCCACCAGACACCAAGCGAGCCCGCAGGGCGAGTGTGCCTATGAATAAAACCGTTCGCGAAGCGAACACCACGCACGAAGTGCGGAGTGTCCTTACCAAGAAAAGTTTTTGCGAACGCAAAAACACCAAGACCTGGACGCCCACTCAATCTACGAATAGCATCACCATTACTCAGCCCCCCTCAAACTCTCAATCGCCTTCTTGCGGTTCTTCGCGCCAAAAATATAAGATCCGGCAATCAGGATATTTGCCCCGGCCTCCACGCAAAGACGGCCTGTTTCCGCGTTAATCCCGCCGTCCACCGCGATATCAATGTCAGGCGCCATCTCACGGACGGCGGCGATTTTCCCAAGCACCGACTCAATAAAAGACTGTCCTCCAAACCCGGGATTGACACTCATAATCAAAACCTCGTCAATATCTTCAATGACCTCTTCCAGCACTTCCATGGGAGTACCTGGATTGATTGAAACCCCCGCCTTACACCCGAGCGCCTTAATCTCTGCGATGACCTTGTTCAAATGCGGACAGGTCTCCTGATGAACGGTAATCGTAGCCGCGCCGGCTTTCGCAAAATCGGCCAGAAAATTTTCCGGTCGTTCTATCATTAAATGACAACTCAAAGGAAGCTTAGTCTTAAGCCATTTCACGACCGGCGCCCCAATCGTGATGTTCGGCACAAAATGGCCGTCCATCACATCCACATGAATCAGATCGGAATACTTTTCAATGGAGGCAATTTCTTCATTCAACCGGCCAAAATCAGCCGACAATATTGATGGAGCAATTTTTATTTTCATCATGCGATTATAACACAAAATTCCCCGCTTCGCCACCGACCTCAAAGGTCAGCAGCAATCTTCCGGTTTTTCAGGGTTTTCCATTTTGGCGATTCTTTTTTTATGCCTTTCCTCATCCTCAAATTCGGTATCAAGAAAAACATCCGTAATATGCTTCGCCAGTTCCACCGCGATAATCCTGCTTCCAAGACACAGGATATTCGCGTCATTATGCGACCGCGCCATTTTCGCCATAAGTTCATGTGTACAAACGGCCGCCCTGATTCCGGGCTCCTTATTGGCAGTCATCATCATCCCGATTCCCGTCCCGCAAATCAAAATTCCCAAAGATTTTTTGTCTTCAATCACCTTTTCAGAAACTTCCCGGGCGATATCGGGATAATCGATGGAATCCTGACTGAATGTGCCCAAATCAAGGAATTTGACCCCTTTCTGGGTAAGATGCTTCTTCAATTCCTCCTTCATTTCATACCCCGCATGATCACTACCTATACAAACAATTTCATACTTTGGATTCATGGTCTTGGATTAAAAAACTGATGATACTGATTTTGCCTTGTGCACATTTTCAATCGCTCTTGCCAGCAAAGGGGCGATTGAAAGCACCGTCAGCCCCGCAAAGTTCTTTTCCTTTGGCAGAGGGATGCTATTGGTTACGACCACTTCCTTGAAATTGGCGGTTTTAAGACGGCTTACGCAAGGATCCGAAAACACAGCGTGGGTCGCGGCAAGATAGACATCCTTGTTCGCGCCCTTTTTTAGCAGAGCTTCGCGGCCGTTGACCACGGTTCCACCGGTATCAATCATATCGTCAAAAATCAGACAGGTCCTGTCCATGACATCTCCGATCACCTGGGTAACTTCTGAAACATTATGGGCGGTACGGACCTTATGCAAAATCGCCAAATCAACACCAAGCATATCGGCAAACCGTTTGGCGCTCTTTGCGGCTCCCGTATCGGGTGCGACCACCATCAAATCTTTAATCTTCTTTTTTTTGAAATAATCCACAAAGAGATTCTTGGCGCTGATGTTATCAACCGGAAAATTGAAAAAACCCTGTTCCTGGTCGGAATGCAGGTTAATCGTGATGACATGATTTGCGCCGGCCGCTCCTATCAAATCGGCAATCATTTTTGCAGAAATCGGCTCGCGCGGTGTAGCAACTCGATCTTGTCTTGAGTATCCAAAGTGAGGCATGACAACATGAATTTTTTCCGCAAAAGACCTTTTCATCGCGTCAATGATGATGAAAAGTTCCATAAGATCCTCGTTCACCCTGGAAGTCGCGGTCTGCACGATATAAACATCGCAACCGCGCACAGTCTGTTCCGGTCTGGCGTAGACCTCGTTACAGGCAAAACGCGTCAGCGTCATGGGCGAAACCTTAAGACGCAGATACTTGGCGATTTCGTGCGCCAACGCCGGATGAGAAGACCCCGCATATAGTTTAATTGGGTGATTTTGCATATTATTTGTTGATGGTATTCATTGCGCGTTCATGAACAACCTCGCTTCTTCTGCTCGCCGGACTGCTTTCATCCCCATTCAAACACGATTGCAGAAAATCTTCAATGTTCTGATTGGGAAAAAGTTCGGCAAATATCCTTTCCGGACCTTCCGGGGGGCCGTATGAAGAAACAAAATTCTCGATTGTCTCGATTCTGGCAAATCCGCAAAACCATTCTCTGAACTTTTGCGCGGTATTTCCGACAACCAAAATGGCGCACTCATTCCTGGTCTTATCAGGCTGGATTTTTTGAAGTTTCCTTGTCAGATGTGAAATAAAAGCCCTCTGTACTGCAATCGCTTCAGCCCCGTTTTCATTCAAAAAACAAGAAGCTTCAGGTACTTTTGAGATGGATTCACCCTGATAAAACTTCCCATTTGGCATACTACGAGGCGTTTATTTGCCCCAAATCTTATCAGAACATTTGATAAAGTCAATTATTTGTTGTAAAATATAATATAACAAACACAAAAAATATGACCAAACCAAAAGGATTAATATTTGACCTGGACGGCACGCTAACCCTGACGCAGAACCTGCATTATCAGGCGTTGCATGCTGTTTTTGAAAAATACGGGATCGATTACACCCAAAAAGAAGATCAGGAAAAATATTCCGGCAAAGGAAGTAAATACACCTGCGAACAGATTCTGAAAACATCCGGTAAAGATTCCTCCGCGACTGAAATCGAAAAATGCGCGGCGGCAAAAAAAGAAGCATACGACAAAATCATTGAAAAAAGCCAAATCAACCCAGTCCCGGGCGTCGGGGAATTTCTTAAAAAAGCCCGCGACGCCGGAATCAAGTTAATCGTCGCCACGGGGAATAAACTGGAGGCCACGCGCCTTCTTTTGGATAAAGCGGGCATCGGCGCTTTTTTCAAAGATATCGTTTCCCAGGAAGCCGTTAAAAACCAGAAACCATTCCCTGACATATTCCTGCTCGCAGCGGAAAAAATGGGATTTAAGCCGGAAGAGTGTGTTGTTTTTGAAGACGCGATAAACGGCGTAACTGCGGCCAAAGCGGGCAAAATCCCATGCGTGGCGATTACAACGGGCAGTCCGGCGGAAGAACTTATTAAAGCCGGCGCGGAAATGGCGGTCGCCGACTATAACGACCCAAAATTATTAAAATTATTTAATTAACACATATGCCAAAATCAAACCTCCAAAAAGAAACGGATATAAAAGCGCTCTCCTGGCTGGAAAAATACATGCGCTTCGTTAACTATATCGGCGCGGCCCAGCTGTACCTCAAGGACAATTTCCTCCTGCGCAAACCCCTGAAGAAAGAGGACATCAAAGAAAGGATCCTCGGCCATTGGGGAACGGTCCCGGGGCTGAATTTCATCTACGCGCACATGAATTATCTCATCAGCAAACATGGTGGAGAATTCATGTACATGGTCGGACCCGGGCACGGAGCTCCGGCCGTAATCGCAAACCTGTTCGCGGAAGGCACCCTTGCCGACTATTATCCGGATTTGCAAAGAAACCGCAAAGGGACAGCCAAACTGATTAAATCGTTCAGCTGGCCGGGCGGATTCCCAAGCCACACGAACCCTGGCACGCCGGGAGCAATCCTTGAAGGCGGAGAACTCGGATACAGCCTTGCCACGGCGTACGGCGCCGTCATGGACAACCCCGACCTGATCGTCACATGCGTTGTCGGCGACGGAGAAGCGGAAACGGGCCCTCTGGCCACCGCATGGCACGGCAATAAATTCCTGAATCCAAAAACAAGCGGCGCAGTCCTGCCGATTCTGCACGCCAACGGCTACAAGATCACCGGCCCGACCATATACGCCACGATGAGCGACAAGGAACTGACAGACCTCTTCACGGGTTTCGGTTACGAACCGCGCATCGTCAACGCCCAGCATATCCACACAAAGCAATCGAACGAAAAGATGATGGAGGCGATGGAATGGGCGTACCAGCGGATCCGCGCTGTCCAGAAAAAAGCGCGCGCCTCAAAGACCCCACTGCTAAAACCACGCTGGCCGATGTTGGTTTTGCGCTCACTCAAAGGCGATACCGGCATCAAGATGGCCGACGGACACAAGGTCGAAGGAACATACCATTCGCACGGCATCCCCATCGGCGATCCTCAGAAAAATCCGGACCACTTCAAGCTGGTGAAGGAATGGCTGGAAAGCTACCGAGTCACGGAACTGGTGGACAAAATGGACCGTCCTCTGCCGGAAGTGCTGGAATTCGTACCAAAAGGCGATCAACGCATGGGCCAATGCAAACACGCCAACGGCGGAAAAATGCGCAAAGACCTTGATCTTC
>Ga0209668_10001427_pt1 | contig 10225 bp, 10 predicted proteins | sample FrelakmetPLP11PL_FD_187150 | JGI IMG/M metagenome (GOLD analysis project Ga0209668, IMG submission 187150) | Freshwater lake sediment microbial communities from the University of Notre Dame, USA, for methane emissions studies - PLP11 PL (SPAdes)... | ecosystem: Environmental > Aquatic >... | reverse complement strand
ATTTCATCGATGCCAGCCCCAGCCCCTGGCATGCCGTGCAGAACGTGGCGGAACGTTTGCGGCACGGTGGCTTCGTTGCCCTGCGCGAGGACGAGCGCTGGCAACTGGCGACTGGCGGGCGTTATTTCGTGATCCGCGGCGGTGCGTCGATCGTCGCCTTCGCGGTCGGCGGCGATGATCTCGCCGCCAGCGGTTTCCGGCTGGTCGGCGCGCATACCGACTCGCCCGGCCTGCGTGTCAAGCCGAAGGCGCTGCAGGGCGGGGAAGGCTTGCTGCGGCTTGGCGTCGAGGTCTATGGCGGGCCGCTTCTGGCGACCTTTGCCGACCGCGACCTGAGCCTTGCCGGCCGGGTTGCCGTGCGTAACGGCGACGGCGTCGATATGCGCCTGGTCCATTACCCCGAGCCGCTGCTCCGCTTGCCCAATCTGGCGATCCACATGAATCGCGAGGTGAACGAAAACGGCCTCAAGTTCAACAAGCAGACCGAATTGCCGCTGGTGCTTGGTCTTGCCGGTGACGGCACGGTCGATGACGGGCGTTTCCAGGCGCTGCTCGCCGCGCAACTCGCGGTTGCGCCGGACGACATCCTGAGCTGGGAGCTTTGCGTCTGCGACACGCAAGCAGGTGTCTTCTGGGGGGCGGGGCAGGCGTTCATCGCCGACAGCCAGCTTGACAACCTGGCCTCGTGTCATGCCGGACTGAGTGCCCTTCTCGGCGTGGAAAACCCGGCGACGACCAATGTCTGCGCCTTTTTCGACCATGAAGAAGTGGGCAGCGAGAGCGCGACCGGCGCCGGCGGCAGTTTCATCGCCGATGTCCTGCGCCGGATCGCCGCCGGCGCCGGGCTTGACGACGAGGGACATCGCTGTGCGTTGGCGCGCAGTTTTTTCATCAGCGCCGACATGGCGCACGCCTGGAACCCGAATTTCCCGGCAGCCTACGAGCCGGCGCATCGGGTCGCGGTCAACGGCGGTCCGGTGATCAAAACCAATGCCAACCAGCGCTACAGCACCGGGGCCGACAGCGCGGCGCGCTTCATGTTGCTGTGCGAGAAGGCCGGGGTGCCATGCCAGCAGTATGCGCATCGCAGCGACCTCGGCTGCGGCAGCACCATCGGCCCGATCGTCGCCGCCGGACTCGGCGTGGCGAGTGTCGATGTCGGTTCGCCGATGTGGGCGATGCACAGCATCCGCGAGAGCGCCGGCGTGCTCGATCACGGCTACATGATCGCCGCCCTGACGGCGGCGTTTTCGGAGTGACTGCCAATGGTGGCCGGAACGGCCTCGTTTCCGGGAAATCTGTTGACTTGCCCCCGGACATCCTTATAATGCGCGTCTCTTCAGGCGGTTAGCTCAGTTGGTTAGAGCGCCACGTTGACATCGTGGAGGTCGTTGGTTCGATTCCAATACCGCCTACCAAATTCCTGACGGAGCTGAAATGGTCTTTTTCCGAACTCGCCTCACCGTTCAGAAACTCTAACCGAGTCAGCTTTCGTTCGACCAGAAAAGTGCGGCTCGCCCCGCACTTTTTTTTTGCCCTGAGGCCTGTCATGCCTGATATCAAACTGCCCGACGGTTCCATTCGTTCCTTCGAGAATCCGGTGACGATCGCCGAGGTCGCCGCCAGTATCGGCGCTGGTCTTGCCCGCGCCGCGCTGGCCGGCAAGGTCGATGGTGCGCTGGTCGATACCTCGTATCTGATCGAGAAGAATGCCGATCTGGCCATCATCACCGACCGTGACGCCGAAGGCCTGGATCTCATCCGCCATTCGACGGCCCACCTGCTGGCCTACGCCGTGAAGGAGTTGTTCCCGGAAGCGCAGGTCACCATCGGGCCGGTCATCGAAAACGGCTTCTACTACGATTTCGCCTACAAGCGCCCGTTTACGCCGGAAGACCTGGCCGCGATCGAAAAGCGCATGGCCGAACTGGTGAAAAAGGACATCCCGGTCAGCCGCGAGGTCTGGAACCGCGACGACGCGGTCAAATTCTTCCTCGGCCAGGGTGAGAAGTACAAGGCCGAACTGATCGCCGCCATACCGGCCGATCAGCAGGTTTCGCTGTATCGCGAAGGCGATTTCATCGACCTCTGTCGCGGCCCGCACGTACCGACGACGGCCAAGCTCAAGGTCTTCAAGCTGATGAAGGTGGCCGGCGCCTACTGGCGTGGCGATCATCGCAACGAACAGCTGCAGCGCATCTACGGCACCGCCTGGGCGAAGAAGGAAGACCTCGACGCCTACCTGCACATGCTGGAAGAGGCCGAAAAGCGCGATCATCGCCGCCTCGGCAAGCAGTTCGATCTTTTCCACATGCAGGACGAAGCGCCAGGTCTGGTCTTCTGGCACCCCAAGGGCTGGGCGATCTGGCAGGAAATCGAGCAGTACATGCGCGCCGTCTATCGCAACAACGGCTACCAGGAAGTGCGCTGCCCGCAGATCCTCGACAAGACCCTGTGGGAAAAATCGGGCCATTGGGAGCACTACAAGGACAACATGTTCACGACGTCTTCGGAGAACCGCGACTACGCGGTCAAGCCGATGAACTGCCCGGGCCATGTCCAGGTGTTCAATGCCGATCTCCGTTCCTACCGCGAGTTGCCGCTCCGCTACGGCGAGTTCGGTTCCTGCCACCGCAACGAGCCGACCGGCGCGCTGCACGGCCTGATGCGCGTGCGCGGCTTCGTGCAGGATGACGGCCACATTTTCTGTACCGAAGACCAGATCGAATCCGAGGTCACCGCCTTCAATGCGCTGGTCAAGAAGGTCTATGCCGATTTCGGATTCAACGATGTGGCGGTCAAGCTGGCCCTGCGTCCGGATAGCCGCGTCGGTTCCGACGAAGTGTGGGACAAGGCCGAGGACGCACTGCGTCAGGGTTTGCGCGCTTCCGGCCTGGAGTGGACGGAGTTGCCGGGCGAGGGGGCCTTCTATGGCCCGAAGATCGAATTCCACATCAAGGACGCGATTGGCCGTTCCTGGCAGTGCGGCACCATGCAGGTCGATTTCTCGATGCCGGGTCGCCTGGGGGCGGAATATGTCGCCGCCGACGATACGCGCAAGACGCCGGTCATGCTGCATCGGGCGATTCTCGGGTCGCTCGAGCGCTTCATCGGCATCCTGATCGAGAATTTCTCGGGTGCCTTGCCCCTGTGGCTGGCCCCGGTTCAGTTGATGGTTCTGAATATTTCCGAAAAGCAGGCGGATTACGCCGCCGAAGTCGCGCAAAAGCTACATCAGGCGGGCTTCCGCGCCGAGTCGGATTTGCGCAACGAGAAAATAACCTATAAAATCCGCGAACATAGCTTGAACCGGCTGCCTTATCAGCTCGTTGTGGGCGACAAGGAAAAGGCGGACGGACTGGTGGCCGTGCGTACTCGCGGTGGTCAGGATCTCGGACAGATGTCCGTGGATGAACTGATCAGGCGACTTCAGGGAGAAGTCGCGGCGCGTAGTGGCACGGCTTAATTATTGTTGTTTTCGGGGGTTTCACCATAGCTCAGAACAAGGCGCATCGCCTCAACGAAGAAATTACGGTTCCGGAGATTCGTCTCCAGGGTGTGGAGGGTGAACAGCTCGGTATCATGAGTGTCCGTGCTGCACTCCAGATGGCAGAGGAAGCAGGCGTCGATCTGGTCGAGATCGCGCCGATGGCCAAGCCGCCGGTCTGCCGGATCATGGACTACGGCAAGTTCAAGTATCAGGAACAGAAGCGCGCCCACGAAGCCAAGTTGAAGCAGAAGCAGGTACAGGTCAAGGAAATCAAGCTGCGCCCGGGTACCGACGAAAACGATTACCAGATCAAGCTCAGGAACATGACGCGTTTCCTGGAAGAGGAAGACAAGGTCAAGGTGACCCTGCGCTTCCGGGGTCGCGAAATGGCGCATCAGGAATTCGGCATGCGCCAGCTGGAAAGAATCAAGGCGGATCTCGACGCCGTCGGGCAAGTCGAGCAGATGCCGAAGATGGAAGGGCGACAGATGATCATGATCATCGCGCCGGCCAAGAAAAAAGCTTGATAAACAGGCTTAATAAGTAGTTGTAATTTGTTGTTTTAATATGTGTTTTCGGGTAGTAGAAGCGTTCCCGCCGGGAGCCACCTGACAGCATGTCATTAGGAGCAGAAAATGCCCAAAATGAAGACCAAGAGCAGCGCCAAGAAGCGCTTTTCGGTCCGCGCCGGCGGCAGCATCAAGCGCGGCCAAGCCTTCAAGCGCCACATCCTGACCAAGAAGACGACCAAGGTGAAGCGTCACCTCCGCGGTGCCGTTGCTGTGCATGAGCGTGATACCGCTTCCGTTCGTGCCATGATGCCCTACGCATAAGGAGATAGATAATGCCTAGAGTAAAACGTGGTGTAACGGCGCGCGCGCGTCACAAGAAGGTTCTCGTCCAGGCCAAGGGTTACCGCGGTCGGCGCAAGAACGTATATCGCATCGCCAAGCAGGCGGTGATGAAGGCCGGTCAATATCAGTACCGCGACCGTCGTCAACGCAAGCGCCAGTTCCGTTCGCTGTGGATCGCCCGTATCAATGCCGCCGCCCGTCTGGAAGGCATGAAGTACAGCACCTTCATGAACGGTCTGAAGAAGGCCAACATCGAAGTCGACCGCAAGGTTCTGGCCGATCTGGCCGTCTTCGATCAGCCGGCATTTGCCGCTCTGGCCAATCAGGCCAAGGCACAGCTCGGCGCCTGAGCGAAAGCGTAATTGGAAAAAGGAGGCGCAAGCCTCCTTTTTTAGTTTCGGCCGCCGCTTTGCGGCTTCACGTCGGCTTCGCCGACATGAGCCTTCACTGAAACGTGCGTTTTGTTGGTGGAATCCATGGACAATCTCGATCAAATTGTTGGCGAAGCCCGGTCGGCGTTCGCTGCCATTTCCGACCCCGATGCGCTGGAACAGGTGAAAGCCCGTTTCCTCGGCAAGAGTGGTCAGATCACCGAGCTTCTCAAAGGTTTGGGCAAGTTGCCGCCGGAAGAGAAGAAAACTGCCGGTGCGGCGATCAACGTCGCCAAGACGGCGGTTGAAGCTGCGCTTAACGAGCGGCGCGAAGGAATCCGCAAGGCCGCGCTGGAAGCGCGCCTGGCCGAGGAGGCGCTGGATGTCACTCTGCCCGGCCGCGCCGAGGCGCGCGGTAGCCTGCATCCGGTGACGCGGACGCTGGAACGCATCGAGGCGCTGTTTCGTTCGATCGGCTTCCAGGTGGCCGACGGCCCGGAAATCGAGGAAGACTTTTTCAATTTCACCGCCTTGAACACGCCCGAAGATCACCCGGCGCGTTCGATGCACGACACGTTTTACCTGCAGAACACGGACGGTACAGTGGCCGACAAGGTGCTGCTGCGTACCCATACCAGCCCGATCCAGGCGCGCTACATGCAGGCGCACGTGGCCCGCTATGGTCAACTGGAAAAAATGCCTGAAATCCGCATCATCGCGCCGGGCCGCGTCTATCGCGTCGACTCCGACGCGACGCATTCGCCGATGTTCCATCAGGTCGAAGGCCTGTGGGTGGGCGAGGGCGTTTCCTTTGCCGACCTCAAGGGCGTGATCGCCGATTTCCTGCGCAGTTTCTTCGAGAGCGACGATCTCAAGGTCCGCTTCCGTCCCTCATTCTTCCCGTTTACCGAGCCGTCGGCCGAAATCGACGTCGCTTTCATGAGCGGCGCGCTGGAAGGGCGCTGGCTGGAAATCGCCGGCTGCGGCATGGTGCATCCCGACGTGCTGCGCATTGCCGGCATCGACCCGGAAAAATATACCGGCTTTGCCTTCGGCTTCGGCCCGGATCGCCTGACCATGCTGCGTTACGGCGTCAATGACCTGCGCCTGTTCTTTGAAGGCGACCTCCGTTTCCTGAGGCAATTCGCATGAAATTCTCCGAATCCTGGTTGCGTACCCTCGTCGACACCCGGTTGTCGAGCGAGGAGCTGTCCCATCTGCTGACCATGGCCGGTCTCGAAGTCGAAGGTTTGGAGCCGGTCGCCCCCCAATTCAACGACGTCGTCGTCGCCCAGGTGCTCGAAGTCGTCAGGCATCCAGATGCCGACCGTCTGAATGTCTGCAAGGTCGATACCGGTCGCGGCGAGCCGACGATCATCGTCTGCGGTGCGCCGAATGTCGCCGTCGGCTTGCGCGTGCCTTGCGCCTTGCCGGGGGCCAGATTGCCCGGCGACTTCACCATCAAGATCGCCAAGGTGCGCGGTATCGAGTCCTCAGGCATGCTCTGCTCGGCCAAGGAACTCGGCATTGCCGAAGACGCTTCCGGCCTGCTGATCCTGCCGGCCGATGCGCCGGTTGGTCAGTCGATCCGCCAATACCTCGATCTTGATGACAATCAGTTCGAGCTCAAATTGACGCCGAATCGTGCCGACTGTCTGTCGTTGACCGGTGTCGCCCGCGAAGTCGCGGCCATTGCCGGCGCCCAGGCCAAACTGGTCGAAGTGCCGGATGTCGTGGCGACCATCGCCGATCAGCGTGTTGTCTTACTCGATGCGCCGGCTGCCTGTCCGCTCTATTTCGGTCGTGTGCTCAAGGGCGTCAATGCCAAGGCGCCAACCCCGGAATGGATGAAGCGTCGCCTCGAGCGCAGCGGCATCCGCTCGATTTCCGCCCTGGTCGATGTCACCAATTACGTGATGCTCGAACTCGGCCAGCCGCTGCATGCTTTCGACAATACTAAGCTGCAAGGTGCGGTCCACGCCCGCATGGCCAAGCCGGAAGAAAAGTTGCTGCTGTTGAACGAGCAGACCATCAATATCGACGCCGATATCCTGGTCATTGCCGACGACGCCAAGCCGCTGGCCATGGCCGGCATCATGGGCGGCGAGGAAAGCGGCATCACGCTGGAAACCAGCGAGCTGTTCCTTGAGTCGGCCTTCTTCGCACCGAAAGCAATTGCCGGTCGTGCCCGTCGCTACGGTTTTGGCTCGGATGCCTCGCATCGTTTCGAACGTGGCGTCGATTTCGGCGGCGCCCGCCGTGCCATCGAGCGTGCCACCCAATTGATCATCGATATCTGCGGCGGGGCCGCCGGTCCGGTGACCGAAGCCCGGGCAGAAATGCCGGCGCGCAAGCCGGTGCGTCTGCGCAGCGCGCGTGCCTCCAGTGTGATCGGCATGGCTTTCTCTCCAGAACAGATCGCCAAGTTGTTCTCCGGCCTCGGTCTGCCCTTCGTCTGCGACGGCGATGATTTTCTGGTCACGCCGCCGACCTGGCGCTTCGACATCGAAATCGAGGAAGACCTGATCGAGGAAATTGCCCGCCTGCATGGTTACGACAATATCCCGGCGCCGGCGCCTCGTGGTCCGCTGAAGATGCTGGTGCAGCCGGAAGCGCAGCGTCCGCAGGCGCGCATCCGTCAGTTGCTGGTCGATCGCGGCTATCAGGAAGTGGTCAATTTCGCGTTTGTCGAAGAGGTGTGGGAGGCGGATTTTGCCGCCAACACGAATCCGATCCGCTTGGCCAATCCTATCGCCAGCCAGATGGCAGTGATGCGGTCGACCCTGTTCGGTGGCCTGATTTCGAATCTGGTGACCAACCTCAAGCGCAAGCAGAGTCGCGTTCGCCTGTTTGAAACCGGGAGAACTTTCCATCGCGATACCGGGGGAGGTCCGGTCTCAGGGTTTCATCAGCCGTGGAAATTGTCTGGCCTGGCTTATGGTGGTGCGCTGCCGGAAGGTTGGGGCAGCGGTACGCGCAAGGCGGATTTCTACGACGTCAAGGGCGATCTCGAAGCCTTGCTGGCGCCTGCCGGATTGCGCTTCGAGAAACTGGTTCATCCGGCCCTGCATCCGGGTCGCGCCGCCAAGGTGATTCTCGAAGGCATCGAAATCGGCTGCCTCGGCGAACTGCATCCGGAATGGGTCCAGAAATACGATTTGCCGCAAGCGCCGGTTGTCTTCGAAGTCGATTTCGCGGCTGTCACTGCGGCCAATGTACCGGCTTATGTCGAGGTCTCGAAATTCCCGCCGGTGATCCGCGACCTCGCCATCGTCGTCGATCAGAGTCTTTCCTTGCAGGCTCTGCTCGATGGTCTGCAAGGGAAGTTGCCAGCCCTCATCCAGGACGTTCAACTGTTCGATGTATACGCCGGGAAGGGTGTTCCAGAAAACAAGAAAAGTCTTGCATTCCGGATAGTTATGCAAGATACTCAACGTACTTTGCAAGATACGGAAGTCGAATTGGCGGTGCAGCAACTGGTGTCCTGTCTAGAGCAGGCATTTGCCGCGCAACTGCGCGCCTGACGGAAATCATGACAATGACACTGACCAAAGCGGAGCTTGCCGACCTGTTGTTCGAAAAGGTCGGTCTCAACAAGCGTGAGGCCAAGGATATGGTCGAAGCCTTCTTCGAGGAGATTCGCAATGCCCTTGAAACGGGGGATGGCGTCAAGCTCTCCGGCTTCGGCAATTTCCAGTTGCGCGACAAGCCGCAACGTCCGGGGCGTAATCCCAAGACCGGCCAGGAAATCCCCATTACAGCGCGCCGCGTTGTCACTTTCCACGCCAGCCAGAAACTGAAGTCCGACGTCGAACTTGCCTGCGATGGAACATCGGCTTAAAGCGCCGGGCGGCGACGAACTGCCGCCAATTCCCGCCAAACGTTACTTCACGATTGGTGAGGTCAGCGAACTGTGCGGCGTCAAGCCGCACGTGTTGCGCTACTGGGAGCAGGAATTCAATCAGCTCAAGCCCGTGAAGCGTCGGGGTAACCGCCGCTATTATCAGCACCATGAGGTTCTGCTCGTCCGGCGTATCCGTGAACTTCTTTATAATCAGGGATTTACAATCAGTGGTGCTCGTAACCGGCTCGATGAGGGCGTGGCGACTGAACGCGCTGCGGTCGACGTTTCAGGATCGGCGAATTCCGTTGGCAGTCTGCGTGCGGAATTGGAGTATGTAATTCAGATGTTGCGCCTTTGAATCCCGCGGTTTTACGGTATAATTCCGCGCTTGTCGGGGCGTAGCGCAGCCTGGTAGCGCACTTGCATGGGGTGCAAGGGGTCGCGAGTTCGAATCCCGCCGCCCCGACCAATGGAATCAAGCAATTAGGCCAATCTTCGGATTGGCCTTTTTCGCTATTTTTCAAAGATGGTGGGTGTTAACTACGGAAATACTGTTATGCCTCTAGAACGCCTGCAGCCAACTCCCGAGATCTTGCTGCCCGAAGTAGCCGAACTCATCGTCACGGCACTGAATCTGGACATCGGCCCCGAACAGATTGAACCCGATGCGCCACTTTTCGGCGAAGGCCTTGGCCTGGATTCAATCGATGTTCTGGAAATCGCCCTAGTGATTTCCAAGCGTTATGGATTCCAGTTGCGCTCGGACAGCGAGGACAATGTCCGCATCTTTTCATCGTTGCGGACCCTGGTTGCTTATATCGCTGTCCACCGCACAAAATGAACCGCGTGTCTCCGGCGGCTGTCATGCGCGGGGCCGGGTTAGCCTTCGTGATGATCGCATGGGCAGTGCTGGCGCATATCAATAGCGCGGGTAGCGCAGTTTCCGATGTCGGCTTGGTTCTGGCTCTAGCACCGCTGCTTGCGGCGGCTATGATTCTGCTCTGGCGAGTTGGTGATACGGTCCGGACGGTTCTTGGCGGCCTTGCGGCCATTGGCTTGCTCGCATGGCTCTGGGCGAGCCTGCGCCAGAATGTGGCGCTGGTATATTTCATTCAGCACCTCGGCACAAACCTCGCGCTTGGAGCTCTTTTTGGCCGGAGTCTTCGTTCCGGTGGCACGCCGCTGGTCACACATTTTGCGTTATTTGCGCACAATGGCGTGATTCCGCCATCGATAGAGCGTTATACCAGACAGGTCACCATTGCCTGGACCGTTTTCTTTCTGGCCAGCGCCAGTGCTTCGGCATTGCTTTTCTTTTTTGCGCCACAAGCGGCCTGGTCGGTTTTCGCAAATCTGCTGACCTTTCCGCTGGTCTTGCTGATGTTTGCGGTAGAGCTGTTGTTCCGGCGCCAAATACTTCCACCCGAGGAACGTACCGGGGTTGCCGATACCCTCCGCGGCTACCGCGCGGCAATGCGCCATCGCGCCAACTCGCTCGCCAGGCACCCATGAATTCTTTTCCCCTGGTGCGGCATGGCAGCCTCGATGACATCTTTGCGTGGTCGCCCGCTGGCTCCATCAGTGTCCGCGATTTTCTGGCTGACGTGGAAGCATTGGCGGTTCAACTCCCCGTCGCGCGCTTTGTGTTGAATGTCTGTCAGGATCG
>Ga0209668_10001426_pt1 | contig 10226 bp, 8 predicted proteins | sample FrelakmetPLP11PL_FD_187150 | JGI IMG/M metagenome (GOLD analysis project Ga0209668, IMG submission 187150) | Freshwater lake sediment microbial communities from the University of Notre Dame, USA, for methane emissions studies - PLP11 PL (SPAdes)... | ecosystem: Environmental > Aquatic >... | reverse complement strand
GTTAAGCTATCGTTTTCTTCGTCACTTAATAAACGCGAAAGCTCATAAATGGCCTTTCTAGGCACTATAATTTGATTACTATTTACCGTTATATTTGCTTCTTTTACATTAAGTGCTAACCGATGGCCATCCGTAGCTACAGCTCTTAAGCTTCCCGGACCTAATTCCCATAGCATTCCATTTAAATAGTAACGTACATCTTGCTGTGCCATAGCAAAATTAGTCGATTCTATCAAAGAGCGTAAACCTTTCTGCGATAAAACAAACTCTAACTGTTCTGGGTAGTTATCTAAAGCTTCACTAATGGGAAAATCTGTTGCTGGTAAAGTAGATAAATTAAATCGACTACGACCACATTGAAGATACAGCTTATCGCCTTTTTGTTGAAATTTTAATTCACTACCTTCAGGTAAGCTTCGACAAATATCCATTAGTTTTCTAGCTGGTGCAGTAGTTATCCCAGATTCACCTGACTTTTCTAAAGTAACTCGACCCGCTAATTCTACTTCCATATCAGTACCCAGTAAGGATAAATTTTTATCGTCCAATTTTATTAAAAGATTGGAAAGTATAGGCAAAGTCTGGCGGCGTTCAATCACCGCTGTTACCAATTGTAAAGGCTTCAATAATATTTCACGATTAATTGCAAATTGCATTTTTTTCTTCCTCAACTTGATAAAGTACGCAATAAATTTATAAAATCTTCAGCAATTCCGGTATTGGTTTTTTTTAACTCTTGTATTTTTCGGAATGCATGTAATACCGTCGTATGATCGCGCCCACCAAAAGCACGGCCAAGCTCAGGTAAACTATGATTTGTTAATTCTTTTGCAAGTGCCATAGCAATCTGACGTGCCCGCGCCAAAGAAGACGTACGACGTTTAGAAAGCAAATCAGAAACTTTAATTTTATAATATTCAGCAACAGTTTTAATAATATTATCCACTGTTACTAATTTATCTTGTAAAGCGAGAACATCTTTTATAGCTTCGCGTACTAATTCAAGTGTGATCTGTAGTCCTGTAAATTGCGCATAAGCGATTACCCGTTTTAATACACCTTCCAGTTCCCTTACATTGGAATGAATTCGTTTCGCAATAAAAAAAGCAACTTCCTGAGGTAAACTTATTTTGGTTTGCTCAGCTTTACTAATTAAAATAGCGACTCGGGTTTCAAGATCGGGGGGTTCAATAGCAACCGTAAGCCCCCAACCTAAACGTGATTTTAATCGCTCTTCTACTCCTGACATTTCCTTAGGATATCGATCACAGGTTAATACAATTTGCTGTTGACTTTCGAGCAAAGTATTAAATGTATGAAAAAATTCCTCTTGCGAACGATCTTTTCCTGCAAAAAATTGAATATCATCGATTAATAACGCATCTAACGATCGATAATAAGTTTTAAAATCATTAATTGTATTAGTTTGCAAAGCTCTAATCATATCAGCAACAAAACGTTCAGAATGCAGATATAATACTTTGGCATGTGGGTTCTTTAATAAAATAGAGTTACCTATTGCATGCATTAAATGAGTCTTCCCTAATCCGACCCCACCATAAAGTAATAGAGGATTGTATGCACCACCAGGATTTTCTGCGACCTGTACAGAAGCAGCTCGCGCTAACTGATTAGATTTTCCTTCGACAAAATTAATAAATGTAAAATTTGAATTTATGTGCGTTGCTGAAACCTTAACAACCTTAGACTTTCCCTTAAGGTCGTGTGTATTTCGTAATATAGGAGATATTTGAGATGCTTGATTATTGCGGCTACCGACCCTTAATATAACTTCCGGAGGTGCTTCATCCAATTGAGTCAAAATCTGATTGATATGAACCAAAAATCTTTCATTCACGCAATGCAATACAAATTGGTTAGGCGCCCATAGGACAAGCTGATCTTCTTTTTGTTCTGCCTGCAACGGTCGTATCCAGGTATTAAAATCTTGAAGGGATATATGGTCTTGTAGTCGATCTAAACATTTTTGCCAAACGAACGTTGCTAAAGCGGGTTGCCACAATATTCCTCTATCACATAAAAAGGTTTAACCAACCTAAGTTCATATCATAATTCTTATAGCTTATCTAGCCTAAGCTCATTAAAAAAAAGATGATGTGTATTTGCAAGTAATTTCCAATAAAATTTTTATCGGGATGAAAGAATAAAGAATTTAAAGTTTTTGTTAAAAAATTACTAACTATGGAAAAAATGACTTCGTTGATTAGAAATCAAAATAATAAATAGTTAGTTTATAAAAATTGTCCAGTAATATATCCATTGCATAACAAATAGGCATGCTGATGCTTCTTTTAGCTTGCAATCAGGGCTTTTCAGAGAGCTTCGATTTTTCTGTTGGTTGATCTTGAATTCAGTCATCGGACTATATCTCTCGGTAGACTTTATAAAAGATAAGCAACTCTAACTGCTTTAGCGCTTTATATAAACAATTCTATTTCTAAAATCTCGTAGTATGCTCCATGCATATTATTTTTTGAACAAATTTAATATTTTAAAATCTGTTAATAATTACTAACAAGCCTGTGTGCAAAAGTGTAAAAAAAAAAGTGTATTGACTTACCGTGAAATTTGCATTTAGTCACTCACATTTATTCCCAACTTATCATTGGTTAATTTTTTAGCTAACTTATTGAAAAATATAATAAAATTATAGTTAATAACAGAAATATCCTTTCCTTATCATCACATCTATCTATTTAAAATAATTTATTATAATAATAGAGGTAAAAAGTAATAAATAAGGGGGGGAACCGTTCGGATTTTAACTTTAGCTTAATAGTATTTAAATGATCTTAAAAGATGTGAAATAATCTAATTTATAGATAATTAAAAAGGGAAGCTACTTCTTTGGGAGTATCTTCAAATTGTTTAAAATATATACATAGAAGGAATGGAGAGATTTTTTATAAAAATCACTTTAAAGTATCTATATTCACGCTTCAGGATGAATGAATTGACAATCTAAATGGGGTCACCTAAGATACGTCATCTTTGCAAGTCAAAAACCCTTTAGGGGTATAATTATGAAAAGAACATATCAACCTAGTAAGCTTAAACGTAAAAGAACACATGGGTTTAGAGCGCGGATGGCCACGAAAAAAGGCCGTTTAATCCTCAAACGACGTCGTGCAAAAGGCCGCATGCGATTAACTGCCTAATTTTAGGTTATTTCTTCATTTGATAAAGACTAACCAAGGCTTCATTAAGTCATTACGGCTTCAACGAGCGGAAGATTTTCAACAGACTTTTCGATTAGGGAAGAAACAAAAAGAAGGTGGTTTAGTTGTTTATACTAAGCTTAATGGTTTAGGTTATGCTAGATTAGGTTTAGCTGTTGCGAAAAAAATAATTCCAAGCGCAACGTCTAGGAATCGTCTAAGGCGTCTCATACGCGAGAGCTTTCGGCTTAATCAGCATAGATTACCTGAAGTAGATATTGTTATAGTGGTCACAAGTCGGTCTTTATATAATAATCAAGTTTTGTTATGTGATTTAGATAAACAATGGTCAAGGTTAGCAGTTTTTTACAAAAGAGCCTGATCTTTTTTTTGCAGGTTTACCGTTATTTTATTAGTCCTTTGATAGGACATCATTGTCGTTTTTATCCAAGCTGTTCGAAATATGCCCAAATAGCGATTAGATACTTTGGTGTCTGCAAAGGGTCATATCTGACAGTACGCCGACTATTACGTTGTCACCCTTTGCATGCCGGTGGGTATGATCCTGTCCCTCCACTTCCCGTTTCTAAACTACCAACTAAAATGAGTTAACTTATATGGAACTGGCTCGTGTTTTTTTATTAGGCGCCTTGTTTTTAATTGCATTTATGTTATGGAACGCATGGCAAAATGAATACCCGCCTAACAGTCAAGAAATAGGATCTGCAAATTTTATAAAAAAACAGTTAGTAAATAATAAAGAAGTAAAATTACCGATATCATCGATATCACTGACTGAAGCAGCTATTCCAATTAAAGATATTCAACGTTTTATCCACGTCAAAACAGATGTACTAGATATTTGGATAGATACCTTAGGAGGAAACATTGTCAAAGCTAATCTTTTACAATATCCACAACATCCTAGTCAGGTTAATTCTTCTCCATTTCAATTATTAAGCCCTAATGCAGCTAATTATTATGTTGCTCAAAGTGGGTTAGCATTATCTGATAAAAAACAGGTGTTTCAATATTACAGCCCTAAAAATAACTATAGTTTAGATCCAGGGCAATCAGAGCTCAAAGTTAATTTAATTTGTAATACTTGTGGAAAAACTCAGATTCAAAAACAATTTACGTTTAAAAGAAATGATTATTTGATCCCAATTAATTATCAAATATCGAATCATTCGTCTTCTATTTGGGAAGGACGTCTTTATATTCAATTTCAACAAAAGAAAATTGCTCAAGCACATAGTTTATTTAATATTAGTTCTTATACGGGCGGGGCAATTTCTACGCAAGATAAACCTTATCAAAAAATTAGTTTCGACAAAATGGGACAAGGAAATATCTCGTTAGTTACCCAAAGTGGTTGGGTAGCCATGTTACAGCATTATTTTTTAAGTGCTTGGATACCTCCCGTTGGACAGGAATTCCATTTCTATAGCTATGCAAAAGGTGATATTTACACATTGGGTATGATAGGTGTGCCCTTTCAGGTTCAACCCGGTATGGGATTTACCAGCCAAAGCAAGCTTTACCTTGGTCCTGAAATCATGGACCGCTTAAAAGCGGCTGCCCCTCACTTAGACTTGACTGTGGATTATGGAATTTTATGGTTCATTTCCATGGCACTTTTTTGGTTATTAAAACATATCCATCATTATGTTGGAAACTGGGGATGGTCGATAGTTATTGTAACAATATTAATCAAATTAGCATTTTATCATTTATCGGCCAAAAGTTATCGTTCCATGGCCAGTATGCGTAACTTACAACCTCGTTTACAAGCCTTAAGAGAGCGCTACGGCGACGATAAGCAAAAGTTAACGCAAGCTACCATGGAGCTCTATAAAAAAGAGAAAGTGAATCCTTTAGGGGGTTGTTTACCTATAGTAGTGCAGATACCCGTATTTATCGCGCTTTACTGGATGCTTTTAGAGAGTGTCGAGCTAAGACAAGCGCCATTCATACTTTGGATTCACGATCTATCAACCAAAGATCCGTACTATATTTTACCTATTTTAATGGGTATTACTATGTTTATTCAACAACGCTTAAATCCGCCGCCGCCAGACCCAACGCAAGCTAAAGTGATGCAGTTTTTACCTATTTTCTTTACTGCTTTATTTTTGAATTTTCCTTCAGGATTAGTATTGTATTGGGTTGTGAATAACTCGCTCTCAATACTACAGCAATGGTTTATTATGCGTCGAGTAAGTATTGATTTATCAAGAAAAAAACGATGACAATGGTTAGAAGTGAGTGAATAATTTTGAAGAAACCTTAAATAAAAGCAATGAAACTATAGTAGCCCTTGCTACTCCTCATGGTAGAGGCGGAGTAGCGGTCATTCGTGTTTCAGGTTCAAATATTCAGACTATTGCTACTCAATTATTGGGTCATATTCCTAGAAAGAGATACGCAGAATATCTTCCATTTTTGGCAGAAAATGGAAGCACCATCGACGAAGGTCTTGCTTTATACTTCCCTGCCCCGAATTCTTTTACAGGTGAAGATGTTCTCGAGCTACAAGGTCATGGGGGACCTGTTATTGTAGATTGCCTATTGAAGCGGGTAATGCAGCTAGGCGCTCGATTGGCACGGCCGGGGGAGTTCACAGAGCGGGCATTTTTAAATTCAAAACTCGATCTTATACAAGCGGAAGCCATTTCTGATTTAATTGATGCAGAATCCGAACAAGCAGCGCGCGCGGCTATGCGTTCATTACAAGGAGACTTTTCTCAGCGCATTAACCAGATGAGAGATACCTTAATAAGCTTGAGAACATGGTTAGAAGCAGCAATAGATTTTGCTGATGAAAATATAGATTTTTTGAAGGACGCTGAAGTCATAAATAAATTACATTCTATTCTTGCTGGTATTCAAGAAATAAAAAATTTAGCTAAACAAGGTGCTTTGTTGAAAGAAGGATTAAATTTGGCTATTGTTGGCCCACCAAATGCTGGAAAATCAAGTTTATTAAATAGATTAAGTGCTCAAGAATCGTCGATTGTGACCCCTTTTGCTGGGACTACTCGCGATGTGATTAGAGAAAGGATTCAAATTGAGGGTTTATTACTTAACATTGTTGATACTGCCGGATTAAGAATTACCACAGAAGAGATAGAAAAAGAAGGTATTAAAAGAACACTAGCAGAAATAGTTAAAGCAGATTTAATTTTATGGGTAATCGATCATGCAACGACTTCGATTGGAGATTTAAAATTTTGGAAAGAACAGCAGACTTATTTAAAAAATATTTTTAGTGATAAACGTATAATTCTTGTTAGAAATAAAATTGATCTTAAGCAAGAAAAAGCAAGTATAGGTCGAGAAATGGGTTTTGATGTTATTAAATTATCTGTAGAAACAGGTGAAGGCTTAACATTACTTTTTAATTTTTTAAAAAAATGTGCTGGCTATACTATTTCATCTGAGGGTAATTTTAGTGCTAGACGTAGACATTTAGAAGCTTTAACAAATACCGAAGTTGCTCTAAGTAATGGATTAATAAAGTTAAAGGAAAATCATTTTCCTGAATTACTTGCTGAGGATTTACTTATAGCCCAAAATTTTTTGGGAGAAATCACTGGTCAGTTTACGACAAATGATTTGCTAGGAAAAATTTTTTCAAGTTTTTGTATCGGTAAATAAATTTTCATTATTTATTAAGTCATTAATAGCATTTAGAACAATTTGTGGTGTTAATTGTTTTAAACACTTGAAATGCATAAGTGGACACTGCCTTTCAAAACAAGGACTACAACTAAGTTTTAGATAAATTATTTTAGCCTTTACCGATAAAGGAGGCGTAAATTCCGGACTACTTGAACCATAGAGTGCAATTAAAGGTCGGTCTAACGCAGCGGTTAGATGCATAAGCCCTGAGTCATTGCTAATAACCAATGTAGCAAAAGATAAAATATTTAAAGCGTCTAGTAACGATGTTTTACCAATGAGATTAATACAAGCATTTTTAGTGAGTTTTTGTATTGTATGCCCCATGGATTCATCAGCTTTAGAACCAAGTAATATAACTTGCCAATCTTTTGATTTTTTATAATTTGCGATTTCTGCAAAATATTCTGCAGGCCAGCATTTAGCTGGACCATAGGCTGCACCAGGACATAGTATAAGTAAAGACTTTTCTTCAATTAAGCTTTTTATCTTTGTATTTTTGTGATTATGGTTAATTTCTAGGTGAGGTTGGAAAACTTGCCAATCTAAATTTTTATTGGTTAAGGCTTTAGTATTCCCTAATGCGAGAAAACGCTGGACCATCATAGGTAATATCTTTTTATTTAAAATACGCCAATCATTTAATAATCCGAAACGCATTTCGCCAAGCCAACCTGTTCTTATAGGGATATGGGCTGCAAAAGGAATAATGCCAGATTTCCATGAGTTTGGAAGAATAATTGCCTGCTGGTATTGTTTAATTCGCAATTCCATCCCAAGCTTCCAGCGTTTACGTAATTGAAGTTGGGAGTGGCCAAAAGGCATTGTGAATATTTCATTAATTTCAGGCATAACTGAATATAATTCATGACTCCAAGCAGGAGCTAATACATCGATTGTTGTCTCTAAGTTTCGATGTTTTATATATTTAAATAAAGATTGGGCAATGACTATATCGCCTATCCATGCAGGGCTAATAATGAGAATTTTTTTAGGATCATTCATAAAGTAATTCAGAAAAAATAAACAACGCATGAGTATTAAAATATCGTTATTTAGCAAGAAAGTCCTTCGTTTTTACCTAAGTGATACTAGAAAATATAGCTATTCAAAAAATTAACAGAATGTTAAAAAATTTCATTTTTCAAAAAAAATTCGGTTCCGCAATAAGGGCAAGTAACATGACCTGTTTTGGCAATGGGCAAATAAACTCTAGGGTGTGAATCCCATAGAGAGCTTTTTTTTAAAGGACATGAAAGAGGGAGATTTTTTGGGCTAATTTCATAATAATGTTTAGTTTGGCTGCGTTTTAATGGTAATGACATAGAAACCTCAAGGTTATTGTACTATTATTTTGCCAGTTCCATGCTAAACTGTATATAAATTTATCTTTTTTAGAACGGATGAAGGGTTTAAGGCTTAGTTTGCAGAAAACGTATTAAATTTACCCCTTAAAAGCTAACCTTTAAATCCATAATAATAATTAACTATTTTAATCATTTTTAATAAATTAATAGATTATATCTATTATTGACTGTGACTTATTTAAATTTGGTATTGGTAAAATTTCGTAGGTATTGAAAAATGGTAATGTTTCGAGGCCTCAAAGCTTCTAAGAAGGCACAAGCTGATTTATATGAGATTAAATCAGCTGAGGATCTATTAAATTCAGGAAATAATTTACCTTTAATTGAAGCTATAAAATCACTTCTCATTAAACCATCTGGGTGGTTGGATTATTATTTCCCTGTTATTAACAAATTTTCTGAATTTGTCCAGAGCATACCTTTAAATCAGGAAATTAGTTTTTTGGAAAGAGGTCTGGAAAGGAGCAAAAGAACACTAATTTTATGCTTGGAATATTTTTTTCCTGGGCAGAAAAATTTCAGTACTATTTCTGATATGGACGCATTATGGATTTATGCTGCCTTTACCGCAGCATTATTTTTAGATATTGGAAAACTTTTCGTTAAATATTCCATTACGGTATATCATAAGGAAATTTATCCCTTAAAAATATGGGAGCCTTACAAGGGTAGCATGTTAGGTCAAGGATATTATTACGAAGTAGATTATATAAAAGAAAATTTGGATGACTTAAAAAATTTAACTACGCATATTTTTGCACGTCAGATTTTAGATAGCGCAAATATTACTTTAGAAAAAAAAGGTTTTAATTGGATAGCCAGTGATTTAAATGTATTAAAAGCCTGGTTAAACTTATTATCTGGGCAAGAAAATCGCATTCCTATGACATCCTTTATGTCTATGGTTCCCCGCGCAGAAATTGATATGATTGAAAATTCTCGAATCAATGCACAAATAGTCGCTACAGACCCCAGTGGAGAAGCTTTTTTACAATGGTTGCGTAAAGAGCTTACCGATGGGAAAATTTTTATTAATGAAAAGGATGCTAAAATAAGTATATCTGATGGAAAAATATTTATATCTACAGCTCTTTTTCAAGAATTTGCTAATGCAAATCCAAATTACAAGCACCCAGAAGTGATAGAAAAACAATTTATTGATATAGCTAAACTCTATCAAATTTCTATCAGTGAATTAGATCAACGTTATAGAGTCTTTGGTGGTTTGTCTGGGCTGGGGGATTTAAATAAAAGATATCGAGCAGTAGGTGGAATATCCACAGCTCAGGAAAATCAAAAAAATTCACCACAGCGGATTTTACAAGGAGATATTCGTTTGATTTCGCTCATCACTTCAAATACTTCTATACAGAAAATTATTAATATAGACTCATCCTTAAATCCTAGCAAAAATTTTAATTTACCTAATTTAAATAGTTAATTTAAATATGGCAACTTATGCAATTGGTGATATTCAAGGTTGTTTTGATTCACTGATCCGATTGTTAGACAAAATTAACTTTGATTCCCTTCATGACATTTTATGGTTTACGGGCGATCTTGTGAATCGAGGTCCTAAGTCATTAGAAGTACTTCGCTTTATAAAAGAATTAAAAAATAGTCAAATAGTATTAGGCAATCATGATTTGTATCTTTTATCAGTTGTTTATGCGAGCGGAGGAAACTATGATCCGAAAAATAATTTACAAGCTATTTTAAATGCCCCAGACAAAGAAGAATTGTGCAATTGGTTAAGAAATAGATCTTTGCTACATCATGATGCTGATTTAGGCTATACCTTAGTACATGCTGGCTTTCCGCCACAATGGGATTTAAATAAAGCAATTGCTTGCGCAAAAGAAGTTGAAACTGTATTAAGAGGCAAACACTACATAGAATTTTTAAAAAATATGTATGGTAATGAGCCATCCCGATGGAGTGATGGTCTCATCGGATGGGAGCGATTACGATGCATTACAAATTGTTTGACCCGTTT
>Ga0209668_10001425_pt1 | contig 10227 bp, 15 predicted proteins | sample FrelakmetPLP11PL_FD_187150 | JGI IMG/M metagenome (GOLD analysis project Ga0209668, IMG submission 187150) | Freshwater lake sediment microbial communities from the University of Notre Dame, USA, for methane emissions studies - PLP11 PL (SPAdes)... | ecosystem: Environmental > Aquatic >... | reverse complement strand
TTAATAATATAATTCATTTATATAGGTCAAATAAAGGTGGCGCCCTTTTTAGGGGCGCCACAGCTGCCATATTTTATCTCTTTTGAGCGACAGGCTATGAATCTGTCTATATGTGTTTATTTAATAGTTCTTAACAGTTGTTAAATAAAATTTCTTACCATCTATTTCAACTTCTTCCTGAGATAACAAATCATTATTTCTTTCTTCATTAGGTTCTAAAGTAAATTCAATACTAGAATCACTATTACCTTCAGCATCATGGAACATAAAAGGACCGCTATTTTCAAAATTTCCTTGTAAAAATCTTTTTCTAGATACTCCATAACTTTTTCCAACACTAAATTTATCATATATTTCTTCTTTATGTTGGTTTAAAAATTCAACATCTGGATTAGTATCTTCATTCATTAGTGAGTCACGATATTCACCTTCAGTGATTAATCCAGCTAACTGCTGCATTCTTTTAATTTCGTTAATTTGCTTTTTCATTTTTTTATCATGATTATGTGTTTATTTAATAGCGTTAGCTATATATTCTTCTACTTCTTTAGATACATTATCATAATCACCTTCAGTATCAAATTTTTCAAGAATAAAGTCAATAAAGTCATTTTCAAAATAATCAACATCTATTAAATCTTCAAAATCACCATCTCTTTTAGCGTCCCTTACAGATTTATCTATAAATAATTTTAATTTTGGAGTTAATGATAATCCTTCTTCAACTTCTTCATTTTTCATTAGTGAGTCACGATATTCACCTTCAGTGATTAATCCAGCTAAAAGCTGCATTTTCTTAATTTCGTTAATTTGCTTTTTCATTTTTTTTTTATTGTGGTTATAAATATTATGACACTTTAACAAATACTGATGATATATTACTTTCAGATTTGCTATATCCTATTATTCTTTGAACAAAATCATTTCTTTGTTCTTCACTCATTTTACTTAATGTTTTTAATAATGATATGTTCATCCAGTTACTTGTTCTATTACCTAAAGGTGCTTTCATAAATGCTTTAAAGAACTCATCTTCACTCATTTTTCCTTTAATAAAAGATATACCTTTATACTTATCATATAATTGTTTTATATCTGATTTGAATGCATCTTCACAAATACCTAATACATTTGCTTGGTCTGGGAGGAAGCTTCCTCCTGTTTGGTAAAGTATACCACTAACCATATTACCGCCTATCTTTCCAGCAGCTGCTTCTTTAGATTTTATTTCACCTTGCCAACTTGATATATCAGAAAAGTTTCTAAATTGAATTTTACCACCAGTAAAATTAATGTATATATCTTTTGTAGCAAAGAAGTTTTTATCTTTTGGATCAACACTTTCAAATTTTTCTGTTCTTTGTGAACTTTTTAAATTATATACTTGTGATTTACATCCAGAACATTTTTTAAGTGATACACCAATTAGTTGTTTACTTCTATATTTATCTCTCATCCATTTATTTAACTTATCTATCTCAGTGTTGGTTGGTATTTCACTTATATCTAAATCATCTGACGCCATCCATATATCAGCTGGGTTCCATTTATTTACATTAACTGTTCCTATAACATATTTTAAACAAGATTTAGCTGCTCTATCTATATCTGTGGCTACACCTTTTCCTCTGTAAAATTTAAAGTTACCAGGATAGTCTTTAGCTAAAGCATTAGCTGTACTAGTTGTTGATATTACCCAGTCTGGATTTTCTTCTAGAAAAGAAATCATTTCTTCTAATGAAGATGTTGTTTCAACACGTTTATATGCTTTTTGATAATTTTTATCAATTAAATCATTTTCTGTTATATCAGATCCTTTATTATAACGAATAGCATTAACTAAACATTGAGCTGATTCTTGTACAGCGGTTTGTTCAGCTCCACCACCTGAACCTTTACCTCCTCCAAATTCAGCTGTTTTAGCTAATTTAGAAAGTCTATAGGTGTTTCCTTTAGTATCATAAAGTGGTGTTGTTGTAGTTGAGTTATACTCTTTTGATTTAAGTGCGTCTACAAATTCAGAACTTTTTTTAATATCAATAACAATACTATCACCATCAATAGTAGTTAATGGACTTTTAGTTTGTATTTTCTTTAATAAAACTTGTCCTCTATCTGTTTGTTTATCTGGTGAAGGTTTTTTTAATGTAGCTGCATCCAGATGTGATGATGCTTCTTTTAATAGTTTAATTCCTAAACTTTTTTTTGACTCAGCTAATTCTTCAGGTACTTCCTCTTCAGTTGGTGTTTCTTCAGGTGTTGCTTCTGGATTTGGAGCATTCTCATCTGTTTCATCTGGAGTAGAAGCTAATTCAGTTTCAGGACCCTCAGCTTGTGGTGGGGCTCCCATTACTAATAGATTAGATATTTCAATAGTAGCTACTTCAAGTTCACTTACTTTTAATAACCAAAATTTCTTACCACTTACTTTAGCTTCATAACATTTACCCATATAAGTTAAGTAAAAATAACGGTTGTTATGTAAAACAATCTTAAATATGGTTGGTTTAGGTGCCATTATATAAACACCTGATATGTAGTCTCTAAAGTCTTCAGTTAATAATTTAACTAGAGTTTCTTGTAGTGAAGGATATTTTTGTAGTATGAATTCTAATGGATTAGATTCATAAGTTAGTTCTTGAGGAGCAGGAGCAGTAGTAACATCCAATTGTTGGTCTATTACTTCATCTTCTACTTCTTTAAGCGGTTTAGATCTTAATATTTTAATCTTCATATTCGTTATCTAATTTGTGATATCCTTTATTGGCTTGTGAAATATAATTTTCAGAATTGGTGATATGATCTTGAATCCATCCAGGAATATCAAATTCTTCATTTCCTATTTTATTCATTAGTTCTGAAGCAGCTCCTATAATAGATTTTAAACTTGCTTGAGCCATTGATACTTCATGATCTTCAGTTTCATTTAATGAAGGTCTTTTTATTAATTCAAGACTTGATTCATAAAATGAAGAATTTTTACCGTCTATATTCACTATAAAAAAAGTTTCATCTGATGACATGTCTACTACTTTTCCTTTTTTTCCAGTTGCTTTTACTTTCACTATATCATCTACTTCAAATTTACGCTCAGTAAGATTTGTATCTTCTTTAGCTACAATTTTAGCTTGTACTTCATCAGGTAAATCTTTTTGACCACCTTTTAATTTAGGATTATCATCATGTTTGCCTGTAAATGTAGCTTCTTCTAAATAACCACATTCATTACACATTTGTCCTTCCATCTTACATCCACAATCAGGACATTGTTTTTCATCTAGTTCATTTATGGCTTGTTTTAAACGCCAAGAATGCATGTTAAAATTATCTTTCATATTATTTTGTTTTACCCCAAGTTTTTCCTTTACCTTTTTTCTTACATCCAGCAGGTGTTGGTCTACATGATGGGTATTTTGATCTTTTTTCGCCTTCTTTTCTTCCACAAGATTTATATCCACCGTTTCCATCAGGAGCATTACAATCTACCCAACCAGTTTCTTTACCTTTAGGACCAGAACGTTTAAACCATTTATGTAATGATTCATCTTCTTTTAAATCTTTCCAAATGTCACCTTTACGGCATCTAACAATAGCTCCTGATTTATAAGCAGATGGTTTATCATAACGTCTATCAGCTATACGATGGCATCTATCTTTTTTCTTTTCAAGAAGTACCTCAATCAATATGTCTGTTAGACGAATCATTATGCTAATAATTTAGTTATATAGTTTTTAACTTCACCACCCTTAACAGCTGTTAATGCTGCTTCTAAAGTAGCTAAAGATATTTCTTTTGATTTTAAGGCTTGTATTGCTGTAGCACCTGATGCTAAAAGTAAAACAGCTATAATGACATGAAATATAAAACTAGAAATCTTTTTAGCTTTATTTTCGTCTTTAACAAATTTTTTAACAACTAACTCAATTGGTTTCATATATAAATGATGTAATTCATCTGCTATACGACTCATTTGAGCAAAATATTTATCTGCCTCATTTTGATCAGTTGGTTTAGTACCTATTGTTCTTTTAACAATAGAAGATAAAGATTTACCTAAACGAGCTACTATACCTAGAATAGCAGGTAATGCTAAAGCTATACTAGCTGTAGTTACAATACCTTCTTTTTGTTCTGTAGCTTTATCTTCAATAGCATCTTGTACACTATCAATAAAAGCACTCATTTGAGGTTTTACTTGAGCTATAAAACTTGATACTTCGTCTTCTTTAATTCTAATTTTCATACTATTTGATTATACGTGCTGTTCTATTTTTTAGATTTTTAAGTATATCTCTAAATTGAGCTAATTCAGAATCTTTAGGTGCTTTATCTAAATAATCAACTAAATCATCAAGTTTATTATATAAAAACTTAGGATCAACATCATATTTAACATCCCATTCATGTCTACCTGTTTCAGGATCAATTTTAGTTAAAGTAGTTTTAACACCAGTAGTTGGATCAGTAACAGTTTTACCAATCTCCTCTTCAGCAATTTCTTTAACTATATTTTTTAAATCTGATTTTTTCATTAGTCTTTAGTTACATCTTTTAATTCATCAACTACATCTTTAGTAGCTTTTTTATTTTTCATGTATTCTTGTACTTTAGATAAAGTTTCTTCTTTCATTTTTCTGTAAGCATCAGCAGCTACTTTAACTTCATCTTTTTTCTTATCACGTTCAGCTAATAATTTTTCAGCTAATTTTTTAGCTTTAACTTCTTTAATGAATACACCTTTAATATCTTCTATATTTAAACCGCCTTTAACTTGGTTAGCAAAATAAGCGACATCTTTGCATTCAAAGCAAATATCGTCTATAGTAGCGCTGGTAGATGGTTTTTCAACGATCCAAAATGCGCCTACCTCGTCAGTTTCGGGAGCAAATGCTTCGTTAATTACATCTTCTTCAATCTCCGGTTTTACTTCTTCGATTGCTTCTCTGATTAATTTTTTTAATTCAGATTTTTTCATTTTTTATATATTTTTAATTTTAAATTTCCTGTACCTTTTATAGCTCTATGCCATGTGTAACGGGGTATAAATATTGGCTCATTCAATGAGGTTGGTAAACAATTTTCTAATTGTAATTTCCAATCTGTCTCACCAATTATTTCAACAATACGACCTTCATCATCTCTATGCCACAATAATTCTATAGGGTCTATGTTCTCATCAAACTCACGAATAATATAAAAATCATTATTCTCTAAATCTTTATATGGCCTACCAGAATCCACTGAATGTTGTTTTAAAACCTAATAATTTAGCATAGCGAGGTAAACGACATGACCAATAGCGAGCTGTTGTTCTGTCATTTGCTTTAGGACAATTCATTCTCTTAGAAAATGCTTGTCTAGCTTTTGGATTATTAAGTTTTGCTCTTAATCCACCACCTGCCATTCCAAATGATACTTTTTTTATTTTATCTCCGTCTTTAACATATACATAGAATTTTTTAGCACCACCACGTTTAGGTTTTCCTAAAGCAGGTTGTTTTTTATCTTCGGCTTCATCTAATACTTCGTTTAAAAATTCCTCAGTCAGAGGTAAATCTAATGGAACCATTATATCATTGTATATTCCAAACTTGCCAATATCTGTATTATCAAAATAATATTTATCAGCTTCACATAATTGTAAGCGTTTAGAATCATATAATCCTCTTGCTTCAACAAATAGTTTTAAAAACATTGATGATTGAGGACGATAAATTGACTCATGAAGTGATAAATTACTTTCTATATGATAAAACATACCTTCAGAAAGAAAAACCGGTTCTTTGTTTTCAGTTATATTAAGTTTAGGACCATGATTATATTCTTTTCCGACATAATCAATAATCTTAGCTATATGTTCTGATAATTGGATTGAATTCATATTAGTAAGGCTTTGTAGAAGTTGCTGTTGGTGCAGTTTGAAATTCAACTACACCTTCTATGTTTTTAATCTGATCAATAATTTTATTAATACCAGCTTTAGTATCATTACCTAATGAGTGGGTATCAATTTTAACATCAATTTGTGCCTCATATCTTAACTGATTTTCAGCTGATATGTTAGGTTGAGATGCTTGTGAATTAACAATTGTAACACCTGGTAATGAACGAATAGCAGATAAAATATCTGTTTGTTTCTTTACTTTTGTATTAGTAATTAATTTACCAACTATTTGAAATTGTTTATCTTCAATTATGCGAATCCTCATTAATGTAAAAATTTAAGTTTGTACTTAGTTGATTCAATTAATGATACTACTTCATCAACTTGGTTTTGTATGTATGAATCTTGTGGTAATACGTTACGATTTTTTTCAACGTACATGCATAATGCTTCAAAATACTTAACTACACTACCTTCATCTTCCATCCATATACTTTCACTTTTATATCCTCTTAAGATACCATAACGACCTTGATATGATTCAATAATACCATCTACTAAGTCTATAATTTCATCATAATATTTATTTAATGCTTTATGAGCAGCAAATGATGGTGTTTGTAAATGAAATATATGGGCTTGTGTGCGGGAAGCAAAAAGTGTTGACACAAAATTTGCCATCGTATTTGATGGTTCTGGTATCTCAATAGAAAGTTCTGGTTGGTCAGGATCAATTACATTAATATCAAATCCTTCTTTTAATTCAGCAGCGTATAACGCTTTCATGTATTTTTCAGCTGTGTCTGTATCTTTAGAACAGCCAACTTTGGCGCCTGTTTCTTTATATACACAATTTCCTTTACGTTTGTATGGCATTTTATATAGTTTTTATCCTATATAAATATATTACAATTGCTGTTCACGTAACTTTTTAATATATTCTTTAACGTTTTTTATTTCGTCATCATTAATTTTACCTCCACCCCATGATTCAATTACACCCTGCTCATTTATATATGATTCATTTTTAGTTGATAAAAAATTATTAACAGCTTCTTCAAAATCATTAATCATAGCATCTTTATTAGTATTCATCATTGATTTTTCATACTCATCCCACTTACCACTAATTTTAATTTTAGTTTCCATATCTACAACACAATCAAAACACATTTTATGTATAGTCCACATTTTCTTATTATACTCATTTATTTTCATTGGATTGTTACAATGAGGACAAGAGATAGGCATAACAAATAGACGTTTTAAAGTGTCATATTTTGTGACTGTTTGTTTAATACCATTTTTAATAGTCCAAACTTTACCTGTATCTTCCCAAATGTCACCTTCTTGATAATCAATATGTTGTTTTGTATAACCTATTTGAGTACCTACAGAACCGCCAGAATTACCTGTAATAATATTTCTCATTCTCTGTACATCACGTTTAGAGAATTCCTTTTTTAATTGATTTTCACTCATAACTTATTTTATTATTACTTTATCTGAGTATTTTGGATTTATTTTGCTAGGAAAAAATTTTCTATATACGTTACGTCTTTTATCAGTTGTACCTGTTATTACTACTTTATCATAGTCATTAGGAAAAGTTTGTAAAAAACTATTAATTATTTCAGTAATAGTATTGAATATTTTTAAAGCATTTCCTTCACCAGTCATTTGTAATGTATCTAACGCATATAACTCTCCTTTATCAACACCAAACTCTACTTCAAAAACTCTAGGTTCTTCCATACCATTAAAAACTACTCTATATTTGTTATTTTTAGTGGAAAATGTATATTCAACAGAAATAATTCCTTCCTCATCTTTATCAATATTAGGACGAGAAAAAGAATAATTTTCTTTTAAAAGATCAACTAATTTAATCATAGTCCTAATTCTTGTAACTGTTTTATTGTGTCAGATGTTGATATATGGTGTATTCCTATACCACCCGCGTCTTTCCAACGTTGTATATTATCCGCTCTATCGTCAATTAATATAGCATTTGGTTTTGCAAATTGTTGTTTTTGTTCAGCTGCTCTTAATATAAGTTTAGTTCCAGGTATATTTCTTTTTACCCAAACAAATTTACCTATTTTAGATGACTCATCTCTTGATGGTGCTGATAGTAATTCAGGATTGTATTTTTGGATATAATTCCATAATTGTTTTCCATCAGGCATCCATTTTAATTTAATCCAAAATGCAGCACCTGCTTTTTGAATAGGTTCCCAAAATTGTTTAGGATCAGTACTAAAACTAGCTTCTGTACCAGTTAAGTCTTTATATCCTTTATCAAAATCAACTAATACACCATCCATATCACAATATATCTTATATTCTTTATTTTCAGTTTTAGCCGCTTCAAATATCTCAGGTTTATATTGACCAAATTGTCTTAATAAAACACCAGCGGCGGCATTAGCTTCATTCTCAATTGGTGAACCTGTTGCCCCATCATCTTGTGTTAATGGTTTTAATTCAGCTTGTTTACGATGTACTAATTCATGAGCTAATGTGCGTAAAATATCCGCTATCATTCTTGATCCTCTAACAACTAATAATTTACCTGTGTCTGGTCTATAAGAACCTAATGAATGCATTTGTTTAGCTACCTCTTCATCATCTGTAAATTCAATTTCAGGTATATCTTGTAATTCAAGTGCTTTAGTGGCAAAATCTATAAAATCACTTACTATATCTGTTTCATTTTCTTCTAGTCCTGCTTTATTTAATTTAGAGTAATATTTTGGATCTTCACCTAAATGAGCTAAAGCTATTTTTTTAGCTATTTTTTCATCAGTAGTGTGTTCTTTTTCTGTTTTAATTCCTTTCTTTAATTCTTCAGGATCAACATCTTTTTCATCTACTGTAGGAACATCAAGTTGAAGTTCAGTTAATGATTTTTGCCACCATTTAATAGTGAATAAATCTTCTTCAACATTAATCGGTATATTATGTTTAGCTAAATATTTAAGTACTTGCTCACGCTGTGTCGGACTATCTCCTAAATTAGGAATCAACATACGTCTTTCTTGTCCGTCAAATGCATGTTGAGAATATTCAAATGGTATTAATAATGTATTAAGAAAGTTTTCTATTTTTGGAGTTAATTTATAAGGTACTCTTATAATTAATTGACCATCTTGTTGGTTTTCTTGTAATTGGTCAATACTTAATACTGGTATTCCTAATATATTGAGTATATCATCAAAATCACCTTTCTGAATTACTACATCAGGAAAACATCCTTTAAGTAATTCAATATTATTTAAATATTCATTTTTAGCTTTTGAATACTCAGTTGATTCTTTATCTGGAGTTGATCTTATTTGTAGTACTGATTGTTTTACTTTATCTATTACTTCACGAACTTGAGTTCCTGATAGTCTTTTATTTTGTGATACTACTTTTTCATTAACAGATATAGGCATTACTCTTGTACCAAATGCTTTTTGTAATGAAACAAAGTATTGTTGATCTTCAACTTCTTCTTTAGCGCCAGCTACATACGCTATTAGTTCTAAGTCATTATCCATTCTAGAAAAAATATCTTTAATTGGAGAAGCATTTTTAGATACTTCAACAGAAACTTTAGCCATAGGTGAAGCTGCTAAATATAAGTCCCAAATACGTTTACTCATACTTGCTGTTATACCATCACGTTCTTTTTGTCCAATTAAAACTATTACTTTAGTAACATATGATCTTGAAGCTAAATCTTTCATAGACTCATAATGTCCCTCATGTGGTGGTTTAAATCCACCTGGATAGAAACAAATAGCTGGTGGTGTAGCATTTTCACCTTCCTCGTTTAGTTCACTTAATATAGTATTTAGATCAATCATTTAATAAATTCTTTTACTTTAGTAACAGCTGTAGATGCTGGTGTAAATTTTGGTTTTTGTTTAAGTGCTGATTTGATATCTTTATTTATTTGTTCAACATCAGCTTTTGATTTAGCTTGTTCTTCAGGTGTTTTTGGTTTACCTTTTGCTTTTGATGTGTCAAAAAATCTACGTTTAATTTCATTTTCATCAAAATCAATTTCAGCGTCTTTAGGATCATTGTTAATGATAACTAAATTATCACCAAATGCTTGTTGATATGTTTCAATATTATTACTAATATCTCTCCAGGTTCTTAAAACAATACCAGGCATTAATGAACGATCTCTATTAGCATTACGTTCAAGTGATGTTATAGGAGAAACATATATCATTATCATCATTGTTTCATATCCTAGCGCTTCTAGTTCTTCTTTCTTTTTGAGAAGTGGTCGAGAAGCCGCTCCAGTACCGTCAATAATAATATCGTTAAGATTAGATAATGCATC
>Ga0209668_10001424_pt1 | contig 10231 bp, 5 predicted proteins | sample FrelakmetPLP11PL_FD_187150 | JGI IMG/M metagenome (GOLD analysis project Ga0209668, IMG submission 187150) | Freshwater lake sediment microbial communities from the University of Notre Dame, USA, for methane emissions studies - PLP11 PL (SPAdes)... | ecosystem: Environmental > Aquatic >... | reverse complement strand
TCCCCCCCCGCCTGAAAAACCACCGCTTGATCCGCTGCTACCTGAGCTCCAGGATCCGCCCGAACCTCCTGAAGTGACTGCAAAGCCCCCTATTGAAGCTTTTCCCTTGGTTCGCAGATCGTTTTTTGCCTGTTTATACCAGGGGGTAGTTCTTAAATACAACTTCACCGCTGGATAGACTATAAGATAGGTGATGAGACAAATCAAGGCTCCCCTTGTGCCTACTACTACGATTGGGAACATAGCCCAGAACGGTATTAAAAACAGGTAAAGGAACCATCCGACACCAGGAGTAAGAATACCAATTATTGTGAACAGTCCGATAATTCCAAAAATAAACGCGCCCAAAAGGATGCGGCCGGCAATTGATATATCCAGATTTTCAAAGTCTGAAAAATCCGATTGTTCTGAAGAATTGCCTGTTTCATTTATCTCTGCTGTTTCGGGTAAATCATTTCCTTCAAGAATGGAAATGACGGCCCTGGCACCTTCTGTAATTCCGCCGTTAAAATCTCCCTCCCTGAACCTGGGTGCCATAACGTTGCGGATGATGCGACCCGCTGACAAATCTGTCATTGTACCCTCAAGACCATAGCCTACCTCTATTCTCATCTGTCTTTCATCAGGCACGACGAGAATCAGAATCCCGTTGTTTTTGTCTTTCTGTCCGATTTTCCATTCGTTGAAAACCTTGTTAGCATAATCTTCTATGCTTTCGCCTTCCAGTGAATGCAAAGTAAGGATAATGATTTGGTTTGTTGTCCTGATCTCATGTTCTTTAAGTATTTCTGTCAGTGATTTGCGTGTACTGTCTGAAAGGATTTGTGCATTGTCAGTTACCCGGCCAGTCAAATAGGGTACATCTGCACTCTGGGCTATGAATACTGATGCAAGTATCAAAAAAAACACGGATATATTTTTTTTATTCATTCTCCTTCCTCCTCGATAATTTCGTTTGACAATTCGTTTTTATCCGGACCTTCGGTCACTGTAGGGCAAAGTGCAGTAATAAGTTCGTCCAAACCGGTTTCCATGGCATTTTTTACTTCATTATGTTTGAGGTATAGTGTCATTTTTGAAATAATGTTATTCATGACATCTATGCTTAGCCGGTCTTTGACTCCTTTATCTGGAAGGATAACAACCTGCCGCTCGAATTGGCTTATTAGCAGCAGGATGCCCCTGCGACCTTCGGTGGCAAAAAGTTCCCGTGAAAGGAAGAGCGATTCCGCAAATTGCATCGTCTCAGTTTCCCTGTGGCTTTCGGATAGAAAAAGCCTTGCAAATCCCTGAAATGAAATTGTCAGGAGCACAAATAAAGCTCCGATTGCAAGAATTGATGCAACCGAAATAAGTATCACTTTGTCTGTTAGCCATCCTGACATCAGCAAATCCAGTAAAAACACTGCAAATCCTGTAACAGATGTTCCAAAGGCAAATGCTTTCCATGGAATTTCTGAATAATTGTTACTTCTTTTAACAGCAGCCAGCACAATCTGTGCTTTGGTCTGTATTTCAGCTTCAGCTATTCGCTTGTCAAGCAGGGTTCGATCGATGTCAGATAGAATTTGTTTCATATTGGTGCTGATTTCATTGCCTAGATCAAATTTACACAGAAAAACTGACACTTAAGGGAGGTTTTTTTGAAAATCCGGTCAGGCTGAACACCTGATACCGGAGTACATCGAGAATATGATTCTGGATGAAACACAGCAACCGGATCCTTAACATAAACATCACAATATCAAGACAAAATGGTAAATATTATTTAACTTCAAACAGATTGCTCACTTGAAACCAGAATAGGGTGATCAATGGAACTGGAATTTCTAAAGAGTACTGAAATGGATTGAAGAGCAGGAAATAAATTTATTTGACTTTAAATAAACTGTTACATAACTTTGCTAATAAATGATTAGAATACCAACTCCTATTAAGGAGACAAATTAGCAAAAATAAATGCGCAGAATCTGGTTTTACCTTCTAATAATTGACTTTCTCCTGATTTTAAGCTGTGATAATGAGAATGATGTTTTCATGATCCTCAAACCCGGACCAGTGTATGGAAGTATAAGTGATAAAGACGGGAATACTTATAAAACCCTCCTTATAGGTACGCAGACATGGATGGTTAAAAACCTTAAAACCACAAAATACAATGATGGTACATTAATTCCACTTGTTTCTGATGTATCATCATGGAGCAATCTTTCAGGCCCTGGATGTTGCTGGTCTGACGATTTTCCTGCATATAAAGCAACATATGGGATTTTATATAACTGGTATGCTGTCAGTTCAAATAAACTATGTCCTGTAGGTTGGCATATACCTACCGATCAGGAATGGAGCCAAATGATAACCTACCTGGGGGGTGAATTGATAGCGGGTGGAATGCTTAAAGAATCCAGTCTTAACTATTGGAAGACTCCAAACACAGGGGCCTCCAATATGTCCTATTTTTGGGGGCTTCCGGGAGGCATAATTGAAAGTTCTGATTCATCGTTCCAAAGAATTACGGAGTTGGGCTGCTGGTGGACAAGGACTTCGCACAATAAAGACATGGCCATTGCGAGGGTAATGTATTATAGTAATGAGTCTGTTCGGGAGGTTTTTTATCCCAAAAAATGCGGATTGTCCATACGTTGTATCTGGGATTATTAGCAAATCAGACCCTCTTTTGAAGTGGTCAGAGAAGGACGGATTTTGAAGAATCTGTTTAAATTTAAACGAAAGTTGATGGTAGTATTGCCACAATTCTTTTCTTAACAACATACTCAATATACTGGAAAAACCCGTCTTATTGACCACATCTCGCCGTTCAAATTACATTAATTTAATTTATCTAAATATCAACGATTTAACTTCGGTTATGGATGGTTAATTTGTTCCGGCCAAAGGTGGTTAAGGCTATGGATTTTCCAAATTATCAAGTTACTTTTAAGCGAAAACCGTCCACCATAATCATTTTAGATCAGCTGGATGGAAATCACTTAAATCGCTAAAAAAGAATAATCAATGTTTTATAATAATGCATCCAATCTTAATATTTCTATGCAGACAAATCAATGAATCATTACAACGTTAATCTATTTTTGTAAATTCTAAATTCCGGACCCTGCCTACATCTGCAATAATAAAGCTGGAGACTTTCCCTTCTCTGCTTCTTTTAAATTCAACCTTGTTAAGCATCCCGAAAAATATATCTCCCAACCTGTGTGTTAAAACTATATTGGGATCTATACCATATTTTTTGAATGTATTTGGCAAAGTCATAATTATGTCATTATCTTTTACATAGATAGAATAGGTCATATTAAATCCAGGAAATTCATATTTGCCCGTGAAACTTTGCAATTCCTTTTTGCTTAATGGTTTTGGTTCAGAATATCGTAAACCTCTAAAATTTTTAGAATACTGGTGCCAGACGATTTCATCAACTTTTCCGGAACTTCCTTTTACAAAGGTACATTGTGCATCAAACTCTTTCACAAAGAATTCATTCTCTTTTTCAGGATACATATTGACTATTTTACCATCAGAAAATGTCAATTTAAAAGTGTCATTTACTATATCAAATTTGAGAACATCAGCATATGAAAGTAAATATTCCCCTATGTAAGGTTGGTACAATTCTTTATTTAAAGTAATTTCTTTATGCTCTTTCTTGATCTCAGGCTTTAAATGATCATTAAGATATAAGTCAGCTATTTTATCTGCTAGAGTCATATGATTATTTGTTTCACCATTGGCCATAACAAATACTGAAAATCCGGTTTCGGGGAAATGACTGAGATAAGCTCTGAAACCTTCTGTTCCTCCTTCATGGAACACCTTCTTCAGTCCACCAGGGCTCCAGGTGGAAAAACCATAAGTATAACTGATTGTTTCTCCACTATTGAGAGTATCAGTGGCATTGAATATCCTGTCAAACAACTGTTCTCCTCCAAGAGACTTGCTGGTAAGGTTTTTTGACCAGTTAATCAAATCATTTACTGAAGCATAAACATTTGAGTATCCACAGGTTGAATTGGTTTCAGTGTTTGTTTCTGTGAATATCTCACCAATTTTCTTATAACCGGACGCACGATTTAAAATAATTTTCCCAGGGAAATCGTTTATTACAGCAGTCATCATATCCAGGGGGTCAAATATTTTTTCTTTTATACATTTTGAAAACGTTGTTCCTGTCACCTTCTCAATGATGCGAGCGAGCAGAAAATATCCATCATTTGAATACATGAATTCTTCATTAGGATTAAAGTTTAACTTGTGATACGACTGAATCATGTTGAACTGATCTTCAGCATCCCATGGCATTTTAGAAGGAATATCAGCAAACAGTTGCAGAATGTCATAAGTAGGTATGCCTGAAGTGTGATGGACCAATTGTCTGATCGTGATTGGATGTCCATAACTTTTAAGTTCCGGGATATATTTCTGTATAGTATCATCCAGATTGAGTTTCCCTTCTTTTTCAAGTAACAGAACCAGGAAAGCGGTAAACTGTTTAGAAACGGAAGCAAGATTAAACACTGTTGAATCAGTAACCGGGATTCTGTAATCAAGGTTGGCAATTCCAAACATTTTCTTATATAAAACTTTGCCGTCTTTAACTACACCGATTGCTCCTCCAGGTGTTCCGCTCATTATCTGAGTTCCTAAAATAGAATCAATTTTATATGTCAGATCAGTTGTCTGTCCTTTCAAACCCATTGATCCAATAAGAAGCAACGATAGTATTAATATTTTTTTCATAGTTTAGTTTATAAATTCATAATGCCTCATTTTAATAAGAGACAGTGTATTATTTAAATTGTTACATGTTGTCAAATAAATGCGAAGAAAATTATTGGCGAAATTCTTTATAAATTATTTTATCACGAAAAAATTCTTTATTATAAATATTTACTAATACCCAAGAAACACCAGTGACCACTGCCCCTATTTGACAGTATCAAATTGACCACCCAAATCCGGAATTAAATATATTTTGCTAAGTTATATTTATTTAATGTAATCTGACATTACAAGACCAATTCATACTTTAAACTCGACGCTACTTCAAGTATTTTAATCTTTCGGCGAATCAATCTAACAGCATATAAAATCTGCCAGGATTCATGCCTGGTTTGGAAAAACCCCTCTTATTGACCACATCTCGCCGGTCAAATTACATTAACTAAATTTATCTAAATATCAACGATTTAACTTCGGTTATGGATTGTTAACCTGTTCCGGCTAAAGGTGATCAAAGTGTCCCTGACCACTTCCAGCCGGAGACAATTGACCGGCCAAATGTGGTCGGGCATCCCGGCTTATGCAGTAACTCAGGTAATTAGTCGTTGGTTGTAATTTTTTGACCAGTAACAATCAGTCAGCAACTTGAGTTAAGAATTATTTTATGTCCATATTATATAAATAATATATGAACATATAAATATTTTTATGATATGTAATATACTTTTATACAGTTATATATGGAATTTATACCAAATTAAACAAAATATCTTATAAAATATAGAACAATTATTTGACCAATAATGTGAACAATATATTCTATTTCCTGTTTATATATCAAAATCAATAATTACTAATTAAAAAAAAATGAAAACAACGAGTAAAAAATTCTTAAGCTACTTTGCAATTGCATTGATAGCCTCTTTCACACTTTCGTCGTGTGATAAAGATGAGGATCCACCGGCTGCAACCAAGGACATTATTGAACTTGCCCAGTCAACCGCAAATCTTAGCACATTTGTTACCGCCGTTAATGCGGCCAGTTTAACATCTGCTCTGAAAGGTCCCGGACCCTTCACCGTTTTTGCTCCATCCAACGCTGCTTTCGCTAAAGTGGATGCAGCGACATTGGAAGCTCTGCTTGCAAATCCTGCAGCATTGGCAGATTTGCTCAAATACCATGTAGTCAGTGGTGAAAAAATGTCTGGTGATCTGACCACCGGATCAGTTTCAACATTGCTTCCTGGGAAATCAATTAATGTTACAGTATCCGGTGGAATGGTTACCTTGAATGGTAACTCAGTGGTTGAAACTGCTGACCTTGATGCAACAAATGGGGTTATACATATTATTGACGATGTTTTAATATACCCTGGTTTTGAGGTTCCAAAGAAAAGTATTTATGACCTGGCAGCTTCGACTCCTTCATTAAGTACACTAAAAGCAGCTCTTGACATCTTCCCTGCTTTGGTGTCTGCATTGGATTCCGATGGGTCTTATACTGTATTTGCTCCGACAAATGATGCTTTTACAGCACTATTGGGAATTATAGGTCAGACAAGTCTTACCGATGTTCCTGAATCCGTAATTGAAAGATTACTTAAGTATCATGTAATATCAGGAGCTTCCCTTATGTCGACTGATCTGACTGACGGACAGCAGGCTGCAACATTTTTAAGTGCTGATGATAAAATAACTGTAGGCATAGATGGAACTTCCGTTAAAATTAACGGGGCTAATGTAACCACAGCTGATGTTGAAGCCAGCAATGGTGTTGTTCATATTCTTGATGCAGTACTGGTACCTTCAGTTGAATTAAGCATTGTAAATACAATTGTAGAGCCTGCTTATTTCAACAAGAATTTCTCAATCCTTACTGAGGCAGTTGTAAAAGCTGATCTTGTAGGTACCTTAACTAATCCTTCAGCAAACCTGACACTTTTTGCTCCTGACAATGCTGCTTTTGCTGCTGCCGGGATTACAAGCATTGCCGGACTCTCAGCGGCTGATCTGACTCCTATCTTAACTTATCATGTTCTTGGAAGTGAGGTATTTGCAAATGCTTTGCCACCAACAGGCTCAGCAGTAACAACATTGAACGGACCATTCTACTTAAGTATTAATACTAATGGTGCGTTTATAAACGGTTTAACAAAGATTACCGCAGCAACTCTTGCAGGTGGTGCCTTAGATTATACTAATGGTGTTGTCCATCTGATAAACAGGACATTATTGCCTGCTACAAAGAATGTTGTTGAAATAGCTGTTGCAGCTTCTCAGGCTACCACAGGAGCTGAATTCGGTCAGTTGGTTGCTGCACTTACAGCCGTTGAGAATGATCCCACCGCTGCTAATCTGATTACAATTTTAAGCGGAACTGGTCCTTTTACAGTATTTGCTCCCACTGATGCTGCATTTGCATCGTTGTATACTCTGGCCGGTGTTGCGAATTTTGACGCTTTGGTTGCTGCTATCGGAATTCCAACTCTTGAAGCTGTATTAAAATATCATGTTCTGGGTGCAAGAGTATTCTCAACAGATCTGCCAAACCTGTCGAGCAATGTTGTAGCAACTCTTGGCGGGAACATAACACTGAATCTGGCTGCGCTTACAATAACAGATATCGATGCCGCTCTGAGTCTTGGTTCTGCTGATGCAACTATTACATCTACTGATATATTTGGAACAAATGGTGTGATACATGTAATCAATCAGGTTCTGTTACCATAATCATTAAATTCTTGTAACTTATTTTAAGGAAATCTGCAACTTAATTGTTGCAGATTTTTTTTCAGTTGGGGTACATTATTCTTCAGAAATAAAAATCTTATATATTTATCAAAAGTTATTAATAAATGGAACCGTATTCAATTCATGATCTTGACAAGTTGTCGGGAATTAAAGCTGCCACTATAAGGGTTTGGGAAAGACGCTTCAAGATCGTTACTCCACATCGGACAGGTACCAACAGAAGGAGGTATGGTGATGAAGAACTCAGGAGGATAATCAACATCTCTATCCTTAAAAGGAATGGATTTAAAATATCTAAGATCGCAAAATTCTCCGCTTCAGAGATTGAGGAGAAAGTTACATTCCTTTCAAAAGATGTTTTTCATCCCGATACTCAGATAGATTCGCTGGTAGCAGCCACGGTTGACTACAATGAGAAAGCAGTGAATGACATATTGATCCGGTCGATGATGAACAAGGGTATGGAAGAGACTATGTCTGCAATAGTCTTCCCATTCCTGAAAAGGATAGGGATAATGTGGCATACCGGGACAGTCAATGTAGCTTCCGAACATTTTATTACAAATATCTTCCGCCATAAACTAATTTCGGCAACAGATACCCTTTCTTCGGTTCTGAAACCGGAAAGGAAAAAAATATTATTATTCCTTCCGGAGAATGAGCTCCATGATATCGGACTTCTTTTTTTCAATTATGTAATTAGAAAGATGGGGCATGAATCATTGTATCTCGGGCAATCGACTCCCCTCTTTGCTGTGGCTGAAATTAGCAATCAATGGAAGGGAGATATTGTAATTACCGGTTTAATGTCGGATTTCCCCGGATTAAAGAGTGATGAATACCTGGCAGATCTGGTAAAATTGTTTCCGAAACAAAAGATACTTGTTGCAGGTGATTTTGCTAAAAGTACACACATCCTGAATGATAAGCGTCTTATCCGATTGCAATCTCTTGAAGATCTCAAATCACAGTTCTAGCCGGGATATCGCTGCATTTATTATTTTATGAATATTGTTGAACCAGATCTGCTTTCCGACAGTTAAATCCTGCCAATATTCGCACCAGACTCCGGATCAGAAAAGTCCAGGTTCTGCAAGTCAGAACGGTTTACTGACAGATTCGGTTCTTTTCATTTTATATTCCAGCCTTTATACCTGAATACCGGCTTCTCTCCCTTCAGCGCAGAGGATGAAAATCTGCCTGTGACAACTTTCGTTTCCAGAGGTGTTAGTGAAACATAGTTATCATCCCAGAGGATAGGAACAACCGACTCCCCCGATTTATCCCGCACCACATTAAGTTCAATGAGGAATGCGATTTTATTATTCGGATTGGAAAGCTTTACGGATACTTCGTATTCATTATTTCTGGTCACGATCGAATCTTCAACATCAATCTTAACCACCGGCAATTTGTTCAGATCAGTAAAATCAGCATATTCTGAAAGTGGTGTATAGAACCATTCTGTGTTTTTGAAATCAGGAACATCTTTTTTCCCCGAAAGCCAGTAAAAATTACCGGCAACCATATTGCCCTGTTGATCATATAATTTAAGGTCAAGGAAATAGACTTTCGAATAAGGTTTACCTTCGGGCAGGGAATATATTTTCTCAGATCCATCGGATTTTACCTGTGCATTGATCTTCTTCTCCTCAACCAGGGTCCCGTCAAAGTTGTATACTTTTAATTCAGCAGTTAAATTACTTAAAGCAGAGGTTTTCAGATTTGTGATATAAACTGAATTATCGCCGTAGTTGTATGCAATGTTTACCTGCCTGGCTCCGATCCTTGCCCCGTAAAAAGCGCCGTTCGGCATAAGGTTGTAATCCCATAACTGCCAGATAAGTTTTGGCCATGCGGAATTGTACATCCACTGGATTATCCCTGTTGTTTTGCTCCTGTTAATGGCAAATGCCTCAAACATAGCCCTCATTGCCTCGAGATTTGATGCCTGGCTTTTAAAAGTGAAATCCACAGGGTTCGATTGTTTACCATAACGATTATTGAAGGCATCAAGATACCTTTCAATTGTCTGAAATTCATTCCTCCCGCAATGGAAGTTCCAGACATCATTTATGGGCCAGAGCTTGTCTTCAGGTATCATACTTTTAAGTACTTCGATTGAAGGGACCTGTGGCCCGGGTCCAGTCTCTGAATTAAATCCGAATGCCCCTCCGTAAAGAGTATCTGTATACCAGTAGTTTGGTGATACATATTCGTAGGGCCCTCTCATTTTAATTCCGGTCTTTCCGGAAATAACGCTGGTCTGTTCCTTGCATGCTTTAAGTACCGGCCTTGAGGGATCAATTAGATTGAAGAGGGAATCATATTTCTTTTCGAGCTCCGGACGGGGCAATTTATCACTCCCCATGACCCATACAAATATACTGGGATGGTTACGCAGCCAGAGGACATGATCGCGGGTGTAATTTACTAAAAGCTTTATATCCTCAGGTGTTTTTATTGACATAAAGTCATCTTCAGGTTTTGAAAGGTAGCCGTACCATTCCCACTGGCAGCTCCAACCTGCCATCAGCAGGAGACCAAGCTCATCGGCAAGCTCATAGAACCTTTCACTGTTGCCCCAGAATCCTTCGAGCCTTATGGTATTCATGTTTGCATGTATGGCATATTCCATCTGAGCCTTTACTTTCTCCTCACTATCGTTCAGGAACAGACCATCGACCCAGCCTCCGCCTTTAATAAGTAGTTTAACGCCATTAAGCATATAGCCACGGTGTCC
>Ga0209668_10001423_pt1 | contig 10237 bp, 8 predicted proteins | sample FrelakmetPLP11PL_FD_187150 | JGI IMG/M metagenome (GOLD analysis project Ga0209668, IMG submission 187150) | Freshwater lake sediment microbial communities from the University of Notre Dame, USA, for methane emissions studies - PLP11 PL (SPAdes)... | ecosystem: Environmental > Aquatic >... | reverse complement strand
AATTATCATTAATGCTCCTTACAACGGCACAACGAATAGCTATTCTAAAACCTTAGAACCAACGTTTGGTTTAGGAGTGAGTTATGCATTGAAACCGAATGTTCCTGTCGAATTTTCTTGGAATCGTATCCAAAAAATAGGGGGTAGTAATCATGCGCCGAGCAGCGATTTTTACTCACTCGGCGTGTCGTATTATTTTGGATAATGTCTGCATACAACATGCCATCTATGGAAGTACATTAAAATAGCTAATGAAAGAAAAACTTTTTAATAACCTACTTTTTGTATTTCGCAGTATTTCTTACAAATTGACATTAATTCATATTAACGATTAAATAGTAAACTCCAATAATAATATTCCCGTGGAGAAAATAATAACAATGCTTAAAAAAATACTCATTACCAGTGTCTTAACAGCAAGTGCATGTGCTGTGATGAATGCTAATGCGGCACTTCCAGTGGGTTTATATGTAAGCGGTCAGACCGGTTACGCCGACACTCACATGAAATCTCGTCTCCCGTCACCGACTGGAATTGCCTTAGAAAATGACGGACTGACAGGTCGTTTGGCGATTGGTTATAAAGTCACGCCTAATTTTGCCTTAGAATTAGGTTACTTACAGTTGTCTGAAGGAAAATCATACTTTCCTAAACAAAATATCACCTTATACAATAAGCAACATGCTATCGACGTCGCTGCTAAAGGCATTTTACCCATTACCAGCAATGTTAATATTTATGGGAAATTGGGTGTCGCTTATTTAACTACCGAATTAAAAGAGGATACTACCTTAGATGGGACACCTACGTCTATCGATCTCAATTCCGTTGAAGGAATTGCAAAACATAAATGGGCTCCTGAAGTGGCTATCGGCATGGGTTATGACATCACACCTAACGTGACGGTCGATACCTCATTAACACACATCCAACCTTTGGGAAGCAATCGTCCTGGTAACATAGACTTCTTGGCTGTCGGTGTCGGTTATCGCTTCGGCTAAACTTAGCTTACAAGCAAATATCTAAAAAACCCCTAATTAGGGGTTTTTGCTTTTGTGTTCGTTAAAGAATAAAACTCACCTCAACACTGCGGCGATTAGAGTCGAGATTCACGAGTATTACTGAAAAAAACGACTTTCCTCGCATACGTTATGCTTAACCCATTAAATAAAAATAGAAAGTTTACATTTTAAAAAAATTTTTCACAAAAACAAAAAAATAAAATAAAGAAAATTTTTTTATGCCAGACGTTGACAATAAACCAATCTAATTGTTTAATAGTTGCTCGTTTAACTAGTTAAATCCTTTCAGGAGAATAATAATAATGTTTAAAAAAATTCTAAATACATCTGTATTAGGTGTTTCTGTATTAGGCGCTATGGCAGCGAATGCTGCTGCACCGGGTGTATACGTCACAGGCCAAGTCGGTTATGCCAATACCCAGATGGGTAACAAAACCGATACCGCTAATCTTCTTCATAATAAAGATAAAGCTGAAGCTAATAACCTATCCAATAATGGTTTAGCAGGTCGTTTAGCACTAGGTTATCAATTTAACCAAAATTTTGCGGTAGAAGTAGGTTACCTACAATTAGGTCAAAGGAAAGTTAATGTACTTGTAAGCCCAGAACAATCATCATTAAAATTACGACAAAATGCACTCGATTTAGTGGGCAAAGGCATTATCCCTATCAGTAACAACATTGATGTCTACGGTAAACTCGGTGTTGCTTATCTAACCAGTGATATTAAGGAAACGGTTAAAGAAGGTGGACACTCTACTACCACGTATGATCTTAATGATGTCGCTGGGGTTAACAAACACCAATGGGCGCCAGAAGCCGCTATTGGCGTCACCTATGACATTACACCAAATGTATCTGTAGATACTTCTTGGACACACATCCAACCTTTAGGCAAAAACCGACCCGGTAACATCGACTTTGTTGCTGTCGGTCTCGGCTACAATTTTGGCTAAATCTTCGTTTAACCCCCCAAAAAAACCATTTTTAAGGGGGTTTTTTAATTAAGATAACTATTCTTGATTAAAAAATTAAGCTAATTAGTACCTCTATCTAAGTTTTTAGTTATTGGTATTAATTGACAATAAAACTAAATCTAATTGTTTAATAGTTGCTCGTTTGACTAGTTAAACTCTTTCAGGAGAATAATAATAATAATGTTTAAAAAAGTTCTAACCACAACGGTGTTAGGTGTTTCTGTTTTAAGTGCAATGGCAGCGAATGCAACAACGCCTAGTCTCTATGTCACCGGCCAAATTGGTTATGCCAATAACAATATGAAATTAAAATCGAATGATAAACTTCCAAATAATAATTTATCAAACTCGAGCTTGGCTGGCCGAGTAGCGATTGGTTATCAGTTTAATCAAAACTTCGCATTAGAAGCGGGTTATTTTCGAACTAATCAAAAGCAAATCACTCTTGTTACGGATAGTCAAAAGGGCCTAGTCGTAGGTGATGTAGCGCTCGATCAAAATGCCATTGACTTAGTAGCTAAAGGTATCCTACCTGTTAACAGTAACCTTAACGTTTATGGTAAATTAGGTGTCGCCTATGTGACGACTGATTTTAGCCTTAACTCAGATGATGAAAGATTTGGCCCTACCATTCAAAACATTGCTAAGCGCAAATGGGCTCCAGAAGCGGCAGTTGGCGTGAGCTACGATATTACTCCAAATGTATCTTTAGATACCTCTTGGACACACATCCAACCTTTAGGTAAAAACCGACCCGGTAACATCGATTTTGTTGCTGTCGGTCTCGGCTACAATTTTGGTTAAACCTTTGTTTAAACCTTAAAACTCAAAAAAAACCCCTTTTTTAAGGGGTTTTTCTTTTCTATCACGCAAGCATATAGCCCTTATTATTAGATTAGTGTGCTATGGAGGCTATCAGGCGATAAAGGGGGGTGACCTGAAATCCCTATTATATGAATATAATTTTCCAGCTAAAAGGCCGGATTGATGCTCCTTCACTTGAACTTTATCAATATATTTGATAAAAAAAGTTGACAGATATTTATACAAGTGATAAATAAGACCTGTTTAACTAGTTAAACCTTTAAGAGGAAAATAATAATATGTTAAAAAAAATAATCGCAGTAAGTGTATTAGGCGTTTCGGCGTTTGGTATGGTGGCTGCTAATGCAACTACTCCAGGCGTTTATGTTGAAGGCCAAGTAGGTTATGCCAAAACCGGCAAGCACTTTGTAAAGCCTTTTCCTTCAGGAAAAGTTTCTTCCAAATATCAAGGTGGTTTAGCGGGTCGTTTAGCTATTGGTTATCAATTCAACCCAAACTGGGCGGTTGAAATGGGTTATTTACAATTAGCTCAGCAAAAAGCTAATGTAAAATCTAGTCTGGCCAAGCAATCGGTCACACTGAATCAACATGCTTTTGATGTCGTTGGAAAGGGTATCCTCCCTATCACCAGTAAGTTTGATGTCTATGCTAAAGTAGGTATGGCTTATTTAGTCAATGATCTAAAAGGTAATGTAGTGAATGGGCAATCAATTGTTAGACCACTGGCTAAACATAGCTGGGCACCTGAAGCAGGTGTGGGCGTTACTTATAATATAACTTCTAATGTGTTTATTGATACTGCTTTTACGCATATTCAACCCATTGGTAAAAATCAGCCGAATAACATTAATATGGCCACAGTAGGTCTAGGATTTACTTTCGGTTAAAAATCACCAAACACACATTCAGTGATAAAAAAACCCCTGTTCTAGGGGTTTTTCTTTTATAATCTGTGTCTTTTGCCAATTCTTTATGCAAAATTCAACCATGACGGCTACCATCCTCGCTCGTTAAACTTCGCTTACCTAGCAAGGGTTTCAAATACTGACCGGTATAAGAAGTTAGTTGTTTTGCGACCTGCTCGGGCGTACCCACACAGACTATCTCGCCGCCTTTACTGCCTCCTTCTGGACCGAGATCAATAATCCAATCAGCGGTTTTAATCACATCCAAATTATGTTCAATCACCACCACCGTATTACCGCGCTCGCGCAAACGATATAAAACCTTCAGTAATTGTTCTATATCATAAAAATGTAAACCCGTCGTTGGCTCATCCAAAATATAGAGTGTACGACCCGTATCACGTTTACTTAATTCTTTAGCCAGTTTGACGCGCTGTGCTTCGCCTCCTGACAAAGTGGGCGCGCTTTGACCGAGGTGCAAATAGCCTAGACCTACTTCGATCAAGGTCTGTAATTTTCGTGCCAATACCGGCACCGGATTAAAAAACTCATGTGCATCTTCTACGGTCATTTCTAGAATTTGATAAATATTTTTCCCTTTATAATATATTTCTAAGGTTTCACGGTTATAACGCTGACCTTTGCAGATATCACATTGCACATAAACATCCGCTAAAAAATGCATTTCTACCTTAAGTACACCATCGCCTTCACACGCTTCACAGCGACCCCCTTTCACATTAAAACTAAAACGCCCTGCCATATAACCACGCGAACGCGCTTCAGGCGTGGCAGCAAAGAGTTCCCGTATGGGTGTAAACAAACCAATATACGTAGCAGGATTCGAGCGCGGCGTGCGACCTATGGGACTTTGATCAATATCAATGACTTTATCCAATTGTTCTAAACCGGTGATAGCTTGATACGGCGCAGCTTGCGGTAAAATAGCCGCATTCAATTTTTTAGCAGCCAGTGGATATAAAGTATCATTGATTAACGTCGATTTGCCCGAACCCGACACGCCAGTAATACAGGTCATTAAACCCAAAGGAATTTCAACATCCATCTGTTTTAAGTTATTACCGCTTGCACCTGATAGTTTGATGACGTGATTTTTATCGAGTTTGTGTCGTTTTTTAGGGCATTCGATACGTCGCTCACCGGATAAATATTGACCCGTTAATGAATTTGGATTTCGCATAATCGCGGCCGGTGATCCTTGCGCAATCACACGACCACCATGCACACCGGCGCCTGGTCCCATATCGACGACATAATCTGCGTGTCGTATCGCTTCTTCATCATGCTCGACAACTATCACCGTATTCCCTAAATCGCGCAATCTAAGTAAAGTACTTAATAAACGGCCATTATCGCGTTGATGTAATCCTATCGATGGCTCATCGAGAATATACATGACACCCACTAAACCTGAGCCGATTTGACTAGCTAAACGTATCCGTTGCGACTCACCACCAGATAAGCTATCTGCACTCCGATCCAGTGACAGATAATTTAAACCAACATCAATTAAAAAACTTAAACGATCGATAATTTCTTTTTGTAAACGTGAAGCAATCTGTGCCCGTTGACCAGACAAATTTAATTTTTCAAATAATTCTTTTAATTTATCGAGGGGTAAAGCAACCCAATCAGTAATCGCTTTATTGGCAATAAAAACATGCCGCGCAGCAACATTAAGACGGGTGCCATGACAACTACTACAGGGTTTAGAAGCTAAATAGCGGGCTAAATCTTCTCGCACCGAATGTGATTCCGTCTCTTGATAACGACGTTGCATCACTGGTATCACCCCTTCAAAGGGCTTTTTCTTATTATAGACATAGCCTTTTTCACTCTCATAGTGAAATTTTATTTCTTCTTTACCACTACCATATAAAATAATTTTTTGAATAGTATCTGGTAATGCATTAAAAGGTGACTCTAAAGAAAATTGATAATGCTTAGCTAAAGTCGATAATAACAAAGAATAATAAGGGTTTTGTGCATCCCATCCCCGAATTGCACCGTGTGTGATACTTAACTCCGGTTGTGGTATGACTTTTTCAGCATCAAAAATCAGCTCATGGCCTAAGCCATCACACTGTGGACAAGCGCCGGCTGGATTATTAAAAGAAAACAAACGTGGCTCTAACTCGCTAATACTATAGCCACACTCAGTGCATGCAAAACGTTCCGAAAAAACCAATTCTTGCTTCGTTTTTCCTGCCGTATCTTGCACGATCACCGTCACTAAACCTTCGCTCAAGGATGCCGCAGTAGCTAAAGACTCACTCAAGCGTAAGCGATTTTCTGGCTTTATTTTTAGCCTATCTACCACCACATCGATGCTATGCTTTTGTTTTGCACTTAAACGGGACACTTGATCCAATTCGACCAATTCCCCATCAATTCGTGCCCGTAAGTAACCTTGGCTACGTAATTCATCCAATAAGGGTTTAAATTCACCTTTCCGTCCTTGTACTTTCGGCGCCAAAATAAGTAGGCGTGTCTCATTCGGCAAAGCCATCAAAGTGTCAACCATCTGACTGACACTTTGCGCAGCGAGACTGGTGTTATGTACAGGACAACGTGGCTCACCTATTCGGGCAAATAATACACGCAAATAATCATAAATTTCAGTGACCGTACCCACTGTCGATCTCGGATTATGAGAGGTTGATTTTTGATCAATAGCGATCGCGGGAGAAAGCCCTTCAATATGATCGACATCCGGTTTCTCCATCATGGACAAAAATTGCCGGGCATAAGACGACAGAGATTCTACATAACGACGCTGACCTTCAGCATATAAGGTATCAAACGCTAACGAAGATTTACCTGAACCGGATAATCCAGTCACCACAATTAATTGATCACGTGGAATATCCAGATCAATATTCTGAAGATTATGGGTGCGAGCACCACGAATGCGAATTGTATCCATAGATAAACATGAAAGCTCTGGTACAAAAGTTAAAAACTTTATCAACCTTTGTGGAAACCCCACACTATAACCTTGAAAATAACGAAAAGAAACCTTTAAAAAACTCCTTTTTATTGCTTTCTTTTTTACGCTACAAGCTTTAGAATTTATAGTTGTTTTGATTTTGTTACTGTGGGAGTATTCAAACATGGCCAAAGGTATTAATAAGGTTATTTTAATCGGCAACTTAGGTGCTGATCCGGAGATTCGTCATATGCCTAACGGTGCGGCGGTTGCTAATATTAATCTAGCCACCAGCGAAAGCTGGAAAGACAAAAATACCGGTGAACTTCAAGAACGCACCGAATGGCATCGTGTCGTTTTATTCCAACGCCTTGCTGAGATTGTCGCCGAGTATTTAAAAAAAGGCTCTAAAGTTTATATTGAAGGTCGCTTACAAACACGTAAATGGCAAGATAAAACGACCGGTCAAGATCGCTACACCACCGAAATTATTGCCAATGAAATGCAAATGTTAGACAGTCGCAGCGGCGGTGCGACAGGCAGCGAGCCCCCCCTTTCTACCACACAGAATACTTCCGCTACGCGACCCAAACGCGAAACTACCCCATTACCTGAAATGGCCAGCGAAGCATTTGATGACGATATTCCTTTTTAGCTGATCATTTTTCGTTTCAACGCTCTCCGAATACAAACGTTGCAGGCGCTGTATATAAATTGTACAGCACCTAGCGCCATTAAAATGAGTTAACTTGATTTATCTGTCGACTTGGCTAATCTTTTTATAAGGAACATTTATTCTCAAAGAAGAGTGTAAACGAGGAGAGAGGATTATGAAATATTTAATTGCTTGGTTATTAGGCATCCCTATTGCTGTATTGTTACTTATTTGGTTATTCAGTCATCTATTTTAAAATCTAACTCTATATAGAATAAAATTTACACTCAAAAATGCTCCAGGTTTATGATCCAGGTTCTCACTCACAGCAATTGGATTTTTGGCGAGTACCGTGAAGAAGATTGCGAGTTAAGCGGACGCAGACAAAAATTCAAGTGCGAAGAGTATATTTTCAAGTAGGAGTATTCATACTATGAAAGCAAAGTTATTTGTTATCTTAGGCTTAATCGCATTACCTATGGCCGCCACGATAGCCATGAGCAATCATCGTGCTATGCAAAAAGAAACCACGGGTCAATATGTTGACAGTAGTGTCATCACTTTAAAAGTAAAATCTAAACTATTAGCCGACCCTGCGATAAAAGGTCTTGCTATTTCAGTCATGAGTTATAAAGGTCAAGTCAAACTCACCGGTTTTGCGGATAATTGGTCACAAAAACAAAAAGCCGGTATGCTTGCTAAACAAGTCGAAGGTGTCACCGGTGTCACCAATAACATTGTTGTGAAAAAAATGCATCGCTAAGCTTGAACCGTATTTTTTTCCAGGTAAAAAATAAAAAAAGTTAATATAAAGAAAAACAAGGTTTAACCTTGTTTTTCTTATTTCTCACCCAACAACCCACTATCAAAAAACGCTGTATGAGAAAAATTAGTTTAAATTTGACTATAAATACTACGCGCTAAGCGCACACTTTTTACGTAATCACGTGTTTCTTTCCAAGGTAAAATTTCCACCCAAACATCTTTCGGTAATCGCTGATACAAACCTTGAAAGCGTTTAATCCGATTAGGACCCACGTTATAAGAAGCTGTTGCTAAAGTTGCATTACCATCAAATAATTTTAATAATTGTCTTAAATAAGTACTGCCTAAACGAATATTCTGTTCTGGATCGAGTAAATTGACTCGACGTAAAGCCAAATCACGCGCCAACTGCTTACCCGTACTCGGCATAATTTGCATTAAGCCTAATGCCCCTGCACTGGATTTAGCATTCCACATAAAAGCACTTTCTTGGCGCATAATCGCCCAGACCCAAGCCGAATTTAAATGCGTTTTACGCGCTGCAGCCAGTACTGAACGTCGATACGCAAAAGGGAAACGTAATCTAATATCATTGTGAATATTTGCTTTGCTGGCACCAACGATAGCTAAATCATACCAGCCCCATTGTTTAGCCAATTGTGCAGCCGCTTCGCGTTCTGGCACACTTAAGCTATCCAATGCCCATAACCATTCCTGGCGTGCCTCACCAACAAAACCTAAGGCCAGCAATTCTTTAGCACGTTGTATAGCTGAATTATTTTTCAGCGCTTGACGATCACCCACCCTGCTGCGCGTAGTAGGATGATAGTTTAATTTCAAACGTTGACTCGCTAACACACCATAATAATCAACCTCTTTAGCTAGGCTTGCATAAATGCTATTCGCCGCTGCGGTTTGTTGTGTCTCCGCTAATGCCCTCGCCCGCCAATATCGCCAACACGCTTGGTGTTGTTCTTTTCGTGATAGATGATCCAACCAAAAAAGCACTTTCTCCCATTGACCCGTTAATAAACTATTTCGTACCCGCCACTCACGTAACGTCGCATCTGCATAAGCCGGTTTAATTTGTTTTAACCAATCACCTGCTGTGCTGTGACCTCGCCTGGCTAAACCGACAGCTAAATCGGCTAATATCCTCTGTTTTTCTGATTCGGTTAAATCATAACTTTTACTCATTTTCGACCAGTTTTCTGCCAATTCTATCGGATCCTTATTCGCTAAGCGTTTCATACCAAACAATACAATTTTTCGGTCGATAGCATTATCAAGATCAAATTGATCACTCTGCTCAACTAATAAAGGATGACGTTGTACTTGATACCAACGCTTAATTTTTTGGCGTTGTGTCGGCGGTAAAAATTGTGCCATATGTTGTACGACATTCCTATTATTTTTGCTCATTGCTCGATCTAATTTTTTCCAAATTAATTCCGAATTCAATCCTCCTGATTGTTCCCAACGACTAAAAACTTTACGACACACGCTAGGAGGTGAATTAACGTGTAACCAAAGTGTTGATATTTTTCTGAAAGCTAATGATTTCTGCTGAGTGGCTAATAACGATTGCAGGTAGTAACACTGTAATGGTGTACCATAAATAGGTTGATAATAATGGATAAAATCTTCCCAATGTTGTTTTTTAGCTAAATAACCCAACCAATCAGCACGTAACCTTACGGCTAATGGTGTATCATTATAGGCTTGCAAAAACTCGTCGATTTCATCACTACTTGTATAAGGCCATTGTTGTTTTAATTTGATAAAAATTAAGTAAGGATATAAAGGATAATCTTTTAGTTTGACTTTTAAAACAGAGAATTGTTGATAATGTTTACTCATTAACAACTGTCTCGCCTGCCAAAATAGTTTTCGTTGTTGATCTTTATTCTCAGCGTGAGCTAAACATGGCCAAGTTAATACTAAACCTATAATAAAAACGGTACTTTTTATCGTCCCCATAGCACATTCTAAGAGTAGGAAAAATTTATGCCCCTCTATTTTATATATATCACTTTAGCTCTGCTTACCAGCTTAATCGGTTTTACGTTGTTGCATTTTTATAAATTAGAACGTCAACATGACAAACTCATTCAAATGGAAAGTCGTTGGACAGATAT
>Ga0209668_10001422_pt1 | contig 10238 bp, 11 predicted proteins | sample FrelakmetPLP11PL_FD_187150 | JGI IMG/M metagenome (GOLD analysis project Ga0209668, IMG submission 187150) | Freshwater lake sediment microbial communities from the University of Notre Dame, USA, for methane emissions studies - PLP11 PL (SPAdes)... | ecosystem: Environmental > Aquatic >... | reverse complement strand
GTCCTTCTTGAAAATCGGCAGTCGCTGTTCTTCTCTGCAACAGTTGACCATAAGGTGGAAGAGCTGATTCGTATGATTCTCAAGAAGGACTATTCAAAAGTGATTGTTTCGACCGGACAAACGCCACAAAATGTCGAGCAGAACGTAGTTCGTTACGGTACTTTAAGCGAAAAACTGACTGAGCTGGAAAAGGTTCTTCATGCTGAGGACACCCGCAAAACTTTAGTTTTCGCAAGCACAAAGCGTGGCGTGGATAGACTGGAGAAGGAGCTTCAGGCTAAGGGTTTCTATGTGACGGCGATACACGGCGAGAAGCGACAGCGAGATCGCCGTAGGGCGATCGAAGCGTTCAAAGAAGGAAAGGTCGATGTTCTGGTTGCGACCGATGTCGCGGCAAGGGGACTAGATATCTCTGGTATCACGCATGTGATCAACTATGATGAACCGAGAACATTCGATGACTATATCCATAGAATCGGTCGTACCGGACGGGCAGATAAGTCAGGTACAGCACTAACGTTTGTTTGTCGCGGTTAACCGTGTTTGTAAAAGCAACCTTTGATGCTAGAATTCAGTTCCGAGTACGATTTCATCCGCTTCTGCAACAATATCAGCATCTTCTGCGCCAGTTATCTCAAGACCAATTGAGACTAAACCTTCATACATTGCGCCTGGCTCATACGATGGATCTCCTACAGGGATAGCCATGGAAGTCGAAGTACCGATCGGTGCATCATCTGAACAGAAGTCATAATCTAGTGGATCCTCGCCCTCTCCAATAGCGAAGGCAATGGTTTCGTCGATATCTGTCCCGTCGCCGTAGTCAATGCCGCGAATAATCGCGTTGTTGTCGTAGGAGTAACCGTCTGCGGTTGCAATACGTGCCCAGTGGCCTTGAATTTGGGTGTAATCGGTTTCGCCGGCTATGGTGCACCAGGGTACTCCGCCGTATACTGAGACAGCATCCATATAATAGACTAGAGAATGGTTGTTTTTGGTAAACGTAGCAGTCACATTGTGTGAGCCGGTTTCTGGACCGTCAACGACTTCCTCGTCCAATGTCCATGTGTCATCGTAAGTAATCAAGACATCTGGGTAATATTCATTTGAGTATTCAAGTATTGCTGCCTCTTCACCATCACCCTCACCTGCATCATCCCCTTCGTCTCCTTCATCACCTGTGTCAGCTTCGTCACCAGTGTCTGTATCGGCTGTATCATCAGCCGGTCTGAACTGCCAATAATAAAGACCAATTCCTGCGCCGCTTAGGATAACGATTCCAAGGATCGTGAATAGAATAATTGTCAGCGTTGAAGGTTTTTCTTTTGGCGTTGGCGGAGGAGTGACCGTAGAAACAGGAGATATGGTTGGTTCCATTAGTAAGGTTGTTGTTATGTAGGCTAACATTAGCTTACAGGGTTTTATACGGGATGTCTAACCGTACACCGCTGGCTACTAAGCTTGTAATGGATGATAGTTTTTAGGATAATACGGCTCTATGGCGGATCGATATACTGAACTTCAAAAACTGATTGGGACTCAGTACGCGGGTGATCTTTCTGCTGTTAAGGCCGATCTTTCCAAACTTGAAGCAGAAGGACTGGTTATACGCAGAGCCACACGTCAAAATAAACTCAAGGATGCAAAGGTACTTGTATCGCTAAAGAATGTTTCGAAAAAGTATAAAACTGGTGGAGAGATAGTCGAAGCGCTGGCAGATATTAACCTCGAAATCAGGGAGGGTGAGTTTATGGCAGTATGCGGACCTTCTGGATCAGGCAAGAGCACACTATTAAATCTGATTGGTGGGCTGGATAAACCAACCGAAGGAGAGATCCTTGTAAACAACTACAACTTGCAAAAGCTTAAAGATCGCGAGCTTTCCTCTTATCGAAATGAAACGATAGGCTTTATTTTCCAGTTCTTCTATCTACAGCCGTACTTGAATGTGCTTCAAAATGCTGAGATACCGCTGGTTTTTAGAGGTGTACGCCGTAGCGAGCGGGTTGCTCCGACACAGAAGGCGATAGAACAGATTAACCTTACGAAGCGAACGAAGCATTTACCAAAGGAACTAAGCGGCGGCGAAACTCAGCGAGTAGGGATTGCCCGTGCGGTGGTTGGTAGTCCGAAGATTATCCTGGCAGATGAACCTAGTGCTAACCTCGACCGTGCGAATGCGAACGAAGTTGTTAACCTCCTTCGCCAAATCAATCAAGACTCCAAAACCTGTGTAATCATTGTTACTCATGACGAACTTATCGCAGATCAAACCGATCGCATTGTAAAGATGCAGGATGGTAAAATAGTTAGTGATTCGAACCTATTATGATACGAATAGAAGATGCGTTTAGACTAGCGCGGATAAAATTTAAAGTGCGTAAAGGACGAGCGATCTTCTCCGCGATAACGGTTGCTCTAGGAGTAACTGTGCTTCTAACGATGATAATCGCACTTGGCGGGTTGCTTTCATTTGGCAAACAAGCATTTAAGGATAATTTGGCTGAAAAATATTTTGTTTCAATCTCCATTCTAAACTACTGTTATGACTCTGCACCTCTCAGTTCTGAAGAAACAGACGCTATTGATGAAGGAGTGACATTAACCGGAGAGTGTGAGCAGCAGACAAGATGGGAAGACACCGTGAAAGGGGAGGAGGATTTTGATTTCAAGAGTGTCACAAGCGAAAAAAGCGTTCTGGCCTACTACTATTCGTTACCAGGTATGAAAGCCAGCAAGCTTCTTGACTATGTAGGTATGGGTGGCGTTATGCTGAAAACTACGAATACCGAGCTAGTGCGTGACTATATTTACACCGGCTACTCTTTTGATGACGAATATGACGGAAAAATACCAGTGTTAGTACCAGAAGAGCTGCTTGATCCAGAGAGTGCTGTAGACTCGTTTACTGGTGCAGGCTTAAGCGCGAAGCAAATTGTAGAAAATCGGCAAGAGCTACTGGATAGATACCTAGGCAAAACGTATGAGCTAGAAGAAGCGGCTTCAGGCCATTCATCTGGTGATTACGAGACGAATATTCTAGATCTAGTAAATGGCTCTAACGGCTATAAAAAGACTGGCGTAGAAGTGGTCATTGTAGGTATAGTTCCGAACATGCTTAGTGGCTCTGGATTTTTAATCGGTATGTCAAACATGAGCTCATACGGAAGTCTAGATCTAGTAGTTCCATTGTGGGCGACTGAAGAAAACGATTACCTGAGAAGTCGTTTTTCAGAAGTGCCTGAATCCCAGTACTATCTTGAGTTTAACACTAGGGAAGAACGGGATGCATTTGCCGAGATTAACGATGTGAATATCGGTGGGATGCTTTTTTCCGGTGGTGAGTATTCGATGGTTACCGTAATGCGGTCGCGTTATGAAATGTTTGCAGATGCTATCAAAATCTTTCAGCAGATTGGTTTAGTGATTGGAGGCTTTCTGCTTCTAGTGTCGGCCGGATTTATTTCATCAACAGTGGCAAAATTAGCTAGTGATTCTAAAAAAGAGATTGGAGTGTTTCGGTCGTTTGGCGCGCAGAAAAGTGATATTGTTTCGATTTTCTTTGCGTACGTGGTAATTCTAGTCAGTGCCGGCTTTGCCCTTGGGTTACTACTTTCGCTTGGTATCTGCGTGTGGCTTTCGCTCACATACGGAGAAAGTGTATTTTATTCAATGATTATATGGGGTACGATGTCGGATTTGACTAAGCCAATACTTCTATTCGTTGGCTTTCCGGTGCTTCAGGTGCTTGCGGTGTACGGTATTGGTGTTGCGGTTGGTTTTCTGGCTTCGCTTGTCCCGATTCTACGTGCGGCACATCAAGACCCAATTAAAGCTCTGCGAGACGAATAAGCGGTTTACCGTAGTATTGACTATCAGTGTTACAATCACATTATGGTAACTCAGAAAGACAAAAGGAATATTGTCTACGCATTCATAGATAGTCAAAACCTTAACCTCGGTATTCAAAGTTTAGGGTGGAAACTAGATTTCAGAAAGTTCAGGATATTTTTAAAGGATAAGTTTAGAGTATCAAAAGCGTTTCTGTTCATTGGGTATATTCCGTCGAACGAAGTAATGTATAAAATGCTAAAACGTTTTGGCTATAAATTGGTGTTTAAACCTACACTTAAACCCAAAAATACAACGATCAAGGGAAATGTAGACGCAGAACTTGTTCTACATTCAGCGAAGATACAATATGGAAATTACCAAAAAGGTATTTTTGTTTCAGGGGATGGCGATTTTTATTGTTTGTACAAGGAACTACAAAAAGATAAGAAACTAGGTGGAATTATTATTCCGAACTTTAAATGCCAATCTATTCTATTGGCTGAGTTCGAGAAGGACAAATACTTCCTGCAAAGATTGAGGGTAAGATTAGAGTATAAATGAAAATGGGGGGCGTGTGACTGTAACACGTAGTATACAGTATCGTGTCCCCCTCGTGATTAATCAATAATACCAGGAATAAAGGCAGTAAGTCAAGAGTGCAAAATGTGCTCTAATCCTTGTGTATTTCCGTGTAGACCATAACATACGAGCCGTCGGGTAGTTTGGCGATACCTGGATCAGCGCCCTGGTCTACTCTGGTTCCAGGATCCATAGTCCATGTGAAGCCATCGGTTGAAGTAGCTGACTTGATGCCATTCCAGCAACCGTAGAAGCGCAACATGTCGCCTTCTGCGATTACACCACCTAGCATGCTCATTGGCAAAACGATGTCTTCCTGCCGGGTGAAATCCAGTCCAGTCGCAGATGTGGAGTGAACGTTGGTAAGCGTATTGTTCTGTGGCGGATTTTGGGTAGTAGTGTAGTGGTGCCAGGTGCCATCAAAATAGATAACCGTGGGGTCTAAAACGATTTCATCGATTGTTAGTTGTTTACCTTCATTTACGAACACCTCATCAATTGTATCTGCCGCGGCTGAATAGAGTTGAGGAAACCCATCCCCTGGCGACTCAAACGTAAAATACAGGCGAAATGTGCCATCAGGTAATTGTACGAGTGTTGGATCTACGGCATTGGGTCCTCCTTTGGTAGGTTCATGTAGACCTTCAAACTGAATTTCGGTTAGTGTGGACCATGTTAACCCATTGTCTTCAGATACTGTGTAAGCGATCTTGTCAAAATATGCCTCGTTTGTAAATGAAAAGTACTGCATAGTCGCAATTAGTGCCCCATCTGTGGTCAACCATAAGTTTGCAACACCGGCGTGTGGTACAAAAAGCTTGTTCTCAGTGAAAGTCGTTCCATCCTCCGAGTAAGCGATATACACATCTTCGTTCCAGGGACCAGTGTCTGCGTTTGGTCCACTGCTGATCCATTCCGGCATTGGAGCTGTTTCTTGCTGGTACACGATGTCCTCGGTTTGTGGCTCTAGACTGGCGGTGTCTTCAGTACCGCAACCGGAAGTCGGCTTTTCTGCTGTGGGTTTACCGTGCTCTGCCCAACTGCCATCCTCGCAGATCCAGGTGTCTTCATCCCCACCGAGGACAAAACGAATAACAACGAATGTTCCTCCACCGATTATCAATAACGCTACTGCAATAATAAGTGCGATCGTTATGGGTTTTGGCTTAGGTTTAGATGTTGGAGTTGATGGTGTTTCTGTGGTTGGCATGGTTTAAAGATATGAAGTAATCTGAGAATACCAATTATTTGCTATAGTAGAATAACCTGTACTGTTTGGGTGAGCATCGTCATACATCAGTGAAGCTTTGGCTTCTCCTGCGCCGGAATCGTATAAATCTGTCCAGTTTGAGGTGAAGTATTTGTCGTCCCCGGAAATTCCAGCGAGCCCACCGGTGTAGCCGGGGATGCCGTTGTTATAATAGTAGATAGCGAGCGATCCCCACGGCGTTTCAATTTGGTTTGGAATAAAGGCGGAAAGAACAAGCTTGGGTTTGGCACCGTCTGGATTGGTGTGTGCCTTTACCGTGCTAACAATTGATTGAACCTCGTTTACGGTCTGCGGAACGATTGTGAGGTAAGTTTCTTCGGTTGCGGCGGCAATGTCATTGCCGCCGACCATCAGAAGGACTACCTTAGGGTTATACTGGTCTACCCAGCTGGCGGTTGAAGCCAGTACCGAATCGGCGGTAGCGCCGTTCGTGCCTTTGTTTACGACCGTGTATCTCCCTTCGCCGTAGGCACTATCAATTGAGGCTTGTAACCTTGCTGGGTAAGTACTAGAAGTGCCGGCATAGGGATACCCATTGGTAACACTATCGCCAAGGCAGAGAATTATCTCAGGGTCAGGTATAGGTTCTGGTTCCGGTTCTGGTTCCGGCTCTGGTTCCGGCTCTGGTTCTGGTTCTGGTTCAGGAAGTGGCTCGTCAGGTTCATCTGGTTCATCGCCATCGGCTCCACCGCTGTCATCGTCGCCGTCACCGGGTTCATCTGAAGTGTCGTCTGTATCATCTTCGGTTTTATCATCCTCGGCTGTGTGATCTATATCGCCCTGGCTGTCAGTGGATTCTTCAGCATTGTCCGCTAATTGTTCCTCGATATTAGGTTGATTTCTTTGCGAAAGCCATTTGACTAATGTAATCTCGCCAAAGACTGAAAGGCCTTGCAAAACGAGTATTGCGGACAACGAGGCAATTAACAGTTTAATGTGTTTAGGTCGTTCCCATTTCATTTATACATTCAGTTTAGCAGAGGGTGCCCCAAAATGCATTACTGCGTTGCCGAACTTTTGTGTAAGGCGATCCATTGCGAGCTCGGCTAGAAGTAGGCGCGAGTCATTTCTGAAAAGCGATAGGCTAATGGCACTTTTGTGGAGTAAACTTGAGAGCGTAATGCCTAGAAAGCGAGCGTTGGGTTGATAAAGTGTGCCGAGGAGTGTCTTGGCTTCGCGGAAAAGCGTATAGCCGTCTGATGTGTAACGATCCATGTGCTTGGAGTGGCCGAAGCGATGAAAAAGCTCATTGCTGGCACCTGCTGAAAGTGTTTTGCCTTTGGCGTTGTGCTTGCGGGCGCGGTACGCGACCATCTCACAAAGTTCACGCAGGATAAAGTCCAGTTCTGGAAGTGTGAGGTTGGGTGCCAGGACGCGGGTGTGACCGATCGATTTTGGGAAGGCAGTGTCGGTGATAATGGGTTCGTCCAAGGTGCCTTGACCCATTTCGTGTAGGCGAAGTCCGTAGATGCCAAAGTGTTGGCGAAGGAGTTTTTGTGGGAGGTTGCCCACATCATAAGCAGTGGTAGCGCCTAGGGCGGCGAGGCGTCTGCCGAGCCGCCGCCCGATGCCGCAAAGCTCTTCAGAAGATACACTTTTTAGCGCGTTAGCATAATCAGCTTCTCGAAAAACTGTAAGCCCGTTAGGTTTGCCAAAGCCGGTTGCGAGCTTGGCCATGGTTTTGTTTTGTGCGATCCCAACCGACGCAGTGATTATGTCTCCTAGCTTTGTTCGAACTGCTTTTTTGACAAGCTCCCCTACCCGCTCAGGTGTATACTCCCAGGTTTCGACCCAGTGTGTAACGTCCAGGAACGCCTCGTCGATGCTGAAAACTTCAATTTGCGGCGAAAACGGCTTCAAAATCGTGTTCCATTGTTTGTGTACGGTACTGTACTTGTCAAAATGCGGGACCGTGGTGAGAAATGTTGGGCATTTTCGCCTGGCCTCTCGAATGCTAAGTCCAGTTTTTATTCCTTTCTTTTTGGCCTCTTTCGAGGCCGCTACGATAATACTCGATTGAACCTTCGGATCTCTTGTGCCGCTAACGCCGATTGGTTTTCCTCGAAGTGCGGGGTTCGATTGTTGCTCAACCGACGCAAAAAACGAATCAAAGTCGATATGCAAAATCCACTTTATGCTTGATACTGTCATTGCTGTCTGTAGGTGCGGCGATGCTGACCGTCACGAAGCACCGCTCAGCGATTAACGTTACCTAAACTAAACCACAGTTCCGTACTTCGCTTGTATAACCTGGCCAGAACTTCTTTTTGAGTAGTAGTGGCTGGCGAGTTTAGCCAGGTTAGCCTGCTTCTTAGCCAATCAGCATTGCCTTTCATTTTTTGTATCGTTGCTGACCACTGGTGCTATAGAATTTGCTCTTTTTCTTTCTGCTTCTCGAACTTGGCCTCGTCTCCGAACATAAGCAGAAAAGGATAGCCTTGATAGTTCTTTTCTATATCAGTGCATCCTACTGTTTCAAGAAAGGTTGTCATTTCTTCGGTGATCAGCTCCGGTTGGCGGCTATCCTCATGGTTTTTATACTCAAGTTCTACAAAATCGCCGAGTTCTTTTACAGAGTCGATTGAGACCTCATAGTTTTTGTAGTTCCATACCTTTCTACGCTTGTCGACTGTAACGATGCTTTTCATATTTACCGCTTCGAATATCTTCTTTACCTGGTCGAGATGTTCGACAGCTGATTCATATTCGTCGCAGAAATGGCTTTTTCCATCGGCCTCGCGATGCCAGTTTTTGTAATTTAAGGAGTATTCTCCATCTTCCGTTCTAAGTCTTAGCCACTCATTTATTGGCCTAATATTTGTAAAATCGCGGTGCGCAGGGATAAAGTACTCGTCAATCTGGTGCTTTTCTTTGTCGAACTTTCCATTCTTTTTAAGGAAGGTGATCAGTTTGTCAACATTCTTGACCTTAACCTTAATCTCAATCTCTTTTTCGTTTTTGTTCATTTCACTGTCAACTTAAATATTAGTTGGCCTAGCCCTGGATACATTTTGCCTGGGTGGGGGCAGCCAAAATACAGTGTTTCGCCTTCGGGAAGCCATGGAAACTTTCCGTGGTGAAGCAGGACATTTACTGCTGGAAGCAGTGCGGAGAGTGCGTACATGCAGATCTTTCGATCACAGCCATACTGATCAAAGACAAACTTCTCTCCGATTTTGTGGCCAAACGCGCATTTTGCACCTTTTTCACCTTCGATCTTAACTATTTCCGCGATTACTTGTTTGAATTTCATTTCTTTTTCGATTATCTATTATCTTTGAACGCTACTGCAACAAAATTACTCTTCTGCCAGCCGCCATTCGTGCCGTGATGGGTTAAATAGCAGGGTGAACACGCCAGACATGCGAGTGGCTCGCTCGCTCGCGGTGACGGCAAAGCATTTCCAGGTGTTGGTACCGATCTCCTTGATGAACTCCATCTGCTGGTCAGTAATCCGGTAGTGGCGCTGACCCGTAGTAAAGCCAACGATCCTGATTAGGCTCCCCTGGAATAGGGCGAGTACATCTACGATTTTGCCGGGGTTTTGGTAGCCGGCGTCGTTCGCGTAAAACTTGGCATCGATTGCACTTTTAAACATGGCAGTTGTCGATTAGTTAAAGTTTACGAATTATTGTCAAAACCTTTCCTTGTATCTCCACGTTTCTAGCGCGGGTTTCGATCGGCTGGTAGGCCGAGTTGGCCGGTTGAAGCTTCACGTGTCCTTTCATCTGGAAGAACTTCTTGAGGGTTGCCACATTCTCGTCGATTATACGCGCCACAACCATTTCCCCGTTGTAGGCTTTGTTGCTTTTCTGGCAGATGATTAGGTCGCCATCCAATACATATGCGTCGATCATGCTGTCTCCTCTGACTTTCAGGCAGAAAAGGTCACTGATGTCTTTACGGCCGACAAACTGTTTGGGCACTGGAACTGGATCTTGGCGATCCTCAAAGGCGTCGATTGGTCGTCCTGCGGTGACGATGCCTATTAAAGGTATGCTGATAATCGCGCCTGCGAATGGTCCTGCAGCCAACATCAAGTTTATTCCCTTGCTCTCGCGATCCCTGTGAATATACCCTTTTTTTTCGAGTTGAATCAGGTGCCAATGCACGGTTGAGAGAGTTTTGACCTGCATAAAGTTTCGAATCTCGGTAAGCGTGGGTGAGCGGTCGTTAGCCGAAATGTAGCTTTCAATAAAGGTAAGGACGCGTTTTTGGCGTGGATACAGTGGTGGTCGGCTTTCGGCTTCTTCAACGGTTGACGGAGAAACTACGCTGATTTCCTTTTGTGTAGCTGGATCGAGTAAGGACATTTTGGACTTGAGGCTAAATAACTGGTTCGAGTAATGTTCGAGTACAGTATAGGTAATGTTGAGCACGCCTGTCAAGGTCCTATAGGATGCGGATGCTACTATTATGGGATATTGACTGATGGGTCTAGGTGGGTTATAATCTCTTATCACGATGGTGAGCTACCTTTTAGGTACGTCCTAAAAGACTATGCTCACCACTTTATTTTCTCTCCAGCTTTTCTTTCTTTGTGCTTACAAAGTCG
>Ga0209668_10001421_pt1 | contig 10242 bp, 9 predicted proteins | sample FrelakmetPLP11PL_FD_187150 | JGI IMG/M metagenome (GOLD analysis project Ga0209668, IMG submission 187150) | Freshwater lake sediment microbial communities from the University of Notre Dame, USA, for methane emissions studies - PLP11 PL (SPAdes)... | ecosystem: Environmental > Aquatic >... | reverse complement strand
GTGCAGGTGCTCTTCCCGATGGGGAGCCTCTCGGGCGAGGCCGTGGTGGACGGCAAGACGATCGGGCAGTCGGCGGGCGGATTCGGCGACCCGATGCTCCAGGTCGGGCTGAACCTCGTCGGGCCGAAGGCCATGAAGACCATCCCCGATGTCTTGCGTTACGAACCCAGGCTCTCCATCGACGTGATCGGGTCCCTGGCGGTGCCGATCGGCGAGTACTACAGCGACCAGCCGCTCAACATCGGCCAGAACCGCTGGTATGGGCGGCTCGGCGCGCCCGTGGTCTACCAGATCGGCAGCTGGGCGCCCGAGCGCCGGACGACGATCGAGTTCCTGCCGGCGATCTGGTTCTTCGGCCCGAACACGGACTTCGTCGGCCAGACGATGGAAACCGACGTCCTGTTCCAGCTCGAGGGCCACCTGACGCACAACTTCACCAAGGGCTTCTGGGGCTCGCTCGACGCGGCGTGGTACACCGGCGGGAAGGCCACCATCAACGGCGTGGCGGGAACCAAGCTGAACAACGCGGGGCTCTCGTTCACGGCGGGGTACATGATCAACGACAACACCCAGCTCACCGTGGGATACGGGTCGACGCTCGGCGACAACGCCCCGAGCGATCTCCGCCTCAGCCAGTTCCGCGTGACGTTGATCTACGGCTGGCATTCGGTGGTCGAAGGTATGAAGCGGCTGGGGGGATAAGACCGTCTTCATGGTCTACGCACGGCGGCTGGTGGTGGCCGCGCGAACGGGTCGTGAAACCGTCTGCCTTCACTGATTAGTCCCCCACGGTTGCCATGGGCGAGCGCCGACTCATCGTCCAAACGTGTTGCATGGCCGTCTTGGTCTGGGTTGCGGCTGCCGGCGCCGCTCTCGCCGACCCGCCCGCCAAGGAATTCTGGCCGGAGATCGACACCTGGTTGCGCGTGTCGAACGCATGGCGGCTCTCGGTCTTCGTTCCGATCGCCGAGAACCTCGACACCCATTACCGCGAAGGCAACCTGATTCTGCAGGCGGACTATGCGTGGTCGGAGTCGAACCGCAACCGGCGGCTCATCGACGAGGACCGCGCGCAGGCCATGAAGCTCTGGCTGGTCCGGAGCGGGTATCTCGGCGGGAAGAGCCTCGATGACCACGGGGCCGAGTACACGGAGTACACGGCGTTCGGCGAGCTGCACCTGAGGCTTCCGCTCCCTCACGGGGTCATGTGGTCGCATCGGCTGCGCAGCGAACTCCGGTGGCTCGGCTCGGGCGACGCCGAGCTCTCGACGCGGTGGCGCTACCGCCTGATGGTGGAGAAAGAGCTCATCGCGGGACGCGCCTCGTTCGTCCCGTATGTCAGCGTCGAGCCGTACTACGACTCGCGGTACGAGACCGTGAATCGCCTCCGGCTGATCGGGGGCACCTCGGTCGTGTGGTCGCCGCGCGCCGCGATTGAGACCAACGTCACCTATCAGCACGACTCGCACTCGTCAACGAAGGATCTCTTCGCCCTCAACGTGATTCTGCACGTGTTCTTCGACATGAGCCGCCAACCGTAGCGGCTCCGGCAGGAGTGATGCTATGACTCATTCTCGCCTGTTGATCGTCCTCGCGGCGCTCGCCCTCCCGGTGTGGGCGTGCGGCCGTAGCACTGCGCCCACCAGCGGCGCTGTCGAACCGCCGCCCCCGCCTATCGAGACCGAGCTCGCGCAGGGGTCGCGCCTCATCGAGCCCCGGGTGCAGGAGCTGATGCGCCGGATGAGCGACCGCCTTGCGCAGGTGACCGCCCTGGCGCTCGAGGCCGAGGAGGTCTACGACAACGTCCCCGCCGACCGCCCGCGCACGCAGCTCACCTCCCTGCGCCGCGTCGCGCTGCGCCGGCCCGACCGGCTGGTGACCGACACCTCCGGCGACGCGTACAACCGCGCCCTCTGGTACGACGGAAAGACCGTGTCGTCCCTTGACCGGGAACAGAACGTGTGGACGAGCGGCGCCGTCCCCCCGACCGTCGACGGGGCGCTCGACTGGGTCTTCGATCAGACTGGCACCGTGATTCCGTTGGCCGATTTCGTGTACGCCGACGTGTACGACCGGATGATGGGCCAGGTCCAGCGCGGCGTCTACCTGGGCGTCCACGAGGCCGCTGGCGTGCCGTGCTACCACCTGTCGTTCGAGCAGGCGACCATCGACTGGCAGCTGTGGATTGACGCGGGCCCGGACCCGCTGCCGCGAAAGCTGGTAATCGCGTACAAGACCGAGGACGAAGTGCCGCAGTACTCCGTGACGATCCGCAAGTGGAACGTCAAGGCGGAGCTGCCGGACGCGCTGTTCCGGTTCGTGCCGCCATCCGGCGCGAAGCGCATTGAGATCTCGGCGTTCGCGGGCGAGACGGAAGACAACAGGAGGGAACGATGACCACCCGCTCCATCACCGCGTTGCTTGTGGCCGTCGCCGTCTTCTGGGCTCAGACCGACGTCCTGTGGGCTCAGCGCTCACGCCGCTCGGCGCCGTCGGGGTCCCGAGGGTCGGTGTCAGCGTCGTCGCGCGGGACAGCCTCTTCGCAGGGCACAGTGAGCCGATCAGGCAACACCGGTTCCTGGGAGAGCCGCTCCGGCAACGTCCAGGGGTCTGGGACGCGCACCCAGACAGAGGAGGGTTTCAACGTCGACAGGACGTTCACCTCCGATAGTGGCGCGTCGAAGACCGTCAGCAAGGAGGTCAACCGCGAGGATCAGGAGATCCAGCGGGACGCGACGACCACCAACAGGTGGGGTGAGTCGGCGACGCGCGAGAGCACCGTCAAGAACGAAGGCGGGTACCGGAGCGTCGAGGGCAAGACGGAAACGAGCACGGGCCGCGAGATCTCGTCCGACCTGGCCGTCGGGCGAACCGTCACCGGCCAGCCGGCCGTGGCGGGCTCCGTGAACACCAAGTACTACGGCAATTACGATGTCGCGGCCAAGCGCAATCCGTACGGGGGCTACACGAAGGCGGTGTCGGGGCCGTACGGCGGCAGGGTCACCACGACGCTGCCGGCCGGCTACCGCACGACCGTGTATCACGGCCGCTCGTACTATCACTACGGGGGCGTGTACTACCGGCCGTACACCTATCACGGCGTGCACCACTACTACCCGGTCCCCGTGCCGTACTACGCGTACTACCCGGCGCCGCCTGTGGGCGCGATCATCATCATGGTGGCGGGCATCTCTTACATGATGGCGAAGGACGGGACCTACAGTAAGCAAACGACCAGCAGCGACGGCAAAGTCGTCTACCAGTCCGTGCCCCCGCCCCAGGGCGCCAGCATCAAGACGCTGCCCGTGGAGCGGGTCCTCGTGACGGTCTCGGGCACGACGTACTACCTGAGCGCCAACGCGTTCTACAGGCGCGTGATGAACGGCAGCTAGGAGACGTTCGTGTGCGTGACGCCGCCGGCCGGCACGGTCTTCGTCGCGGCGTTGCCCGCCGACTTCGAGGTCGTCCAGCTGAACACGATGTACTTCCTCGCCAAGGGGCAGTACTACGTGCCCTACCTGTCGGCGGATGGCAAGGAAATGTACGTCATGGTGGACCGTCCGCCTCAAGCGCCGGCCCAAGCCGCTCCCGCGGCCGCTCAGCCTGCAGCCTCGACCGCAGCCGGTCAGAAGACCTCCGGCCCGTCTGCCGAGGAGGCGCCGGCCGTGCGGGCGGTGGCGGAGACCTTTACCGTTGAAGCCGGCACCGTCCTGGTCGTGCGCCTGGCCGCAGATCTGAGTTCCGAGACGGCCCACGCGGGCGATCGCTTCCAGGGCTTTCTCGATCAGGATCTCGCGTCGGGCGGGCGTCTCGTCGCGCCGGCCGGGGGAAAGGTGTACGGCGTCGTCAGCGCCGCCGAGTCGGCCGGCAAGATGAAAGGCACCGCCTCGCTGAGCGTCACGCTGACCGACGTGCAGGTGGGCGGCCAGGTCCTGTCGATCAAGACGCAGCCGCTCAGCGTCAAGGGCGGCACGGGCACGGGCGCGAAGAAGATGGTGGGCGGCACGATGATCGGCGCGGCGATTGGAGCGATCGCCGGCGGTGGCAAGGGCGCCGCAATCGGGGCGGCGGTCGGCGCCGGGGCCGGCGGCGTCGCGGCGGCCGCGGGCGACGTGAAGGCGGCCGTCATCCCGGCCCAGTCGCCGCAGGCCTTTACGCTGGCGGTCCCCCTGCTGGTCGAGATCATGACCAACGTGGCGGTTCGTTGACCGTCAGTTTCCGCGACCTTCCGTGGTCGCATCAACAAGGAGTCCGGGATGTTCAGGAGATTACTCATCAGCACGTGCATCGTTCTGGCTGCTGCCTCGGCCGCGTGGGCCCAGTCGCCCAAGGTCGAAATTACGGGCCTCATCGGGTACACGCTGGCGGATGGCGTCAACGGCGACCCGATCAAGGCGGCCAACGGACAGACCTACGACAGCGTCGAGCCGCAGGATTCGGTGAACTTCGGTCTCTCGTTCGGGTTCTTCGTCAGCCCGTCCGCGGAGATCGGGTTCCTGTGGCGCCGTCAGGCGACGAAGCTGGACGTCTTCGGGACGGCCCGCTCCACGGTCGGCGACTGGAACATCGACGGCTACCACGGGTACGGCGCGTACTACTTCGGAGACCCCGAAGCGAAGGTCCACCCGTACATCATGTTCGGCCTGGGCGCGACGCACTACGGCAGCGTGTCCTACAAGAAGGCCGACGGCGCCTCGGCCAGCACGCCGGGCGGCACCCAGTTCTCAGGGACGGGGGGCGCGGGCGTCAAGGTGAACGCGTCGCCGAATGTGGGCGTGAAGTTCGGGATCCAGTGGACGCCGACCTACATCAAGTCGGACGCGGTCGGCTGGTGGTGCGACCCGTGGTGGGGCTGTTACGTGGTCGGCGACGCGCAGTACTCGACCCAGTTCGAGTTCGTCGGCGGCCTCACCTTCCGGTTCTAGTCATACAAAGGAGGATGCGTATGAAGCGGCGGATCCATTTGGCCCTGGCGGTGACGGTGTTCGGTGTGCTGGCGATGGGCACCAGCGTGGCCCTTGCACAGGACGTCTCGGTCAACTACGTGCCGGGCACTGATTTCTCCAAGTACAAGACCTACGGGTGGGTCGAGATTCAAGGCGCCGAGAAGCCCGACCAGATCATCGACACGCAGATCAAGCAGGCGATCGACAAGGCGCTTGCCGCGGGCGGGCTCACGAAGGTCACCGGCGACAAGGCCGATCTCTACGTTGCGTACCAGATCGCGTACACCAAGGAACAGCAGTGGAGTAGCTACAGCGTGGGCGGTCCGTACGCCTGGCGGTATGGCGGCGGCATGGGCACGGCCACCAGTTCGACGATCGCGATCGGCACCGTCGCGCTCGACATGTTCGACCCGGCCGCCAAGGAACTTGTGTGGAAAGGCCAGGCGAGCAAGACGCTGAGCAACGAGAAGGATCCCGCGAAGCGGCAGAAGAACATCGACAAGGCGATGGCCAAGCTGCTCAAGGACTTTCCGCCGAAGCCGAAGAAGTGACGTGGTCTAGTCGCCACGTCTGCTGCGAACGAAGGTCATGATGTCGCTCGCTGAGGCGGGCGGGTACCAGCGACCCGCCCGTCGAGCGGGCATAGGGTCTAAACATGCAGACGTTGTCCCGTTTCACCGTCCGGCTCCTGCCGGTAGCGCTCGCGCTTGTGCTCGGCCCCGCGGCACGTGCACACCAGGCCCCCCCGCCCGCGCCGGAAACCGCCAAGACGTGGCTTGGTCGAGTGGCGGAGCTGGAGGACTATCTCAGAACGGCCAAGGTCGTGAAGATGGAGGGGACGTCGGTTGGCGTGACCAGGCCGCGGCGCGCGTACCTCGAGCCGGGCGGCCCGGTCGACAGCATCACGTGGAAGCCGATCAGACCGGGCGTCTATGGCGGCTTCTTCGAGAGCTACCGATCGGAGATCGCGGCCTACGAGCTCGACAAGCTGCTCGGCCTCGAGATGGTGCCGCCAACCGTCGAGAAGCGTGTCGAGGGCGACCTCGGCGCCGCGATCATGTGGGCGACACCGACCAAGAGTTTCAAGCAGATGGGGGCCAAGGGAGCGCCTACCCCTCCAGCCATCTACTTCGCCAAGTTCAACCGGGCGCTGGTCAGGGCGAAGATGTTCGACAACCTGATCGGAAACATCGACCCGAATCTCGGCAACTGGCTCGTGGACCCGTCGTGGAACGTGATCCTGATCGACCATTCCCGGACGCTCACCTCGGACACCAAGCTCGTCCACAAGATGACCCACATCGACCAGGAGCTGTGGGCGAAGATGCAGGCCCTGACCGAGGAGCAGCTCAAGGCCGCCGTCGGCGAGTGGTTGGGCGATCGCGAGATCCGCGCACTCCTGGAGCGTCGCAAGAAGCTGGGCAAGGAGATCGACAAGCTTGTCAAGGCGAGCGGTCCTGACGCCGTGTTCCTGAAGTAGGAAGGGGTCGGGAACCGGCGGCGGAGAATCCGAATCCGACGAGGCGTCGCGGACCCAAGTATGAGTTTCTCCAGCAAGATCCTGGTTGGCCTCGCATCGGGCGTGCTCGTCGGCCTCTTCCTGGGCGAGCGGGCGGACATATTCCGCATCGCCGCCGACGGGTTTGTGAAGCTGCTCCAGATGACGGTGTTGCCGTACGTGACCATCTCGATCGTGTCGAGCCTGGGTCGCCTCAGCTACGACCAGGCGAAGACGCTCGGCGTGCGCGCCGGCATGGTGCTCCTCGGCTTGTGGCTCGTTGCGCTGGTGTTCGCGTTCGTGGTCCCGCTGGCGTTCCCGCCGATCGAGACCGCGTCGTTCTTCAGCACGACGCTCGTCGAGAGGCGGCCGCCATTCGACTTCGTCTCACTGTTCATTCCATCCAACCCGTTCCACTCGCTGGCTAACAACGTCGTGCCGGCGGTGGTGCTCTTCTCGCTCATCATCGGCGTGGCGCTGATCGGCATCGAGCGGAAGAACGTGCTGCTCGACGTGCTCGCGGTCGCGAACCAGGCGGTCTCGAGAGCGAGCCGGCTCGTCTCGCAGCTCACCCCCTACGGCATCTTCGCAATCGCGGCCAATGCCGCCGGAACGCTCGACCTCGAACAGGTTGGACGGATTCAGGTCTACCTGATCACCTACGTGGCGATAGCCCTGCTCCTGTCGCTCTGGGTCCTGCCGGGACTCGTAGCCGCCCTGACACCGTTCCGTTACAGCCAGGTGCTCGGGCCTACGCGCAACGCGTTGATCACCGCGTTCATTGCCGGCGACCTCTTCATCGTTCTCCCGATCCTGACAGAGGCCTGCAGGGACCTGGTCGGCCAACTGGACCAGGGGGCATCGCACGCAGGCAGCCTGCCGGACGTGCTTGTACCGGCGTCGTTCAACTTCCCGCACACGGGCAAGCTGCTGTCGATCAGCTTCGTGCTCTTCGCGGGCTGGTTCGCCGACGCCGCTGTGAGGGTCACCGAGTATCCGCGTCTCGCGCTCACGGGCCTGCTGACGTTCTTCGGCAGCCTGAATGCGGCCATTCCGTTCCTGCTGGACCTTTTCCGCATCCCGGCAGACACGTTCCAGCTGTTTCTCGCGACGGGCGTCATCAACTCGCGGTTCGGCACGCTCGTCGCGGCCGTCCACACCGTCGCGATCGGTCTGCTCGGCAGCGCCGCTATGGTCGGCGCGGTGCGAATCAGGACGGGCCGCCTGCTCCGTTACGTCATCATCACGGTCGTGCTGACCTCGGCGACGCTTGGCGGGCTGCGGCTGGCGTTCGGCGCGCTCCTCGCCCAGGGATTTCAGGGGGCGGGCATCGTCCATGGCATGCGCCCCCTGTGGTCCCACCCGGAAGCGCCCCTCATCGACGCCGCAGCGGCCCCTGACAGCGCCGCTGACGCGGGGCGACCGGTCCTCGACGCCATCCACGCGCGCGGACGCCTCAGGGTCGGGGTGTTCACCGACCGCCTGCCGTATACCTTCCTGAATCGCGAGGGCCGGTTGACCGGGTTCGACGTCGAGATGGCCCACCAGCTTTCCCGGGATCTCGGCGTGGCGCTCGACCTCATTCGGCTCGAAAGTCGGGCGGACCTGCCCCAGGTGCTCGCGACCGGCACGGTCGACGTGGTGATGACCGGCGTCCCGGCCACCCCGGAACGCGCGAGCCAGATGCTGTTCTCGGAACCCTACCTCGACGAGACGCTGGCCTTCGTCGTCAAGGACCACCTGCGCCAGGATTTCTCGAGTTGGGCGCGCATCCGCAAGTTGGGCGCATTTGGCGTGGTCGCCCTCAACGTGCCGTATTACATCGCCGCGGTCCGGGAGCGCGCGCCGTCGCTGCGACTGGAGGTCGCGGATCCTCAGGTGATTGTCCGCGGCTTCGAACACGGGACCTTCGACGCGGTGATGCTCTCGGCCGAGACCGGATCGGTCTGGACTCTGCTGTATCCCCAGTACTCGGTCGTCGTGCCGGACACCGACCTCGTCAGGGTACCACTGGCGTACCCGCTCGCACGCCGCGACCTGGGCTTCGCGAGCTTCATGAACACCTGGATCGAGTTGAAACGACGCGACGGCACGATCGACGCGCTGTACCGGCACTGGATCCTCGGCCGGGACGCCGTCGCTCACCGCCCACGCTGGTCGGTGATCCGCGACGTGCTCCACTGGGTGGAATAGCGAGCCGTCGGTGGGCGCCAGTGCCGGCGGCATCGCGGCGGCGGCCGGATCGGTCAAGGCCGCCGTCATCCCGGCGCAGTCGCCCCAGGCGTCCGCGCTGGCCGCGCCGCTCCAGGTAGAGATCATGACGAATGTGGCAGTCCGTTGAAACAGGAGACCACGATGAAGCGAATGACCGTCGGATGCGTCCTCGCGGCGCTCGCCCTCACGACCTTCGCCCGGCCAGCCGCCGCGCAGGACCTGAAGGAGAAGCTCGCGGCCGTGAAGCAGTCGATTGCCGCGAACCAGCAGGCACTTCGCAGCTACACCTGGCTGGAGAAGACCGAGCTGAGTCTCAAGGGCGAGGTCAAGGCGACGAAGGTGGATTCCTGCCGCTACGGCCCGGACGGCAAGGTCCAGAAGACTCCGGTCGTCCAGCCCCCGCCGCCTGAGAAGAAGCGGGGGTTGAGGGGCAAGATCGTCGCCAACAAGACCGAAGAGATGAAGGAGGAGCTCCAGGCGACGGTTGCGCTCATTCAGCAGTACGTCCCGCCCGATTCAGGCCAGATCCAGGTCGTGATGAACGCCGGCACCGCGTCGGTCAGCCAGGCCGGGGCGGACCTGCTCGCGTTCAACTTCCCGGGCTACGCGAAGCGGGGCGATGCGCTGACGATCACGTTCGACAAAGCCATCACGGGCCTGCGCCAGATCGACGTCAAGACGTGGCTGGAGAAGCCTGAGGAACCCGCGACGCTGCGGGTGGTGATGCAGTCGATGCCCAACGGGATCAGCTTCCCAGGCAGCATCGTGCTGAACATCCCGGCCAGCAAGATCGAAGTGCGCATCACGAAATCGAACTACCAGAAGCTGGCGATGTAGACTGGCTTCTACCACCGCTCAGGTGAAGGTTTTCGCGCGCGTCAAAGGAGCACGAGGATGAGACTCGGAGGATGGCTGGCTGCCGCGGCAGCTGGGACGTTGCTCGTCACCGCAGCCTGCTCGGGGCCGCAACCACAGGCCCCGCCGTCCTCGGCTGCGGGACCGGCGGCGATGGATCGCACGGAGCTGCCGATCCAAGAACCGTCCCGTCCGACCGTCACGGAGATCGACGCACGCAACGTAACCGCGCCGCCGCGCTTCGAGGTGAAGGCGCCGGCGGGCGCGCCGAACGTCGTCATCGTGCTGATTGACGACATGGGGTTCGGCGTCCCGAGCAGTTTCGGCGGCCCCATACCCATGCCGACGATGGACCGGCTCGCCCAGAGCGGGCTGCGGTACAACAACTTCCACACCACCGCCCTGTGTTCGCCGACGAGGGCCGCGCTGAAATCCGGCCGGAATCACCACACGGTGAACATGGGGTTCATCACGGAGATGGCCACCGCGATGCCCGGCTCCACCGGCCAGATTCCAAGCTCGACCGCGCCGCTGGCCGAGATGCTGCGCCTGAACGGATACGCCACGGCCGCGTTCGGAAAGTGGCACGAGACGGCAGTCTGGGAAGCCAGCATCGCCGGCCCGGCCGACCGCTGGCCGTTGCGGCAGGGGTTCGACAAGTTCTACGGGTTCTTTGGCGGCGAGACCAACCAGTGGGCGCCGCTTCTTTACGATGGCACGGCACTGGTC
>Ga0209668_10001420_pt1 | contig 10243 bp, 7 predicted proteins | sample FrelakmetPLP11PL_FD_187150 | JGI IMG/M metagenome (GOLD analysis project Ga0209668, IMG submission 187150) | Freshwater lake sediment microbial communities from the University of Notre Dame, USA, for methane emissions studies - PLP11 PL (SPAdes)... | ecosystem: Environmental > Aquatic >... | reverse complement strand
ATTATTTTTTGGCCCTTACTGGATTTTAATACCGCACATTCTGCCTTATTAGGTACCGCCTCTGTATTACTCATGGCCATCAGTTATTCAGTCGGTAATTTACTTAATCAACATATGTTATCAGGTCAAACTAAATTAGATTTTTATGCCAACCTCTATCATCAGCATTGGGCCAGTCTTATCTTTCTAATGCTGGTATCACTGTTATTCGAACACTGGCCGAGCAGTAGTTTATTATTGCATACACCTATTATCTGGGTGGCAAGCATCTACATGGGTTTATTCTCCACTGCAATAGCTTGGATTATCTATTATCATTTAATTCGCGAATGGGATGCAGTACGTGCAAGTGCAGTGATGTATATCGTTCCTATCATGGCTATACTTTGGGATTTTGTTTTTTTTCACAATCGCCCGCAATGGTCAGAAGGCTTAGGCATAATAGCCATTTTATTTGGTGTGGTATTAATTCAATGGCCTAAAAATTTACCTAAGTCACTTATCTATTTTATAAAAAATAAATAGTAATTTAGTTAGACCATTTAAGCTGGATACAACTAAAAGGCAAAATAGCCGCAGAAAATAAAACTTTAGCTCATGCTTTAAGTCTTAAGTAACTAAGGTTATATTGCCTCATAGTGGCTTGCTCTATTTAACTTAAATAAAAAAATTGCTCGCAAACTAAAATGTTTTGGCTGTTACGTTAGACTCAAATGTATTTATAGAATCAATAATTCGATCCTCCCGTTCGCGACGTTCACTATCAATAACATTAGTATTTGATTTTTTTCTTGGTTTTTTATTAAATAATGTACTTGCTAAAAGTAATGTCCCATTGGCATTGCTATTATTCACTCCCCTATTATCCGCTAGGTGTGTTTCAGACATTGAACTCAGGTTGAATCCCCGAGCTTCAGCCTGCGCAGCGAGAGGATTGGTTCTAAAAAATCCCGTTGCATTCACCAAAGGCGCAAGCGACTCATTTAATTCACTCATAGCAAAAAGATCACTTTTTAATGCGGAGACTTGCTCTCTAGAAGAAGTATCATGAGTTTTATGGCGTTGCCTTTTCTCCTGATCTGGATTTAATAACTCTCCATTTTGTTTTAAGAGATAATTACCTAGTTCTGCAGGATTATCTTGATGAACCCGATGAAGGCGAAAATTATCTTTATTATTTACAGATTTTATCTTGGTAACTTGCTTCAAATAGTGAACGAGATTATTATCTCCAATTTCTATTGCAATATCTATAGGTGTAGACTCATCATTATTTTTAACTTCGGTACTTGCGCCTTGCGTAAGCAAAGATCTAACAAGCTTAATATTCTCAGTTTCCACTGCCATATGTAAAGGAGTACTTCCATCAACATTTTTAGCTTCTATATTAGCACCTTGCGTAAGCAAATATTTAACCAGCCTAATATTCTCAGTTTCCACTGCCATATGTAGAGGCGTATTTCCATCACTATTTTTAGCTTCTAAATCTGCCTTATTATCAAGAAGGTATTTTATAAGCTTTTTGCGATTATTTGAAACGGCTAAATGTAGTAGCGTATTATTTTCATTATCTTTTACCGATAAATCTATTTTTTTCTCATTAACAAGATACTTAACTATTTTTGTATTACCGTTCTTAATCGCTAAAGATAAAACGGTATCACCCTCATTATTTTTAGCTTCTACATTGGCACCTTTAGAAATAAGAAACGCTATTATCTGGAAATGACCATTTTTAGCCGCTGAAAGTAAGGGAGAGTTCCCTTGGATATCCCTGCTTTCCAAATCAAGCCCCTGAGAAAGAAAATATTTAACTAATTTGAAGTGACCATTCCAGGCAGCCGCGTGTAACAATGTCTGATCATAGTTATCTTTAGTGTTTAAATCAGAACCTTGCTCAACTAAATATTCTACACTATTTAATTGGCCTTCCCAGGTAGCATAATGTAGCGGTGTACTTCCATATTTATTTTTGTTTTCCATCAAACTAGAATTTTTAGTGACTAAATTTCGAACTGCGTTTAAATCGCCTAAAGCCGCAGCAACATGTAATCGAGTATTGCCAAAATTATCCGATTCAAACAATTCAGATTCATAAGGTTTCAAGTTGATGGGTGATTGAGAAGTTTTAGATATATTATATTTTTCCATTTAATTTACTCCTATACTTATTATTTAATATTCTTATGAATATTTTTCAATTTAATAAGAAAGTTTATTTTTACATAAAACCACTCGATCATTCAACTTTTCTTTACTACTTCATGTCCATTTTAGTCAATTATTTTTATTATTTTATAAATAAAAATTTAGTTACGTTATTTTAATTTTTAATCATTTTAAAAAAGAAATTTTACCCCCTTACAATCGATCACTCTCTCAATATAAGAGATTATTTTAGGTGAATTGTATTTTATTTCAGAATAGAATCAGTCTATTTGCTCGCTAAAATCTGACGTAAATGATTCGCAAATGTTTGACTTTCTTCTTGTCCAACTATTCGAGAATCTGTTAATTCTTGCCCATTCGGTGCAAAAAATAAAAAAGTAGGGGGGGCAATCACATGAAACTGACGTTCTAAGGCTCTATCTTGGTGATCGTTCGCAGTGACATCTGCTCTTAACAAGACAAAATGTGACATTAAGGATTTAACTTGTGGTGCAGTAAAGACGACCCGTTCCATTTCCTTACATGATAAACACCAATCCGCATAAAAATCGACTAGCACGAATTTATGCTGTTGTTTTGCTTGTATTAAGGCGTGTCTTAAACCAGAAATACCTTTAATTGTTTGAAAATTATTGGTTTCAGCGCTTACGACTTGATTAGGATGAAGTAGGCGAAAGGGTCGGGAATTGCTGGGAATGATTCGTGCAAGCAGCCACGCCGCCATAACCAACATCAGTATACCTAAAACAATTTTAATTCCATTCATCCAAGGCCCTGATTTAGGCAACCATTTACCTGCCGAAGTTCCAATAACTAATAAAGGCACCCCTGAACCCAAACCCAAAACAAATAAAGCAAGTCCACCCAGTATGGCATTACCGGTATTGCCAATATAGGTTAATACGCCAACTAAAGGTGCGGTGACACACGGAGAAATAACTAACGTGGACAAACAACCCATCAAAGCTACGCCAATATAATTACCTCCTCGTTGACGATTCGTGATATGAATCAGCTTTTCATGCCAACTGGCAGGCAGGCGTAACTCATAGAAACCAAATAAAGAAAAAGCGAGCGCAATAAACAACGTACAAACAATAATAATAACCCATGGACTTTGTAAAAATGCTTGTAAATAACTACCTGCTAAACCAGCAAAAACACCCGCTACCGCATAAGTAAGTGCCATAGCCAGAACGTAAGTTATTGACAAACTAAACGCTTTAGCCGTCGTCAATTGCTTTTGACCTAAAATGATAGCGGATAACACTGGAATCAACGGCAAAACACAAGGAGTCAGCGATAATAATAAACCAAACCCAAAGAAACTAATCAGTGTCCAAAAAATATTATGACTGGCTAATAAGCTTAAAATTTTACTTTGTTCGCTGGCCATTTTTTTAATTCCTTGACCTTGATTTTTTGTCAAAGAATTCTGGCTTAAGTCTGTGCTATTTTGATTAGTTTCGGTAATAGGCATTCCAGCAGAAGTTAAGCTTATGTGTTTAACTATAGGCGGATAACAAAAACCCGCTATGGCACAACCTTGATAGTGGATTGCCAAATCAAGATTTTTATCGGGGAAAGGATTAATAAATTTTAATAACGTAACCACATGCCCTTGGTAAACTTCATATTTCCCAATAAATTGATTATGCTTAACGATCCCCTTAGGAAAAAACACTGACCTTATATGTATAGGCGCACTGTCAAAATGTATTTTACTCTTATAAAGATAATAACCAGGCTTGATAGTCCAACGTGCCGCCAACGTTTTATTATTTAAACGCTGCACTGAAACTTGAAAAACCTGATCAACGGGTAAAGGCTGCTGCATGGCATAAGCATTTAATATTCCTACACCCAAACTCAAACTAAATAATAAAACTTTTAAAAACTTAATAAAATTAAACAAAATAGTTCTTCCTATAAGTTAATTATGAGTATCAAGTACTAATATTAAATAGATCTTTTTTCCAAGCAATTTTTCTAAGAGGTATCGTCATTTAACACGGCGAGGGGGCATAAAGGCGTGGTTTTTCTGTGTTTCGTTACTCACCTACTCAAGTATACTGCGTTACGATAGTTGAAAAATCTATGCTTTGTGTCTCATCCTCACGTGTGACGATGCAGCGGAAAATCTCACAAAAAAAAAACAATATTTCGTAAAATATTTAAGAAAAATTAGGCCTTAATCTTACTTAGAGACTAAGAAATTCAAAAAATCCGCCAAAAGACGCTTGTCGCAACCTCTTAGCTACTATATTATGGAAACTCCTCTGACCTAGTCAAGTCTCAAAGGATAATGTATATGCAAAATGCACTCGATCAACTTCCTGTTCTACCTATGGTGGCTAGCGCTGGCGCACCTCAACAGCCGCTAAAAACTTATGTCGAACAGGCTTTAGAAAATTACTTTTCACAATTAGATGGAAACTCACCTTCTAATCTTTATGGTCTTGTTTTAGCCGAGGTTGAATCCCCTATGTTAGAAGTGGTATTACGCCAAACTCGCGGAAACCAAACCAAAGCAGCTAAAATGTTAGGTATCAGTCGTGGTACTTTACGAAAAAAACTCAAACAATGTGACCTTTGCTAGATCAAAAGACCAGTAAATAAACCTCTCGTGCAATTATAAAAAAAAATAACAACAAGAAAAAAAATGTCTTCAATAACAAGAAAAATCTATTTTAACTGGATATTTTGGTTTTTCGTTGGAAATGCCTTGTTATTTTGGGGAATTGGCTTGCATTATCTTGCCAGTATTATTCCCTTTCGTTTATCTGTTTCGTCACTCGCTAATCAACTGTTGGCGTGTTTGTTTTTATTCAGTGCATTTTTCGGTCAACTTGGTTTATTTGCTTGTATTGCTGCGATTATCCCCATCTTACTTGCCATTCTTTGTCCTAGAAAAAAACTCATATTTTCTGTTTCAGTTATCCTAGGCTTCCTGTTTGCTTATTTACTTAGCATTGATACATTTGTATTTGGCCAATTCCACTTCCATTTGAATGGTGTTATTTGGAAATTACTAACGGGCGGTGAAGCTAATGAGATATTTGATATTTCCTGGCTAGAATGGCTATTGATAGGATTATTAACCAGCTTATTATTTGCTTTCGAAATAGGTTTAGCCCTATTCATATGGAAAAAATTGCGGCATAAAACCTATACCTTACACTTTCCTGTTGCAATGCTAGCTTGTCTTTTATTTTCCTATTATATGCTTGCACTATTAATCAAAAACTCCACTGCACTTGCACTCAACCAGCAAGCTTACACCCTACCTCTTTATTATGAAGTCTTAGCCAAATTATTACCCGGCAAACAAGCACTGCCTGAATTAGAAAGTCTTTATCGTTCAGATTTTGTCGAAATTAATCATGCTAATCAAAAACTTGACTACCCACTTCATCCGCTCATTTATAAGCCCGTTAAAAAACCAATTAATATTGTCTTTATTCTGATCGATAGTTGGCGTTTCGATATGTTGAATGCTGTCAATACGCCGAATATTTATCGTTTTGCTCAGCAAGGTTGGCAATTTCAACAACATTTCAGTGGCGGAAATGGAACTCAACCCGGTCTATTTTCTTTATTTTATAGTTTACCTGCTACCTATTGGACAGCCACGATTAATCAACATAAAAGCCCTTTGTTTATGGATAAACTACTCGCAGAAAATTACTCTATAGGTATTTTTGCAAGCGCCGAGCTGATCGCACCGCCCTTTAACCAAAATGTATTTGTCGATGTAAAAAATCTAAACACTTCAACTATAGGGCATACCCCTTACGATAGAGATAAGCAAATTACTAAAGAGTTTAAGCAGTTTATTACGCAAACCCCATCACCTTTTTTTAGCTTTTTATTTTATGATGCAGCACATAGTTTCTGTATTGGTAATAGCCCAGTGTCTATTTTTCAACCGAGCATCCCAGTCTGTGATCGTCTCATTTACACGAATCATACCAATCCAAACCCTACGTATAATCGTTACAAAAATGCCTTATACTACATAGACCAACTGGTAGGACAAGATCTGGCTTTACTTAAAAAACGCCATTTATTAGAGAATACACTTGTCCTTATTACGGCAGATCATGGTAATGAGTTTAATGATAATCATCTCGGCTATTGGGGACATGCCAGTAATTTTACTCATTTTCAAACTCAAGTCCCATTGATCATTCATTGGCCAGGACAAAAACCAATGCGGGTAAAGCATATGACGAGCCATTACGATGTGATACCCACTTTACTAAATCGAATCTTTGGCTTGCAAAACCCTTTAACAGATTACAGTGTAGGCCAATCTTTGTTTAATAAGACCCCTCCTCCTTTTTTATTAATTCATAGTTATACCAATTTAGGGCTGGTAACTAATAAAAAAATTATCACTCTCTTCCCTTCAGGTTATTTTCAAATCCAAAATCTACAAGCTAAGATGCTGCCCAATGAATCATTACCCGTGAAAAATATCTTAGCCGTTTTAGCTTTAACTCAGCGTTATTATGTTAAAGATAAAAATTAAGCCTTTTCTATTTTTTATCACTTGACAGACTCTGTGTGGCTTTAGCACAATAGACGGCCTTTGGCTATGTAGCTCAGTTGGGTGAGCAAGAAAAGAAAAAGCAACGCTTTTTCCTTGCGAACGCTCGAAGCAGGATGCGCAGGGCCGGCTTTCAAGCGGAATTGTGTAGCGCAGAAAGGAGCACAGCAAAGTAGATCGAAGTTGAAGAAGTTTAGGCTATGTAGCTCAGTTGGTTAGAGCACAGCATTCATAATGCTGGGGTCGGTGGTTCGAGCCCACCCATAGCCACCAAAAACTAATCCGGATCCTACGTTATTAAAAAATCCTATCCCTATAACCTATTTTACTCTTTCTACGCTACCCATTTGCCGTGCTATATCCAAGGTTTCAGTTAATTGTGCAACAGGAAATACTGTCATGCCATTAATCACTTGCTTGCTCCTATTCGCTTTAGGAATAATCGCTGATTTAAAGCCGTGTTTCGCCGCATCACGCAAACGTTCCTGACCATTGGGTACTGGACGGATTTCCCCGGACAAACCGACCTCGCCAAATACCAAACAATCTTCTGGAAAAGGTTTATCCCGTAAGCTCGATAACACCGCTAATAAAACCGGTAAATCCGCACTGGTTTCTAATAAACGCACCCCACCCACCACATTAATAAAAACATCTTGATCATACGTCATAATCCCCGCATGCCGATGCAATACCGCTAACAACATCGCTAAGCGATTACCTTCTAATCCTACGGTCACTCGACGTGGATTGCCTAAGTGACTGTTATCAACTAAGGCCTGTACTTCGACCAGTAAAGGGCGACTGCCTTGCCAAGTCGCCGTCACTAAACTACCTGAAACCGGCAAACCGGATCGTGACAATAACATCGCTGAAGGATTGCTAACTTCACGCAAACCTTTTTCGGTCATGACAAATACGCCTAATTCATTCACCGCACCAAAACGATTTTTAACCGATCGTATTAAACGATGTCGGCTATCGGCTTCACCTTCAAAATATAAAACTGTATCAACCATATGTTCTAAAACGCGAGGACCTGCAAGTACTCCATCTTTAGTGACATGGCCCACTAAAAATAAAGCGATACCGGTTTGCTTAGCTAAACGTGTCAATTGCATAGCACTTTCCCGAACTTGACCTACTGCGCCCGGCGCAGACTGAAGTAAATCAGTATGCATGGTTTGGATCGAGTCAATCACTAAAACTTGAGGCTTTTCTTGTAAAGCATGCATTAAAATACTTTCGACTCGGGTTTCAGTGAGCAAGCGAATTTTCTTTTGTGGTAATCCTAAACGCTGAGCACGTAACGCTACTTGCTGCAGTGATTCTTCTCCTGTTATATAAAGCACCGCGTGATGCTCACTTAATTGACAAAGACTTTGTAATAATAAAGTAGATTTTCCGATGCCTGGATCGCCACCCATGAGTATCACAGAACCTGGGACTATCCCTCCCCCCAGCACTCTATCAAGCTCTTTTATCCTTGACGAAAATCGTTCTATCTCACTGAATTGAATACTGTTTAAATCCGTTATTTTTGCATCGGCCGCCGCATAACCTTTAACACGGGGAAAAGTGTGTGAGGAGAGAGGCGCACTTTCTTCTAATATACTATTCCAAGCTTGGCATTCACCACATTGCCCAGACCATTGTAAAAACTGCCCTCCGCAGGATTGACAACTATAAACGCGTTTCGATTTAGACATGCTGTTTTTCCTGTAATAATTGACGCACAGCGCTTAATAGATCAGGAAAAACTGGAATTTCGTCGGCTAGTTCACGATTATTTAACAAGGTTTGTTCCCCATTACCGGTCAACACTAAAATAGGTTGGCAACCGACTTTAAGAGCTGCTTTAATATCTCGCAGAGAATCACCAATAGCGATAATGCCCCTTAAATCGAGTTGATAATAATCAGCAATTTGTTCAAATAAGCCGATACCCGGCTTTCTACAACAACACTGATCGTCAGGAAGGTGTGGGCAGTAAAAAACCTTATCCACCTGACCTCCCAGCGCTTTTATGCTGCTCAACATTTTTTGATGGATAACCATTAAATCAGCATCGGTGTAAAATCCTCGACCTACACCCGATTGATTGGTTGCCACAGCGATGGTGTAACCTGCCTGACTTAATAAGGCAATGGCTTCTAAACTCCCCGGAATAGGTAACCACTCCTCAGGCGTCTTGATGTAGTCCTTAGATTCAAAATTAATCACGCCATCCCGATCCAGGATGATAAATGCAGAGTTTTTAGCATTTTTAGCCATTTTTTACTCCCTTTAAGTCTCTCTTAACATTAAAGACTTATACTTTTCAGATATTTCATTAAAGTTTACAGTATATTTTCCATGGCCATACCACAACCTGAAAAAGAATTAGATGCTGCGTTTCTAACCGCTTGGCAACTAAAAGAAAAAATTAAAGAAAACTATATCTCAAGAACCCGTCATATTCACTTGAAAAAAGATGAAATACAAGAAGAAATCATAGGATTTATAAAATCAAATCGAGAAGTAGTTAAGCGATATATTGAAAACAAAACAACGACTGAAGATATCCTATTAGCTCAGATTATGAAACAATTTGAGGGGATACACAAGACGATAGAATCTTATAAACAAACCCGAAAATTTTTTCAGAATAATCCAAATAATTTTATTAAGGAAATAGAAAAAAAGCTCAAAGATATTAATGAAATATTTAATATGCTTCACTGGAAATACCCCGATATACCCGCTGAATCTATCAAGCTTACGACTGATCCCAGGTTTAACCGCTAAAATTCCCTATCGCATAACGAGTGATAACATTTTTCAAACAAGCTAGATTATTGATAAGACCTAATCCGTACTGGCGCGTTTTCTGTAATATCGGATTGCTAGCGGCAAATAGATATTTAATGCTATCCACACCACCCATCATGACACGATTATGAAAACGACGCTCTCTTTCATAACGGCGTAAAGTATGAAACGCACTTATCGATCGATGTTTCTGCTTTGCCTCGATGATCACCTTTGCTAAACACTGTGCATCAGCCAAACCTAAATTTGCACCCTGCCCCGCTAAGGGATGTAGTGTATGCGCCGCATCACCGATTAAAGCAACACTCGATTTTATGTACTGCTCTGATTCTTGGATTTTTAATGGATAACTTAAACGTGGACTTGTCGAAGCAATTTGACCTAAACACTGTTCGAAAACTTTGGTTAATTCTCCACAAAAAAGTTCGTCATTTAGCGCTTCCAAGCGTCGTATTTCTTCGGGTGTATTCGACCAAACAATGGAACATTGATGTGCATCTCTTAAAGGTAAAAAAGCCAAAGGACCATTCGCTAAAAAAACCTGTCTTGCTATCTGGTCGTGCGTCAATTCAGTTTGTACCGTTGCAATGAGTGCACGCTGCACATAATCAGTCGCTTTAATTGGCAAATCAGCCCATTGTCGAACTTTAGATTGCTCCCCATCGGCACCGACTAGCAAACGGGTACTTATTTCTGCTCCAGACGCTAATG
>Ga0209668_10001419_pt1 | contig 10243 bp, 11 predicted proteins | sample FrelakmetPLP11PL_FD_187150 | JGI IMG/M metagenome (GOLD analysis project Ga0209668, IMG submission 187150) | Freshwater lake sediment microbial communities from the University of Notre Dame, USA, for methane emissions studies - PLP11 PL (SPAdes)... | ecosystem: Environmental > Aquatic >... | reverse complement strand
CTCAATTAAACGATTTAGCTGGGAACACTCAAATAGGTGCGGGAACAACGTGGCGATGCGTCGGAACCGTGCTAACTTCAACTTTAGTGGCTCTTGACTTTCAAAATTTCACCTAGAGATATTAAATATATTTGTAAAATCACCACAGTATATTTAATGCAAAAAATCCTCTTATTCCTATATCATTTTTGTGTCTTAAATGATATAAATATCTTCTTTTATTTGCATGTTCTAAATCTTTTTCTTCAATATAACTTGGATAATCTAAATAATTTTTGTTTCCTATACTTGTAATATAACCACCATTTTTATTAAATACATCAATTTTATAATCTCCTTTATTTGATGGTTTTATTATTACATTTAATTTTTTAGCCCTATCAAAAGAATATTTTTTAATTTGATACATATATATATATTTATACAATATTTTCTTTACTTTCATTTCTTCTTTGTAATTCTATTTCATCAACTTTCTCTTCTAATTCAACATTTCTTTTTATAACTAATCCACAGCAAGAGATATTTTCACACTTTGATTTATATAATAATTTTGTTGATGCTAATATACAGGCAATTATACTTGTTATAAAAAAACTCCAAAATATTTCACTCAGCATTATACAATTAGTTTATAAATTAATTATATAAATAATAATAAAAAGTAAAAATAAAAAATAAATAAAATAAATTAACTCATTGTAAGATTAAAAGGTATATAGTATTTAGTTTTATATATAAGCTTTAAAATATAGAAGAGTTTGAATTAATATATTTCTTTTTATTTTTTACTTTTCTAAAGAGTCAGAGAAAATAAAAAGAAAAAATAATAATAATATACTTCTATTAATATTATATATATAAGTAATAAAAAATATATAGAGTAATTTTATTATTTTATTTTATTTATTTTTATTTAAAAATTTATTATCTATATATATATATATATAGATGAATAAAAATATACCTTGTTTAATTTGCAATGTTGATTTAGCAACTCAAAAAAAGTTTGATGCTCACTGTTTGACAAATAAACATTTAAAAAAAGTTAATGGTGGAGTAGTTGAAGAAATTGAGTGTAAAACATGCAATGTTAAATTTGCAAGTGAAAGTGCTCTTACAATTCATTTGAATACAAAAAAACATTTAGAATTAGTTAAAACAGATGGAGTTAAAATAGATAAGTGTTGTAATGTGTGCGACTTAAAATTTTTGAGTCAGACAAGCTACGCAATCCACTGTGATACAAAAAAACATCAAAGTAATATTTTATTTGCTGATACTGGTATTAATAAGATGAATTGTTTATATTGTGATTATTTTTCTGATAATTCAAGTAATTTATCACGCCACATTGATAATATACATCCTACTTATCCAAAAATAAAAGATGGACTTTTAAACGGCAAAGTATTGGATGAAATATATTCTATTCTTAAAAAACAACAAAGATATTGTTATTCACGATTAATATTTTTAAAAAAGAAATACGAAGAAAGTGCAAGTGCCAAAAATGAAAGACGATACAATGAGTTTAAAAATAAATATAGTGGTGCATTTGCAATTATTAAAAAACTTGAAGACAGATTTAATCTTAGTAATAAAAATATTGTAGCTGTTAAAAAAATAGAAATTGAAGAAGATGAAGAAGAAGACGAAGAAGATGAAGATGATGCAAGAGACGAGGAAGAGGAAGAGGACGAATATATTGATGAATTAAAAGAAGAAGTAATAAAAACTCGTAAAAAAATAGATACTAAAAGAGTAGAATTATTAAATTTACAAAATGGATTTGATGAAATGAAAGTAAAATTTGAAAATGATAATAATGGTATTTTTCCTTATCTTAAAAATGAAATTGAATCGTTAAAAATAGAAATAAAATTATTAGAGGGGTTGATTGTTTAATTCTTTATCTTTTTTTGCTTGTTCTCTTTTTGGTTTAACAACATTATTATAATAATCTTTTTTCTTTTGTAAATAAATTTTATATTGTTCTTCATTTTCTTTTAATTTATCCATCCATTTCTTATTTTTCTCTTTGCATTTTTCAGGATATTTTTTTTGATAAGTAGATACTCCATCTTTAATTCTTTGATACGCTTTTTCGGCTGGTGTTAAAATTATTTCATTTTCCATTTATATATATATATATATATATAGATAAAATATTTAATTAATTATAATTATTTTCTTCTTTTTCCACCTTCTTTATCATCAAATATTACTCCTTTTTGTTTTTTTTTTAAAAAAACAAAATCTGGTTTATTTTGTTCTGGAATGACTTCTTTTACTGGGATAACTTCTTTTACTTTTTTATTAAAATCTTTTTTAATTTCTGTAATTGTTTTTAATTCTGGATATTTATTATTTGTTTCTTTTTCTAAAAAGTTTTTAATATTATTATATTTATTAAAATAAAAACTTGGGTTATTAGCAATACTACCTTTCTTTTTTTTTCCTGTTAATAAAGGTGTAATTGCAAATGCTAATAATTGAGAATTGTACATTTTTGCTATTTCGTTCAATTCAGCCGTTTTTTCAACAATTTCTTTTTCTTTTTCTTTTTCTTTTGAGGTTTTAGTTTTTTTATATCTAACTTCTATATCATCATCATCTTCTTTTGATTTTTCATCATCAGAATCACTTTCTATTTCGTATATTTTTTTATTTGGAGTTTCTTTTATTAATTTTTGTTTTGGTTTTTCAACAATTTCTTTTTTTATTTTGTCATCTGGGATAACAACAACTTCTTTTTCTTTTGGTTTTTCAACAACTTCTTTTTCTTTTGGTTTTGGAATAATACTATTTAAATATTCAAATTTTTCTTTTAATTCTTTTAATTCAATTAAATATTCTTTTACAGTATATTCAGAAAGAGACTTTTTTATATCTCCATTTATTTTATACAGAGATTCATTTATACGGTCAGTTTTATTCATTATTTCTTCTTTTTCTATTTCAATTTCTTCTAATGTGTAAATAGATAGGGTCTCTGTTTTATTAGTTGATATTCCTATTGATTTTTGTTTATTTCTGGTTGTCAAATTTCCTGTTTTTAAAACAGGGTCAATTATTTTTGTCTTTCCTGTTTTTGTTTCAAATTCCATTTTCGGAACATCAAGAATGATAGAATTAAATTTAGGTTTCCACCTAAATTTATCCCTTATATCATGCCATTTTTTAATCATTTTATTCATTTTATTTTCAAGATATAAATATCTTTTACCATCTTTAGTATTTAACCAATTATCAAATTCCGTATAATCATACAAATGCGGACTAAAGACTTTTACCATTTCACCCGTTTCTGCACTTCTTCTTTCTTCTTTTGGTTTTGGTCTTTTTCTCTGTAAATCTTCTTTTTCTTTTAACATTTTTTGATACTTCGGTGATTGAAAAATTTTATTGCTTTTTTCTATTATTTTATCTAAATCTTTGGTAATAGCACTTTCACCGTTATTTTCTATTTTTGCTTCATCACCTTCTATTATTTTTATTTTTATTGATTTTTTACCGTTTCTCGTTGTCAATTGTCCTGTGGGGGTTGTTCCTTTAACTTCTTTCGGTATTCCTGATTTTGTAAGATTATATAATGATGGTATTTTTACTCCTAATTCTCCAAATTTTATAAATCCTCCTATCATTGTATCTTCTGGTAATCTTTGTAAAATATCACTTGAATGTTCGGTAATAGGATTTAAAGAATTACTATCAATTGTTATATTTTTATTCTTTTTACCAAAAAAACCTTTAACAGTATCCACTGCCCCTTTTAAAGCACTTGGAACATCTAAAGAACTTCTAACATTATATTCATTTTTTTTTTCAGATTCGCCCAACCAAGAAGGATTGACATTTATTATTTCTTTTGCATTAGCACCAATTTTACGGGTTATAACTGATGATTGAGAGTGTCCCACTAATGATATATTCTTCTCGCCGTATTTTTTAACAATTTTATTATACATTTCTTTTGCTCTTTTAAATCTATCTGTATTTTCGTATTGTCCTACAACGTAAGCTATATTATTACTCCAATCTGTAATACTCTTTTCAGTTCCTCTAAAAACTGCTATACAATGAGAACCATTATAAAAAGTTGTTATTTCACTATTTGATAAACTTTTTATTTTTTTGTATCCGTCAATGTCTTCATTCATTTCGGGATGGTAAGATGCTTTTATAAACTTATTTAAATTACTTGCACTGATTGCCCCACCTTGTATATTCATTTATATAATATATATATAAATAAAAAATCTAATTCAAATATATATAATGTTAGAAGATTTTTTATTTAGGCCTAATGAATGTTGTATTTGGAGTAATCAAAATTTAATAAATAAATTGCGCAATGCTAATAATAAAAATATACTTTTACAAGAAAAAATATTAACTCTTTGTATCTTCTTACTACTTTTAAAAATCAGAATTTAAGTCTTTTTTAATTTCTAACATTTTATCAAGTTCTTCTTTTGTTATATTTGAATTATCGTTTAAATTTAACTCATTGTCGCCGTATTTTATATAATATACTTTATCTTTTAATAGTTGTATTTGCTCTTCAAGTTCTTCTTTATTAAATATTAAATTTTGCATTATTTTACACTTTTTATTTTTAAGATGTGTATTATACCATTGAAGATTCGTATCTGCATTACAAATACTACAAATAATTTTAACATTAAAAAACTTCCAATACTTTTCTTTTGCTCTTTCTAAATATTCCACTTCTTTTTTTAATTTTCTAATTTTAGACATTATTATATATTACTTATATTTTATTTATATATTACTTATATATTATTTAGTTTAGTAATACTTATATAAAATAAAATAAAAAATAAAATAAAATAAAAGTAAAAAAGAAAAAGAAAAAAATAAAAATAAATAAATATATACTTACTCACCTCGTTTTTAAAGCCCTATAGGGAAATGGTTTTGTATAGGGCTTTGAAAATTAAGAGGAGTTTGAAATAATTAATTTATTTTTATTTTTTTCTTTTTCTATTTTTCTTAATTATTTTAATATAAGATTGTAATGCTATAATATCTTATAAAATGCCAAGATTAAATATTAATTATCAAAAAGCAATAATATATAAATTAGTTTGTAATGATTTATCAATAGTATATATATACATTGGATTAACAACAAATTTTATAAAAAGAAAACAAGCACACAAAGACGCGAGTAATAATCCAAATAACAAAGCGTATAATGAAAAAAAATATCAAATAATTCGTGAAAATGGTGGGTGGGATAATTGGAAAATGATAATGATAGAAGAATACCCGTGTAATAATTCATTAGAAGCAAGAAGACGTGAAAGATATTGGCAAGAACAGATTGAAGAGCCAATGAACAGTATAAAAGCACAAAGAAGTCGTATTGAAAGAACGGCTGATACAACAGAAAAAAGAAAAAATAAATATGAATTAAATAAAAAATATTTATTAGAACAAAAAAAACAATATTACATTGATAATAAAGATGAAATAAATAAAAAAAAAAGAGAGATATATTTACAAAAAAAATTATTAAAAGAATAATATTATTTTTAAATATTTTTAACCATTTTAATACCTTTTTCAAACATCAAAACAGGAGGGGCTGTATTTGAAATACATATCCACCTTGATTCAATTTTTTTAATTTCTTTAATTTGTTGTCTTGTAACGCCAATATAATTTTCTAAAAGATTGTCTATAACTCTTGGAGGCGAACCTTGAGGAAAATATACAATTAGATGGGCTTCGTTTAAAATTGTTTTAGTTTCGTGACCCTTTGTTGCAAGATGAGATGTATAACAACAACTTACTGATTCGTGTCGTCCTGTTTCAAGAATTTTATTAAGAATACTACTAATTTTTAGTTTTAATCGTTTATCACTGATACAATCTGTGTCATCAAAAATAACCATTGAATCTTTATAATTTTCAATTTTTTCTAATTCTTTATCATTTATAAAATTCTCATCTAATTTCATTTTCTTTAATCCTTTTATTTTATCTAATGAACCTGCATCAGTTGTAAGAGAACTAAATAAAATAACATCATTTTTGGGATGTTGTTTTTGATATTCTTTTACGTATTTCATTACAAACCAAGATTTACCACTTCCACTTTTACCACTGCAATATATAATATTTCTACTTTTTGAAGAGTCAGGTATTGGTTGTATAAAATCAGTATCTTTACATTCAATATTTTTTAATCCGCTTTTATCACTATTAACAAAAACAGATAATTCGTCTTTATCATTTTTTATTTTACAAATTAAACTACCATCATTAAAATTTAGGGACATTTATATAATATACTAATATAATTTAATATTTTTATTATATAAATCTATTATATATAATAAGATGAATACATTAAATCAAAGTTTAGTAGATAAATTATATTACGATATCACATTTACAAATTTGGCGTCAGACCAAACAATATCACCAATAGTAAATTTTAATGAAACTCGTAATTTACCGTTTATTTTAGACCCTGAACAATATTATTTAAGTATAATTAGGTTTTCTCTTGATACATCATCTTTACCTATATTTATACCTACAATTGTTCCAAATCAACCTGACATTAATTTAACTATTTATTCAGTGTCAATGAGTTATATAGTAAATAGTAATAGAATAGTAAATAGAACATTTATTAAATTTAGACCTCAAAATTTGATAGCTTCTTTACCATCACCACCCTCAACTAATCCTGAAGGAGTACAGGATAACTCAACAGGATATTATTATATATATACTTATCAATTTTGGATATACTTAATAAACATTGCATTTGAAGAATGTTTTTTAAATTTAAAAGCATTAGTGGAGTTAGCAGGCGGGACAATGCCTACAATTTATCCACCTATATTAGAATTCGACACGATAGATAAAACAGCAGTTATAAATGCAGATGTGAATGCTTACGCATCTAATTTACTAAATCCATTAATAATGTATTTCAATAATAATTTAGGACAGTTATTCTCATCATTTCCTTTATATATAAATTCTGATACAGGCGACCCGCTTGGGTTAAATTACGTAATTGCTTTTTCTGTTTTTGGAGGTTCTACACTTATTCAATATCCACCTATAAATCCTACTTACGAAGCAATTCAATGTTGGCAAGAATATTCAACAACGGCGATTTGGTCACCCGTGCAATCAATTGTTTTTACATCCACTCTTTTACCAATTGTTAGTAATCAATTATCAAATCCTATTATTTTAAATAATGGTGCTAATATAAATAGTAATGGTAATAATGCTAATTTTGCTCAAATACTTACTGATATGATGGTTGAAAATAGTGATTATAAACCGTCTGTTCTATACAACCCTACGGCGGAATATAGACTGTTAGAAATGATAGGCAACACACCTTTATATACGATTGATATTCAAATATATTGGAAAGATAGGAGAGGTGCTTTAATACCATTTAGACTAGGCCCTGGTTCTACAGCAACAATAAAATTATTATTTACAAAGAGAAAGAATTTATTAATTCAAGATATAGGTGGAACTAAATTTACTCATTAAAAATAAATATATAGAAAAAAATATATATAGTATAATTATATATAAATGAGTGATTTAAAAACAGCTTTAATTTTAGATAGTCGTATAGAAAATTTAACTGATGTTGAATCTTTCGGAGTTAAATCAAGCGGACAGAATATTACATTTCAACAATACGCGGCGTTGTCTGCTTCATCATCCCTTATTACATACCAATTGCAAATCCCCTCAGAACAAATCTGTGTAGATAGACATTTTATTCAACAAAGTACATTAACTTTTCAAATTAACATGTCGTCAATTAATTTAGCAAATGGGACTACGGCTAATATTCCTGTAGGTGCTAATGTTTTTAATTGGGGTAATACAGAGGCGTGGGCTCCATTTCCTTTAACTCAGTGTTTTTCAACGATGCAATCAACTATTAATAACTGTTCAGTATCTATAAATATTGGTGATATATTACCTCAATTTTTACGAATGACATCTCAAGAGGCTCTACAAAAATATAATAGTGGGACTCCTTCTTTAGTTGATGACAGATGGGGAATGTATAGTAATGCTGCGTCAAATTATAATGGTGCTCCACCTGCTACGGCGGTATATACAACTCCTTCAAATTGTAATCCATTGGGAGGAATGGATAGTTCTTCTTACGATAACAGTTATTCTCCTCGCGGTGCATTTCCTACACTTGTTTCAGTATATCAATATGACGCGGGGGGGAACTTTATTTCAAATTCTTCTATTTGTGCTACTGCTGGAAATACTTTTAAGGTTGTTGTTCAGGCAACATTTTCAGAACCACTTTTACTTTCACCATTCTTAAATTGTTCTCCTCACGGAAACCAAGCTGGCTTTCTTGGACTTAATACACTTACATTGAATTTAAATATTAATTCATTAAATAGAGTTTTAAGAACGGCTCAAAGTGTTCCTCTTAATGCTGGCGGATTAGTTCCACTTTACAATTGGCAATTAAAAGGCGGGTGTGATACTTTTGTTGGCGCTCAACCCTTATCCGCTACACAGTTATTTACAAATACTCGCTTACTTTGTCAATTTTTAACACTTCAACCGTCTCAGGTTGCGAGAATTGCTCTCAGAAATGTGTGTGAATTTACTGATTATCCGCGATTTATTACTGCATTTAACGGGGCTTTAGCTTACCCCGCTGCTGATTATCCTAATACGGCATCTATCCCTGCCCTTGTTTCTCAGGTTATTACATCGAATAATATTCAATTAAATCAAATTCCATCTCGTTTTATAATTTGTGTTCAAGTACCCCCTACTGAACAAAATTCCGCTTATACTGATTCTTTCCTTTCAATTAAAAATATTTCAATTAATTTTAATAATAAAAGTGGTATTCTTGCAAGTGCTCAACAAATTGATTTGTGGAAACTTTCTGTTAAAGCTGGTTCTACTCAATCTTTCGCGGAATTTATTGGATATCAAAATACTCTTATTACTACTTACGGTGTAGCAACTGCAACTCAAACCGTCCCTGTTAGTTATTCTACTAAATACGTTTCTACAACTGGTTCTATATTTGTTCTTGATGCTGTAGATTTGGGTCTTGAAGACTATCTCTCTAGCGGCTCACTTGGACAATACAATTTACAAATGAATGTCACCTGTTATAATCAATTTCCTTATATAGTTGTAAAACCACAATTAACCATTATCGCATGTAATGAAGGTATATTTTCTACGATTGCTGGTTCTTCAAGTATAATGACTGGTCTTCTCACTAAAGAAAAGGTATTATCAACTAAAGAACAAGAACCTGCTGTTGATTCTGAAAGTTTCAAAAGATTTGTAGGCGGTGTAATGTCTAATGAGTCAATGGCGAATGCTATTCCATTAATAGGAAAACATTATAAAAAATTATCATCTGGGCTTGCTCACTCTATTGTTGGAAGTGGTGCATCTGGCGGGGGGTTCTCTGGTGGTGGTGCCTCTGGAGGGAGACGGCATTTATCTAAACATTTTATCTAAACAATTTATTTAATTAATTAAAATGATATTTTCAAATGAATTTTATATATATAATATATATATATATAAATGATGGAATACAATAAAATGATTTCTGACAAAATACGAGAAAACCAATTAAATGCAATTAGACATTATCCACAGCCTAACATGTTTTTAAAAATGACTGGTGGAGTTAGAATAATGGCTCATCCTCTTGCATCTGGTAATGAATACGGCAATCCTTCAACACTTGCAACATCAGGCGGAAATATAGGAAAATCACTCGCAAAAATGGGCAAAAGTGCCTATAAAAGCGTTGCAAAAGTGGGAAGTGAAACGACAAAAGCAATCGCAAAGGATATACCAAACATGGCTGTTAAAACTTTAAATAATAGTGTTGTGCCTGCCTTTTCTAAATATGGAGAGAAAGCATTGACAAATTATTTAATGCCTGCCGTGGAAAGTGCGGGGGAAAGTGCTGTTGAAGCAAGTGTAGGAATGGGAAGACGCCGAAGAGGACGCCCTAGAAAAGATAGTTTTCAGGGAGGCTCTTTTAAATCTGTAATGAAGAAAGTGGAAAAAGTGGGAAAACAAGTTATTAAAAAAGGAATACCAATGGTTGAAAAATACGCTACTAATGCTTTAATGGATTACGCTTTACCTGCTGCCGAAACGGCGGGAGAGACTGTTGCTGCTAATCCTGAATTATTACTTT
>Ga0209668_10001418_pt1 | contig 10245 bp, 12 predicted proteins | sample FrelakmetPLP11PL_FD_187150 | JGI IMG/M metagenome (GOLD analysis project Ga0209668, IMG submission 187150) | Freshwater lake sediment microbial communities from the University of Notre Dame, USA, for methane emissions studies - PLP11 PL (SPAdes)... | ecosystem: Environmental > Aquatic >... | reverse complement strand
GAAGGCTGAAGCTGCGGCCTGTTGTGATAGAGTTTTTTAGTACAGAGAGACCAGATCTTAAATTAAAAATGAGGTAAGGAATAGTAGTTGGCTAGTATCTATCACTTTTGATTGGTAGATGTTTCAAATTCCTTAGAATTTGAAAGAATCAAAAAAGCTTTACAAGAGCATATAGAAGACGAATACAAGAAAACGCTTAAGGAATTGAGCGAGGGGTTGGGGGTAGCGGCTACCCCCAACCCCATATTAGGTCAAAACAACCTTCTCAATCTAACATACCACATAGACAAAGCCGTCTACATCAACGAACCAGGTCTGTACTCGTTGATCATGGCTAGCAAAGCTCCAATGGCAAAAGAGTTCAAAGCTTTTGTCTGCAACAAAGTTCTTCCTTCAATCCGCAAGTATGGGCAGTATATCCATACTCAACAACTGGCTTTGGAGTTTGAGCAGAAACTAAAAATAAAAGACCAAACACACAAACAAGAACTGGAACAAAAAGACCAAGAACTTGCAGAGGAACGAGAATACAGACTAGGTCTAGAAGAAGGTCTCTTAGCCAACACCACACCTATTGAACCTCTACAAGTAATCTATATAGCTACTTCACTAAACTATTCTAAACAAAACAGATTCAAGGTTGGTGGTGTTGCAACTCTAGAACATCTTGAAGGACGGTTGGCTACATACAACACAAGGTCTGCTAACGGAGACGATTTCTTTTATACAGAGTGGTATTCTGTCGTTTGCTTCAGAGTTGTAGAAAAAATATTAGAAACTCTGATAGGTCGTTTCAAGGATCGAAAAGCTAAAGAAATTTACATCATGCACTATACAAATTTAAAATATGTTGTCGAATACGTAATCGCTAACTACAACGAAGAAGTCGAAACCATAAATCAGAACCTGTCAGAGTTCATCACAAACCTGAACAGGAGAAAGCTAAGACCTGTTGCTGTGGTGCCTAAGGCGTTGGCCAGAGTTCAGATACAACAAGTTGGACATCCTGATGTTGTCATAACAACTGACACTCGTGAGAAGCTGATCTGTCGTCTGGAAACGTTTATTCAGGATTTGCGCAGAGACACACAAGTAGTCAATGCCAAGCAAGTGTTTGACACACTAGATATAAAAACTAGGCGAAGAGAAATTTATCCGGTGTTGTTGGAAGTTGTGAAAAAAGTTTTGCCTAATGCAAAAATGGTTAAATTTTAGGTGTTACAAAACGTATACAAAACTTGTAAGTTTTGTATTTGAGTTTTCTATACTATATTATCACAATATTCCTGATGTAGAAAGGTTTACTTCAAAATTGTTTTGATTTCTGCGCCACATTTGTCTACCTAACAAATCTTGACGTTGAAACTGACTATCTTGAAGCCAAAGAGGTATTTTTATGTCCTTCCCTACTTTACCAACTATTGTGTAATGAGGTTTGTAAACACCCATAGGATCATAATAATTGTCTTTAGCAACAACCATTTCGTTACCACATCTCATAGAAAAAAGTTCTTGAATAAAAGGATTTGCCATGCTAGCATCGTAATAGTATGTCACATCACCATCCTTGATGTCAGTGTATGACTTGTAGCCTGTTTTGGCTCCAGACGATGTTGTTATTAAACTCGAGCTTTCCCTTGGTGCGGTATCCAAGGCTAGCACCTGTCCAGAATGTCTTGAACTTATGAGACGCGGGTCACACCCCACATACACAAAAGGGCAGCAGGCTTTGTCAAGACCAAAAGACGTGGTTGAGTTGTAGCTATCAGATGTTTTACAAATATTTGATGCAGAATATTGTATCATTTTATATTTTTTATACCAGAACATTAAGATAGATTTTATACTTCAAAAACCTAGTAAAAATATCTTGTTTAGAAAAAATGCCTAATTGGTCTATCCAGCCTTCTTACATCAACGATTATATGAACAACAACGCTCCTTTGCCCAAAGTTTCTTATGTTGTGCCAATGACTGGTGCAGCAAGTGTTGCTGCTACAGCGGCTATGCAAAACAACGCTGTGATGATGGGTCAAAACAGTATCGAAAGTGCTCTGCAAGATATGAACAACAAAATGACCGAGGCTGTTAATATGGCTAGGTATAACGTTCAACAGGCAGAAGATAAGGCGGACAAGGTAGTCAAAGGTGTCGCGTTTGGCGGGATGTCTCTTTGGTTTCTTGTTGCCGCGGCGATAGTGTTGATTATTTTATTTTCTGGGCGTGTGTAATGTATGATCTTACGTGCCATAAATCTGCGATAAAGGGTTGTTGTGTATGGGTTTTCTCCTGACATCATAAAATGAACAACAACGAGTTTCGACCGCGGCCTTTAGCCGTGACATTGTTTAACCCTCTATCCTTGCCTTTTGGTGTTTTGAGTTCAAAATCTGTTGCTGATTTTCGAGTGAATAACAAAGATGTAGTTTTTAGGGCACAAGGAGTGTGGCAAAACGTGACTCAATTTGTGTATGTGAATATGTTTGCAGACCAGGAACAAAGACAAAAGATGAGCGAGTCTTTAGCGGTTGCTTTTCCGGCAATGTTGGAACTGCACACAGAAGCAGATTCTCGTCTTTTTGAAAAAGCTGTTTCTTTTGGTCTGACGAGACGATTTGAACAAAATAAACAACTTTTAGCAGATCTTCGCAAAACTGCAAACTCTGTGCTCGTGTATCCCGACGAAAATATCCTGGCCACTCTTAACAAAATTCGTCTCCCAAAAGACATGTTCTACGACAGCTTGACCAACCGCTTCGTGCCCAAGGACGAGGTGGTTTCTGTTCTAGCAGGGCTGGAAGATACTCTGAACAAAACTGGGACTTTGTCGTTGGAAGATGACACACCTTTTGTCGAGCTTGAGAGGTTTGCCAAACGTGTGCCGGTACGATCTTCAATCGCCGATGTTTCGGGTATAGATGTGAACATGTTAGTGCTGGAAGCGAAGAACAGAACCGAAGAACGGCGCTTCAACACCGAACTTAGTGTTTTCAAGACTACATTATTAGATATGTACTTGGACTACATACTCGAAAAAGAGTATCCTTACTTAGAAGATGCTTTATACAACAGAGCCAAAGAAGAACAACTTTCAAAAGAATCGGTGGCAAAGATAAGCATGTATAAAGAACAACTATATAACATGTACCTAAGAGGTCCTACAGGTAATTCTGAAGATGATCAGGTATTAAGTCGTATAGGTCCCTTCCCTGAAGCTGCAGTTTATATACATCCTAAACATCAAACGAATAAAAAGATAGTTTTGGAAGAATCTTCTCCTTTCTTGCCACAGTACCAAAACCCAATAAAAATTAATGAAAAGACTTACAACACTGTTATTCATTACGCCTATGCCACACTTCTATCTAACCTTAATGACATTTTGCAACTTACTCCAGAAATGTGGTTTGACGTTAACTCGGTGGACATAAACAATCTAGTAGGACAGTATACTAGGACAAAAAACGAATGGTTAAGCTATGCTTTACGAGTAAATAATGAAATTGCAATCGAAGCTAGATTAAAACAACACCCAAGCGCTGCTCAGTTGTTGTTGGCTACCGGGGACTCGGACATAATCTGGAACGACGCGTCGGATCCAGTTTTAGGAACAGGAAACGACGGAAATGGAGAGAACGCAACAGGGAAGTATTTGATGTACCTGCGCAAGACTTTACAAGTCTCAGATGCTATTATAGGTTCGAGTATGACTGGGAATATTGTTACAACTACATGGTTCCTTGCTACTGCTCTAGACTATCGAAACACTCTGATGTTGTTGGAAAATCCTTCATACAAGGATTTGGAAACTGTGTATGGACAAGTCGGGTTACAATCACGAAGACCAGATCGTACAGAAACTTTTATGTTAAAGAATGTAGGACTGACTGAGATGCACATAACCGCAGCATTTCCTGTTCTTCTAGCTCAGTTCGAAGTTACAATGCGTGGTAAACTTATCAAAACGTTTGTAGAAGAGCAAGTTGAGAAATATTTCAAAGAGATGCAAGACATTGCTGTTTTGTATTCAGAAAATAGAAAGGCGTTTCTCTCTGACCTACAAAAAGCACAACATGTTCTCGAGCGCGTGGCAGAACTTCTTAATCTAGCAAAAGGTGTGACCAGCACCGAATTCGTAGATTCAGTACTGGCAGAGAAACAAATCGAAGCAGACAGCTGTCCTGCTCCTAAATGGAGCAGAGTCGCAACATGGTCGCGTATCGTAGTTTAAGAAGTTTTTGTGAAGTGTAAAATGGATCGTAAAAATTGTGTACTGTTTTATTCTTCTAACTCCCAAGCAAGCACGAATTTACTTGCCTACATCAAAAATCTACCAATCGACTTTCCCACTTTAGTAGGGATGGCTTTGGTCAGTGTTGACAGTGGTCCTGTACGACAAGTATTGTTAAACAACAATGTAACAAACGTTCCAGTGTTGCTCGTAGAATACTTTTCAACTACAGGTACAGTGCCAAACAAACAACAATTTGTTGGACAACTTATCTACAAATGGATAGATGAAATAGTCATGTCTGTTGTAAATAATGGTCAAACTCCAAGCACGATTAACAATACGACACAAAAAAGAGTAAAATTCTTACAGCCCATAACCAATAACATACCTGATATAACAAGTCTTACCGGCCAAAGACCGGTGGCGATCGAAGATCGTACAACGATCTCTGATCGTAACATAGGATCTGAAGCGAACTGTGAAGCAGTCGATATTTCCTCAGAACCAGATCCAAGCGCAGGGTATAAAATGACTTCCAGAAACAAAGATATCGCGACTATCGCGGCGGAGATGGTGAAGTTAAGAGAACAGGAAGATGAAAAAATAAACAAAAACAGAAAAGAAGGGTTCCCGTACAACAACGTAAACATTTGAACACACAACGTTTCAGTAAGAGTTTCAAAACAAAAGTTTTGTTTTGAAACTGTAACCAAAAGATCTGTTATGCTGTTAGTTGTAAAACAACCAATACTAGAAAAAAAACCAACACTTTAATTGCCATAACTGCAAAGTCGTTACTCGTCACGTTGTTTTTTAGAAGTTTGTCTGTAAACGGAAGCGACAATACCACAAACGCTAAAGTAGGGACGATCAATTCTTTGATGTTGAATGATGACGAAATAGCTTGTCCTTTTCCAAAAAGTGTTCTGATTACCTCAATGTCGTTTTGGGAAGGGGGTTTTGTTGTTGCAGGGAGACTAGAAATCGGATCCATATCTTTTTTTCAAACACAATAAACTTTATACCGTGTACCGGCCAAAGGCCGGCGGCGATTGAAGATCGTACCGGCCAAAGGCCGGCGGCGATTGAAGATCGTGTTTTACGATCAAAAAATTCAATACATTTTTGTATTGAAAGAAATAATGTATTACGTCTTACGAAGTCTTACGAAGTCTTACGAAGTCTTACGAAGTCTTACGAAGTCTTACGAAGTCTTACGAAGTCTTACGAAGTGCAAGGTAAATAACCAACACTAAGAGCAAAACAAATCCGATAGTGATGGGATTGATTTGAACAGACCAAGAAGTTGACAATGGATGAGTCGGGTCTGGACGATTAGAAAGGTTAGTCGACGCAGTAAATCCAGAACTTTCTTGCCATTTGTTTTTAGTTGCTTGTTGACATAAAGGACAAGTTTGTAAGTGATCATATACTTGTCGGCATGTAGGACCAGCCGCGATAAAAGGATTGGAGAAAGGTTGTTGTTGAAAGTTAGCAAATGAGTTGTTGTCTAAATACGTTGGCATTGTGTTTTTATGCGGACAAAATCTTTTTGTAAATCTAAACTGTTGCTTTCTATCACCATTTTCTCTGCGATTTTCCAAAAAGGCGAGCTTTGCACTCCTACTTGTTTAGGTATGGTCGTGTTTTCAACCAACACATCACTAGGTGATGTTTGACAACGATCTTCGATCACCGGAATTCCATTGTTATTTGTAATCTTGTTAAGCCTTTGGTCTGTCCGATTATCCAACACAAAACGAACTCGTGCTTTAGAAGATAAGTCACTAAATGTTTTACTTTTTTTGAAAATCTTGATATCTGTTGCATTTCCAGATACACACACAGTCACTTTCGCTGTCGCATCAACAGCAAGCTTAGGTAATTTTTTAGCCAAGACAAAAACGTCTTTTACATTCGTGTATATAAGCTTTTTCTTTTCGAGACCTAAACTTATATATTTTTCAAAAGGCAAAACACATCTTTCGTTTTCAAAAACCCCGTCAAAATCAAACAACACAATACCTTGGTTATCGTTCCCAAAAGCGTGGTTTAACGAAGACCCTGGATAAACTACGTTTCGACCAATTTTTTGTCTATCATGAATATGACCGCTAATGATAACTGGCCAGTTTACATCCCACTCATCACCTACGCTGGAGACAATAGCGCCCATTCTACAACCTCGTATCTCCTGATGAGCAAACACTGCTGATGCCTCTTTCCTCCAATCCAATGTGTTTTGGTTTGTAGACCGGTCTTCGGCTGACGGCGATTGAAGATCGTACCCACTGTGTTCAGAGATTGTATCCAAAGCCTCGACTAAACGACCAGGAGGCACGTAAGGAACACAAATAAACTTAGCCCCGCTTTTTTTACCTTCAACAACAACTGGTCTGTCAACAACCACCACACCAGGCCATTTTTTCATACCATTCATCCAATGAGCAGAAGTCAGCATTTGCATGTTGTTGATATAGTCATGGTTTCCCACTAATACATATGTCTGTGCCACAGACGCGCAAGACTCGATTAGCTTGTATGCTCTGTTTAAAAGTTGGGTATGAACTCTTTCATGTGTGTCGAGGATGTCTCCTGCCAGTACAATAAACGACAAATTTTTATTACGCTGCTCTAGAATTTTGTTTTCAAGGACTTCGACATCTTCCAAATTGTTAAATTTGATATGAACATCGCCCACGAACAACACACTATCCATTGCAGTCATTTACAATTTTCTTTCTTTTCAGTATGCTTAATTCAACTAGTATCGTGCTGTTAACAAGAAAAAAACACATTAAAACAAGACAAGACACAGTCTTATTTGGATTTCGTGCACCCAGTGTTGTGTTTTAGTGTGGTTGCTGCTCCTTCTGATAAAAGTTTTATAAATTAATAGCTAAACTTTTTCTGTTTTTGAGAAGACATATACCACCACAAAAGTAACAGAATAATAACCGCGATTACGGTTCCAACAACCCATGGATTTGTAAGATAATCAGTGATTGTGTTGGTGGTGTTGAAGAATGTTGGGTTTGAGGCTGTGTAGTCCTCACGCATGAGTTGTGTAGTTCTGGAGGGTTGATTTAAAAAAACAGGAGCTTCCGAGTAGTTAAAATCAGCCGGGAATGTGGGTTTGCCGTACGGTGCGTTTTTATAATACATCTTTTTCTAACAACAGAAAATTTTTACTTATACTGTACCTTCAATAACAATCTTCGATCCGGCCTTTGGCCGGTACGATCTCTGATCGCCGCCGGCCTTTGGCCGGTACGATCTCTGATCGCCGCCGGCCTTTGGCCGGTACGATTTTCAATCACTGTATGTCTTTAACTGATACTCGGAAACACACAAATATATTAAAAATACGAACCGTTTTTGGTCTAAAGGCTTAACAAAAAGGACAAAAATGCGAGTACCGAAATCTCCAGAACGAACACGGCCCAAAAAAAACGAGACACAAACTTTGCCGGGGTCAAAAGAAGCTATTGGAAACCATTTGCAAAGAAACAGTGTGAAAGAAAAATATAAAGATAAAAGACAAACGAAGCCGAGTCAAAAAGATTTACAAACAGTTACAACCACACCAACCACCTGTCAGGTAAATCAAACCAGTGCAACCAAACGAGTCGTAGGTAAAGAATATACCGTTAGTAAAGATTCTAGAAACACTAAACAAGATATAATTCAAGAAAATTGGGACGATGATCAAGAAGAACAGAAAGATGAAGGGGTGTGGTTGTCTGAGAATAACGAGGAGACTGTGTCCGGGTGTCCCGAATTAATCAAAAAAATGTTAGAGCTGTGCAAGCAAGACACAGACAAAATCAAATGTGCGCTGGCTGGAAGGCTTCGTGCCTTCTATCGTACAGTTTTTCAAAAACACAAGGAAAAGTTGTCCGCCAGAGACCGCGCTATCATCAGCTCAGGTCTTGTTTACATTTATGATTTTAGTAGAATGAATTCAATTCCTAAAGAAAATGCGGAATGGTTAATCGGTATTCATGAAATACCGGTAAGCCACATTATTTCATACACTAACAAGGAGATATTGAAGCAAATCGCCAAAGAGTACGGTATTTCATGTTCCAACAAAAAAGCAGAAGATCTGGTCGTAGATTTACGAGAAGCAACAGAAAAATACTGATACACGTCACACAATGAAACCTTACTTCTTAATGGCTGCTTGAGAAACATAGGTAGGAGGGTAAATAACACCCGCTTCTAGAAATATAACTGTTGCGGTTGTGGGGTATTGTATTCCATCTTTAGGCGAAGCAAATTTTATATATGGTCGAAGAACAACAGGAATTGTGTCAGGTGTGTCTGTAACCACGGTAAAAGTGTTAAGTCGTGCATTTTGATCAAAGATGGATCGCACGGTTTTAAGACACGCTTCTACAGAGGCAGGGTCTTTGTCAGAACAAGAAAGATGACCAATGACTTGCGCTCCCTCTACATAAGGTATCAAAGGATAGTTTCGAGCTCGTTCAGCATCGTTTGCGGCTTGGGGTCCTGAGTAAGGCTTGCACGAAGACGAATACCACCAAAACATACCAACAGCTATCAAAATAAGAATCGGCAAAATCCAATTATTCATTTTTATTAACAACTCACTTTTCTTTTCTACCGGCCTTCGGCCGGCGGTGATCGAATATCGTACCGGTCAAAGACCGGCGGCGATCGAAGATCGTACCAAAAACATAAAAACAGTCTTCATTGGTCAAACGACCACAACAAACAAATATATATTTTTAAATCAAAACTATAACAACATAGTTTTGATTTTAGATCTTTACAAAACAACTTCAACAGATTATTTCAATTACATTTTTTACGTTCAAAACAACCCAGTTTAAGATGTACATCAGGAAAAAGCTCAGCCCAGTTACGGGTCTGGCTTAACGATAATAAAGTTTCCAAATCTGTGGTGTCGAGAGAAAAGACAAAGATTTGTTTTTTGGTACGATCTTCAATCGCCGCCGGTCGAAGGCCGGTACGATCTTCAATCGCCGCCGGCCTTCGGCCGGTACGATCTTCTTGAGTTGACTGTTTTAATATTGTCTGTCGAATATTGAATTCTATATCCTCTACAGAAAGTAGGTTTGTACTTGGTCCAAGCATACACACTTTTTTTCCTTCTAGTTCAGTACAGAAGCTTTTGTTATTGTTTTGTAACCAAGAAGAAATCGGTTCGTTTAAAACCGAATAGGGGTTGACGGTGTCCATGTTTATTGAGTAAATTTTAAATCATAAAGCGTTATACATCTAAAGATTGTATCGTTCCAACAACCAGAGAACAAAAGTTTTCCTCATGAAGAAAAATGGACGATATTATGATTCTTATGCACAAGATCGTGATCGATATTCTTTCGTCATTTGACGAAACACAGTTTGGAATATTTGAAGACGATGAACAAGCAACTCTAAAACACATCTGGAAAACTTGCACGCAAGATGTGATTAAATTTTCTTCTGTGCTATCTCCAGCACAAAAAACAAGATTGGCAATGTGGGTTTCACACAGAACATCGTACCCAGTCAAAGATTTAGCCAAAGCTCTTAAAAAGTTCGGGTCTTATTTGGAAAGCAACAGCTACAAACATCACGATATGTACCCAAAAAACACACATAGATTTACCGGTAAAAAAAACTTAAAATAAAACATTGGTCCTCGTTTTTATCGGCTGTGATCGAAGACCGTAATTGTTGGTACGATCTTCAATCGTCGTCGACCAAAGGCTTGTACGAAAAAATCATCTGGTTCGATAACTCTGAAGAAGTGGTGCTCTGGACTCCGGAAGAACAAATATATCAGTCGTCGCCTTGGTGGGGATGGTTATGTTGTGATCGAAGATCGTACCGGCCTTCGGCCGGCGGCGATTGAAGATCGTACCGGCCTTCGGCCGGCGGCGATTGAAGATCGTAACTAAAATAGATATGGTCTAAAACTTGTTAAAACAAAACAAATGTTTTGTTTTCTGAATTTATTACTGTAAATGTTTACTCTT
>Ga0209668_10001417_pt1 | contig 10245 bp, 12 predicted proteins | sample FrelakmetPLP11PL_FD_187150 | JGI IMG/M metagenome (GOLD analysis project Ga0209668, IMG submission 187150) | Freshwater lake sediment microbial communities from the University of Notre Dame, USA, for methane emissions studies - PLP11 PL (SPAdes)... | ecosystem: Environmental > Aquatic >... | reverse complement strand
TGAATAAGACGCTGTACCATCACCAGTAAGATTACCGATTAAAGACATGTCTTTTACTTCTTTCATATCAATCTTAACTGACTGACCTTTCTTAAGTGTTTCTAATGCAGCTGCATTTTCTTTTAAACCTGCTGCAAATACTTCACCGAATGAATTATTTTCCATAGTTTCTTTTTTGCTTGTTTTTACTCTTGTTTGTAGTAAATCAAATCCTTTTAATAAAGACACTTGATCAGCTTTTAATGTGTTGAATTCTTCAGTGATTGCTTTTACAGCTTCTACTGAATCATTGTTAGTCAAAGATGAAATCTTAGCATCTAATTCAGCTACTGCTGCTTTCAACTGCTCAGCTATTTCTCCTTTGGTTTTTTCGTTGATTGATACTTCAAGGGTGCTTTTTAATCCTTCAAGCTCAGTCATTAATAACGCTTTATCCATTTTTTATAATTTTATTTTATGATTGAATTCACGAATAACATCAATAATACTTTCTGATGGCTGATTAGTTTGCACTGGATCAGTATTACTCTTTATATCTAAGATGAATTGTGCTAATTGTTTACTGTGCAATAACAACATCTGAATAGTATCATCTGTTGCATCTGTTTTACGGCAGAACTTCTCAATGGCTGCCTGTTGCTTTATAATCCTATCCACCTCTACTTCACTCTTTAGTGATGTGATTGGTGTAAGAGGATTTGCTCCCCATGCTGTAAGAGAACTACCTTCATATAACTTTATCTCTGTAATCTCAAACTGACCTGCAGATGGATTACGAAGATAGCTTTCATAGGATTGGATTTGATTCCTCTTAATTATTTTAAACCCGATAGAATGTTCTGTAATCAATCCACTCTCAATCATCTTAATGAAATCTTCTCCACCTTCATGACTGCCTATCTGTGATTCATAAGCTAAGCCATAACTATCTTCCGTCAATGACAATAACTTACCTAACGGTTGTGATGGTTCGTGATTCATAAGATGTTTGATTCTCGGCAATGCAGAATTAGGCCCCTGCTCAGATATTGTCTTAGCAAAAGCACCTGGTCTGATTATATCACCATCTGAATCTACATTATTAAACTTGCTGAAGTATCCTGTCACTATCCCTTGCTTAGGATTCATGTCCATGATCTCAGCACTTAATACTTCCGTCTTAATATTGAATATTTCTCCCACGATATAAAGTTAACTTATTTCATTAATAATATAAAAAAATATTTATCTCCTAACTATTCTCCCTGAAGCATCTCTTTTTGCTTGGAATGCTACCGTACATCTACAGTTGATTACCTCACTACCAGGTACCTTTAAACCATTAGGCTGAAACCTTGCTCCTGGTTGCATCATCTGCACATCGATATAGCCACCACCTTTGAACTTAGATTTAAAGTCGAAAGGTACATCTATTGGCAATGTTGTGCCATCAATCATCCTATGGTTATGCCTTGTCCTTTTATCCTTCACAGCTATCCATATTTTCTCCATCACATTGCCACTCTGCTGAGCATATATCATGGCTGCACCATTGGCAGCTGTCACCGTCTCTGTTCTTGCAATTCTTCTTGCTCTCATAGCATTGAACTCAGGATTGGTGAGTAAGCTCTTAACGATGTCATCAATAGAAGCTCCAGTCTCAGCAGCTAGACTTAACACATCAGCTATCACCTCTCTGCTATATGCTGTCATAAGCTCAGCATCATTCATAAGATTAATGCCATAGTATTGTCTCATAAGCCTCACTATCTCCTCATTAAATCCCATCTGACCTATAGCTTTCTTTGTTTGTATCCTAGTGATGTTTGCCCATGCTGGACCTACCTTCATGTATAACTCATTCAACACTGCCCATAATGGATAGGAAGGAATGGCCATGATATCTTTTGTCTTTATGTAAGCTTGTAATTGGATGTGAAGAGCCTTGACAAACTTCTTCTCAAAGTACTTCTCGTACTTCTGTTGGAACCTGTTCCATTTATACCACTGTTGATTCTGTTCCTGTTGTGTCATATAATCTTTGTGATAATAACTTCTTTACTTTATCTTTCTTCCATTCATTCTGCTGCCTCTTTCTAGGACATGTTGGATCAGGCATATGTTCCAACATTAAGAACAATATCTTCTTCTCGATAATGCTCACTACCTCCTCAATACTTTTGCCATCCATTACTCACCTGGTGCTGTGACATCAGGAACTGCTCCTAAGTCAGTTAACAATATCTTTCCACTATCAATTAATATCTGATTCATCAATGGTTCATCCAACTCCTCAAAGTCTTGTATGTCTCTCTTCTCATTTGGTGTAATCCACCACATAGCAGATAATGCATCAGCTTGCATCTTCATGTCTGATTGCAATGCAGGTATCTCAGACAAGTCTATCTCTATTGTTCTCTTTACTCCATCATTATACATTGGTAGAATGCTATTGATTAAAGCATCTCTAAACAGATATATGTTAGGAAGGATTGAATTAGTGTACAACATCTTCTCAGCTGCTGATACATTGTTAAAAGTTGAGCTGTTTTGATTGTTTAATAATACCTCTGGTAGTTTGTATGCATTACAAAGCTTAGTGAAATCCACACCACTAAGTGTTGATACATCTAAATCTGCTAATGATAATCCCATCTGCAAGTACCCCATCTCTCCTGCTGCAAAGTATGGTGCCCCTTTGTTACTGCTGTTCCTTAGATAACTTGCAAAGTCATTCTTCCTCTGTCCTAAAGATTCAATAGCAAAGTCACTCTTCTCATAAACTATTCCTGGTACTCCACCGTTCTGCATTTGTGCTACAGAAGCATCCATCCCGGCATTAAGTCTCGTCAATCTCTTACTAAGAACTTGCAATGGACTCAATCCTCTCCATCTTAAGCCATTGGTAACCGTTGGATTAAAGTACTTAATGTGGATGATTTCTTCAGTGGTGAATGTACCATCAAATCCCATATCGAAGTATTTATAGCCTATCACTCTTTGTGGGAAACTATCACTGATAATCACAGTAACATTCTGACTATTCAATGTGTGAAGTGTAATCTTTCCTGCATTAGGTCCAAGCTCCAAGATTTCTTTGTACAAAAACAACTCACCAGTGATATACAAAAGTGAGTAGTACTTAATCTTATCCTCATAAGTTATGCCATCCAAGAACTCCACAAACTTATCCTGTTCTGGTAGATCCTGCATAGCCTTGCTCCTGTAATATTTACCCTGAATACTTTGCTGACCATGTTTTCTAAATGACTTCATAGAAGTATCATTGATTACTTCATAGCCATTCATCTCTATCCTTGCTGCAGTATCTGCCAATAGACTGATGATAGAATATACATCATCTACAGTTGTGTAGGTATTGATGTTCTCTATCGTTTGCCATGTTGGATATATGCTCGTAGTAGCATTGATAACCATTCCTAAGTTTTGTCCTTGTAAAGCTTTAACCTGTTTCTGCAGGTTAGTAATCATCTTCGTAGTACCGAAGAATCTATCAAATAGTGCCATATGCAAATACCATTTTAGGTTTTAACTCAAATATTTCCCTCATCATAAACATATCCATGAGATCGGGAGAATCTCCATTCAACTTAATCTTCATCTCATCCTTGCTGATAATCTTTAGCTTCCCATCCATGTCTACCTTATCCCTCTTAATTGCCTTTCTCTCAAACATAAACCTCTGCCTCACTGTCATCGAACTATCATACATCTTATCTGCCACCTTCTTATTTATCTTCATCATTCCACTCATCACTCTATCACCAGTACGGTAATAGCATTGTGTTTTTAGATTGAAATAATTCTCTTTTATAAGTCTGCCACTGGTCTCATCTTTGACTGCCATTGCACCTGAGCCTCCATTAAATGGTACAGCTCCTCTAATGAAACCATCGACATAACTTCCTACACCATCAGCATCGTAACAAATATACCGATTTTCTACCGAATACTTCTTAGCCATATTAGCAATTAATTCTATCACCTGCTTACCATCACTCTTATCCATTATCTCAATATCACAAAGCTCCATCCCTTCCCAATATCCTACCACTAACTTATTGCTTCCCTTCATGGCTATATCTGCTGTGATATATCTACCCTCGTTGTTCACTCCCTTTAGATTCTCAAACATACCCATGAATGGATCATGTTCATAAACATCATTCGGACTATTGCTTATTTTCCATCTGCCTTCCAATAATTGCCTTCTCGTATCCTCATCTTGACTAAGCAGATTACCAGGATAAGATGGATCATTCTCCAATCCCTTCTTATTGTCATAGATGGAACCCGAAACAAAGGTAATAGACTTGATAAAGTCTTTAGCCTTCAGTCCACTTGCCTCTATCATTGGTGCAATGATATGCTCACTTTTCTCATACACTTCCTCGTAGCTATCACCCCAGATATAATTCTCTCCGTACTTTATGAAGTATCTCAGCTTACCTCTTCTCTCCAATATTGGAAAGCCTGTATCAGTATCTATCCACCAACTGATAAGCTTGAATACCCAACTCTCAGGATCAGGATTACATGTAGCTCTTACATACGGTCTTACACCACAATCACTTCTATTCCTTGATAGAAGGTAGAAGAACATAGACTCAGTGAAGTGAGTAAGCTCATCGAATCCTAAGAATGGTATCTGAGAACCTTGCCAATCATATTTATTCTTCTCATATTCCAAATGCCTGAATGATATCTTTGCTCCTGATGGGAACTTCCAGTCTAATGATGATTCCCTAGCCTCAGCATTGACCAATCTATAAAGCTTCATTGATGTATCCCATAATCCACCCTCATTACGTATCTGTACAGATGTCCTCCTGAAGATTACTCCTCCGAAGTTAGGTACAGCAATATGTCGCAATGGATCCAGTAGCAATGCAAATGTCTTACCGACAAATGCAGCTGCACCACCTATCACTATATCTGCAGGTGATGATAAAGCTATCTGTTGATAGCCTACCTGTGGTTGTATGTATGAGTAATTAATCAATTAGCTGATGGTGTATGTGTATCTATGTTGATGTCGTTATCCCTTCCATTATCCGGTAGCTGTATTATCTGCACCGTCTCCATCACTCCATTCACATCCATCTCCATGAACTCCTTTGGATTACCTATAGCATGGCCCCATGCAAACTTAACCAGTGCAGGTTCCTTGCTCAATAGCAAATGTTTCAGCCCATCAACAATACTGCCATATGTCTCCTCCACAGCTTGAAGTGCTAAGTTTCTTATATGAAGCTCCTCAGTTTTAGTCTTACGACCTGCTCCTGGTCTTGCTCCTCCCATTTTTCCCATGCTGAATTTTTCTTGGTTATTCACTACTAAGTTACAATTTATTTACTAACTACAACAAATACCACAACTTAATTGATGGTAACTTTGTAGGATGAAAGCCACCCTACTACTATGTTTAACCGTATACTCCTATGCAATTAATGCCCAGTGTAAAGATGTTTATGGTACAAAGATAGATTGTCCTACTCCTCAAGATTCACTCGTAGTTTATAACAATGCATTAAAAGTAGTAGACTTCTACGATAACAATCCAAGCTATAAGATTACCGGTACTGAGGAACTAACTAACGTAGAACAGGTGAGAGATGTATTTGAATCACTCATTACAGCTCGTAGAATGTTCACCATTATCAGAAGAGAGATAGCCAATATGAAGCCTGATAAGTTTTCAGTAGGTAAAGTGAGCAGCAGGTATAAGGACATATCTTACTCGGAGTATTACCAATCTATTGATGAGTACAGGTTCTATCAAAGGGAACTGGAGAATCAGATTATTAATGCCATTGCACCTATGCCGATATATGATACCAGGATAAATCCTATCCTAGTTAATACTTACAAATGTCAAGATACAAGCTCCATTTACTTTGGTGATTTGGTGAACATTCCTCTTTATGTACCAGTGACAGTAAAACCTGTAGGAATGCTTACTGAGACTGAAGTGATACTTAGAAATAAAATACTGCATTTGCCAATGCCCACAAAGCATATGGTTAAAAGAGACAGTACCAATTACGTAGTGATTAATGATACTATCAAACCATTAGTAAACTACAAGCCATTACATAAAGGAGTAGCTATCTACTTTTACAATGCCTTTGGTTCTGCATCAGTAATAGGCTTTATGGCCAATCACCACTTCATAAAACTAAGACATGAACAATATCCTGATTATGCTGTACAGAAGTTTGCAAGGGATCTACTGGAGGATGATAAGCTTCTTGATTCATATCTTAGGTTAAAGTTTGGTACATATTACGAAGGAATCACTCCTTAATCTCAATCATGGACCTAAGATAGCCACCTATCTCATAAGCTAAGACATTACTATCTTCTATAGCCTCAAGTATATCATCTGCCTCAATAGTTAACTCTATTGTGATTATGTATTTATTTGCCACTCGTATAGTTTAGAATTTTTAATCATGCAGTAAGCTTGAGACTTACCATAACCATGCATATCCATAAAGTATTCAAAGGTATATAAATCACCTGTTGCTTTATCAATTACTTTACCATCTCTTTTATACATTGGTCTATGCTTACCATTAACTCTTGCAACTTCCTCATCATTGCAATATATCTTGAATAGTATTTTCCTTCCTTCAAACATATTAGTGAGCTGTGCTATAATATCTGCATGAGAAATATTCATGGTAATACACTTGTAAGTAAGCTTCATTCCTGGTGCATAAACCTTATAAATTCTTTTCTCTTTCATAATCTACGGATTGATTTTTTGCTTTTCTCTATATATATATATATATATAATTTACTTTTTTTTTATAATAAGTATATAAAATCGATACTATCGATCCGTAGCTTTGTAACTATTTGATTTTCAGTATACATACAACGGATCGATTTTTTAAAAATCGATAATTTGTTAGAACAAATCGGTACTATCGGTAGTAATTGGTACCCATCCATTAGATTTTTTTATAATCTTAAACTCTTTAAGACCATTATTTTGATGATTCTTCTGATCGATATAATCGATATTGAAATTTGTCGTACCGATTTCTAAAGCCTTTTTGAACCTCTTTAATGAGTAATCTTTTTTGTCTAATTCATAGGAAGATAAGAAACCTTTCCACTCATCTGTGATAAATAACCAGGTATCATTTTTATTCTCAATAAGGTTATCAAAATAGTCAAGAAAATCTTCCCCAAACTGCTGCTTTAATTGTTTTCTCAAAAGCTTCTCTGAATTATCTATCTGCTTAATGCCATCCATTAGATATTGTTGCACACAATAGAACATGAAGTTGTAGAACTTTTGCCATTCATCATTATCCCAATCATCGAACAGCTTATGCTTAAAATGGTCTACTGGAGTATACTTAGAACTAAAGAAAGGTGCAAATTCCAACACTCTTTGCCTACGTTTAGCATGTTCAGCATTAGATGCTATGCTATAATTCGTTGTAAAGGCAATTTTAGGTGATTCCTCGAAGGATAGAAACATCTCGTCCTTATTCTTCTTCTCTACAGTCATCCCCTCTGTAATGGTCGGATAATACCTCTCAAATTCTACATTTTTTGGACAATCCTCTATAACTACAAGCTTTGTTCCTAAAGTCACTCGTTGGAAGGCAAAAGTCTTATCTGGTTTAAAGTTTTTACCATCAATGGTGACAGTAGGGATAAGCTTAGATATTGCCTTGAAGAAAATACCCTTACCGGTACCACCACCTTTAGCTTCATCATCAGTCTCCTCAGCTAATATTACAGCATAAGGCCGAGAACTATCTTTATAACTATGTAAAATATACCCAATAATTGACATTGCATACTTTACTCTTTCATTATCTTCACCACTTATTTTCCTTATAAAGTCATAGTATTCACAACCATCAGGATTATAGTCATTGTTAATTACTATATTTAACTCATTAATTTGATTTTCCCATATTGCCTTATTTCTTGTTATTTTATAGTCAGTAAAAACTAATTCATCTTTATTAACAGTTACTATACCATTTTTAAAAGGAAAATAATATGTATCTTTTAAATCATGTAAAATCTCTGCATCAGATTTATCGATATACTCAAAAAATGAATCGGAGAATATAGAATTAGTATTTTTTATCACTGACTCCATTACATCTAAATCACCAGTTGCCTCTAATTCTTTCTTTATAAACTTTTTTATACTTTCAGGAAATACTTCCTTTATTTTTTTATCCTGCTCTTTAATCATACGATAAACTCCACTATTTTCATCATGAAAATATAATTGATATCCATTATTATATAACCATCTTTGTAATGCATACCTATTAAGTGTGATTAAACCAGATTTTACATTCTTAGTCCAGAACCATCCATTAATATTTTTTGTGCCATATACATCAGAAAGCTTTTTTGCTGCTTTTTTGTAGTCACCATTGCATTCTAAAATTGTATATACACCAAATGGATTGTATCCTTTGTTCTCAAACTGAGAACTTGTAGTATGTATAAAAAATATTTTTTTATCAGTAAAGTAAGCAGCTGATGAAGCAGCAGATGTTGCACCTGGTCTAAGGAAGAGTATTTTGTTGTCAATGTGTGACACTTGCTTCCATCCATGTTTTTCGAGTAGTGAAATTACATCTCCCCTTTGGTTGTAGTCATCCCAAGTTGTAAGTGTATCATTGTTGTGTGATATCACTGGCTGTTTATTTTGCTCAATGATTTGAGTAAAACTACGAGCCAAGCTGAGCAAAGTATCTCGTTCATCAACAGATATTATAGGAATAGGATTGATTTGGATGGGATTATATCCTGCAGATGGAGGAGCTATCACATAACCTGCCTCACCTCTGGTCTCAATAAGTACACATTGCTTTACGTTAGGATTCTTATGTATCTCATCGTCTGTTGCAGGTCGTTCTGCAAGTTTTTTATTACCTTCTATGGTTTCACATCTATAATAAATATGATAGCCTTTAGATTTAGTTTGTACGATAAGTAGCTTATCATAAAGAGCTTTGTCAGCTGCATGAATTTTGGATGAGTATTCATGCCAAAGGTCCATACCTACTTCGTATTTGCAGTCTACATCTATTATCTCAAGGTTACCACTTACGGCACCTGCAATAATAGCTATCCCTTCACATTTGGGATGAGAGAACATTTGTTCAAGTTGTTGATCAGTGGCTATATTTGACTGATATTGTTTCCATCTTTCAATGGACCTTTTAGTGTTATCAGTTGAGATTACCGATAACCCTTCTTTCTTGTAAAGTTTTGCTGATGGCAATAAATTCATGTTGTAAGTGATTTAGTGATGTTGTGATAATTACGAAAAACCCTTGATTTATTAATTGTTTGTGTCTGTATTTCTGCAGCTCTGATACTATCCCAGTTGGAGTCTTAACCTCAATAAAGATAGTGACACCTAGTCTATGGATCTGTAGGTCGGGCCATCCATTCTTATTGGTCTGGATAATCTTGACCACATACCATCCTTCTTTTTCAAGCCATTGTATTATCTGAGATTGTATTTGTGATTCCTTCATTTTAGTGTAAATGAAGTACAAATATAAGTGGGAATAAATGTAGACTACAAACTAATTTATTAACCTGGTCTCCTGTGGGATAAAGTTGGTACCGGTACCACCTACTTTATTAATGAAGTCAATTTCTACCTTTGCCGAATTAATAATTACCTGTGCTACATCAGCTACAGCCTTTGCTCTGTCTATGTCTAGAGGTTTCTCATCATCCATAAGTCCTTCGATAGTTGCAAATAAGTGATTACGTAAATCTTCTATTTTATTTTTCATTTATAGTCTTTTTTAATTTGTTATTTAATTTGATTAATTGTTTTAATTCTGTAGGGTAATGGTGACCGTTATTGCGTATCATATTTTCTCTTTTAGTCATCATAACAAGATTCTCAATGGTAATATTAAGCTTGTTACCATCTTTAAAAGTAATAATATTATTACCTATTGGACCATAATGCTGCTCCCATATATGACGATGTTTAAGAACATATTTAGCTTTGCTTATTCTAATGTATACGTACCCATCTTTAGTATCTATACGTTCATGACCATCATATTTAGTATTATGTGGTTCATTACCTGCAGCAAACATTGTAACTTTTACCTTTTCATATACTTCTTTGGACATTTTTTGTCCTAAATTATGGCTGATATTACCCTTCTGAAACTGGTTGTCTTTGCCAAGTACTTTTAGTTTTTCACCTTCTCTTTGGAGTAG
>Ga0209668_10001415_pt1 | contig 10253 bp, 8 predicted proteins | sample FrelakmetPLP11PL_FD_187150 | JGI IMG/M metagenome (GOLD analysis project Ga0209668, IMG submission 187150) | Freshwater lake sediment microbial communities from the University of Notre Dame, USA, for methane emissions studies - PLP11 PL (SPAdes)... | ecosystem: Environmental > Aquatic >... | reverse complement strand
GAATCGAAGAACCAGGAGACTGAAGGCCGGTGCACGGGTCGGCCGGCCGTGCTGCTGGCGTCCTCAGCCCGTCTTCCGTCTTCCGTCTTCTGTCTTCTGTATTCTGTATTCTGTATTCTGTATTCTGTATTCTCTCTTCTGTCTTCTGTCCCTGTTCCACCCATGGCCGATCCTTCCGTCGATCGCCCGCTCCCGCACAACCTCGAAGCCGAGCGCGCGGTGCTCGGCGCCGTTCTCCTGAACGCCGAGGCCATCCACCAGGCCGTCGAGTTCATCAGGGACACCGACTTCTTCCGTGATGCGCACCGGCGCATCTTCGGCAAGATGCTCGACCTGATGGAGCGCGGCCAGGCCATCGACTTCATCACGGTCAAGGACGAGCTCGGCCGATCGGGCGATCTCGATCACGTGGGCGGGCCGGCCTACATCGCCTCGCTCGTCGACGGACTGCCGCACGGCGTCAACGTCGGGGACTACGCGCGCATCGTCAAGCAGAAGTCCACGCTGCGCAGCCTGATCCAGTCGGCAAACCGGGTGCTGTCCAGCGCGTACCACGCCGAGGAGGATGCCGAGGCGATCATCGACGAGGCCGAGCGCGAGATCTTTGCGATTGCCGAAGGCTCCATCCACGGCGGCTTCGTCTCGATGCGGGATCTGGCGAACGCCAGCTTTGCCGTCGTCGAGCAGGCCCACGCCAGGAAACAGCTCGTCACGGGGGTGCCAACCGGCTTCCTCGAACTCGACGAGATGCTGGCAGGCCTCCAGCCGTCGGACGTGATCATCGTTGCGGCGCGGCCGTCGGCGGGGAAGACCAGCCTCGTGCTGAACGTGGCCCAGCACGTCGGGACGAAGACCGACATGACCGTCGGCTTCTTCAGCCTCGAGATGTCGAAGGAGCAGCTGTTCCTCAGGATGCTCACCTCCGAGGCCGGCATCGACGGCCACCGGCTCCGGACAGGGTTCCTCGGGGAGCGCGATTTTCCGAAGCTGACGCATGCGATGGAAACGCTGGGCCGGGCGCGGATCTTCATCGACGACTCGGCGTCCATCGGCGTGCTGGAGATGCGCGCGAAGGCCAGGCGCCTGAAGGCGGAACACGGGCTCGACCTCCTCATCATCGACTACATCCAGTTGATGCAGGGCCGGGGCCGATTCGAAAACCGGGTCACAGAGCTCGCGTCGATCTCGCGGGCCCTGAAGGGGCTCGCGAAAGAGCTCAGTGTGCCCGTGGTCGTCCTGTCTCAGCTGAGCCGCGCGCCAGAGAACCGGCCGAACAAGCGCCCGCAGTTGTCCGACTTGCGCGAATCGGGCGCCCTCGAGCAGGACGCCGACGTCGTCATCATGATCTACCGCGAAGACATGTACGAGGCGACAGAGGAGAACCAGGGCGTGGCCGAGTTGATCGTGGCCAAGCAGCGCAACGGCCCGACCGGCGCCGTCAAGCTGGCCTTCATTCGCGAGTTCACGCGATTCGAGAACCTCGAGTTCAAGCGCACGTCGTGAGCCGTCAGACCCTTGCGCACGTCGATCTCGGCGCCCTCGCCGGCAACGTCGGGGCGATTCGCGGCTTCCTTGCGGACCGCCGGGGCCCTCATGCTCCAGGCATCATCGGGGTGGTCAAGGCGAACGCCTACGGACATGGCGCGGGGCAGGTGGCGCACGCGCTCGTCCGCGCCGGCATCGAGACGCTCGCCTGCGCGGACATCGAGGAGGGCATCGCCCTGCGCGAGGACGGCATCACGTGCCCGATCCTGGTATTCGGGCCGCTCGGCCTGGGCGACCTGAACGGCGTCTTCGCGCACGGACTGACCCCGACCATCTCGTCGCCGACCGTGGGGCTCGAGATGCAGCGGGCCGCGGCGCGACGCGGTGTGCGCATTCGGTATCACCTGGGAATCGACACGGGCATGAACCGCCTCGGGTTCAGGCACGACAACCTGTCGTTCACGCTGCCGGCGCTGCTGGCCGCGCCGAATCTTGAAATCGAAGGTGTCTACACCCATTTCGCCACCGCCGACAATCCGGGCGACGAACTATTCGCGCGCCAGCGGCGGAATTTCGATGCGGCCTCACTGCAGGTCTCGGCGCTCGGCGGGCGGGCCCGCCTCCGGCACGCGGCCAACAGCGCGGCCCTGCTCGCGGACCCGTCGGCGTGGTTCGACCTTGTCCGGCCGGGCCTGCTGCTGTACGGCGTCGAGCCGCCCGGCCTGGAGGGACGGATTGCCGTGAAGCCGGTGATGAGCCTGCGAAGCCGCGTCGCCGCGGTCAAGGGCGTGCGGCCGGGGGAGAGCATCGGGTACGGCGCGAGGTTCACGGCCGGGCGCCCCACGACCATGGCCGTCGTGCCCGCGGGGTACGCCGACGGCCTGGACACGCGGTTGGCAGGACGCGGCTGGGTCCTCGTGCGGGGCCGCCGCGCGCCCATCGTCGGCTCCGTGTGCATGGACATGATCACGATCGACGTGACGGACACGCCGGTCGAGCCCGGCGACGAGGTGGTGATCACGGGGCGGCAGGGCGAAGACCAGATTCGGGTGGACGACGTGGCCCGATGGGTCGGCAACATTCCCTATGAGCTGCTGTGCCGCATCGGCCCGCGGGTGGAGCGGGTCTACAATCCACCTGGCCTGTAGCGGAGTATCAGCGCCAGGCCGGTCACTTCTGTGCGTGGCGCAGGACCGCAGTCCTGCGAATTGCTGAGCGTGACGCGGGAGTCTCGTCCCGCGAGTCGCCGTACGTGGCGCAGGTCGGCAGTCCTGCGAATTGCCGCACGTGGCGCAGGACTTCAGTCTTGCGGGCCGCGTGCACCAGAGCCCGGAACGTGAAACCGACCAAGACCGTTTTCGCCTGCCAGGAGTGTGGTTCACAATCGCAGAAGTGGCTGGGCCGATGCCCGGACTGCGGCGCGTGGAACTCGTTCGTCGAGGAGCGCTCCGCAGAGAATGTGACGCCGGCGGCGAACCGGTACGTGACGCCCGTCGGAAGCGGCGCGAAGCTCTATGCCGACATCGCAATCTCCACCGCGGCCCGCATCACGACGGGCATCGACGAGTTCGACCGCGTGCTCGGCGGCGGCATCGTGCCGGGGTCCCTCGTGCTGCTCGGCGGCGAGCCGGGGATTGGCAAGTCTACGCTGCTGCTGCAGACGGCCGCCTACGTCGCCCACGCCATCGGCCCGGTGCTCTACAGTTCCGGCGAGGAGTCCGAGCACCAGGTGAAGTCGCGCGGCGAACGCCTCGGTGTCGGCCTTGCCCCGCTCTACCTGCTGGCGGAAACGTGCCTCGAGCGTGTGCTCGAAGAAATGGCGCGCCTCCAGCCGGCCCTGGTGATTATCGACTCCATCCAGACCGTATTCTCGCTGAAGATGCAGTCGGCGCCCGGCAGTATCGGCCAGGTCCGCGAAGCCGCGACGCAGCTCCTCTTCGCGGCCAAGGCGCAGAACGTGCCGACCTTCCTCGTCGGCCACGTCACGAAAGAGGGCAGCCTCGCGGGGCCGAAGGCCCTGGAGCACATCGTCGACACGGTGCTCTACTTCGAGGGCGAGCGTCACCACTCGCATCGCATCGTGCGGGCGGCCAAGAACCGCTTCGGGGCGGTGAGCGAGCTGGGCGTGTTCGAGATGACGTCCGCCGGCCTGAGGCCGGTCCCGAACCCGTCGGCCATGTTCCTCGCCGAACGCCCGGCCGGCAGCCCGGGTTCCGCGGTGCTCTGCTGCATCGAGGGATCGCGGCCGATCCTGGTCGAGGTCCAGGCGCTCGTCAGCACGAGTTCCTACGGCTACGCCAAGCGGACCGCCGTCGGGCTGGACCAGACACGGCTGTCACTCCTCCTGGCCGTGCTCGAGAAACGGGCCGGGCTCGCCCTCGGGGGCGACGATGTCTATCTGAACCTCGCCGGAGGCATCAGCGTCGATGAGCCGGCGGTCGATCTGGCCGTTGTGGCCGCGGTGGCGTCGAGCGCCAGGAACCGGCCCATCGACGACGGCACGGCCGTGTTCGGCGAGGTGGGCCTGGCCGGCGAGGTGCGGGCGACATCTCAGGCCGCCCGTCGCGTGCGCGAGGCCGAACAGATGGGGTTCTCCCGATGCGTGATGCCCCAGGCCAACGTCGATCCGGCCGATCCCGGCCTGGCCGGGACCACGTGCACGCTGGTGGGAGTGAAGACCGTCCAGGAGGCGCTCGAACATCTTCTTGCCTGATCTAGGCCCGACACCGGTATATTGCATCCATACACGGAGGCCGCATGGCCTGGTTCATCATTGTCCGGCTTTTGTTCTTCGTCGGCGTCACCTACACGGCGGCGGTCGTCCTGCCGCTGCCGTGGGGTCTGGCGATCAACGCGGCGTTCGGCGCGGTGCTGGCGCTGGTGGCGATCGTGCTCGAGTGGCGCCTGCGCGACGTCAGCGTGCCCCACGTCCTGGGCGCGATGCTCGGCGCTGCGCTGGGCCTGTTGTTCGCCGACCTGGTGAACAGCGCACTGCTCGTCACGACCGATCCCCAGTGGGTCTTCCTGCACCGGGTGATCGATCTGCTGTTCCCGTACGTCGGGCTGGTGATCGGCGCGCGCCGCGGGGAATGGCTGGAGCCCTCCCGGCTGGTCACGCTCTTCCGCGCGGCGGCGCCCCAGCGGCGCCACAAGCTGCTCGACACGAGCGTCATCATCGACGGGCGGGTCGCGGACATCTGCGAAACAGGGTTCCTGGACGGCACGCTGGTCGTTCCCCAGTTCGTCCTGAAGGAGCTCCAGCAGATCGCCGATTCGGGCGACGCGATGAGGAGGAACCGCGGGCGCCGTGGCCTCGACATCCTCCAGAAGATCCAGAAGATGTCCGGCGTCGAGGTGGTGGTGTCCGACCTTGATTTCCCCGAGGTCCGCGAGGTCGATCTGAAGCTGATCGAGCTGGCCCGGGCCCTGCAGGGCAAGATCGTCACGAACGACTTCAATCTCAACAAGGTGGCCCAGTTGCGCGGGGTCGACGTGCTCAACATCAACGAACTGGCCAACGCCATGAAGCCCGTGGTGCTGCCGGGCGAGGTCATGAAGGTTTTCGTCCTGAAGGAAGGCAAGGAATACAACCAGGGCGTCGCCTATCTCGACGATGGGACGATGGTGGTCGTGGACAATGCCCGCAGACTGATCGGCAAGACCATCGATGTCGTCGTGACGAGTGTGCTGCAGACGACCGCCGGCAAGATGATCTTCGGCCGGCATATCGAGCCCGGGACGACTCCGCAGGCGACGGTGGCCGATCGTGACGACGCCAGAAACCGGCCGCGCCCCGCGACGCCGCCCCCGGCGGTTCCACACACCTCGTGAAGATCCCGTCGTTTCACTGGTGGCGAACGATCTTCTTCCTGATCCCGGCCATCGCGGTCTACTCGATCGTGCTGGGGACGGTGTCGATCGCTTCGAGCCTCTCCGGTGGCCGGGGCTACTTCGCCCACCGGTGCGCGCGAGCCTGGTCGTGGCTCATCCTGGTGACCACCGGCGTGCGCGTGCGCGTCAGCGGGCTCGACCAGCTGGTGCTCGGGACGACCTACGTGTTCGTCTCGAACCACCAGAGCATCTACGACATCCCGGTCATCTTCTGGTCTCTGCCGTACCAGGTGCGGATCATCGCGAAGCAGTCGCTGGGGTCGTTCCCGTTTCTCGGCTGGCACCTGCGGCGGACCGGACACCTGCTGGTGGACCGGCGGAACCCGGACCGCTCACGCATACTCAGGCGCTGGCGGGAGCTCGTGAAGCTGGGCCTCTCCCTCATCGTCTTCCCCGAGGGCACCCGGAGCCAGGACGGCCGCGTGGGCCGGTTCAAGGCCGGGAGCTTCCTCCTCGCGATCGAAGCCGGCCTGCCCGTGGTACCGCTCTCAATCGTGGGGACGCGGCTCGTGATGAGAAAGGGGCAGCTGACCACGCGGCCGGGCTCGGCCACGCTTGTGGTGCATCGGCCCATCGATACCGCCGACGGATCGTGGATGGCGACGGTCGACGACGCGAAGCGCCTGGCCGCTGATGTGCAACGCACGATCACCGGCCGGGTCGAAGCAGCGGAGCGCGCGGCGGGAACATGGCCGGCGGACTGACGGTCGCGCCGGCGCTGGCGGCTGTCGTGCGCATCGCCACACTGATGGATGTCGGCACCTGGTGCCCGGTGGAAGTACAGTTGCATTCTTGCGGCGGCTGCGGTGTCCGCAGCTGTCCGGGCGAAGGCCTTGATGTGACAGCCGCGCGCGACGCCAGATTCGCGGTCGGTTGCGCGGCGTGGCGGTGGGCATCCTGACATGAAGGTGGCAGCCATCATCGCAGCGGGCGGGCGCGGCGAGCGTCTCGGCGCCGGCGTGCCCAAGCAGTTCCTGGCGATCGGCGGGGTGTCCATCCTGCGGCGCTCGATCGAGTTGTTCGCCGGCCACGATCGCATCGACGAGATCGTCGTGGTCCTCCCGCCGGATCTGGCTGCCCGACCGCCCGGCGACCTGCCGGCCGTCGACATGCCGCTGCTCATCGTGTCAGGCGGCGCGCGGCGTCAGGATTCGGTGCGGAACGGGTTCGAGGCCGTCCGGGAACGGGCCGACGTGGTGGTCATCCACGACGCGGCGCGGCCCTTCGCAAGCCCGGCGTTGATCACGCGCACGATCGATGCCGCATGGGAATCCGGCGCCGCCCTCGCGGCGATGCCGGCCAGCGACACGATCAAGCTGGCGCGAGGCGCCCTCACGGCCGCCGCTCTGTTCGTCGAACGCACACTGCCTCGCGAGCGCGTGTTCCTGGCGCAGACGCCACAGGCATTCAGGACGGATGTGCTGGCCGCGGCGATCGCCGCCGGCCGGGACGACCTCGTGGCCACTGATGAAGCGGCGCTGGCCGAAGCCGCGGGATTTCCGGTCCGCCTCGTGACAGGCGAGGCGACCAACCTGAAGATCACGACCATGACGGATCTCACCGTGGCCAAGGGACTGACCGGCCGGGACTTGTCGGGCGCTCGCGTGCGCGTCGGGACGGGGTACGATCTGCACCGCCTCGCGGAGGGGCGCCCGCTCATCCTCGGCGGCATGTCCGTGCCCTTCGACAAGGGGCTCGTGGGGCATTCGGATGCAGACGTGCTCGCACATGCCATCACCGACGCCGTGCTGGGCGCGATCGCGAAAGGTGACATCGGGCGGCACTTCCCCGACACCGATCCGCGGTGGAAAGGGACGTCCAGCCTCGCGATGCTGGCGCATGCCGTCGCGACGGCGCGCGACGAGGGGTTCGCGGTGGTCAACGTGGACGCGGTGGTCATCGCCGAACGGCCGAAACTGGCCCCGCACCTGGACGGTATCAGGGCCAGTCTCGCCAGCGTGCTCGAGATCGATGTCGGCGGCGTCAGCGTGAAGGGAAAGACCAACGAAGGCGTAGGCGAGATTGGGCGCGGCGAGGCCATCGCGGTGCACGCGGTCGCGCTGCTCGTGCAACAGGAGTAGGAGGCGGAGTCCGTCATGCGAGTGCGGTTCGCACCCAGTCCAACAGGTCTCCTGCACGTGGGCAACGCCAGGACCGCGCTCTTCAACTGGCTGCTCGCGAAGGGGAGCGGCGGCACATTCGTGCTGCGTATCGAGGACACCGACGTCGAACGGTCGACGGGGGCGTCGGAGCGGGGCATCCTCGAGGACCTCCGCTGGCTGGGCCTGCAGTGGGACGAGGGCCCGGACGTCGGCGGCTCGCACGGGCCGTACCGGCAGTCCGAGCGGCTGGATCTCTACCGGTCGTACGCCAGCGAGCTGATTGAGCGCGGGCACGCGTATTCCTGTTTCTGCTCCGCAGAGCGGCTCGAGGCCGATCGGCAGGCGGCCCTCGAGTCGGGCCGTCCTCCCAGGTACCTCGGCCGTTGCCGCAGTCTCCCGGTGGCCGGGGCCCGGGAGCGGGTCGCCGCAGGCGAGCCGGCCGTCGTCCGGTTCCGGGTGCCGGAGCACAGGGAAGTGGCCTTTCAGGATCTCGTGCGCGGGACCGTGCGGTTCAATACCGAGGTGATTGGCGACCCGGTCCTCGTCCGATCCGACGGCCATCCGGCTTACAACTTCGCCGTGGTCGTTGACGATGCCCTGATGGAGATTACGCACGTCATCCGCGGCGAGGACCACATCTCGAACACACCGAGGCAGGTGCTGCTCTACGAGGCGATGCACTTCCAGCCGCCCGTGTTCGCCCATCTGGCGCTGGTGCTCGGGCCGGATCACACGCCGCTGTCGAAGCGCCACGGCGCCACCTCCGTATCGGAGTTCCGCAGGGGCGGCTACCTGCCGGAGGCGCTCGTGAACTACCTCGCGTTGCTCGGCTGGTCGCCCGGAGGAGGCGAGGAGTTGCTCCCCGCTGAGGAGTTGGCGAGGCGCTTCGCGCTGGAACACGTCGGGCACAGCGCGGCGGTCTTCGATGTCGAGAAACTCGCGTGGGTCAATCGCCACTACCTGCGCCTGGCCGACCCTGATCGGCTGACCGACCTGTCGATGCCCTATTTCGTTGACGCGGGATTCGTGACGGCCCGGACACCGCAGGCCCGGGCGTTCGTTGCAACGCTGGTGCCGCTGGCGAGCGGTTCGGTCGATTGCATCGAGCAGATGCCGTCCCGCCTCCGCTTCCTCTTCGACTTCGATCCCGATCGGTCGCTGGCGCATGCCGACGTCCAGCAGGTCCTGAACGAGGCCGGAGCACGCGAGGTGGTGGCGGCGCTGGCAGTCGAACTGGCTTCGGCGCCTCGCCTCGATCGTGAGATGTTCCGCGCCCTGGCGATGCGGGTCCGGCAGGCGACAGGCCAGAAAGGCAAGCACCTGTTCCACCCGATTCGGGTGGCGCTCACGGGCGAAGCGGGCGGGCCGGAACTCGATCTCGCCGTGCCCGCCATCGATCGCGGGGCGGAACTACCCGCCCTGCAGGGCGTGGCGGCGATACTGGGCTGTCGTGAACGCGCGGCGCGCTTTGCGGAGGCGCTAGGGAGGTAGACAGAAGACAGAAGACAGGAGACAGAATGCGGAGGCGTCAACCGCGGCTGCGCGGCAACGCCTGTCCCTCGCTACTGCAGCTGGCTTTCGGTCTTCTGAATTCTGTCTTCTGTATTCTGTCTTCTGACAAGAAGCATGCTCATATACGGTATCAACCCCGTCATCGAGGCGCTGAAGGCCGGCCGCGTGCGCGAGGTGCGCGCGGATGCGGCGCTGCGCGACCGCGTGCGCGAGGTCAAGGCGCTGGCGGACGCTCAGCGGGTTCCGGTGCGTCTTGTTTCCACGGTCGAGCTCGAGCGCGCCGCGCGCGGCGGCGTCCACCAGGGCGTCGTCGCCGAGATCGTGCAGGCGCCCGACTACGGCGTGCACGACCTGCTGGCGTCGGCCGACGGACCGCCGCTCCTGGTCGTGCTGGATGGTGTCGAAGATCCGCACAACGTGGGCGCCATCCTGAGGACCGTGGACGCGGCCGGCGCGCACGGGTTGGTGCGGCAGACCCGGCATGCCGCGCGTCTCGACGGGGCGGCGGCGAAGGCATCGGCCGGCGCGGTCGCCCACGTCAAGGTGGCGAATGTCGTGAACATCTCGCGGGCAATCACCGAGTTGAAGGAGGCGGGCGTGTGGACGGTCGGCCTCGATGCCGGGGCTCGCGAGGCCTATGACGAGGTGGATTTCACACAGCCGTCCGCGCTTGTGGTCGGCGCCGAAGGCCAGGGGCTTCGGCGGCTGGTGCGCGAGTCCTGCGACCGCCTGGCGTCGATTCCCATGCGTGGCCGGGTGTCCAGCCTCAACGTGTCCGTGGCCGCCGCCATCGTGTTGTTCGAGGCGGTGCGCCAGCGCCGGGCGCACGGTCGTTAAGCCCGTTCCCGCGTTCTCGTTCTCGCGTTCTCGCGTCAGGTGCCCCAGAACCGGTCTTCCGCGCTATAATAAGAGATTGTGTCCATCGGCGCCGCCCCTTTCGGAGGTGTGAGCCTCGGGGCCGGGCGGCCTGCCGTCGGGCAACGCAGGGTCGGCGTGTGGGTTGCGTGGTGGCATGCAACGTGCTAGGCTTGTAGATTCGTCTGGCTGGCGTAGCTCAGACCGGTAGAGCGGCTGATTTGTAATCAGCGGGTCGTGGGTTCAAATCCCTCCGCCAGCTCCATCGGTCTTACCGGCAGATGCGGGTTCACGTGTGGTCGGGGAGGTTGCAGAGCGGTCAAATGCAACAGACTGTAAATCTGTCGGCCATGCGCCTTCGGAGGTTCGAATCCTCCCCTCCCCACCAGCCTTCGCTCGAACGGCGTG
>Ga0209668_10001414_pt1 | contig 10254 bp, 11 predicted proteins | sample FrelakmetPLP11PL_FD_187150 | JGI IMG/M metagenome (GOLD analysis project Ga0209668, IMG submission 187150) | Freshwater lake sediment microbial communities from the University of Notre Dame, USA, for methane emissions studies - PLP11 PL (SPAdes)... | ecosystem: Environmental > Aquatic >... | reverse complement strand
CTTCTGCCCCTGTACCGGCTGACTCCACGAGGTAACCTTTCTTTTTCAGGATAAGGCTAAGGCTTTTACGTATGCCCTCGTCATCGTCGACGACCAGAATACATTCCTTTGAGTCCATGTCTTTCGGATCACCGCCTTAATTTCTTTTTTCTCTCCCAGATTTCATCCACAATTTTTAACAGGGCATCCATGTCAAACGGCTTGAAAAGGATGGCATGGGCAGATTCTCCCAACGCCCTCTCAACGAGCGGTGCGGTCTCCTCCTTGTATGCGGTGATTAGTACCGCAATGATTTCAGGGTGCACTTTTTTCAATGCCCGGTACGTCTGCAGGCCATCAATGGTAGGTAGTTTCATGTCAATGAAAATGACATCAAAGTCCTTTCCCTGGGCCATGGCGATAGCCTCTTCGCCGGTGGCGGCAATGCCTACACGGTGCCCTTTCATCGAAAGGATGCTCCGGAGTGTTTTCGTGGTACCGGGATCATCGTCCACCACCAGGATGAGCATGCCCTCTTTTTTCCTCTTCACCATCTCGATCCCTTCAAGGATTTTGTCGATATCGAGCGGCTTGTAGATAATACCGTAAGCCCCTTCCTTCAACGCCTTTTCGACAAGGTCTTCAACGGCAAAGGCAGTCATCATCATCACAACCGCATCCGGCCGGACCTTCTGGATCTCTTCAAATGCCTCGACCCCGTTCATCTCCGGCATCTTGATATCCATGAAAATCATGTCAAAAGGACTTTCCCTGACTTTCCTGATTGCATCAGGGCCGCTGTCGGCGACCGTGACATTATACCCTTTTCGTTTCAGCACCAGTGCCATGGTACGGCTCATGCTGACATCATCATCGACAATAAGAATACTCATTATATCGGTCATTGCACTAGCCCCTCCCGTGGGTTTATTGGAAGAATCACCGTAAATGTTGTCCCTTTACCAACTTCGCTTACGACGGTGATCCGCCCGCCATGCGCTTCAACGATTGTTTTTATGACCACAAGCCCGAGCCCTATACCCTTTGCCTTGGTGGTGAAGAGGGGTTCGAAGAGTTTCTTCATGTTCTCATCAGAGATCCCTATGCCGGTATCGGTAACTGAAACCGATATCCAGCCCGGCTGCATCTCCTCCGAGGAAATAGTCAGGGTGCCTTTGTCCGGCATTGCCTGGGTGGCATTGATAATGAGATTTCCAAAGACCTGCATGAGCTGGTTGGAGTCCGCCTGGATCTCAGGAAGTGTGCTGCCCAGGCTATTGACAAGGGTGATCTGTGGGGGTACCTGGTACCGTTTGAGTGTTTCATCCACCAACCGCTTCAGGTTTACCGTTGCCAGGACCGGGGCCTTTGGCCGTGCGAAATCAAGCAGGCTGGTGATGATATCTTCAGAGCGGGCGACCTCTTTATTCAGGATACCGATCATCTCCCTGACTTCTTCGTCGGGGTTTTCCAGTGCCATGTTGAGGAAATAGGCGACGTTCTTGATAGCACCCAGCGGGTTTCGTAATTCGTGGCCGACACCCCCGGAAAGTTTCCCTAAAACCGCTAATTTTTCTTTTTTTACCAGCTGTTCCTGGGCGTCACGGAGTTCCCGGGTACGTATCGCAACCATTTCCTCTAGTTTTTCGGAGTAATTCTTCAGTTCCTTTTCCGTCCGTTTGCGTTCGGTGATATCGAGCATCGCCCCGACCATGCGTATCGCTTTTCCAGCCGAATCGTGGATAACAAATCCCCTGTCTAACACATAGGCGTACGATGAATCCGCTTTCAAAAAACGATATTCATCCGACCAGGACTGCCCACCTTTATCGATGACTGCATGGATACCGGCGACAACCCGGTCCCGGTCTTCGGGATGTATCCGGGTATACCATGAATCAACGGTCTCGTCAATATCACCGTGCTGGTAACCAAATGCCGTGTATATCGATTCGTTCCACCACAGGCTGTTTACAACGAGGTCCCAGTCCCAGACGACATCATTTGTCGCACGGGCAACAATTCTGAAACGCTCGGTGGATTCGGTGAGCAGTTGATCTGCCCGTTTTCTTTCCGTAATATCATTGATGATCCCATCGATGAATATCAGTTGGTCCTGTTCATCGAAGACCGGCGTACCCATCTCCAGGAAGTAGTGAATTGTACCGTCCTTGACGGCCATCCGGTACTCAACCTCGAATGGCTCTTTGCGACCAATAGCTGCTTCAACGGTCGAGATCACCCGCTCACGATCATCCGGATGGATCAGTGGGTCAATGGAGCAGACTGCACCTTTTTTCAATTCTTCGGGGGTATATCCTGTCAGGACCGTAAGCATCTGGTTGAAAAACTGCATCTGCCCCTGTTCCTGTACCCGGATGCGATACACGATACCAGGGATATTTTCCGAAAGTGTACGGTACTGCTCTTCACTTTCCCGCAGTGTCTTTTCAATAAGAATACGCCGGGATATTTCCTGTTCAAGATCGGTTTTGGATGCGGTGACCTTCTTTAAATTTACGGCCATCTGGTTGAAATCATCAGATAACTCCCCGATCTCATCATCGCTGATTTGTTCAATTCTGTATTCCAGGTTTCCTGAGCCGATGATCCTTGTCCCTTCCTGTAAGGATGAGATCGAATCAAGAACCCTCCGGTTGAAAAACAGGAATATTACAAGTAGAATGACCAGGAATACCCCCATTAATGTAAAGATAATGATGGTGTTGGTACGTTGCAGCCGGTCAGATTCTTCATGCAGCATTTGTGACAGCTGGGAGGCATCGAAGATCATGCCCTGGTTCTGTACGATAAACCTGCTCCATGCCACCTGTACTAGCTCGGGATCTACCTGTTTTCCAGGAAGCGCCTGCGAGGCACCGATGGTTGCGACTGACTGGGTGTAAACGTCCTTAAGTCGCACCAGGTTGCCTTTAATCTGGCTGACAAGTGCCCGTTGCTCGGGAGTGCTTACATCAAGGAGGCCAACGTCGTCAGAGAGGCCCTGGAACTTGGATTCCCATTGCATGTTCTGCCGGGTCTCTCCAATGTGGAACAGGTAATCGTTGGATAAATAGCTGAGCTGATACGCACCTTTTACTACATTGTTGGCAATCTGTTCCTGCTCGTTAATCCTCTCGATCTGCTGGTTTGTGTAATAGGCTGAAATACCGATAAGGAGGAATATTACACAGAAAATTACCATGAGGATGGTGAACTGTGAGCGGAGTTTCATCGTCCAACAGCCTCACCGAATAATGATATTCATGGATTCCGGTTTTACCGTGCTCATGCCGCTCGTATAGATATAATTAAGGTAATTAGGCACCACGCTCGCACTGGTGAGATTGTTTTTAATCATCCACCGGGTCTCGTCATCCATTGCCACGAGGAGGGACTGGTCGAGGGTGAGCGTGAACCGGTGTTCAGGCCAGATCTTTTCCAGGTATGCCGGTTCGTAGTTCATCTTCTTCTGCACAATCGCTTTCGCTTCTTCAGGGTGCGCCAGGACAAATTCATCAGCCTGGTGTAATGAACGTAAGAGCCGGACGATTAAGTCAGGGTTTTTATCAACGGTATCCTTTGAGGTGGATATTGCCATGAAGAGCAGCTGACCGCTCTGGGCAGGCCAGGAAACTCCATTATTCCCCAGGTTATTCTGAATCGTATATGCCTGGGGTTCCGGTAACAGGGTGGCATCGATGGTACCATTACTCATGGAAACAATGGATTGCGCAAATTGTTCATTTACAATGGTAACATCATCCAGGTTGATGCCATGAAGGTTGAGATACCTTCCAAGATAGAACTCGGCCGCACCTCTCTGGAGGACCCCGATCTTTTTTCCTTTTAAATCTGAAATACTTGAAATCCCTTTGTCTTTCCGTGCGATCAGGTATTCATTTTCGGCCTTGTCGATATTCGCTATCTGCCGGATATCGGCACCGTTTAATACCTGGCTTATGAAGGCGTACTCAGATGAAACTGAAAAATCTGCATCCTGTGTTGTTAGTGCATTCAGCGAAGTTGCCCCGGTGGAGTAGTCTTTCAGGGTGACATTCAGCCCATTCTGTTTAAAAAAGCCCTGGTCTTGGGCGACCCAGAGGAGCGTTGAATATTCAGACGGTATAGTAGCGATAGTTATTGATTCCGGTGGCCCGGTAAATGTTTGCGGAACTTTCTGCAGATACCATGCCCCGGAAACGATTACTACCCCGATTATTACGATAACTCCAATAATCGCAAGTATTTTTTTCTCCATGGTATATCACAGGGGTTACATATAGGATTTCTATATAAATACCTATCGCCGGATAAATTACTTTTCATAATAGACGCTGGATTGATTTGGAAAAATCATCCGCAAATGAGACGGTCAATGACCTACCCAAAATCCATCCTAATTATCAAAAATCCCTCTCAATGAATGTATTATTACCCCTCCCCACTCGATTTCTTCCGCTTCCGTTCGTTAGTTGAGCCCAATTTGGCTTTCTTTTTCCTCCGGTACCTTTCCCTCGCTTTTACAGCGATTTTATCCCGATTCCGCCAATAATGGCCCCTCTTTTGCGCCTTATCCTTTTCGATATTCCGTAAACGCCACTGTTTCCACCTCGGAATTGCCTTTTTCCGGTCTTTTGCGATCAGTATGGCGGTCCGGAGCGAAACGGTAACCGAGGTCATGGGCCAACCTCGATATTCCCGGTCCCTTTCCGGGTCGGGGATGCTGCAGCCTGGCAACAGTTCTCGCAGATCTGGAAAGCAATGGTATCCATTCCTGCCTTCTCTTCCCCGGTCAACCTCCAGATATTGTCCATCTCGTATTCAACGAAGAGGGTAACAAGGGAAATTAAAAAGGGAAGGGAAATGCAGCCCCGGAAAGGTTTCCCACGATAATGCTAATCGCGTTTACCTGTAATGTCGAAACGGACCAGGAGGGTATATCATAAAAGTTGGCCATTAGTCTTATGTTTCGAAGAAAATCATAGGTAATGGATGTCTGATGAAAGTTACGAATCCTTGAAGATTGTGAATATTGTTGCATCTGGTATCATCGCCGATTCTATTGATCTTGTTGAGTTGTCAAATAAGGTCGAGGGCTGCGAACTTAATACAAAACGGTTCCCCGGTGCTGTATATCGTATCCAGGAGCCTAAACTTGCGTCCCTGATCTTTTCGTCGGGCAAGATTGTACTTACCGGTAGCCGTAGCAATGAGGCCCTCACAGAAGGACTTGCCATCATCACCAAATCGTTAAAAGATGCTGGTATTGATACCCTCAAAGAGCCAAAAATTGCTATTACCAACATGGTCTGTTCATACGATCTCGGTATAAAAATCAACCTCAACAGGGTAGCCGTCACGCTCAATGTCGAAAATATCGAGTACGAACCCGAACAGTTCCCCGGGCTGGTATACCGGATCAAAGATCCCAAAATCGTCGTTCTTATCTTTTCTTCCGGAAAGATCATTCTGGCGGGTGGTAAGAACCTTGAAGATGTCAGGAAGGCGGTTGATGTACTCAAACACAAGCTCGAAAGCATCAGGTAAATGAGAAAATGTTTTTTTTATAAAATCATCTAAATCCGAATATTTTCAAATAAAATCCCCGGAATACGGGGCAGATTTTTTTTCAAAAAGACGGAATTCCTTCAGGGTACTGAATTTTTCTTACCCTTGTGAGAGAAAATCTTTTTTATTTCCGGCGAAAATCCAGAATCCGTTAATACGGATTTTTTTACTCATAAGGACAATGTCAAAACGGTAAGCTTTCAATAATCCTTGGACCATTATGAGATAGCACTGGTTGGAAAGTTACCCATGGGGATATTATCGCTCTTAAAACTGGGGGGAATCAACAGCCCTGACAAAAATACCGGGATAGGACACGAAGCGGGGAAACAGAGGCGTCAAAGGATTATTGAGATCGTTATACTACTTCTCCTTGCAACAGCAACCGTAGCTTCAGCTTGGTCCGTATACGAGGCCTCTGCGTGGGGTAATGTCCAGATGGAGAATGTTGGTGCTATCGTTCTTTCGCAGGGGGAGTCGATTCGACTTACAGATAATGACAATATGTTACGGACCATCGATGTAAACCTCTTCCTTTCATGGATCCAGGCGGCAAGTGAAAACCAGACAGGCAGAATGGTTTTTCTCGAGGACCGTTTCCGTGATGAATTCCGGCCGGCTTTTAATGAATGGTTACGGGGTGCAAAACCAGGAGAGGTTCCCCCGGGAACACCTTTTTCGTTACAGAGTTATTCCCTTAAAACCAGCCGCGACCTGGAACAGTTGAAGCTCAACATGTCGGCAAGACTTGACAAAGTCCGGCAGGCGAACGCGAACAGTGACAGTTACGTCCTTACCACGGTGTTTGGTGCATTGGTATTATTCTTTGCGGGTGTATCAGGAAAGTGGAAATGGCCGGTGATCACCTTAATTTTTATCACAATTGCGATGATTTTCCTGGTAATTGTCCTGCAACGGATTTTTACACTCCCCGTTATCATAACCTGATCTTTTTTTATCCAGCAAAGATTTTGTAATGTGTTTTTACACGAATGATTACCGGATTTCCGAATGAACGGGCGGCTGATAATAGGTCTATTTATAATGAATGTCATGATTGATACTGAAAGGCACAGTAAATTTCGAGGGTGAGAATGCGTGAAGAGCAAGACAACGGTAAAACGCGATGCATACGGCATTACAAGGTTTATTACGGATTATAAAACGTCTGAACCACGGCGGCAGGAAGGAAAAGCACTGAGGGAACCAATCCCACGGGTATCACACGCTGAATTTAACCCGCCAAGTGACCGGCCTGATCCCGTTGAAGTAATAAAAGAGTCGGGTAAAGGGAGGCTTGAACACTTAATTCCCATCCGTTACGGACGCATGTCAAAAAATGTCTTTGCCAATCTTCCGCGGATCTGCTCTGATGTAGATAACCTGGCGGACCCGGCCCAGGTCCCGGGTATACACGGAATGGTCTATCTTTATGGCACGGATAGGGTCGAAGTGGGAGAGATTACCTGTACATCCCGTTCGGCACTGTGATCTCGAACCGTGCACCTTTGACTTACTAATGTACCTCATATGTATCGTCTATTTTCTTACTGAGCCTTTCAATAAATCAGAAATTTCTGGTACTTAAATAAGTCCGAAGAAAATCATTCCGGTCGTTATCACCATTATTACGAGGATAATCACGCCGATTCTGCTCTGGTTTTTGGAACTTATCCCCGAAGGGGTGACATCTTTCCCTTTTGCATGTTGCTCTTCGAGGTGAGAGGTATTTTCTGATTTCTTTGGTGAGTTGTGCGCTGTCATTGTTACATATTTCAGGCAGATCAAATAATAACCTAGTGCACGGGGGCATCAAAATTTTAGGATAATATTCTGGAGGAAGATCTCACAATTTTAAGTATCCTTGACCACTAGTTGAAATTTCTGAATTTTCAACATCTATATATACTCAGGGAAGGTATAGGGGGAATGTAATATTTGGAGGAATTAAAATGGTAGAATTTGGCCCGATATCATTGTTAGCGATTGGATTCCCGGAAATCAAGAACCTGGATGGTGCACTGATCAAGGAATTATTCGCACTTAGTGATGCAAGGATAATTAGCATCATTGGACTTATGACAGTTGTAAAGGATGAGAAAGGAAAAATTGGATCTCTCCAGCTTACCGAATATTCTGATGAAGACAGGATACGGCTGGGAGCTGCAATCGGAGCACTCATTGGCTTTGGTGCGGCAGGCGAAGAGGGTGCCAAGATCGGAGCAAATGCTGGTGCTGAAGCGGCGTATTACAAGGAATTTGGACTGAGCCACGAACAGATCAAGAATATTGCAAAGGATATGCCCAAGGGCACTGCAGCAGGTTTCCTGCTTATCGAGCACCTGTGGGCAAAGAAGTTCAAGGAGATCGCCATGGAAAAGCACGGGGTTGTGCTCGCAAATGGCTTTATCTCACCCATGGCATTTGTTGCACTCGGTGCAGAACTTGCTGAAGGGAAAAAGACCGCAGCAAAATTAAAGTAATCGGTGAGTTATCCACTCATCATCGATTTTTTTAAAGATTTTAAACGTGATTCATCCCTGTTCCCTCAACAGGATATTTTACCTGAAAACGAGGCCTGTCGTTTTCCGGATCAGGTATTTATAGTTTAGATCTGTTTTAGTAATACAGGTGAATTATTTGACCACTCAGGATGTATTAAAAGAAACCGCCCTCGCGCTCCAGGAAATGCTTTCGTCGAATAACGTCATAGGTGCCCCGGTGGATCTCGGGGACAAGATCGTGATCCCATTAACTCAGTTCGGCTTTGGCTTCGGGGCCGGTGGAGCCCACATGAACCAGGCTGGCGGGGAAGGAAGCGGTGCAGGAGGCGGCATCAATCCCATTGCCCTCATAATCGTCCAGAAGGATGTAAGTGGATTAGATGGGATCAAGGTCCTCTCCCTCCATTGGAACCCGGTCTCCCAGGTCATTGAGACAATCTCTGAATCCCTCGCTCCCAAGGTCATCGAAGGCATCAAGGTCATGACAGAGGCTAAAGAAGGGAAGAAAGGCGAAGAATAACCATTGGTTCGTTTTCATGGTCCTCATCATCCTTTTGGTCGTGGGGATCTGCCTCCTCCTCCTCCTCCTCATCGTCCTTACGCTGTATTTTATCCCGGTCATCGCACAAATCGCCCTCGGAAAGACCCCGGAGTCCGGGTATGTCCTCCTTCAGGCATCGTGGGGATTGATCGGTGCAAGGACGAGGATGGAGAGAGGTGAGTCCCGGCAGGAATTCCTCATCGGCGAGCGTTCGCTTTACACCAGGACCGTGAAGGACAGGAAACCCAAAAAACCCTCCTTTTCTATCCAGAAAGTGTTCTGCCTCCTGCAGCTGGTCCCATCCCTCTTTCACCTCCTGGGGAAACTCCTCAATACCATGACGTTCCAGGAGCTCAGGGGCAACCTGGTGGTCGGTTTTCAGAACCCCGCGGAAACGGGGATCTTCTATGGCTGGTACTTTGCCGTCCTTCCCGTCCTCGTGGGTTCACGGGTATCCCTTGCCGTCACACCCGTTTTCGACCGCCAGGTCCTGGAGGGGGAGGTTATGACAAAGGTCAGGGTCGACCGGCCACTTCTCCTGATCCTCACGATGGCCAAGCTTTACATGGACCCCGACGTGAGAAATGCGCTTTCAGGGCTCCGGGAGGACTGATCCGGCGATGCCGCTTTCATCAGGTTCCAGCCTCCGTCTTGGGCAGCCGTTTGCATTGGGAGGGCGACTCTTCGTCCCGCTCGTGAGCATACTCTCCATTTCCCATGAAAAGGGCGGAATTGGCTACTGCACTCCTGTAGCCCTTCTTATCGAAGAGGGGAGCACATGGTTTTTCGTCTCCCTGGACCCGGATACCACCCAGGAGTGCCTGGGAGATCTAAAACCTCTCGAAAATTGAAATTTTATTCCGGATATTCTCATCCGTTAAGATTGGGATGCCCCGGTTCGGGCTTACCTGGTCTTGCAAGCTCTTGTTCCAGGTGTTAAGCCGGTCTTCCATCCTTGACAGGGTGTTGTTTATTTCCTTCCCTAAGCCCTGTGCCAGGCAAAAATTGGCGTGTTCATCCGTAGGATCATGGTAATTACAACTGGAAGGATATTCTTCGGGCGTCTCTGATGATTCCCCTGATCTTTCTTTTTAATTTAATAATCTCTTGGAAAGCGTTTTCAGACCAGATATTCAAGACGATAGTGATTTAAGTTAGTTCATATTATATAACCGATATGAAGCTTTCAATCTTAGTATTAAGCCTGGTACTCGTTGTTGCGTTTGTATTAACGGCAGGATGTACCCAGAATGCAACGCCCCCGGTGGTAACACCGACACCGACTGCAAGTCCAGTCACAACACCAGTAGCTCCCCAGACAACGGCACCGGTAGCAACTGCTCCGCCGGTCGGTATGGGCACTCCGGGACCAACACAAACGCTCCCGGCTGAATACATGCTTGCTTTCACGGTGCAGGGTAATGGTAATACCGCAGACCCCTATATGGGAGTTGCGATCATGGGAGGAAATGGGATGAACCTTGATTCCCGCGTTGATGTAAACTTCACAAAGCCGGATGGGACATCACAGCAGAGCTACATGTTACCGCCGTTCTATGTCGGACAAAAGGTGACATTCCCGTCCAGCGAGTACAAGAACAGGGTCGAGATATGGGTGACTGCTCCGACGGTAGGAAAAGTCAAGACCTACGACCAGAT
>Ga0209668_10001413_pt1 | contig 10255 bp, 16 predicted proteins | sample FrelakmetPLP11PL_FD_187150 | JGI IMG/M metagenome (GOLD analysis project Ga0209668, IMG submission 187150) | Freshwater lake sediment microbial communities from the University of Notre Dame, USA, for methane emissions studies - PLP11 PL (SPAdes)... | ecosystem: Environmental > Aquatic >... | reverse complement strand
CCTCGAACTTCGTGACTGTATCGCCCACATGCACATCTCTTATCGATTTAAGTCCGGTCGCGATATAGCCGACTTCGCCAGCGGTCAATTTCTCAACTGGTTTCTGATCAGGTGATAAGTACCCCCACTCCATTGCCAGGAAGTCGGCTTTGGAGCCTTTCAAGAGTAAGTGCTCTTTGGAATTATTTAACTCTCCTGCAAAAACCCGAACGAGGGCTATCACACCTTTGTGCGGGTCATAGAACGAATCAAATACGAGTGCAGTCAATGGTTTTTGAGATTCATTTTTTGGTTCAGGAATCCTGGTAACGATTTCGTTTAAAAGTTCGGCCACACCTTTTCCCGATTTTCCTGAGACGAAAAGTATTTCGTCTCGTTTAAATCCAAAAGTTTCGACCATTTCGTTCGCGACCTTTTCTGGCTGTGCGCTTGGAAGGTCGATCTTGTTTACGACTGGAATTAGTGTTAATCCTAGATCTAGTGCCTTAAGCGCATGGCTAATTGTCTGGGCTTGGATTCCTTGCGTGGCATCTACCAGTAGAACCGCGCCCTCGCACGCGGCGAGGGCGCGCGAAACCTCATATGAAAAATCCACGTGGCCAGGGGTGTCGATAAGATTAAGCACAAACGTTTTCCTGTTTTGCTTCTCAATCGTCTTGTACTGACCATTCTTCTTGTTCGCTTCATTCCCTTTTCCTGTATCGTTTGAAACAGTCCAGTTCATCCGAACCGTCTGGAGCTTAATCGTGATTCCTCTTTCCCGCTCAAGCTCCAGGTTGTCCAGGAACTGCGCTTTCATCTTTCGTTTCTCAACCGTTCCGGTCAGCTCCAGCATCCGATCCGCCAACGTGGACTTACCATGGTCTATATGTGCAATTATCGAAAAGTTACGAAGTCGATTCATGTATGGATTATACCAGACAGCCGTGCTTGTGTTTTGATGTGCTGTTTGCTATGATTGATATATACTTCAGGAGGTGCTGCTATGGGTGGTGCGTATTGCTTATTGCCTGAAAACGTTGGTGGAAATGTGTCTTTTGATGAAATACCAGACGTAAACGATTTGTTCGCTTATGCGTCAGGTTTTGATCGTGCTAGTTTAGTTCGAGACTTTAGTCGTTTGCATACAGCGCTTGACGTTGAAGGTGATAACGCTGGTAAGGAAGAATATACCCATGAGAATATCGCCGATGCCGTAAAAGAGAGTGTCTCCTGGGCTTTGTTTGGTTTTGCACAATGTGCTTTTTTAAGATACCGTGGAAGAAAATTGTTACGAATCCGATATCCTGATGTTGAATGGTTATCCAAGCGTGATTTCTACTTCCGGAATGTAGGAAACTTGAAGGAGTCAGAGTATGGGCAATGGATGGCTTTTGATGTTGCTGTGCCAGATAGGAAGAAAGCTGTTCCTCCAGGTAGTTTTATGGCCAATGACATTTTTCGCTTTGTGTGTTGTGAGCGGGATGGTGGTACTAATGATTTGGTTTCTATTGATGGTTATATCCTTCAAGATAGACAGCGGTACTCACCATATATGGATCGCGTAGATAGTTTACAAGGTTGTGCGGTATGGGCGGCAGTGCCTAATTGGGATGCTAAACTTTGTAGTGTTGCCTATAGTGCAATAGATTCGGCAATGACTATTGTTGATCCTGTTGAAAGTGGGCTAATATTTCTAACGCATGCTGCTGAAAGTATACGGCAAGATGGTATGTAAGTCTTTCAGGTTATACTGTTTCTGCTGTATCTAACACTATATTAACTATTCTATCGGCCAGTGGATTGCCTTCTCGGAGGGTGTGCTCGAATTTTATCTCATCAAAATCCTTGAGCAGTTCCTCTATCTTCTTTAGGTAGCTTTTAATTGTTGCATCTTTCGCTTTCCATTTACCGCTGACCTGATTGTAGGCCAGTTCGCTGTCCATATATACGTGTAGCTTTTTTACGCCTTTGCCTTTGGCCATGAAGAGCCCGCGGTAAAGCCCTTCGTATTCCGCGCGGTTGTTTGTGCTGTGGCCTATGTATTTGCCGCTAATCCAGATCACCTTGCCTGTTTCATCTTGGAGTACAGCGCCGTAGGCGCTGGGACCAGGATTGCCTCTAGACCCACCATCAGTAAACAAGCAATAAGTTTTTGATTGGTCTAGCATGTATTAATGAGTGTAAACTAGAATACTCCGCTTGTGTTCGAAGGTCCGGCGATTGGAACGTTGGGTGCAGCATAGACGTTTCCGTTTCCGCCTGAGCTGTTTCGTGCCCGAATTAGGTTCTGAATAGACGAGCGAAGCCGAGCTGGAATCTCAGGCGCATCCAACCGGCCTTCGTCTAGCGCCTTGATCGTATCTGAAATCACCTCTTCCCGCATGTGGTTCAAAAGCGCATTTCGCTTAAGTGCTTCGGTAAATTCCTCGTGTGTAAGCTCACCTGCCACATATTGACGTGAAAGGTCTTCGTAAGGCTTGAGGATCTCTTCGAGCCTGCGAATGATCAAACGATTAATCATATCGATAATCTCAGTTGACAGACCTTCATATCTTCCATCTTTGATCCCGGCCTCAATTGTCGCAAGCAAATGGTTCTTTACACGCTCGTTGATAGTTTCTGTTAAGTTAGCAACCGCGTTAGCCAGAGGGAGAAGTTCATCTGCGATTGTTTGCCTGTCAGGGGTGGATGTCTCCGCTTCAATAGACTTCACATAGGAAGTTAATTTGGAGATATCTTCACTAAGCTCTTTTATCTTCTTCTTTGCTTTCGCGTAAGAATCGTTTGTAGATAGGTATGTCTTGACCAGGTTTTTCGCAGGAACCGATAGTCGATGGAGTTTTTGCTCGTCAACCTTATCTTCAGATATTAGTTGAAGGTAAATCTCCTTTTCGTTCGTCTCTGATATACTCATTTTTGCCAGTTGGTCTTCAAGCTCCTTTTTCTTGTCTAGTAGACGGAGGTACTCCTCAACTAGTTTTTCGATTACATTTGGGACAATTTTGGCAATAGCGCTTGGAAGCGTTGTGAGCATTTTTGGAGTAATTTGCTCACCAGCCAGTATCCGCATCAGAACAGTCGCCTCATCTGAGGTTAGGATTCCAGAGTCCTTGAGCGCTTTCTGCATGTCTTTGAGGTCTTGCATTGTGTTTAAGAATATCTTATTATTACTAGAAGTGATTGTAACAAAAATAGGGTGCTACTAGAAGTGATTGCACTGCCAGTGTAGTTGTGTTATAATCCCAAAGATTCGTTTGTCTTATGATTTTTACTTAACTATAATAACTGCAATGGCAGAGAAAAAAGTTGACAAAAAGTTCGAGAGGAACAAGCCCCATCTTAATATTGGGACAATTGGTCATGTTGACCATGGTAAAACTACATTAACTGCCGCGATTACCAAGGTGCTTTCAACACAAGGGTTAGCGGATTTTGCGCCTTTTGACCAAATTGATAAGGCACCAGAAGAAAGAGAGAGAGGTATTACTATTAATATTGCGCATATTGAATACGAGACAAAGAAACGGCACTATGCTCATATTGACTGTCCAGGGCATGCTGACTACATCAAAAACATGGTTATTGGTGCTGCGCAGATGGATGGTGCAATTCTAGTTATAGCTGCAACTGATGGCGTGATGCCTCAGACGCGTGAGCATGTACTGCTTGCTCGTCAAGTTGGTGTTCCTAAGATTGTTGTATTCCTTAATAAGTGCGATGCGGTTGAAGATAAAGAGCTTATCGACCTGGTTGAGGCTGAAGCGCGTGAGCTTTTGGCCAAGTATGACTTTGATGATAAGTGCCCGGTGATCCGCGGAAGCGCATTGAAAGCGCTTGAAGAGCCAGAAGGTGAATGGGGCAAGAAGATTATGGAGCTTATGGATGCTGTTGACGAGTACGTGCCAGAGCCCAAGCGTGAGACTGATAAACCGTTTTTGATGGCTATTGAGGATGTTTTCTCAATTGAAGGCCGTGGAACAGTAGCTACAGGTAGAGTTGAGCGCGGTGAAGTTACCAAAGATGAGGAGATTGAGCTTGTTGGTTTGAATAACGATAAAAAGACTGTAGTTACTGGTGTTCAGATGTTCAGAAAAGACCTGGATAAAGGTATTGCAGGTGATAATATTGGAGTGCTCGTCCGAGGACTCAAGCGGGAAGATGTGCTTCGCGGTCAGGTTCTTGCGAAACCAGGTACAATCAAACCACATAAGAAGTTTGAAGGCCAGCTGTATGTATTGTCTAAGGAGGAAGGCGGCCGCCACACACCATTTACCAAAGGTTACAAACCACAGTTCTTCGTGAGGACGGCCGATATTACTGGTGTAATTAGTATCAAGGGCGCGGAAATGGCTATGCCTGGAGACACTATTCAGATTGAAGCCGAGCTTATGGAGCCGGTAGCGATGGAAGAAGGTATGAAATATGCGATTAGAGAAGGTAGCAGAACTGTTGGTGCTGGATCTGTAACCAAAATTCTAGACTAAATATTTGTTTTGCACCTTATACTGGAGATTAAACAATGGCGCGAATCAGAATCAAACTAAAAGGCTTTGACTCAAAAGTGCTGGATTCTGCAGTTGAGCAGATTGTTCAAAGCGCCATGAGGACAGGTGCAAAAGTTGTAGGGCCAGTCCTTTTACCAACAAGAAGACGTAGGTGGACAGTGTTGAAAGGCCCGCATATTGATGCGAGATCAAAGGAAACGTTTGAAATGCTGACGCATAAAAGGCTTCTAGATATTGTTGAACCAACAGCAAAGACTGTCGAAGCGCTGACGAAACTTCAGCTTCCGGCAGGAGTTGATTTGGAGATCAAACAGTAAAAAAATAAATAGCTAGCGACCTTGAAACTGCCGAGTTTAAGGATTTGGTAAGTCGGGCCAATAACAATAATTGGGCCGAAATGGCCCATTTTGTTTACAGAAATAAAAATGTACAAACTGATTGGTACTAAAAAAGAGATGACTCAAAGTTTTGGAAAAGACTGGAAACAGTCTGCGATCTCTTTTGTGGAGGTTGGACAAAATGTGGTTGCGCGGAAGACAAAAACACGTGTTTGGGTTGGTTTTGGTAAAAAGCGAAATCCAAGTAAAGCCCTTGTTGGTACATATCGAACACTAGGATATGTACCTAGATCTGTTATTGAAACAAGCTCGGAAGATTATTCGGGTAAAAATGTCCGAGACAGTATCTGGAAACCGGAACTTTTGGGTTCCAAGGTTGATATTATTGGTATTAGCAAAGGCAAAGGTTTTGCTGGTGGGCACAAAAAGTTTGATATCAAGGGAGGTCCATCGACTCGTGGCCAGTCAACGACTCAGCGTAAGATTGGTTCGGTTGGTAGCCAGACGCCTGGGCGAGTCTACAAAGGCGTAAAAATGCCTGGTCATTTGGGTCAAAAACGTGTAACAGTAAAAAATCTCACTATTGCTTATGCAAATGAAAAAGCAGGGATTATCGGTATTAAAGGGCACATTCCTGGTGGAAGAAACTCTCTAATTACTATTGTTGTCAAGGAATTTGGAAAACTGGAAGAGCATGGAGACAAAAAACAAGAGACAGGAGAGAAAAAGACTGAAGCAAAATCTGAAAAAACAGATACCAAATCTCAAAAGTCTAATCCCTCATCTCAGGATTCAAAGAAATTATGAAAGCTGATTATTTTGACCAAAAAGGGAAGAAGGGAGAGGCAATAATGCTTCCGAAAGAGATCTTTGACGTAAAGCCAAGGGTTAAACTTATCGCACAAGCGATCAGAGTTAATCTGATTAATTCACGTCAAGGTACAAGGTCGACCAAAGGGCGAAGTGATTTGCATTATTCTGGACGTAAGATCTATAAGCAAAAGCATACAGGTCGTGCGCGGCATGGTGATCGGACAGCGAACATTTTTATGCATGGCGCTGTAGCACATGGTCCCAAGCCGTTTGCAAGGAATGCCACCATGCCGCGCGTGATGAAAGAACTATCTATTAAATCCGCGTTAGCGGCAGTAGCAAAAGACAACAAAATAGCAGTGATCGAAAAGCTTGAGTTTAGTGGTGAAGGAGCGACTGCAAAAGCGGCAAAATTAGTTGAGAAACTTGGTTACAGTAAAGTCACGATAGTTCGTGGCGAAAAAGAGAATACTGGACTTGGACTGAGAAATTTACCTTTTGTGACCGTAAGAAACGCCATAGTTCTTAGCACATATGATGTAGCAACAGCTACTGCTTTATTGTTTACCAAAGATGCATTAAACGAGCTAAAAGTTAGACTGGAGGGCAAAAATGCGAAATAAGCAGTATTTGTTAAAACCTGTAGTAACTGAAAAAAGCACAAAACTTTCGGAACTTGGGAAATATACCTTTGTTGTAAGTCCGGAACTAACTAAAAACCAAGTGCGAAGTTTGCTTAATGAGTTATACGGAGTAAAAATAGGCAAAGTCTGTTCGGATTTGTTTAGAGTAAAAACAAAAAGAACGTTCAAAGGGGGCAAATGGATTCGTGCTAAGTATCAACGGAGTCAAAAGAAAGTAATTATTGAACTAACTGGAAGTAAAGATAAAGATAAAGATAAAGATAAGATTGCAAAGCTGTTTAAACTGTAATGAAAAAGCAAACAATAATAAAATACAAACCAACTACATCGTCTAGAAGGAACACTGTTTTGGTGCGTGATAAGGCGTTTGTCACGGGAAGGTCGCATGTTCGAAGTTTGGTTGAGGCTAAAGGTAAAGTTACAGGCCGACGAGGAGGTGGGGTCGTTAATATTCGACATCGCGGCGGTGGAGTAAAACGAAACTATAGAATTGTAGACTTTAAAAGGGATAAGAGAGAGATGAAAGCTAATGTAACCGCGATCGAGTATGACCCAAACCGAACATGTTATATCGCGCTTTTAACATATCAAGATGGTGAAAAACGGTATATAATTGCACCTGACGGTCTAAAGGTTGGCATGAGTGTCTGTGCAGGTGAGGGTTTATCTCCAAATATTGGGAACGCCATGCCTCTAGCAAACATACCAGTTGGCACTTTAATACATGCGGTTGAGTTAACTTCAGGCAAAGGCGCGCAGTTTGGTCGAAGTGCTGGCGCATCGATTCAGTTACAGGGTATTGAGAATAACTTTGCTCAGCTGAAAATGCCTTCAGATGAAATACGCCTAGTGCCTGCAAACTGTTATGCAACGATTGGCATAGTTGGAAACCTTGGGCATTCACTGGAAAAGCAAGGGAAGGCGGGGAGAACGCGGTACAAGGGTGTAAGGCCATCAGTGCGTGGTATGGCTATGTATGGACAAGCACATCCGCATGGAGGTGGAGAATCTAAAGGTGTAGTGGGAGGTCCGTCCAAAGACATCTGGGGTCACCTTCGTGGCCATAAAACTAGGAGACACAAGAAACCATATGACAAGTATATATTAGTTAGAAGAACTGGACTTAAAGTTAAGCATTAAATTAATTAATATACAATAACCAGTAGTCAAAACCATTTAGAATTTGAATATTGGAAATTGGTACTAAGTGTAAAATGGCAAGGTCATTAAAAAAAGGTGCGTACGTAGAAGCTAAATTGATGGAGAAAGTTAAGAAGGCAAAGGCTGGAGGTGATCGTTCTCCGATCAAGACGTGGTCTAGGGCTAGTGTAATTGTACCTGACATGATTGGTTTGACGTTTAATGTACATAATGGACGGGTTCATTTACCTGTGAAGGTACGTGAAACAATGGTTGGGCATAAACTAGGTGAATTTGCACCTACTAGAACCTTCCGTGGACATGCAGCTAAAGGTAAGCGAGCCAAGACGTTTGGTACAGTTGGGCGAGTATTAACAGAAGAAAGTAAATAAAATGACAGAAAAGATTGTATATGCAAAATTAAAGAACTTTTCACAAAAGCCAAGGAAGGCAAGACTGGTGATCGACACTGTACGTGGCAAAAATGCAGAAGCTGCTATTCTAGCAATGAAATATATGGATCGCAAAGCAGCTGACGCAGTTTCAAGAGTGATAAGTTCTGCCGCCGCGAACGCGGTGAATAATTTTGGCATGGACAGGACAATGTTGTATATCAAAGAAGCGCGAATTGATGAGGGCATGACAAGGAAGAAGCCATTTTACCGCGCTCGCGGCGGTATGGATATGATTCGTAAGCGATATAGTCATATAATTATAGGTGTTGCGGAAAAGGAAGATGTTAAATAGAGAAATAACAAATAATCAAATATTTAGTTACTAATTATGGGACAGAAAATATCTGCAACAGCAATGCGAATAGGGGTAAACGATACTTGGAGGTCGCTATGGTTTGCAGGCAAAAATCAGTATTCAAAAATGCTGCATCAGGATCGCAAAGCACGTGAATATATTACGGGTATAGCAAAGCATGCTGGAATTGATCGAATAAATATCAGACGTACGGCGAATAAAATAGCCGTTGACTTGTACGTTGGTAGGCCTGGCGTGGTGATCGGTCGAGGCGGTAAGGGTGTTGATGATTTAAAGAAAGGGCTTGGTCGAATCTTTGATGAAAAGATGGTTGAACTTGAAATCCATGAAGTCCAGCCTTTCTTATCATCTGGTATCGTTGGTTACAATATTGCTGAGGCGATGCGAAAAGGGACTAGTCCAAATGTGATCATGAATCAGCAAATAGAGAAGATCAAAGCGACTTCTGCAAAAGGTGCAAGGATATGGATAGCTGGCTACGGGCCAATTAAGCAAGCAAGAACACTTAAAAAAGAGTTTGGTTCCATCCCGCTTACCACTCTGCGTGCAAATATTGATTTTGCAAAAACAGCAGTACTAACGAAAGAGCGTTTGATGGGGATTAAAGTATGGATATATAAAGGCGAGAAACTTGGATATTAACGATTATGTTGAAGCCTAAACAACTAAAACATGCAAAACAGTTTCGTGGCAAACGTAGAGGCAAGGCGTATAGAGGAAGTACGTTGTCTTTTGGGGAGGTAGGGCTGAAAGCAATGACCTGTGGTTGGGTAACAGATAAGCAAATAGAGGCGGCGAGAAAAGCGATAACTCATCACACAAAAAGGCTTGGTAAAATCTGGATAAGGATATTCCCGGACAAGCCATATACGAAAAAACCTGCTGAAGTACGAATGGGTAGCGGAAAGGGAGATGTGGAAGGTTATGTTGCAGTGGTGCGGCCTGGTTGTATTATGTTTGAAGTCGGTGGTGTAAACTTGGATATTGCGCGGGCAGCGCTTAGACTAGCAAGTCATAAAATAGGTTTGCGTACATTGATAGTTGGAGCAGAGGAGTAATATGAAGCGAAGCGAAATGCTTGACAAAATCCGTAAAATGGACAGAAAAACAATAGAAAAGCGTGTGGAAACACTGCGTTTTGAGATAATAAATAAGCACATAGAAATATCAAGTGGTAAGGAAAAGGCAAGTTCAAAACTGAGGACACTTAAAAAAGAATTGGCGAGATTGTTGACCTTTCGTACAAGAAATAAGGGTGTAAAACCAAAGAAAGTTGAACAAATAAAGAACAATGAAAAGAATAATAAACAAAAAGATGGATAAAAAACAAGAGATTGCAAAAACCGCACAGGTGAAAAGAGCCTTACAAGGAACTGTACGAAAGGTTATTGACGAGTGCAGCGTAACTGTAGTTGTAGAAAAAGTGTTTCCAAATCCACTCTACAAAAGATTGATGAAGAAGAAAAAAACATATCTGGTAAACGTGCCTAAAGGTATGGCTGTTTCCGCTGGAGCAGTTGTATCGATTAAAGAATGTCGTCCAATGTCAAAATCAAAACGGTGGATAATTGTAAGTGAACAGAAGAAAGAATGATACAACTAAAAACAAGACTAAAAGTTGCTGACAATACAGGAGCCAAAGAAGTAATGGTGATAAAGGTGCTCGAGGGGTCGTATAAAAGATTTGGGCGGGTAGGGGATGTTTTTGTAGGTGCTGTTAAAAAAGCAGACCCGCATGGGCAAGTTAAAAACCATCAAGTTGTTAGGGGAGTAGTGGTTAGAACTTGCAAAGAGTTTAGACGATCGACAGGTGAGTATCTGAGATTTGACGATAACGCATGTGTGCTGATTGATATCAAAACAAAAGAACCCATTGGTAGTGCCGTCTTTGGACCAATCGCACGTGAGGTAAAAGAGAAAGGTTTTAATAAAATTGCTAGTTTGGCAGCGGAGGTAATTTAAAATTATGAAGATTAAACAAGGAGATAGTGTAAAAATGTTATCTGGCAAAGACAAAGGTAGAAGCGGCACTGTGGCAGGTGTGATCTCAGACAGCGGAAAA
>Ga0209668_10001412_pt1 | contig 10258 bp, 9 predicted proteins | sample FrelakmetPLP11PL_FD_187150 | JGI IMG/M metagenome (GOLD analysis project Ga0209668, IMG submission 187150) | Freshwater lake sediment microbial communities from the University of Notre Dame, USA, for methane emissions studies - PLP11 PL (SPAdes)... | ecosystem: Environmental > Aquatic >... | reverse complement strand
GAGTTTTTTCAAGAAACGTTTTAAATTCATCCTATTTTTGCAGTCTAATTATTAAGGAATGAGCGAAGAAAACATTAACGGCAGGGAAGAAACAAAATCGCCGGTAAGCTTTATTGAACAGATAATCATTGATGATCTCAGGGAAGGTAAGAACCAGGGCAGGATCCACACCAGGTTCCCTCCTGAACCAAACGGCTATCTTCATATAGGTCATGCAAAAGCTATCTGCCTCGATTTCGGGATGGCACAGAAGTATAGCGGTAAATGTAATCTTCGCTTCGACGATACAAATCCGGTAAAGGAGGAAGTTGAATATATTGATTCAATAAAAGAAGACATCAGGTGGCTCGGATTTGACTGGGAAGACCGTGAATATTATGCGTCGGATTATTTCGGGAAACTTTACGATTTTGCCGTTGACCTTATAAAACGTGGTCTCGCTTATATTGACGATCAGTCAGCCGAAGTCATTTCCGCACAAAAGGGGACCCCTGCCCTTCCGGGAACTGAAAGTCCTTTCCGCAGCAGACCTATAGGGGAGAGCCTCGATCTATTTGAAAGAATGAACAAGGGAGAATTTGATGAAGGGGCCAGGGTTCTCAGGGCAAAAATCGACATGACTTCACCGAATATGCAGATGAGGGATCCTATAATTTACAGGATAATTAATTCTGCGCACCATCGTACGGGTGAAACCTGGAAGGTCTACCCGATGTATGATTTCGCACATGGTCAGTGTGATTATTTTGAAGGCATCACTCATTCGCTGTGCACTCTCGAATTTGAAGTGCACAGGCCGTTATACGACTGGCTTACAGATCAGCTGAAGAAAGGTGATTACAGGCCCCGCCAGATTGAGTTCAACAGGCTCAACCTTACATATACAATGATGAGCAAGCGGAAGCTGCTTGAGCTGGTTCAGGATGGTAAAGTATCAGGCTGGGATGATCCACGGATGCCGACACTTTGCGGTCTGCGCCGGAGAGGGTATACTAAGGAATCTATAAGAAAATTCATTGATCTGATAGGATATACAAAAGTTGAGGCAATAAATGATGTTTCCCTCCTTGAACATGCTGTCAGGGATGATCTGAATGTACGGACACCCAGAGTGTTTGCGGTACTGGATCCGTTGAAGGTAACTATCACAAACTATCCCGAAGGAAAAACTGAAAATATGGAGCTCATCAACAATCCTGAAGACGGGAGTATGGGAACCAGAGGGATCCCTTTCAGCAGGGAACTCTATATTGAGCAGGATGATTTTATGGAAAATCCTCCGCACAAGTATTTCCGGCTTGCGCCAGACGCTGAAGTCAGGCTGAAAGGAGCCTATATAATAAAGTGTACAGGATTTACCAAGGATGAAAAAGGGAAGGTTGAGGAGGTCTTCTGTTCGTATGATCCTGCAACAAAAAGCGGGGCTGACGGATCCGAAAGGAAGGTAAAGGGTACGCTGCACTGGGTATCAGCTGAACATGCTATTGATGCTGAGGTGAGATTATATGACAGGCTTTTCGATCATGAGGATCCTGCCGGACAAAAGGATGAGGACTACCGTAGTTTTCTTAATCCCGGATCGCTTAAGATCGTTACAGGGTGTAAAGTTGAACCCTCGCTGGCTGATGTAAAACCTCTGGATAAATTCCAGTTCCAGCGTATCGGGTATTTCTGTGTCGATTATGAATCTTCGAAAGAGCATCTTGTTTTTAATCGGACAGTGTCGCTTAAGGATACATGGGCCAGGCTAAATAAATAATGTCTTGCGGTCTTCTGGTCTTGCGGTCTTGCAGTCTTTATCTGACCGCATGACTGCACGACTGCAGGACTGCATGACATTTCTTTTTGGCACGTTATTTGCCTCTGCAACAGATATAACCTGTTTTCGTAATAATTAATCTTCTATACGGAAATTATGAAAGCATTAATCAGTATTTTATGCGTTTTTCTGATTCCCCTGGCTTTTTTCAGCATATCTTCCTGTGAAAACAGGCAGGATAACTCTTCTGTCAACGGGAAAGCCGAGTTTTCTATTAACATGCCTGAGGGGACAGCAAAGTCTCTTTCGGGTGATTCTCTCGACAACGGTTTAATGTCGTATCATGTCCTGATCACTGTAGAGGATATGGAAGGTAATATTGTTATTTCAGATTCACTTATACCGGTTTATGCATTTGGACCATCGTTTACTAGCGAAAACGTCGAACTTCAGACGGGTGAATATAACCTCACAAAGTTCCTTGTAATAGATCCTTCAGGAACTGTGATTTTCGCTGCTCCACTTGAAGGATCTCCCCTTGCCTATCTGGTAAACGATCCGCTTCCGGTACACTTCACGATTTTTGCAGGCCAGCTCACCAGGGTTGCTCCTGAGGTTCTTTTGGTCGGAGATCAGACTCCCGGCCAGTTCGGCTACGCAAGCTTCGGGATGCAGATCATCAGGCCGCTTGGCTTCTGGACATACTGCATACTTGATTGTCCGATGTGTATGAGGCCCACACTGCTTACTACAGCAAAACTCACAATCTTTGCAGCCAATGGCTGGAAATATACCTTTAAACTTGAGGCAGCGCTTAATCATCTGGTAATAAGAGGAGGATCGGAGGTATATTATTTCCTGCTTGAAAAAGAAGGATACATGCCGCAGAGAATGCAGTTCACTGCAAGGGAACTTCTGGCAGCCACAGAAGAGAACCCGCTGATACTTAGAATACCATGGGACAGCAACCAGTGGCAGACAATGGTTCTGCAGCCCGGACCTGAAGGAGGGAAAGATGCTATGATCTCCAATCTGGAGGGAGATAAGAACTTCGGAGATTATAAGTATTTTGAAACCACTTTTCTCTCTGAGCCTGTTCTGACTGTAATGCGGTCAAACAGAAGTCTCCTGTGGTTCAATCTGAATGAAATTCCCAAGTCTGCAATTATTAAAAAGGTTGAACTTCATTTATGGTATGACATTCCTGTTCCGTGGGATCCAGCTCTGATTGTTACAGATTCAGTTACCAGTCCCGGGTGGTATGGTGCTGTTTTGCAGCAGATTGTCGAACCATGGGAAGAGAATAATGTTACCTGGAACAGTCAGCCGAAGAGTATTGAAGCCAACCAGGTTTTCATATCGCCTTTTATTAAAAATGCCAATTTCATAACAGTGGATGTGACAAGTCTGTTTGTGCCGGTTGCAGGGACTGTAGTACAAAACTACGGAATGATGTTTAAGCTCTGGCCTACAGAACAGTTTCCCGGCTTCAGGTTTGCATCAAGTGATTTTCCTGATCCGGCTATGAGACCAATGCTGACGATATATTATACTTTGAACTAATTAAATCCATATCATTACTGAAAATGGATAAATACTGTTCTGATAATACTGCCCTGTTCTGTTTCACCCCGGATGTGTTGTAATATTTTTTCAAACCTCATTAAATAATGAAAGTATGAAGAATCTGGTTTTGGTTTTATTTATTGGACTTATGATATTCTCCTGCAAAAAAGGCAAGGAAGACTCAAACGACCAGCAACAGACAGAAATTATCCTTAAAAGCAGTTTCACTGGCTTTATGGACGCATTCTCAAACCGTTCATCTGAAATCAGCGATCCTTTTGAGCTCAGGGATATTGTCATTAAAGGGGACTCAGTTGAGATAACTGTTTCTTATTCGGGTGGCTGCAGGAAACATACATTCGAGATAATCTGGAATGAGACTTTGTCAGGAACCACACCTCCGCAAACCGGAATGATCATCCTTCATAATGCCAATGGTGACATGTGTGAGGCCTATATAACAGATACTCTTGCTTTTTGTATTTCCGATCTTACTGACGCAGTTTCGTTCGATACCCTGTATGTGGGAATACTTAACGGATGGAGTCCTTTAGATTCGATATCGTCGGGAGGATGGGATCCGGCTGATACAGCCGGTTATGACAACGGGGATTATGAAATAGTTATCCCTGAAAGTGATGTGTGTCAGGTCAATGTAACAGCGCTGAATGCCATATGCGGAACCGGTCTTTGGGGAAATCTCTGGTTTGCTCTTGACGACAGTGTAAGTGGAGGCATTGAAAACTTTTATTTCCACAAATATCTTCAACCGGTAGCCATAGAGAAAAATCTTGGAGGATTTGTTCCGATACAAGGTAAAAGGTATGTTGTGGGAGCAAGGATTCAGCTGGAGAATGTTTTTTCGGAGGTTCCGGTATGTCTTGCCTATTCAGGTCCTTCTGTTCCTGTAAAAATAACATGCATTGAAGAGTTGAAATAGCAGGTAACCTGATTGAGAGGTGCACCTTGTTTTAGAGGGTGCACCTTTTTTGTTTGAGTCATATAATAAAAAGAGAAAATAATTATATTTGCAGCCTCCAAATTGCTCTGTGGTGTAATTGGCAACACGTCTGACTCTGGATCAGAAAAGTTCAGGTTCGAGCCCTGACAGAGCAACCAGAATATCAACCACTTATCTCGAAAACCAGATAAGTGGTTTTTTAATCTTGCTAGGTTCTTGCTAGGTTTTTGGATGAAAATGGGATGTCGTGACCGAAAAAATGAGGTGGGAATATTCCTCGACCCACAAGAGCATCGTCTGACAAATAATTATGTGGTAAAATAATAGCTAAATATTTGAATATTAATGCAATATTAGATATTATGTCCTCGGGGATGAGCTTTCCAATATCTTCTCCAGGTTCCCCTGAAGACTAATTGATCCATAAGAATATCATGATCCACAGCATGGTTTTGGTTCTAGATAAAAAATGGGGTTTGTCCAAAAAATCCAGGTATTTTGACTTAACTTTAAAAGGGCTTAACTTTCATTTATATTTACCTATCTACCTATTAATCATGAAAGCAATCCTTAAAATATTAATGCTTCTTTTGACATTAGTTTTACTTTGCCACTGTAAGAAGGAAGTAGAACCAAAAGCTAACATCCTTGATTATAGATTCTTAAATGCTCTTATTGAACTGGGAGTTGATAAAAACGCGGACGGTATGATTAGTCCGTATGAGGCTTCTTTGTTTCAAATACTGGATGTTAGCGGTAAAAATATTTATTGGCTGAATGGAATTGAAGCATTTGTTAACTTAACTTATCTGGATTGCCATTCCAACAAATTAACAAGCCTTGATGTTACGAAAAATGGCAAACTAACTGATTTGGTTTGCTATGATAACCAATTAACGGACCTTGATGTTACTAAGAATACCGAATTAACTGATTTAGGTTGCAGTGAAAACCAATTAACCAGCCTTAACATTTCATATAATATTTTGTTAACCAATGTGAGTTGTGGGAATAATCCATTAGGCAGTCTTGATATTTCGAAGAATACTGAATTAACTTACTTGTCTTGCCACAGTAACCAATTAACCAGTCTCCTTGTTACAAATAATACAAAATTAACTAATTTAAATTGTGACATAAACCAATTATCAAGCCTCGATCTTACGAAGAATGCCAAATTAACTTACATAAGTTGCTGGGTTAACCAATTAACCAGCCTTGATCTTACCAAGAATACCGCATTAGACTGGTTAGATTGCTCTAGTAACCAATTAACAAGCCTTGATGTTTCTAATAATACTGCTTTAATTTCATTCGGATGCAATGGCAACCAGTTAACCAGCCTTGATGTTTCTAATTCTATTGCATTAAAATATTTGGATTGCGGGGGGAATAAGTTAACCACCCTTGACGTTTCTCATAATTCTGAATTAGTTACTTTGTCATGCGAAGGAAACCAGTTGGCAAACCTGGATGTTTCGAATAATACTTATTTAAGTTATTTATCATGCGGAGGAACCCAGTTGGCCAACCTGGATGTTTCGAATAATACTGCCTTATGGTCTTTATTTTGTGGAGGGAACCAATTAACTACACTGGATGTTTCATTTAATACTGAATTAAGATTCTTGCAGTGCCATAATAACCAATTAACAAGCCTTGATGTAGCTAATCTGCTTAAGTTGCACATTTTGATATGTAGTGGTAATCAACTGACAAGCCTTGATATTTCAAAAAATTCTAAGCTGGGACCTGGAGAAGGGTACCTGAGTGGTTGCTATTTGCAGATAAACAATATGCCGAGCCTGGGAAAAGTATGTGTCTGGACTCTGCCATTCCCACCTGATGGAGTTACAGTTGAGTCAACAGGCAGCCCAAATGTGTTTTTTACAACGGATTGTGGTAAATAGATGTACTGGTTGTAATCATTTAAAACCTATCAATTTTTACAGTAATACAGGGAATTTCAGGAGGTATTTGGAAAAGCCAGTGCCCTTGACCATAATTTTGCAGAATAAATTGACCAAAATCCGGAGTTACATCCTTTCTTTTTTGTTGTGTACATTAAGTTTTATCAGACCTCTTTTTGAAGTGGTCAAAGAAGGACGGATTTTGAAGAATTAGTCTGACGATCGCGACAACAATAAAATATCTTATCAGGAATAAATTCCATGTTATGCTGAAAACTCTATCGGTTTAAATTGATGAATGATATCATTCATTATCGTTCCAGTTTTGTGGAATATCCAACATATATTTTCTGATTCGTTTTAACTGTCCGCTCGTACAAATAATAGTATCGTAAAATCCACGCTGCCAGGAAAAATGAGTGTCTGATTTGTGAACATGTTTTGTTACTGCAGATTTATACGAACGTACAACGACCGATAATGAACCGGATTTCGGTGAAATAGATGACATTGTTTCGTTTGACACATGAGTAGCATCATCTGGTGGTAGGGGCGTTGCATGCAACGCCCCTACTATCGAATTCTCGATAGATCGATTTATAACTATGATCCCATGAATATGATCTGGCATAACAACAAATGCGTCCAGACCGATAAACGGAAAATGAACCGATATTTCATACCACATGTGAGCTGCAATGTGTCCGATTTCAGATAGATGCATTTTACCATCTATCACCTTACCAAACCATTCCTTTGTCCCTGTTGTATGGATCGTAACAAAATATTTACCTGGTAGGGAGTAATCCCGGCCGGCATAACGTAACGAATTGTTTCGGAATCTATTCCTGAACAACGAGCACATAAATCCAAATGCAGCTATTTAAACAAGATACGAAACTTTTCTGATTTTCGAAATCCCTGAGTTAAATATTGGTTGGTTTTTAATGTTTGTTTTGTTTTTTCAGACCTTCTTTTGAAGTGGTCATAGAAGGACGGATTTTACACTTCGTTTCAGGTTACAGGAAGTTTTTGGACAACAACATTCTACACAAGTGGAAAAGCCATTGACCCTGAAACAGTAAATATCAGGGCATTGACTGTGACTCTTTTTGTTTCAATTTTTTTCCCAAGTCAGTTCAAATTGGACAGAACTAATCGCAGGTGTTGTTAGAATTAGTTTATTATTTTCAAATTCAAAGCGTCTTTTTTGATTTTGCCCTACCCAATTGGGAAATGAACATGCTTTAATATTATGTATAATTAGGTTTGAATCTGCCAAAATTTTATATGTGCCATAATATGCCAAAAATCCATTATATGCAGGTATAATTTCTTCTGGTATCCCTTGAAATGGATTATCATTTTTGAATTTTTTTATTTCCTGATTCGTAATCTCAACCATCATATTTCCTTTTGTATCATATAAGATTTGTCCAATTGGCTTTTCTCCATACGGAAAAGTAATTTCCCCGTCCTGTTGAATCGCAATACATTTAATTAATGTCCATGTACCAATAAACTGCTTCATCAACTCAACCTGATTGAGTTTGGCATCTGTGGTTTGTGCCTGTACCTCATTCATACAAAATATAAGCAATACAGTGATTTCGATAATTAAACAAAACTTTTTCATGTGATTAGTTTTTAAGTAATGAATGACTATAGAGTTTGTAAGTCAATGATATTGATTCGAGTTACACCCATAATAAAGCAGAGCCATTTCGTCATTTATTTTTCCATGAACCATTTAAAATGGCAGCAATCATGCCCCTGCATCAGTGTTTTTTCTCTTATAAGTTTAAGATTTGGGTTGAATTGTTTAGTCCAAGGATAATCTTGATAGCACAATCCTGCATATCCAATGTCTGCTGCATCTGCTTCCCTGAATGTTTTTGCAAATAGGCACTCCGTATATTTTATCTCTAATACAGTATTGTTATCAGTAAGAATTTCACCTGTAAGTACATTAATCATGTTTTCAATCAATTTTTTGGAAAAATCTGACCAGGTTTTTAGAGTATGTTCCTTATTTTTAAAATAAGCATTCTCATCGCTTTCATATTGCATCTCCGAAGATTTATTAAGCATTTCAAGAAAATTTTCCTTCCCAATCTGCTTCATCAGGTTCTTCATTGCAGGAATATAATTTTCCTTGAATGCAAAGTCGTATACCTGCTGCATTGACATCCCAGAATCTGATTCAAACTTATGTTTCTGGTCAGATGTGATGGGATTAATTCTATCGGAAGCAAAGGTGATAGGAGCGGCTAAACAACAAAAAGCACACGAAGACATAGTTTCTCTTAAAAACTCTCTTCTGTCATTCTTGATTAAGGCATCATCTTTCATGGTCTGGATGTAATTTTTATGCAAGTTACACCCCTATAAAGCCAAAGTCAAATATATCTGTACGGACAGGAATGACTACACATAAATCATTTCAAAATTGAGGAATTCGTGATGCCCATTGAAATTAATAATAATAACTATGAGAAGACCTTAATAATTTTGCCGTTCGATCATCCGAAGCGAACCTCAAAAGAGGTTTTTGAGATAATAAGGAATTTGCTTGAAAATCTTGATCTTAAACCATTATTATTCCTCAAAAATATTGAACACATAAAGTGGGAAGTAATAAATATACATGGGGATTATTTCAAAAAATCAAAAAAAGTAAATCGTTTTTCAAATGTCTCAAAGACCATTATTGTATCTGAATTAAATGGAATAAGAACGGGGGGAAAATACTTAGTAATTGACAAACCTGTAAAACTTGGATCTTTAAAAGGAGAACCTCAATTTGAGAGACTCTTATTAAAAGGTGGATTACAATTGGGAATCGGTGTTTTAAAACTTTTCTTTATGAACCTGTCGCTACAGGAGGCTGCCAAGATTCTTGCAGGAAAATGATTTTCCACTTCCCATCAATTTTTTTATAAATTTCACCAAAAACTAAATTATCAAATATTAATTTCTCACCTGTTTTACTAATTGCTTCTATCTTCATTTCAGTTGTGTAAACGGCTAATGTCCTTTCTAAAACTATAATATTTTCATTAATGTTAGTTACATGCAATGTTGAAACGGATTCAAAAAAATCTTTTTCCCGTTTCATATATTGATTATAATTCAAAATTGAACCACCAAGAAGTAACTGTGATATAATCTGGAGATTCCACGAAGAAATCCTTAAATTTCAAAAAATTAACTTGGTTGTCTGCCTCACCTAATGCATGTGCAGTTTTGGTCACAGCTTCAATTATTTCAGCTTTTTCTTTATCAGTCATTGGTTTGGGTGTCTGATTTGTACAACCAAAAATTAGAATGATACCAAACATTAATAAAACTTTTGTTTTCATGAAATCAATTTTTTAATTCAATATATAACGAATACACGTGTGAATAATCAAAAAGAATTCATCCATCGGTTAAATACCTAATATTCAACATTTCTTGATAGAACAATTTACAACAATTTCCAGCTAAAAACAATTGCTGCATTGGTTTTTTAATAGGAGAACCGAAATTTGAGACTTCAATAAAGAAAAGGGGGATTAAAAATGGGAATCGGTGTTCGTACTACGGCAATTACAAAATAGATATTTGTTTTCCAAAGATTTCGGGCATCGAATCGGAAAAGGGAATGATTCTCCATGATGAGAGATTTTGGCAATTGTTACACCACATAAAAGCTAAATTCAAATAATTTTAATTCACTCTACAATTAATATACATAAAATCTGAAATTGTTTGATTTGGTTTTCTGATAAGTTAAGTGTTCTCAGACCTTCTTTTGAAGTGGTCAAAGAAGGACGGATTTTGAATTCGGGGTTGGGGGGAGCTAAAACCATTCTTTCTTAACAACATACTCAATTTACATCTAAATCTGATAACTACTTGACTTTGGTATCAGGATAGCATAACTTTACTTGGATATACTGATAACCATTTGTAAACCTTATGACAATCTGGTCATCCGAAATAAAAGAGCTTGAGAAACTTTATGAATCACTCAAAGGTCAGTTAACTGAGCTTGTGAAAGAATTGGAGCAACTGATC